>Ga0102924_1000242_pt1 | contig 68816 bp, 65 predicted proteins | sample PaiPotPPM11metaG_FD_80116 | JGI IMG/M metagenome (GOLD analysis project Ga0102924, IMG submission 80116) | Iron sulfur acid spring bacterial and archeal communities from Banff, Canada, to study Microbial Dark Matter (Phase II) - Paint Pots PPM... ... | reverse complement strand
GCCGCCTTTGCGGCCCGGCTCATCGGCAATTGTTCGGTTGATCTCTGCGCGAATCCGCGTCGCCTCCCGGTCGTTTTCGGCAAGCCGCCTGGCGAGCGAACGAATCAGCCCGCGGTCGGCGTCCAACCCGAGAACCTCGAAGCGCGCCATTCTGCGCTGCTTCAGGCGGAGGCGATGATTCTTCAGCGCCCGCTTCTGGGATGGCGTGCCCATGATCGACCTCTAGGATATAGCCAGTAATATATCCAGAATAGCCGACCGATGCAAAAGATTTCAAGGTTGAATGGATTTCCGTGTTCGGGTGCCGTCGCCCTGTCGCTGCGGGCCTCGCGCAAGACGCACCGCACCCTGGTTCCCGCCTGATCGTTAAATCTGCAATAATGAGGCGCAGCGGCTCAATAGGAGCGAGTGCCATGGCCATGTACGACAATCTCCTCGCCAACGTCCCGACCGATCTGTGGATCGGCGGCAAGTGGCGCAAATCGTCCGACGGCGGCCGTTTCGACGTCATCGATCCGGCCACCGAAAACAAAGTCGCCTCGGTGGCGAGCGCGACGGTCGAGGACGCCAAGGCCGCGCTCGATGCGGCGAGCGCCGCGTTTCCCGGCTGGGCCGCCAAGAAGCCGCGCGAGCGCGCCGAGATTTTGCGCAAGTCGTACGATCTGATCATGCGCGACGCCGAGCGGTTGGCGAAGCTCATCACCATCGAGAACGGCAAGGCGCTGTCGGACTCCCGCGGCGAGGTCGCCTATGCCGCCGAGTTCTTCCGCTGGTACGCCGAGGAGGCGGTGCGCAATGTCGGCGGCATGAGCCGCGCGCCGTCGTCCGGCGCGCGCATCGTCGTGCAGCACAAGCCGGCCGGCATCGCCGTGCTGGTAACGCCGTGGAATTTTCCCGCCGCCATGGCGACGCGCAAGATCGGCCCGGCGCTCGCCGCCGGCTGCCCGGTCGTGCTCAAGCCCGCCTCCGACACGCCGCTCACCATGCTGGCGCTGATGCCGATTCTCGAGGAAGCCGGCGTGCCGGCCGGCGTCGTCAACGTCATTCCGTCGCGCTCCTCCGGCAAGGTGGTGAGCGCGATGCTGCACGATCCGCGCGTGCGCGTGGTGTCGTTCACCGGCTCGACCGAAGTCGGCCGCAAGCTGCTGCACGAAGCCGCCGATTGCGTGGTCAAACCGGCGATGGAGCTCGGCGGCAATGCGCCCTTCATCGTGTTCGACGACGCCGACATCGATGCCGCCATCGACGGCGCCATGATCGCCAAGATGCGCAATATGGGCGAAGCCTGCACCGCGGCGAACCGCTTCTACGTGCACGAGAAGGTCCACGACGAATTCGCCAAGAAGCTAACCGCCAAGATGGCCGGGCTGAAAATGGGCAACGGTCTCGACGACGGCGTCGCGCTCGGGCCGCTGGTCAACAAGGACGGCCGCGACAAGGTGATCGAGCTGGTCGCTGACGCGATAAAGAAAGGCGCCAAGGTGCTGACCGGCGGCAAGGCGCCGGACGGACCCGGCTTCTTCTATCCCGCCACCGTGCTGGCGAACGTGTCCAACGATGCCAAAATGCTCAACGAGGAAATTTTTGGGCCGGTCGCCTCGATCCAGACGTTCAAATCCGAGGATGAGGTCATCAGCCGCGCCAATGACACCGAATACGGCCTCGTGGCTTACCTCTTCACCAAGGATTTGAGCCGCGGCATGCGCGTCTCCGAGCAGCTCGATTTCGGCATGATCGGACTGAACCGCGGTCTCGTCTCCGATCCCGCGGCGCCGTTCGGCGGCGTCAAGCAGTCCGGCCTCGGCCGCGAGGGCGCGCACGAGGGCATGATGGAATTTCTCGAAACGCAATACGTCTCGGTGACGTGGTGAGCGGGCAATCGCAGACGGACAAACAGCGCCTGATCGGCTCCTGGCGCCATCTCGGCTCGACCGCCAACGGCAAGCCGCGGCACGGCAGCGGTCCGCCGCCAAGGGGCATCATCATCTATGACCCGCACGGCCACATGGCATGCCATGTTGCGCCGGTTCGCGAAGTGACCAAGGCCGGCAGCGAACCGACCGGCGAAGAAGCGAAAGCGGCGCTCGAAGGACACATCGCCTATTTCGGCACCTATACGGTCGACCAGGGAGCCCGCACCGTCACGCACCATCGTCAGGGCAGCATACAGCCCGGCGACAGAGGCGATGTCGTGCGCGGCTACGAATTCTCAGGCGACCGGCTGATCCTGCGCCCTATCGGAACAACGACCGAAGTGGTGTGGGAACGGATAAGGTGACATCCTCATGTTGTCATGCCCCGCGAAGGTGGGGCATCCAGTAATCACCAGCCATCTGATGTTTGATCGCCGTCTGTCATTTGTTATTTCGGGAATACTGGATCATCCGCCTACGCGGATGATGACAGTTGGGGGCGGCTGATGGACGTCCTGATGCCGCAGCTCGGCGAAACGGTCGCCGAGGGAAAAATCACCCAATGGTTCAAGTCGGCCGGCGAACCGGTCAAGCCGGGCGACAATCTGTTCGAGATCGAGACCGACAAGGTTTCGATGGAAGTGCCTTCGACCACGACCGGCGTGCTCGCCGAGATTCGCGTGCCGGCCGGCGAAATAGCGCCGGTCGGCGCCGTTGTTGCCGTGATCGCGGACGGTTCGGGCACCCAGCCAAGCCAGCCAGCCGCGGCCGCAGCGTCCGCGCCATCGGCCAAGACACCGGCCAAGACACCGGCCGCAGCGCCAAGCGCAGCAGCGCCGATTGCGCAGGCACGGCAACCGGCGGCTCCCATCAAGCTCGATCCGTTCTTCGAAGTGCGCACCCCCGACCGCAACTTCGGCCCGGCGCGGCTGCCGGGTGGCATCACGGTCACGCCGCTGGCGCGCCGGCTCGCCGCGGAAGGCGGCATCGAGCTGACGCGGATGCGAGGCTCCGGCCCGCACGGCCGCATCGTCGCGCGCGATATTGAAAGCGCGCCGCGGTCCGCTCATGCGCCACGCGCCGCGCTTGCCGAAAGCCCAAGCGCCGCCGAGATCAAGGCGCTCTATGCACCCGGCACTTATGAAGAGGTGCCGCTCGACGGCATGCGCCGCACAATTGCTGCCCGACTTACGCAAGCGATCCAGACCATCCCGCACTTCTACCTCACGGCCGATATCGCCATCGACCGTCTCATCGCGCTGCGCAAGGAAGCAAATGAAGGTGCGATCAACCCCCTCCCCTACCCTCCCCCGCAAGCGGGGGAGGGTAGGGAGGGGGCCTCATTCAAGCTCTCGCTCAACGATTTCGTCATCCGCGCGCTGGCGCTGGCATTGCAGCGCGTGCCGGCGGCCAATGCGGTGTGGGCCGGCGACCGTGTCCTGCGCTTCAAGCACTCCGACATCGGCGTCGCGGTCGCGCTCGACGGCGGGCTGATCGCGCCGGTCCTGCGCAGCGCCGAGACCAAATCGGTCAGCGCGATTGCGGCGGAGATGAAGGAGCTTGCCACGCGCGCGCGGGAGAAAAAACTCAAGCCCGCCGACTATCAGGGCGGCGCCTCGGCGATCTCCAATCTCGGCATGTATGGCGTGCGCGAGTTCTCCGCCATCATCAATCCGCCGCACGCCACGATCCTTGCGGTCGGCGCAGCGCGCCGGCAAGCGGTCGAGAAGGCCGATGGCGGTGTCGTCTTCGCCAGCTTCCTGACGGTGACGCTGTCATGCGACCACCGCGTGCTCGACGGCGCGACGGGGGCCGCGCTTTTAGCCGCGATCAAGGGTTTTCTGGAAACGCCGGTGACCATGCTTGTGTGATGAAAGGATAACGGATGGCAGCCGACAAGCGTGAGATCGTGCTGATCGGTCCGCTCAAGCCCGTTGTCGTCAAGGGGCTCGATGCAATCTGCACGGTTCATAGGCTCGCCGAGGCGAAGGACCATGACGGGTTCATCGCCCAGCATTCGCAGGTGCGCGCCATCGCGTGCAGCGACAACTGGGAGCTGATTCCCGGCGACCTGATGGCGCGCTTCCCAAAGCTTGAAATCGTTGCGAGCTTCGGCGTCGGCTATGACCACATGGACGTCAAATGGGCTGCGGCACACAATGTGGTCCTGACCAATACACCCAATGTGCTGACCGAAGAGGTCGCCGATACCGCGCTCGGCCTGTTGCTGTGCACCGTGCGCGAATTTTCGCAAGCCGAGCGCTTCCTGCGCGCCGGCAAATGGGTCGAGCGCGGCTATCCGCTCACCAAGGCGACGCTGCGCAACCGCACCGTCGGCATGGTCGGAATGGGTGCCATCGGCCAGGCGATCGCACGGCGGCTCGAAGCCTTCGGCGTGCCGGTCGTCTACCACACCCGTAAGCCGCGGCGCGATGTCGGCTATCTGCATTGCCCGAACCTCGTGGAGATGGCGCGCGCCGTCGATATTCTCATGGTCATCGTGCCGGGCGGAGTGGCGACGCAGAACATGATCAATGCCGATGTGCTCGAAGCGCTCGGTCCCGACGGCATCCTGATCAACATGGCGCGCGGCACGGTGGTCGATGAGCCGGCGCTGATCAAAGCGCTCAAGGACAAAACGATCATGGCTGCAGGCCTCGACGTCTACGTCAAGGAGCCCGAAGTTCCCCAGGAGCTGATCGCGATGGACAACGTGGTGCTGTTCCCGCATCTCGGATCGGCGTCGGTCTATACCCGCGAGAAGATGGACCAACTCATGGTCGACAACATTGCTGCCTGGGCGGCCGGCAAGCCGCCGCTGACGCCGGTGGCGGAGACGCCTTGGCGATCGTGGAGCAGGGACTGAACGAGCATTCGCTTGCAATTTTCATCAGTACCATGCCCGGCGCTTGCATGACGGCACAGCATGAGCGTGATAGTTTCCCAACAAACGTGAGCGTGAGCAGTTTCGGCATGCGTCGTGGCGGTATCATTGTGGCTATGGCGATCTCGGGCAGCCTTTGCGGCGGCGCATTCGCCCAGGACAGCCAGAACACGCCGCCGCAGAGCGATCAGCCGCCGAGCGAACAGCAGCAAAGCGCGCCGCCGCAAAAAACCGTCCAGGATGCGGTCAATGGCATGATCGGCGCCTGGGAAATTTCAAACGCCGACCACGATAAGACTTGCAAATTTAACTTCCGCGCCGATGCGGCGCCCGGAGGTTACAGGCTCGACATCGACAAGAATTGTCCGAATATCTTTCCTTCGACCAAAGACATCATCGCCTGGTCGATCGACAACTATGGCAATTTGCGCCTGCTCGACGCCGGCGGCGAGGCGGTGATCGAGCTCACCGAGGTCGAGGGCGGCATGTATGACGGCTTCAAGCCGGAAGAAGGCCGCTACATCCTGCAAGCCGCAGCCGCCGTGCAGGTCCGCTCCGCCGACGACATGGCCGGCGATTGGGCGGTCGCGCGCGGCACCGGCAAGCCGATCTGCACACTCACGCTGGCGAATGCCGCGGCACCATCCGGCGCCGACAATCTCATCCTCAAGCTCAAGCCTGGCTGCGATGCGCTGGTCACCCGCTTTGGCCCAACATCGTGGCGCATGGATAACGGCGAACTGGTGCTCTCGTCGGCGCGCGGCCAGACGTGGCGTTTCGAAGAAAATGATAGCAATACCTGGCAGCGCGTGCCGGAGACTCCCGATCCGGTTCTGCTGGTGCGGCAATAGCGGATCGCAATCCTCAACAAGCCGGTCGGTGAATGAGTAAACGGCATCAGGTCATCATTGTCGGCGGCGGTCCTGTCGGCGTCGCGCTCGCGGTCGAGCTCGGGCTTCGCGGCATATCCTGCGCGCTGATCGAACGCCGCCTCGAACCGCAGCTCATTCCCAAAGGGCAAAACCTGACGCAGCGCGCGATGGAGCACTTTCATGCCTGGGGCGTCGCCGAGGCAGTGCGCGCAGCACGTATTCTGCCGCCCGAATATCCGATGAGCGGCATCGTCTCTTATCGCGACCTGAACAACGAATACTGGTACGCGCCGCCGCTGCGCGAAATCGTCAATTCCTACTACTTCGAGAAAAACGAAAGGCTGCCGCAATATCTCGTCGAAAATGTTCTGCGCAAGCGGATGGCGCAGCTCGACAATGTTGAAGCGCGGTTCGGCTGGGCCGCCGAGAAGATCGAGCAGGACCCCGGCAGAGCGCGCGTCACCATCGCCAAGGACGGTGGTGGCGAGGACATCATGGAAGCCGACTACGTTGTCGGCTGCGACGGCGGCCATTCCATCGTCCGCCGGCAGATCGGCATTGCGCGCAGCGGATCGGATTTCGATCAACCGATGGTGCTGGCGCTGTTCCGCTCGACCGAACTGCATGAAAAACTCAAACGCTTTCCGCCGCGCTCGACCTATCGCGTCCTGCACCCGGATTTGAAAGGCTATTGGCAATTCTTCGGCCGGGTCGATGTCGGCGAGCGATGGTTCTTCCACTCGCCGGTGCCGGCGAATACCACGCGGGATAATTACGACTTCCGCGCCTTGCTGCAGAAAGCCGCCGGATTTTCGTTCGCCTGCGACTTCGATTATGTCGGCTTCTGGGACCTGCACATCGCCGTCGCCGACAGCTACCAAGTGGGCCGTGCGTTTATTGCCGGCGACGCTGCGCACTCGCATCCGCCCTATGGCGGCTATGGGCTCAATAACGGGCTCGATGACGTCGCCAATCTCGGCTGGAAGCTTGCCGCCAAGCTGCAAGGCTGGGGCACTGACGCGCTGTTGCAGACGTACACCGAGGAGCGGCATCCCATTTTCAAGGAGACCGGACACGACTTCATCGAAGCGGGCATTCAACGCGACGCGGTATTTCTCGCGCGCTACAGCCCCGATAACGACCGGGCGGAATTTGAGCAGGCGTGGCAGGATCATGCCGGCGCGGCGGCACCGCGCGTGCTGACCTACGAGCCGCACTACGAAGGATCGCCGATCGTGTTCGGACCGCCGGGCGCCGCCTCGAGCGCCCGCGGCGCGCATACGTTCAAGGCCCGCGCCGGACATCATTTGCCCCCCCAGCTTCTCAGTTCCGGACGCAATGTGTTCGAGGAGCTTGGCGCGGGCTTCACGCTCTTCGCATTCGATGCCGATGACCGCTCGGTGCACGCCTTCGAGGAGGCGGCAAAAGCGCTGCGCGTGCCCCTGAAAATCGTGCGCGACAGCTACCACGACGGTCGCGAGGTCTACGAAACCAAGATGATCCTGGTTCGGCCGGACCGTTACATCGCCTGGACCGGGTTGGCCGCGCCGAGCAATGCGACGGCGCTGATCGGCAAGGTCGTTGGCCACGTATCCTAAGACCCGGTGGCCTATCCCCTTGGCAGCACTCGTTTAGTTGATGCCGTCACGATGACGGGCGGCATGGCCCAGATCGGCATTGTTATCTCGGATTCTAGAGTTTATCGTTAGGCGTCATCAAAGGAGATCGAGAATGGCGCGCGGCACTGTGAAGTGGTTCAATTCGCAAAAAGGGTACGGATTTATTCAGCCAGAGAGCGGCGGCGGCAAAGATGTGTTTGTCCATATCTCCGCTGTCGAGAGAGCCGGCCTCAGCGGTCTCAATGAGGGGCAGGTTGTCGAATACGAAGAAGTCGCGAACAAGGGCAAAACATCGGCAGAAAATCTTAAGGTTCAACGCTGACAGAGGCGTTCGATCTGATCCCGTGGCGAGGTTGAAGATGTTGACCTTCGACATTGCCACGAACGATTGTTCCTGTTCCCAATACGGCGTCGGTCAATAAGGCGCCGATTGTCGAGTTGAAGGAGGAGGTGTTTCGTGCGTACGCGAGTGCAAGTAGGTCGCATCACATCAAAGGAACTCAAGCAGAAGCTCAAAAACTTCAAATCCAAGAAGCGCACCGCGCGTCGATCGATAATTTTAAAATCCGCCAGCTGGTATGCGAACGCCGCGCTGTCGATTGGGGTTAGCGCAAAAGCCGAACCCAGCACTCATTGAATGAGCCTCCTGCAACAGACGGCTTTATAGGTCGATCGCGGGAGGCGACAAATCCTATTCGTCTGCGATTGGTGTTGGCTGCCGTAGCGACCCGGCCGACAAAGTAATTTTTCGGCGGCCATTCGCGCGGGTATCAGCAAACGACGACTGCGGAGCTTCCCGTGATCGCTCGAACAGGTCGGCGCCCGTGTTGCCTCCCAACGCAGTCAAATCGTCTTTCTCGCAAGTCGCCGCAATGGCCAATCCGATCGAAGCAAGGTGGGCGCGGCGGTAGCAATACACTGCAAGCAAGGTTCTTGCTGTCGGCGAGACCGTTGCAATGAGCTCGTTCAGCCCATGCGCGCTGGCGCGATACATCTGTCCCAGCGTTTCATCGGGGACAGGACAGGGTTCTTCCTCAAAAGGTATGCGGACTTCAGACAGCATCGCGACGCCTCCAAGGGAATTGGTCCCTTGGAAACCATCGAGTGCAAGGTGTTAACGCCGCGTTAACTCTACGGACATTCGCCCTCCCTATTTGCTGCGCTCAATGCGGGAACCATCAAATCAACTTTAGTCCTTTCAGGCTGGCATGGCCTTCCTTGCCGACGATGATGTGGTCGTGCACGGCAATACCGAGCGGCAACGCAACAGCGATGATCTGCTGCGTCATCTGGATATCCGCGCGGGAGGGAGTTGGGTCACCCGACGGGTGATTGTGCACGAGGATGATGGCGGTGGCCGACAGTTCGAGGCCGCGCTTGACCACTTCGCGCGGATAGACCGGCGTGTGATCGATGGTCCCGGTCTGCTGCACTTCGTCGGCGATCAGCTGGTTGCGCTTGTCGAGGAACAGCACGCGGAACTGCTCGCGGTCGGCGAATGCCTGCGCGGTGCGGCAATAGTCGAGTACGGTGGACCACGACGACAGCACCGGCCGCTTTTTCACGGCGCCGCGCAACAGCCGGCTTGCCGCCGCCTGCACGACCTTGAGCTCGGTGATGCCGGCATCGCCGAGCCCCTTCACTTCGGCGAGCCGCACCTCAGGCGCGGCGATGACTTCGGCAAAGGAGCCGAATTTCTCGAGCAGCGATTTGGCCAGTGGCTTGACGTCGCGCCGCGGCAGCACGCGGAACAGCAACAGTTCCAGCAGCTCGTAGTCCGACACCGCGTCGGCGCCAGCTTCGCGGAAGCGATCGCGCAGGCGCTCGCGATGGCCTAAATAGTGCGGCGTGGCCTCGGCAAGGCCGCGTTCGTTCTCGCGCTTTTTTTCCAACATCGGTTTTCGCACGCAACTTCGCCCTGGCCGCACTCCCGCATGCGGCCGCAACCGGCACCGCCAAGGATGATCGGATTACGCTAATTTGCAATCGCCTTGCGGCAGGCAAAAGGTACTAGGACCCCGCTGGATAGGGCGGTTTGTCGAGGCCCTTGGGCGAAAGCGTGAAAATCTCGACGCCGTCCTCGGTGACGCCGACACTGTGCTCGAACTGTGCCGACAGCGAGCGGTCGCGCGTCACCGCGGTCCAGCCGTCGGATAGCACTTTCACGTGCGGGCGGCCGAGATTGATCATCGGCTCGACCGTGAAGAACATGCCCGGCTTGAGCACGATGCCCTCGCCCAGCCGGCCGATATGGACGACGTTCGGTTCGTCGTGGAACAGCCGGCCGAGGCCGTGGCCGCAAAAATCGCGCACCACGCTCATGTGCTGGGCTTCCACGTAAGCCTGGATGGCATGGCCGACGTCGCCGGTGGTGCCGCCGGGCTTGATCGCGGCAATGCCCCGCATCATGCCCTCGTATGTGACCTCGATCAGCCGCTCGGCGCGGCGCGGGATCTCGCCGACCGCATACATGCGGCTCGAATCGCCGTGCCAGCTGTCGAGGATCAGCGTCACGTCGACATTGACGATGTCGCCCTCGCGCAGCGGCTTCTCGCCGGGGATGCCGTGACAAACCACGTGATTGACCGAGGTGCAGGTCGCCTTGCGGTAGCCGCGGTACATCAGCGTCGCCGGCAGGGCGCGGTGGTCCAGGCCGAACTCATAGACCAGCCGGTCGACGCGCTCGGTGGAGATCCCCGGCTTGATCTCGCCGACCAGCATGTCGAGGCACTCGGCGGCAAGCCGGCCCGCCTTGCGCATGCCGTCGAAGGCGGCAGCGTCATGAATCTTGATCTGGCCGGTCTTGCGCAGCGGCGCGCAGGCCGCATCGACATAGGTCATGGGAAAAGTAAGGCGCCGTGGCTCGTCAGCCGCAATGTAAGCACGGGCGCAGGCAACGCAAGCAATTCAGACGCAGCGCCGTCATGCCCGTGCTTGTCCCGGGCATCCCGATTATCCTGGCAATGCCGTGCCAACTGAGTCGAGATGGCCGGAACAAGCCCGGCCATTACGCATTATGATCACCCCGCGACGATCGGAACCGGCGCCGCGATCTCGATGCCTTCGACCGTCACTGTGCACCGCCACGCCAGCATCTCGACGCCGCGCGCGCGGGCCCGGTCGAAGGCCGCGCCATAGGCCCGATCGATATCGTAGGCGACGGCAAAGCGATCCGCCGACGGAATCTGGATGACATAAAGCTGCACGGCGCGCGCGCCGCCGGCCACCGCTGCCGCAAGCTCGTCGAGATGCTTGGCGCCGCGGGCGGTGACGCAATCCGGGAATTCGGCAAGGCCCCGCTTGCGCATCAGATGCACGTTCTTGACTTCCAGGTAACACGGCGGCCGCGCCGGTCCTTCGAGCAGAAAATCGACCCGCGAATTGGCGCCGTATTTCACCTCGCGGCGGATCGAGGTGTAGTCGCGCAATTGCGGGATCAAGCCGGTCTCGATGATATCGGCGACCAGCGTGTTGGGGTTGCCGGTGTTGACGCCGACAAGCTCGGGCCCGTTGCCGAAGTCGGCTTCGACAAGCTCCCAGCTATAGGGCAGCTTGCGCATCGGATTTTCCGAATTCGACAGCCAGACCCGCGAAAACGGCCGGTCGAGACCGGTCATGGCGCCCGGATTGGCGACATGGACTGTCAGCATATCGCCGCTGTCGAGCACCACGTCGGCGAGAAATCGCTTGTAGCGCCGCGCCAGCGTCGCGGGGATCAAGGTCGAGGCAAAACGCATGGCGCACAGATAGCCGCTCGCACCAAGCCAAGGGAAGGGCTTTGGACTTTAAATGGAGCATGATCTTTTCGGACCTTCCTTCGCCCGCCGAAGCGTTCGAGGCAAGCGATCCGCCTGAACACGAGCGGCTTCGCGAAGGCGGGAAACCGGGTCCCACCCCGGATCAAGTCCGGGGCAGGCTTTTTCCGGATCATGCTCGCGCGTCAGGATGCGATCTTTCCGCCCAGCTCGTCGTCGATATGCACGCGGATGATGTCGTCGAACGACGCCTCGCCCGAAAAGCCGAGCGCCAGCGCGCGGCGCGGATCGAACCGGCTCGGCCAGCCCGCCACGATCCGCGCCACCAACGGATCCGGCTCGCGGCGGATGCGGGCGGCGACCTTATCGCCGGCGATGCGGCGGAGCGCGGCGATCTGCTCGGCAACGGTGCAGCACACGCCGGGCATGGTGAGATTGACGCGCGGCCCGAGCTTGTCGCGATCGACGCCCGCGGCATGAATGAGGAATCCGGTCGCCGCGCGCGGGCTGGCGTGCCAGTGCAGGACGGTGTCCGCGACCGGCAGAACCGCTTCCTCGCCGTTAAGCGGCTCGCGGATGATGGAGGAGAAGAAGCCCGACGCCGCCTTGTTCGGCCGGCCCGGCCGCACCACGATGCTCGGCAGCCTGATGCCGATGGCGTCCAGAAAGCCGCGGCGGGTGTAATCGGCCAGCAAAAGCTCGACGATCGCCTTCTGCGTCCCGTAGGAGGTCAGCGGCGTCAGATGAAAGTCGTCGGCGATCGCGTCGGGGAACGGCGCGCCAAACACGGCAATCGACGAAGTGAAGACGATGCGCGGACGATAGCCGCCGCCGACGGCGCGGATTGCTTCAATAAGCGCGCGCGAACCGTCGAGATTGACGTGGACGCCCTTCTCGAAATCAGTCTCGGCTTCCCCAGAAACGACGGCGGCAAGATGAAAGATCACGTCGGGCCGGCCGGCGACGGCGGCGCGCGCGGCAGCGGCGTCGGCGATATCGGCGGCGCGGCTCTCGACGCTGCCGGTAAATTTTTCAGGCTCTTGCGCGGCGACCACGTCGATCAAGGTGAGCTTCTCGATCGATCGGCCGTTGAGCGCGCTGGCGCCGGCCAGGCGCGCGGTCAGCTTGCGCCCGATCATTCCCGCAGCGCCGGTGATGAGAATGTGCATGGTCCTATCCGTCATGCTCCGCGAAGGCGGAGCATCCAGTAATCACCACCATTCTTGAACCCTCACTGAGTACTGGATCATCCGCTTTCGCGGATGATGACGCCCTTACAACGCCATCCCGCCGTCGACGAGATGAGCCTGACCGGTAATGTAGCTTGCTTCGTCGCTCGCCAGGAAGAGGGCGAGCAAGGCGACTTCCTTGGCCGTGCCCAACCGGCCCATCGGCTGGCGGTCGACAAAACCCTGCCGCACCACGTCGGATGACCTGCCGGTCTGTTTCGACAGCGCGGCGATGCGCTCTTGCAGCGACGGCGATTCGATGGTGCCGGGGCAGATCGCGTTGCAGCGGATGCCTTGCTTGATGAAATCGGCGGCTACCGCCTTGGTCAATCCGATCACCGCGGCCTTGGTGGCGCCATAGGCATAGCGCGCCGGCACGCCGCGGATCGACGACACCGCCGAGGAGATATTGACGATCGAGCCTGTTTTCTTTTCCAGCATCGCCGGCAGGAACGCCTTGATCATGCGGTGCATCGATTTGACGTTGAGATCGAACGAAAAGTCCCAATCCTTGTCCGAGCAATCGAAGATCGTGCCCTGGTGCACATAACCGGCGCAATTGACCAGAACATCGAGCGCGCCGAATTCCTTGCCGACATCCTGCGCCAGCGCCTCGACATCGTCCTGCACGCGCACGTCGAGTTTTTTGCGCATCCTGGCCTTGAGGTCGCCGAGCTTGTCCTCGGCAAGATCGGTGGCGATAACGCTCGCACCCTCGGCGATAAAAGTTTCGGCGATGGCGCGGCCGATGCCCTGCCCCGCTGCCGTGATCAACGCGACTTTGCCTTGAAGCCTGTTCATGCCTGCCTCACACTTCTTCGCTCACGCCTTGTGCTGATTCAACGCCGTAAGACTGATTTTCTGACGGCCGTCACGGTCGAAATTTTCCGGCGCCAGCCAGCGCTCGAAATTGGCTTTGCGCGTCGGCCATTCGCCGTCGAGCATGGAAAACCAGGCGTTATCGCGGTTGCGGCCCTTGGCGATCAGGTGCTGGCGGAATGTGCCTTCGTAACTAAAGCCGTAGCGCAGCGCGGCGCGCCAGGACGCGGCATTGAGGGCATTGCATTTCCATTCGTAGCGCCGGTAGCCGAGCGTCTCGAACACGTAACGCGCTAGCAGATATTGCGCTTCGGTTCCGAGCGGGGTGCGCTGCAATGCCGGCGAATAGAGCACGTGACCAACCTCGATGACCCGCATCTGCGGCTCGATCCGCAGCAGCGTGAAATAGCCGATGGCGCGCCCGGACGCGTCGATGATCGAATAGGCGTAGGGATCGTCCGCCGCCGCGCGTTTTGCAATAAACGCCGAAAACTCGCCGAAGTTCGCGAACGGCCCGTCGGTCGAGATATAGGTCCAGACTTGGTCGTGCCCGGCGAACATCGCCCACAGGTCAGTGGCGTGCTCGGGCGTGAGTTTTTCGAGGCGGCCGTAGCGGCCTTTCAGCGTCACCGGTCCGGGCCGCAGCGCAGGCGTTGGATCGACCGGCAAACCGATGGGCTGGCCGGTTTGCGGATGCGGTTCCGAACCGGTCATGGCGATAATTTTTTGCGATCCTCGCTGAAGAACTTGTTCAGCTCGGGATTGCTGATCAGGCCGGCAAAGCCGTCGAACTTGCCGTCCTTGGCGATCTCGGTGGCGGTCTTGATGAAAGCGTGCATCGCCACGCGCGCCAGCGAGCCGCCGACGCTGATGCGGCGCACGCCCATCGCCGCGAGATCGCTCACCGTGAAGCCGTACGCGCCGCTGTTGAGGAAGTTGACCGGCTTCGGCGCCACCGCTTTTACCACCGCCTCGATCTGCTCGCGCGTCTTGATGCCGGGCGCATAGAGGCAATCGGCGCCGGCCGCGGCATAGGCCTTGAGCCGGCGCAGCATGGCGTCGAGATCGGGCACGCCGCGGATAAATCCTTCGGCGCGCGCGGTGAACACCACATCGCCGCCGGCGCGGTCGATCGCCGCGCGAGCGGCTTTGACCCGAGCCACCGCATGATTGAAATCGTAGAGCGGCGTAGTTCCGTGCTGTGGTGAGTCTTCGACTGACAGCCCGGCAACGCCGGTTGAGATGCAGCGTGTGACGTTCTCGGCCACGCCGTCGGGATCATCGGCAAAGCCGTTCTCGAAATCGGCATTCAGCGGTACGTCGGTCGCCTCGGCCAGCTCGCGGTAATGCGCGAGCACGTCATCGCGGCTCTGCGTGCCGTCGGCATAACCTTCCGAATGGGCATGGCCAGCACTCGTCGTCGCCAGCGCCTTGAAGCCAAGACCTTGCAGGTAGCGCGCGCTGCCGACGTTCCACGGATTGGGGATGACGAAGCACCCCGATTCGTGGAGCCGGTGGAAGGCCTTGCGCTTGTCGGCGGCGGATGGCCGGGCGGCACTCATGACGACATCATAGCATCAGTGGTTGTCGCGCGGCACCGAGACTTGGGCGACACGCTGATATTTGATCGCCGGTTCGAGCACCATGCCGCTGCCAAGCTGATCGACCATTGAACGCTGGATTTCCTGCCACGGCGTCTGGCTCGCCGGATAGTGATAGCCGCCGTTTTGTTGCAGCGCCGCGCGCCGCGCCGTCAGTTCGGCGGGCGAAATCAGAATATCGGCGGTGCCTTTGTTGAGATCGACGCGCACGCGGTCGCCGGTCTTGAGCAAAGCAAGCCCACCGCCGGCTGCCGCTTCCGGCGAGGCGTTGAGGATCGACGGCGAGCCCGACGTTCCGGACTGCCTGCCGTCGCCGATGCACGGCAGCGAGGTCACGCCGCGTTTGATCAGCTCAGCCGGCGGCTGCATGTTCACCACCTCGGCCGAGCCGGGATAGCCGATCGGCCCGGTGCCGCGCATGAACAGGATGCTGCGCTCGTCGATGCCGAGCGCGGGATCTTCGATGCGGCGGTGATAATCCTCCGGCCCGTCGAACACCACGGCGCGGCCCTCGAACGCATTGGGATCCTTGGCATCGGACAAATAGCGGTTCTGGAATTCCTCCGAGATCACGCTTGTTTTCATGATCGCGGAATCGAACAGATTGCCGTGCAGCACCTTAAAGCCGGCGCGGGCCCGCAGCGGCTTGTCATAAGGCGCAATCACATCGCGATTGCTCGTTTGTGCCCGCGCCACGTTTTCAGCGACGCTCTTGCCGTTGATAGTGATGGCGTCGCCGTGCAGGCGCTTCCCCTGCAGCAATTCGTGCAGCACCGCCGGCAGGCCGCCGGCGCGGAAATAATCCTCGCCGAGATAGTGCCCGGCCGGCTGCATGTTGACGAGCAGCGGCACGTCGTAGCCGATCTTTTCCCAGTCGGCAATTGTCAGCTCGACGCCAACATGGCGGGCGATGGCATTGACATGAATCGGCGCGTTGGTCGAGCCGCCGATCGCCGAGCAGGCGACGATGGCGTTCTCGAACGCCGCACGCGTCAAAATATCGGACGGCTTTAGATCCTCGCGCACGATTTCCACCGCGCGCAGACCGGTCTCGTAAGCGATCTGGCCGCGCTGCCGATACGGCGCCGGGATTGCGGCGCAACCGGGCAGCGACAGGCCGAGCGCTTCGGCCAAGGCGTTCATGGTCGAAGCCGTGCCCATGGTGTTGCAGTGGCCGATCGACGGCGCCGACGAGGCGACTATGTCGAGAAATTCCTTGTAGTCGATCTTGCCCGCCGCCTGGTCCTGGCGCGCCTGCCAGGCCACGGTGCCGGAACCGGCGAGCTTGCCGTTATAGTGGCCGTCGAGCATCGGCCCACCGGACAGCACGATCGCCGGCGTGTTGACGGTCGCCGCCGCCATGATGCAGGCCGGCACGGTCTTGTCGCAGCCGGTCATCAGCACGACGCCGTCGAGCGGATAGCCGTATAGCACCTCGACAAGCCCGAGATAGGCGAGATTGCGATCGAGCGCCGCGGTTGGGCGTTTGCCGGTTTCCTGAATCGGATGCACCGGAAACTCCAGCGCCACGCCGCCGCCGTCGCAGATGCCGGCGCGCACCCGCTCGGCGAGCTGAAGGTGATGGCGATTGCATGGGCTGAGATCGGAGCCGGTCTGCGCGATGCCGATGATCGGCCGTCCGGATGTCAGTTCGGCGCGGGTGAGGCCATAATTGAGATAGCGCTCGAGATAGATTGCGGTCATGCCCGGATTATCGGGATTGTCGAACCACAATTGCGAGCGCAAGCGCTGCTTCGAGGCTTGCGGATTTTTGCTTTCGGCCATCGCCAGCTCCCGACATCATCTGCGCACTGCATAGATATGGCGAAATAACGCCACTGCGAGCCGCCGAATCTGCACGTTCCGAAGACTGACGCAAAGCTGTGCTTTGGCAGTGGCGCGGCGAGCAGCTTTTTGCTCGCGTCCTGGGCATTTTCAGCGTCGCCTTTTGTGCATATTGCGGCGCAATAATGCAGAATAGATAGACGCATAAGATTTTCATCAACATCATGTATTCAATAACATTTTTGTGACATTCCGTTGACCGCCTGGCCCTTGTGCAATGCAAAATCAGAAGTAGGTAGTCGGGCAAGGGTGACCGTAAACGGAGATAACAGATGAAATCGCTCAACACCAAGCTGATGCTTTCGGCGCTCGGCATTGCGTTGCTTGCGACGCCTGCCTTGGCCGCAAAGCACCACGCGTCATCGCATCGGGAACTGCAAAACTCGGCCATCAGCAGCCCGCCGACCGATGTAGGAACTTATCCAAACGGCGCGCAGCGCACCGGCAGCGTCTATTCCCGCGAGTCCGGCGCCGAAGATAACGTCATTCGCTGAACTCGTTCACGCGATTGCTGATAAAGTGCTTGGAGCCCCGGACGTTTTGTCCGGGGCTCTTTGCTGTATCCGCCAGCAAGCGCCGCCTCGCGTTGCATTTGCCGGCCGATTGAGTTGAACTACACGGAATTGTAATGCGTGGGGGAACGCCATGTTGAAAACCGTCCCGGCCTTCGATCGCATCGGCGAGGAGAACGCTTTCGCCGTGCTGGCGCGCGCCGTGCATCTCATGGCGCAGGGCCGCGACATCATCAATCTCGGCATCGGCCAGCCCGACTTCCGCACCCCCGATTTCATCGTCGAGGCCGCCGTCAAGGCGCTGCGCGACGGCCATCACGGCTACACGCCTGCGGTCGGCATCCAGCCGTTACGCGAAGCGGTGGCGGCCGACCTGCACAAGCGTTTCAGCGTCAGCGTTTCGCCCGACGAAGTGATGATCATGCCCGGCGGCAAGCCGACCATGTTCATGTCGATCCTGATGTTCGGCGAGCCCGGCGCCGACATTCTTTATCCCGATCCCGGCTTTCCGATCTATCGCTCGATGATCGAATATACCGGCGCGCGGCCGATTCCGGTGCCGATCCGCGAGGAGAACAATTTTGCGTTCTCGGCCGAGGAAACGCTCGGCCTGATCACGCCGCAGACCCGGCTTCTCATCGTCAACTCGCCGGCCAATCCGACCGGCGGCGTGACGCCGAAGACCGAAGTCGACAAGCTGGTCGCCGGGCTCGAGCGCTTTCCCAATGTCGCGGTGATGTCGGACGAGATCTACGACCACATGGTCTATGACGGCGAGACTCACGTCTGCCTGCTGTCCTATCCGTCGATCCGCGACCGGCTTATTCTGCTCAACGGCTGGTCCAAGACCTACGCCATGACCGGCTGGCGGCTCGGCTACGCGGTGTGGCCGGGAAAGCTCTACGACTATGCGCGCAAGCTCGCGGTCAATCTGCATTCTTGCGTCAACGCTTCGGCGCAATATGCCGGGCTTGCCGCGCTCACCGGCCCGCAGGACGAAGCCGCAAAAATGGTCGCCGAGTTTGACAAGCGGCGGAAAATCGTTGTCGATGGCCTCAACCGGCTGCCGGGCACATCCTGCGCGACGCCGAGGGGCGCGTTCTACGCTTTCCCCAACATCAAGCGCACCGGCTGGAAGGCGAAGCCGCTCGCCAATGCGCTGCTCGAAGACGCCGGCGTCGCGCTGATCGGCGGCCCGGATTTTGGCGTGCTCGGCGAAGGTTATATGCGCGTCTCCTACGCCAATTCGACCGAAAACATTTTGAAAGCGCTCGACCGCATGGGCAAATTTTTGGCGACCCGCAAGGCGGCGTAACACCTCCTCATCGTCATGGCCGGGCATAGCCGGCCGAAGGACGGCGTCGCTTCGCTCGCCTATTGTCCCGGCCATCCACGTCTTTAACCCTCTACGGCGCAGAAGACGTGGATGCCCGGCATGAAGCCGGGCATGACGAGCTTAGGAGCTTTTATGTCCACCGATCTCTCCGAAGAGCAGCGCCTGATGCGGCAATCGTGCCGCGATTTTGTTCGCGTCGGAGGAAATCCTCAAAGTGGCGCAACATGCGCTCGAGCTGCACGGCGGCAACGGCGTCATGCTCGATTTCGGCGTCGAGAAGATTTTTCGCGACGCGGCGATCTTCCTGCACATGGACGCCACCGTCGATATTTCGCGCTTCAAGATCGTCAAATCGATGTTCCCCGAGACCGCCGGAAAGTATGCCGGGCCGGAGAACTAATTTCCTTGCGTCAGCCGGAAACCGATGAGAACGATCGCAAAGCCGACTAGTTGCGACAGGCTCGGCACTTCGCCGAGCGCAAGATAGCCGATCAGCAGCGTGATCCCCGGCACGAGCGCGGTGAACAGCACCGCTCTGCCGGCGCCGAGCAGCGTAACCGCGCGGGTAAACAGAAGCGTTGCGCCGGCGCCGGCAACCGCGCCCTGCACCACGGCCTGCAGCAGGTTCTCGTAGAATCCCGCAGCCACCATATTGTCGAAGGTGAACAACAGGATCGGCAGGCCGGCGAACGACAGGAAGCTCGTAACCGCCACCGCACGCATCGGCTCGATCTGCCATAGCCGAAGCAGCATACCAAAAATCGCGAATGAGCAGCCGGTTGCGACAAAATCGACATCGCCGAGCACGCCATGCGCGCCCATCGTTCGGAATGCCTCGGCGCCTATCACGCCCAGGCCGATAATGATCGCCAGCGCGCCCGCGATGCGCCGAGGCGACAGCGCTTCCTTGAGCGCCAGCCGCGCCAGCACCAGTCCCGCGACCGCCGCGCATGATGGCTGGATCACGCCGCCATGGCCGAGCGGAACCAGCAGGAATCCGGAATAGCTCGCGATCGAGAACGGCAATCCGCCAAATATTGTCAGCACAACGCCGCGGCGCCATCCGACGCCGGCGAGATTGCGAAAGCCGCTGGCGGCAATGATGGGAAGCAGAGCCAGTCCGGCCCAAACAAAACGATGCAATGCGATAAGCAGCGGTGAGACGCCGACAATGATGCCGTGGCGCGCGCTGACAAAGCCGAACGCCCAGCAGACCGCCGCGCCGATGCCGCAAAGCAAGCCCTGCACTGATAGGGCCTTTGCCGGCGAGGCCACTGTTTGATCCATTGCGCCGGGACCATAGTCACCGCGGTTCACCGGCACAACACGCGATTATTTGCAGCACGCTTCGCCGCATGCGAAGCCGTCTCGCGTCACGCCAGCAGATCGGCGTCCGCATCCGTGAGCAGTTCGAGGCCGCCGGCCGCTGCGACATGGCCGGCATCGAGCCGCACCACGGTGGTGGCGATGCGGCGCACTTCGGCCGGCATATGGCTGACATAGACGATCGGGATTCCGGCGTCGTCGCGCAGGCGAACGAGGTACGGCAGGATTTCCCGCTTGTGCGCGGCGTCGAGCGAGGCCAGCGGCTCGTCGAGCAGCAACAATCGCGGCCCCATCAGCAGCGCGCGGCCGACGGCGACGCGCTGGCGCTCGCCGCCCGACAGCATGCGCGGCCGGCGACCGAGCAGATGACCGATATCGAGCAGCGCCACAATGCGCTCGAGGTCTTTTGCATCTTGCGGCCGGCCGCTCATGCGCCGTCCATAATCGAGGTTCTGCCGCACCGACAGATGCGGGAATAGCCGGCCGTCCTGGAACACGTAGCCGATGCGGCGCTGGTGCGGCGGCACGTTGATGCCGCGCGCGGCATCGAACAGCACGGTGTCGTCGAGCGCGATCGAACCGCGATCAGGCTTGAGCAGGCCGGCGATCATGTTGACCAGCGAGGTCTTTCCCGAACCCGACGGCCCGAACAAAGCCGTCGCGCCGCCGGCCGCTTCAAAGCGCACGCCGAGCTTGAACGCGCCGAGCTGTTTTTCGACATCGACGGCAAGCACGATCATTCCCCGTGAAAGCGGATAGCAGCGCGACGGGACAGCCACTCCGACGCGATCAGCGCCGCAAAGGCGAGCGCGAGCGCGATCAGGACCAGCCGTCCCGCCGCCGCGTCGCCGCCCGGAACCTGCGTCAGCGTATAGATCGCGGCTGAAATGGTCTGCGTCTCGCCGGGGATATTGGAGACGAAAGTGATGGTGGCGCCGAATTCGCCGAGCGCTCTGGCGAAACACAAGACGACGCCGACGATGATGCCGGGCAAGGCCAGCGGCAGTGTCACGGTGAGGAACACCAGGACTCTGTTGGCGCCGAGCGTGGCGGCTGCGTCTTCGAGCTTGCAGTCGATCGCCTCGAGCGCCAGCCGGATCGGACGAACCAGCAGCGGGAAACCCATGACGCCGCAGGACAGCGCCGCGCCGGTCCAGCGGAACGACAGCACGATGCCGAAATAGTCGTAGAGAAATTCACCGACCGGTCCGCGGCGGCCGAAGGAGATCAGCAACAGATAGCCGGTAACGACCGGCGGCAGCACCAGCGGCAGAAAAACAAGACCGTCGAGCACGGTCTTGCCCCAAAAGTTTTTGCGCGCCAGCAGCCAGCCGATGGCGATGCCGAACGGCAGCGCACAGGCGGTTGCTACGACCGCAATGCGCAGCGACAGCTCGACCGCCGTCCATTCAGCGGCAGTGAGGTCGAGCATCGCTCTCACGTCGTCGGTTTTGCCAGAACTATAAAACCGTAAGACTCAAAAATAGTCTTGGCGGCTTGCGAACGCAGGAACGCCAGGTACTGCGCCGTCTCGGGCTTGGCGCTCACCGTCGCCGCCACCGGATAGATGATCGGGTCGTGGGACTCCTCGGGAAACACGCCGACCACTTTCACGCCGGGCTCGACCTTGGCATCGGTCGAATAAACGATGCCGAGCGGCGCCTCGCCGCGCGCCACCAGAACGAGAGCGGCGCGCACGTTGGCGGTCATCGCCATTTTCGGCTCGACGGCCGGCCAGATGCCGAGCTTTTGCAGCGCGGCCTGGGCATAGATGCCAACCGGCACGGCTTTGACATCGCCGGTAGCGATGCGGCCATCGCCGGCAAGCCCGGCGAGATCGAAACCCGGCTTTATCGCCACAGTGCCGATCTTGGCATCCTTGGGCGCGATCAGCACCAGCTCATTGCTGAGCAGATTGACGCGGGTGTCGTCCTTGATGAGTTTCTTCTGCGAACCGTAGTCCATCCATTTCAGGTCGGCGGAAACGAACACATCGGCCGGTGCGCCGCCCTCGATCTGCTTCATCAGCGCCGAGCTGGCGTCGTAGCTGGCAACGACCTTGACGCCGCTTTGCTTGGTGAAGGCGGCGTCGGCGTCATCGAGCGCGTTCTTCATTGAGGCGGCGGCGAACACAGTGATGGATTTGTCTTGTGTTTTTTCTTGCGCCAATGCGGCGTGCGGCGCGGCCGCAATCGCAAGTGCGGCGCCAAGCGCCGCCACAACTGACCTTCTTTCAAGCACGACGATTCTCCAAAAGCTGTGGCGACACGCATAAGGCGCGCCCAACCAGGCGAAGCATGAGGCTGTTGCGACCGCCTAACGGGAACCGTCGTTCCGGGATTGACGGCACGCGCGCAGCGCACCGTCGGTCGCGCGTGCACAATAGGCCGAAGGCTTTGGGCGGACAAGGCAGGCTTTGTCGCACGGCGCCGTCATTCCGGATCGCCGCGCAGCGGCGAGTCCGGAATCCATATCCCCAGCGCCGGGGTTATGATTCCGGGCTCCTCGCTTCCGCCTTCGCGCTCCGCGCTTCGGCGGACTAAAATCCTCCGAAGCTCGCGGAGCGAGCGTAGGGGGGTCGCTCGGCCCCGGAATGACGGTATGCTTTCAGGACGAAGGAGCGGATTAATGGCTCAAGCAGAAACGATCGACGGCGACTACGACTACATCATCGCCGGCGCCGGCTCGGCCGGCTGCATTCTCGCCAACCGGCTCTCGGCGGATGCCGGCACGCGCGTGCTCGTTCTCGAAGCCGGCGGCCGCGACAATTGGATCTGGTTCCACATTCCCGTCGGCTACCTGTTCGCCATCGGCAATCCGCGCTCCGACTGGTGTTTTAAGACCGAGCCGGAGCAAGGCCTCAACGGCCGTAGCCTCAATTATCCGCGCGGCAAGGTGATCGGCGGCTCGTCGTCGATCAACGCCATGATCTATATGCGCGGCCAGGCCGCCGACTACGATCATTGGCGCCAGCTCGGGCTCTCCGGCTGGGGCTGGAACGACGTGCTGCCGTATTTCAAGCGGCACGAAAATCATTTCATGGGCGAAAGCGAAGCGCATGCGACCGGCGGCGAATGGCACGTTGCCGCGCCGCGCGTGCGCTGGGACCTGCTCGATGCCTTCCGCACCGCCGCCGAACAGGCCGGCGTCAAATCCATCCCCGACTTCAACTCAGGCGACAACGAGGGCATCTGCGCCTTCCACGTCAACCAGAAACGCGGCCGGCGCTGGTCGGCGGCGAGCGCATTTTTGAAACCGGCGCTCAAGCGGCAAAATCTGCGGCTCGAAACCGGCTGCCTGGTCGAAGGCATCGTGTTCGACGGCAAGCGCGCCGCCGGCGTGCGCTGGTCGCAAGGCGGCCAGACTCGGACGGCGCGCTGCCGCGGCGAAGTCATCCTCGCCGCCGGTTCGATCGGCTCGACCCAGCTGATGTTGCTATCCGGCGTCGGACCGGCACAGCATCTGCAGGAACATGGCATTGCGGTCGTGCTCGACCGGCCGGGCGTCGGCGCCAATTTGCAGGATCACCTGCAACTGCGCCTGATCTACAAAGTCGACGGCATCGTCACGCTCAACGAGCGCTATCACGCCCCGCTAGGGTTTGCCCGCATGCTCGCCGAATATGTGCTTTTCCGGCGCGGCCCGCTGACCATGGCGCCGTCGCAGCTCGGCCTGTTCACCCGCTCCGACGCCGACCAGGAGCGCGCCAATTTGCAGTATCACGTGCAGCCGCTGTCGCTCGACCGCTTCGGCGAGCCGCTGCACAGCTTCCCCGCCTTCACCGCGAGCGTGTGCAACGTGCGCCCGACCAGCCGAGGTTTTGTGCGGCTGCGCTCGCGCGATCCGGCCGACAAGCCGGTCATCAAGCCGAATTATCTGTCGACCGACCAAGACCGCCGCATCGCCGCCAATTCCATCCGGCTGACGCGCCGCATCGTGGCGCAGCCGGCGCTGAAGAATTTTCACCCCGACGAATATTTGCCCGGCCCGCAGGTGAGCGACGACGAGCAGACGTTGATCAAGGCCGCGGGCGACATCGGCACCACGATCTTCCATCCGATCGGCACTGCGAAGATGGGCCTGCCGAGCGACCCGATGATGGTGGTCGATGACCGCCTGTGCGTCGCCGGCCTCGACCGGCTGCGCATTGTCGATGCTTCAGTCATGCCGACGATCACGTCGGGCAACACCAATGCGCCGACCATGATGATCGCGGAAAAAGGCGCCAGCATGATCCGCGAAGACGCCAGACGGCTCGCCTCATGAACCCGGCATGGCGCGCCAAGGCGATGCTCATCGATCCGGCCGCCGAGTGGGCGTTGATCGAACGCGAATCCGGCGATCCGGCCTATCTCTTGAGCCGCTATGTTGCCGTGCTCGCGCTCATTCCGGCGGTGTTCGGTTTCATCGGCGCCAGCGTCGTCGGCGCGGTCATTCCCGGAGCGGGCTTGGTCCGCGCCACGCTGTTCGACGGACTGTTCGGCGCCATCTTCGGCTATGTCGAAACCTTTGCCGTGATCGTCGTGCTCGGCTTGGTGATCAACCTCCTGGCGCCGCTGTTCGGCGCGCAAAAAGATTTCGACAGCGCGCTCAAGCTCGCGGTCTATTCGTTTACGCCGGTGTGGCTCGCCGGCATTTTCCTGGTGCTGCCGGGATTGCGTTTTCTCGTGCTCACCGGATTTTACGGCGCCTATCTGCTGGCGATGGGCGTGCCGCGGCTGATGAAAGCACCGCGATCGCACAGCTACGTCATCGTCATTGTCACCTGCGCCTTTGCGCTCACCGTCATCGCCATCGCCGTGCAACGCGCCATCTTCGGCACGCTGGGTTTGTAGCTCTCACGGCGCCGTCACCACCTGGCGGCACGCCGCCGGCAGGCCGGCCAGCGTCAGCGGCGGTTTCGGCTTCGGCGGCACCAAGGGCGGCTTGGGATGCAGCGTCGAATCCTTGAACCAGAAATCGAGCTCGTGCCCGCAGCCGTCGCCGCCTTCCGGCTCCGGTTGCGGCTTGCATTCCGGACTGTCGGCCGGGCACAGCAAGCGGACATGGAAATGGTAGTCGTGGCCCCACCACGGCCGCAGCTTCGCTAGCCAGCTTCGATCCGATCCGGCCTCGCGGCACACCGCTTTCTTGATCGCGGCGTTGACGAAAATGCGCTCGACCCCGGCATCCTTCGCCGCGGCGCGCAGCAGCTCGGTGCGGGTGTGCGTCCAGGTTTTCGGATCGACGTCGCGCCGGTCGCCGGCCACCATCTGCACCGCCGAGGTGAACTCGCGCTCCTCGCGGGTTTGCACGTGGTCCGGCATTGGCGTGAACCAGATATCGGCATCGAGTCCGACTTGGTGGCTGGCATGGCCGCTGAGCATCGGCCCGCCGCGCGGCTGCGACATGTCGCCGACCAGAAGCCCGTTCCAGCCGACCTTCTTGGCGTTGTTGGCAAGCCGCTCGAGGAAAGCGATCAGCTTCGGATGACCCCAATTGCGGTGGCGCGACAGCCGCATGACCTGCCAGGCCGGGCCGTCGATCGGCAGCGCGACGCCGCCGGCGAGGCAGCCGGTCGAGTAAAAGCCGATCGAGCGCGGCGGGCCGGCAAGCGGCTCGGTCTTGCGGCCGAACAAGTCCTTGGCCGGCGTCGACGGCGAATTGGGATTTGCCAGCGGCGGCAGCGGCGTGTCGTGGAGCGTGCCGGCATCTTGCGCCAGCGCCGGGCCGATGGCGGCGACAAGCAACATGACGAGTGAGCGAACCGGAGCGAGCATCATCGAGTCTCCGCGATGGTCTTCGCCCCCATCGAACCTGCCTTGAGCCGATACGCGACGGCACCGGCACGGCGGCGATACGCTGCCGCGAGTCGCTCGTTCTGTCCAGTTGCGAACAAGCCCGCGCCCTCTCCGGCCAGTGCCAGGAGCCGCGCTTCGGTCGCGGCGTGCGGCTCGATCGTGCCGTCATGCAGGATGTGGCCGACGGCGGCGCCGCGCCCGGCGAGCGCACGCGCCACCAACAGGCAGCGGTGACAGTCGAGCGGCTCGCGCTCCGCGCACATCAGGCAGATGCGGCAGTGCGACGCGTCGTTCTGCAAGCGCTCAAGCCCCGCCTGGAATTCCGGCGTCAGCGCCATGGCCGCATAGTCGGCGATACCGTTGCGATAAAGGCTCACGTCGCGTGGCCGGCCGCCGAGCGCGTCGCCATAAGGCATATACGTCATGCCCTCCTGGGCGAGCCGCGCCTGCAAGTTCTTTCGCGAGAACCACGGGAAAAACCGCGAATACGGGCTCGATCGCACGTCCGCCACGGCGTCCGCGCCGGCATCGCCCAACAGCGCGATGAAACGGTCGGCCGGAATGTTGGAGTGGCCAATGCTGAATAGATCGAATGCGCCCATCGTTGCAGTCTAGCTCATGTGAACTGTGCGGCGCCGGTTAACCGTCCCGGCCGCAGCCGCTTTACAAGTTGCAGCGCCGTTACAATGCTGCGGGCCTTGGGCACCGGGAGGCTTCAATGGGTCGCTTGCTGAGCGTGTGCGTCCTTGCCGCGCTGTGCCTGCTTGCCCTGCCCTATTGCCACCGCGCCGAGGCCGCCGTCGTCGTGCATATCGACCGCGCCGACCAGACCATGTCGGTCATCGTCGACGGCGAACTACGCTACCACTGGCGGGTCTCGACCGCGCGGCGCGGCTACATCACGCCGCCCGGCAGCTATCACCCGCAAATGCTGGCGCGGCGCTGGTTCTCCAGCCGGTACTATAACTCGCCGATGCCACATTCGATCTTCTTCTATCGCGGCTACGCCATCCACGGCACTTACGAAATTTCGCGGCTTGGCGGACCGGCCTCGCACGGCTGCGTGCGGCTCGATCCGGACCACGCCGCCATCCTGTTCGGGCTGGTCGAGCAGGAAGGCATACGCAACACCACCATCGTGGTGCATTAGCGAGGCCGACACGCGCGATCGTTCTCGCGACGCGTCGGCGCCCGAGTCATTGTGCAAGCGTCACGAATCATTTGCCTCCGAACAGAAGGGGAGGCGGAGCGCCGCAAGGCGCAATGTCTTTGGAGCCGCGCCACACCGACAGATGTTGCCACCTGCCGATGCTCCGGGCGCGGCAGCGCGTCCAGCGGGACGCGCTCGCCTTACGGCGCTCCACCGCGGCGCTTGCCACGCAAATCAATGCCATGGCTCAGCCCAGGCCGTGTTTCCTGGGACGTGCGCGCGGCGGGCATTACCCGCCGTCCGCTGTCCCAGTCCAGCGAAGCACCTCGCAGACCGGTCATAATGCCGGCCGAACCGATGCCCAGACCGCCCGGGAGCGGGGTTACAAGCCCCGCTCGCAGGAACCGCACTCGCTCCACCAATCGGCTGTCACCGGTGACGTCCCTACGATGAGCGAGATGGAATCATTCGCACTTATATACTTGACGTAAGTAAGGCAGCCCCCTAGGATTAAGGTCTTAAGACCAGCATAAGAGGGCGGTCTAGGTGGCTCCCCGGAATAGTCAAGTCTGTAGGTGCGGTCTCCCCTCGATAGGAGGTCGCATGAACGCGAATGTGCAGTCACGGACTGTCGAACAATTTGATGATCGTATTCGCAAGGCTCGCGAATTCACTGAGCACTGTAATAATTGGTTTGCGGATGCGCACAACGGATTCGTCGAACGCTACATAAGTGGTCATCTTCAAATCGCGTTTCGCTGTGTGTCTGGGGATGAAGCCAATTATGGTTTTATCGTCGGCTGCCATCGGGGCTGCAATGGGCTCAAAGGCAAAACCAATGTGTCCACTAAACCCACTAAACATGATGCGTTGCGGGATGTGGATCACAGAGAGCAGGCGACGATGTTTCCGCATAATATCGAGTTGATGGAGGGACCAGAGCGGTTCGTTCCCTCCCTCATAAGGTTTCAGAGATTCCAGAGTGCCACGTTCTGTTGCGGGAAGCCCCTTTACGAGTTCAGCACCCTTATAGCCTCCCGAAAAAAACACTTTCTCGCTGGGGGCGACGGGAAAGTAGATATCTTTGGAATTGCCTATGCTGAACCGTTCGGCGAGGACTGCGGCGAGAATGTCGAGACTGCTGCGGATAACGTTGATGTAAGCGCCGGCCTCTACAATGAAGCTGAGCGGAAGCGGCTCTTTCTCAACCGCTGCTATGAAGCACTTTGGAGAAGTCGGATCAAAATCAACGATGTCGGCTTCGATGTTGTGTTCGATCCAAGTGTCGATCCGTTTTTGAAAGGATGGGAGTTGGGCTACGGCCCAGTCAATGCTAGCCTGAGCATGTAGTAAATCAGGACGCATCCGATGTCATCCAAGCAAGCCGATCTTGAAGGGGCCAAGCGCCTTATGGGCGCGCTCTTGCGAATGGCTCCCAAGCCGCATTCGGACATGAAGCTCGGCAAGTCTAGAGGGAGGGTGCGCAGGAGTCCTAAGAAAATCAGCAACCCTCTATCAAACAAGGAAATGCCCACGAAGAGAGGAAGATGATCGAATTATTGAGAGGTCTCAACGAGGAATCGTACCCTGCGACGGTGCCTTGGGATCATTGACGATCAGGTCATTGCGGAGATTATTTAAAATGGCGAGGAAGGCAATGAAGGCCGCTATGATTATGAACACAAGCCGCTTCGACCATCGCGCGGTGCGCTCGTTCGTTTTATTCCTGCGTTTAATTTCGGCCTGACCGTCGAGAATGCGTTTGGTTTCGGCGAGCAACCCCGGATCATTGCTGCGAAGATTTAGTCGGGGATCAGAGCTAGCAAGGGCCTGCTCGATTGATTGGAATCGTACCGGGCCTCCTGCGGTCAAGGCGAGGATGTCGCCATCGGCCGTCAGCCGATATGGCATTCCCGCGTAAATGCCATGGGGATCGAAGGCGCCCTCATTGAGATGGTCCGGCCCCCGCTCGCCGATAGGTTGGTTGATGCGAGGCATGGCGAGTAGAAGAAGACCCCCGATCAATGGGGATAAGATCACCGCGAGAAGAAACCATATGACGCTATTGCGGCCTCTGGTGTTGGCACCGACCGCCACGATGACTGCCAGGGCGAGCCAAATAAATAACACCCCAAACATTTTGAGCCTCCCGTTCCGCCGTCTCTTTTCAAAAATTTTAGCACAATAGAAGACCGAAAATGCGCCTCATCCCGCCGTAAGAAAGCGAAGCCCAGCCGTTAAGCCGGGCTTCGCCATCGCACGACAGGCTACTTTTGCAGCAATGACTCAACTCAACTAGACCGTCACTGGTCCGTCGGGACGCAGCCCGACGCTAGAAGCCAAAGGTGAGTTGCCCGGGCCACGAACGCCAGTGTTGGCGAACATGTTCCAGGCGACCGAAACGCCTGCGCGTATAGGCGCAGACGTGCACGGCCCTTGGCTCAGAGATGGGAGTTTCCATCTCTGCCTCCATGTCAGGCGGGACACAGCTCCCGCGGCTCAACTTGCTCGATGCAAGTCCGCCAGGCAGAGCCCGGTGACAACCGGGTGCCGGTGACGGTCTATTTCACCGCAAGTCGGGGTATCGGCGCAATCGACGCGAGCGCCATGTGGAAAAACGCTTCGCTTGGTGTTTCAGTGACTTAGGTTCAATGAGTCGGCCGGTACGTCAGGCGCTTGCCCTCGATACCCTTAAGAGCCTTCGCCGTCCGTTCCCCGTCAGTAAAGCCTAGTTTGGATCGGTGATTGTGCCGAAACTCAAATTCGGCCAGATACCGCACCAAATGTTGCTCGCTGCAAAATCGGTAAGTCCCGCGCATTGACCGCTTAAAGTTGCCGAAGAAATTCTCGACGGCATTTGTAGTTTGTCCGTCCTTGCCAACATAATGGCCGGGCTTGCGGCGGGTGCCGTGGAAAACCGTCTTGTGCGCACCAAACTCGCCGCCGACTTCAGTATAGAGAGGGCTTTCGTCCGTTTGTAGTTCCGAAGTTCGGTGCACGCTGGTCACTAGGATTTCACGCACGCTTTCCTTCGTCGCAGGCTTCACATGGAACGTGCGAGCGCGGCCCTTGGGTTCTACCAGCGCAACGATGCCCTGTTTGTAGCGGTGGCCTTTACGGTAGCCCTTCGCGCGCTTGGACGTGTTGCCATAGTAAGTTTCGTCCGCCTGCACGGATTGGCCTTTGCCGCCCATAGGAGTGGGGTTCAATTCGTTCATGGCTTCGCGCAAGCGGTGCATCATGAACCATGCCGTCTTGTACGTGACGCCAAGCGTGCGATGAATTTCATGAGCCGACACGCCGTTCTTGCCAGAATTGAACAAGTGCGCCGCCATGAGCCATTTGGTCAGGGGAACCTTTGACCGCTCAAGCACGGTGCCGACCGTGACGGTGAACTGGCCGTTGCACTCATGGCAGTAATACAGGCCGGGGCGATGACTCTTGCCCTGCATCTTGGCGATCTTGGCGGGGTCGCTGTTGCCGCAATGACGGCAATAGGGGCCGTTGGGCCACAGCTCAGCCTCGAGGGCTTCGCGGGCCTTATCCTCGTTGTGGAACATGGGGTCTTGGAACGTGGCGGCTTTGGTCATGGGCTTACCCTCTATGACCGCAATCCTATCCCCTCCCGCTACTTATGTCAAGTATATAAATGCGGAATCATTTGTTACATAAACAAGGACAAATGTCAATGGAAAAGTGACGATAATTCGAGCCCGGCGCGAGCGCGTTGAACATCGTCGCCGCCTGTTCTACGGATCGTGTCGCACAATAGGCTTGGCCGCAAAGAAGGCTTGGCCGCAAAGACTTGGCCGAAACCGCAGGTTCGAACCATGACCACCAAACCGCTCCACGGCGTGATCGCCGCCGTCGCCACTGCCGTCGGCGAAGACGGCGAGCCCGACAGCGCGCGTTCGACTGCGCTCGCCCGTTTCCTCCTCGGCAACGGCTGCGACGGGCTCAACGTGCTCGGTACCACCGGCGAAGCGACCTCGTTCTCGCTGGATCAGCGCAAACGCGTGATGAGCGCGTACGCGACGAGCGGATTGCCGCTCGACCGCATGATGGTCGGCACCGGCGCCGCCGCGCTCGCCGATGCCATCGCGCTGACCAGGCACGCCGCCGAGCTGGGCTTTGCCGGCGCGCTGGTCTTGCCGCCGTTCTATTACAAGGGCGTCCACGACGACGGTCTTGTCGCCTATGTCGAGGCGATCGTGACTGCGACCGCGGCGCGGCCGATCCCGATCTATCTCTATCACTTCCCGGCGCAGTCGGGCCTGCACTGGCATGTCGCGCTGATCCGCCGCCTGCTCGACACTTTCGGCGAGCGCATCGTCGGCCTAAAAGATTCTTCCGGCGACATGGACTTTGCACGCGCGGCGGCTGACGTCTCGCCGCGCTTCAGAGTATTTCCTTCCACCGAGGCGGCGCTGCCGCAGGCGCGCTCCGGTCCGTTCGCCGGCTGCATCTCGGCGACCGCCAACCTCAACCCCGACCTGTGCGCCCGCGCCTATCGTTCCGGCGACGCCGCGGCGCTCGCCGAGGCGGTGGCGATCCGCAAACTGTTCGACGGCAAGCCGCTAGTTCCCGGCATCAAGGCGACGCTCGCCCATATTCACGGCGACCCGCAATGGGCGCGCATGGCGCCGCCGCTGTCGGCCTTCCCGGCAGCCGACCGCACCGCGGTACTTGCCCGCTATGATGCGGTCCGCGCCAAGCAGGTGGCTTGATCGCTTTTTCCATCACCCTGAGGTCCGAGTGCGACATTGACGGGACCGCCTCACCCCCCTATAAGCCCCGCTCTCATTCACAATAGTCTGTGTCCGATACGCCATGGCTAATACCAAGTCCGCCAAGAAGGCCGCTCGCCAGATCGCCCGCCGCACCGTGATCAATAAATCGCGGCGCACCCACGTGCGCAGCGCCGTGCGCACAGTTGAAGAGGCAATTTCGGCCGGCGATCGCGCTGCCGCGGCGGCCGCCATGGCCGAAGCAGAGCCGGCGCTCATTCGCGCGGCGCAACACGGCATCGTCCATCGCAATGCCGCCCGCCGCAAAGTCTCGCGGCTCGTGCATCGGATTGCCAAGCTCGGCAAGTAGTCGTTCGTCCGTGCGCGGCGACCGCTCGCGCAAGCGTCGTCAGTCGCTTGCAACGCGCAGTGGATTGTAATGAACCTGTGACATTATTGTCACTTATGCCCGTAAAATCAGCACAATAGCTACTCTCGCGGTTCTGTGCGCGCAGACCGCGTCAATTTTTATTTGCTCCGCACTTTGGCTGCGAGGGCTACCCTGCGATTCCGAACAAAAGAATTGACGCACAATGAAAGACTTATTGGTCATGAGAAATTTGGAGTTTGAGTCGGCGGTGAATCAGCCGTGACGGTTTTTATTTGCTCCAGTGAGCAATTTTATACACTTTGAGCGTCGTCGCGCTGTCATCGAACTGTAATTCAGCCCGTCGAGTCAATGATTTGCGCCGTCAGGCGAAAACCGCTGTCATGCGCGCGTTTCTGAAAGCTCAATGTTGGCGCGATTTTTTCACGCTTGCGAGCCGAAAACTGCGTGCTAGCTTTTAGTTCCCTTCGGTTTCCGAAGGTCTTCAAAAACGGGTCGGATGGAAACTCATCGAAGATGGGTGTGGGAGAGCTTTGTCCAAAAGTGCGCAGCGCGTGCGCTGCGCCAGCGTCGCCATAGTCGGGAGTTTTCGGCGAAAACAGCTGCTTATGAGTTCGTGGGTGAGTGAGTGAGCAGGCGGCTTCTGACAGTCTCGCGGAACTTCTTGCGCGACCGTCGGAGATAACCATCGGAACTGGAAGCGATGGAGGTGGGGGCACAATGACGACAAGCCACCAATTGATCGAAGCGACGAAGTTGCGCGGAGTTTTTTCGCGCCCCGCTGTCCCAGTGCGCCCTGCGTTCGTCTTGCCCTCGGCGCCACGCCGCTGTCGCGGCTCGACCGCCAAGCCCAGCGGCTGAACAGCGTCATTACCGTTCCAGCCATCGGCGGCTGCGATTAACTCCTGCAGGCGCCAAAACAGCCACCCCTTACGAAACGTGCGTTGCGTCTCCCGATGTCGGGCATGGTGGGATGTACCTCGCCAGAGTCGCTCGGTTGGTTCCTCATCTCCGGCGAAAAGAGCAGGCGAAAATGACGAGCACGGATCAGCAGCGCTGGCAGAAGGTGAAAGAGCAGCTGCGCAATCAACTCGGCGAGGATGTGTTCTCGAGCTGGTTCGGGCGCATGGAGCTCGAAGCCGTCGAGAATGAAGCGGTGCGGCTCTCGGTGCCGACGCGATTCCTGCGCACCTGGATCCAATCGCATTATAGCGACCACGTGCTCGCCAAGTGGCAGGCCGAGGAGCCCGCCATCACCCGGCTGGAGCTGTCCGTGCGCTCGGCGGCAATCCGCCCGTTGGCGCCAAAGCCCAAGCCGGCCGAGCCGGCCATGCTGCCGCGCGAGTTGCGCGACATCGACAGCCACGAGCCGCGCACCAGCGTGCCGTTTATGTCGATGCACGAGGCGCTCGGCGGCTCGCCGCTCGATCCGCGCCTGAGCTTCGACACCTTCATCGTCGGCCGCTCCAACACGCTTGCGCATGCGGCGGCGAAGCAAGTCGCGACCAGCCGGCGCGGCGAACAGCTCATGTTCAATCCACTCTACATCCACGCCGCCGTGGGCTTGGGCAAAACGCACCTGTTGCAGGCGATCACCTGGGCCGGCAACAACAGCGACCGCAAAGTGCTGTACCTGACCGCCGAGCGTTTCATGTACGGTTTTGTCTCGGCGCTGAAGACGCAGACCACGCTCGCGTTTAAGGAAGCCGTGCGCGCCATCGACGTGCTGATGATCGACGACTTGCAATTCCTGCAAGGCCGCTCGACCCAGGCCGAGTTCTGCCACACGCTCAATACGCTGATCGACGCCGGCCGCCAGGTCGTGATCGCCAGCGACCGGCCGCCCTCGGACCTGGAAAGCCTCGACGACCGCGCGCGGTCCCGGCTCGCCGGCGGACTGGTTGTCGAGATCGGCTTGCTCGGCGAAGAGCTGCGGCTTGAGATTCTCAAGAGCCGCATCGCCGCCGCGCGCGCCCATCATCCCGGCTTCGAAGTGCCGGCGCCGGTGCTGATCTTCGTCGCCAAATCGGTCACCCATAACGGCCGCGACCTTGAAGGCGCGGTGAACCGGCTGCTCGCCCACTCCAAGCTCAGCGGCCAGCCGGTGACCCTGGAAATGGCCGAGCGCGAGATGCGCGACCTGATCCGGCCGGCCGAGCCGAAGCGGGTTCGCATCGAGGATATCCAGCGCGTCGTTGCCCGCCAATACAATGTCAGCCGTTCCGACCTGTTGTCATCGCGGCGCACGGCGAATGTGGTGCGGCCGCGGCAGGTGGCGATGTATCTGGCGAAGGTGCTGACGCTGCGCTCGCTGCCCGAGATCGGCCGGCGGTTCGGCGGCCGCGATCACACCACGGTGCTGCATGCCGTACGCAAGATCGAGGCGCTGGTCGGCAATGACAATGCGCTGGCGGAGGAAATCGAGGTGCTCAAACGTCAGCTTCAGGACTGATAAGACACCGCCCGGCCTTGCGGAACGCCGCTTGCCGCGCCACTTCTATTAGCCTACTCGTGAACGGATTTCGCGATGAAGATCACCGTTGAGCGTTCCGAATTGCTGAAATCGCTGGGCCACGTGCACCGCGTGGTCGAGCGCCGCAATACCATTCCGATCCTCGCCAATGTGCTGATCCGCGCCGACCGCTCCAAGCTCGCGCTCAAGGCTACCGACCTCGACGTCGAGGTGACCGACACCATCGCCGCCGAGGTCGGGCCCGGCGGCTCGACCACGGTGCCCGCGCACATGTTCTTCGACATCGTGCGCAAGCTGCCCGAGGGCGCGCAAATCGTTCTGGAGTCCTCCGGCGACCGCGCCGCGCTGGCGATCCGCGCCGGCCGCTCGCGCTTTACTTTGCAGACGCTGCCGGAGAGCGATTTTCCCGATCTGGCGCCGGGCGAGATGACGCACAAGTTCACGCTCAAGGCCGCTGACTTAAAGCGCCTGATCGACAAGACCCAGTTCGCCATCTCCACCGAGGAGACGCGCTACTACCTCAACGGCATCTACCTGCACGCCGCCGGCTCCAACAAGGCGCAGACGCTGCGCGCGGTGGCGACCGACGGCCACCGCCTGGCGCAGATGGACCTCGAATTGCCGAAGGGCGCCGCCGGCATGCCCGGCATCATCGTGCCGCGCAAGACAGTCAGCGAGGTGCTGCGCCTGATGGAGGACAACGACGCCGAGGTCGCCATCGAGCTGTCGCCCGGCAAAATCCGCTTCACCGTCGGCGAAGCGGTGCTCACCTCGAAGCTGATCGACGGCACGTTTCCCGATTACGCGCGCGTCATTCCGCTCAACAACGACAAGGAGCTGGTGGTCGACAAGAAGGAGTTCGAAGCCGCGGTCGATCGCGTTTCCACCGTGTCGAGCGAGCGCGGCCGCGCCGTCAAGCTCTCGATCACCGGCGGCAAGCTGCTGCTCTCCGTCACCAATCCGGATTCCGGCAGCGCCAACGAGGAGCTGGAAGTCGAATACGAATCCGATCCGATCGATATCGGCTTCAATTCGCGCTACCTGCTCGACATCGCCGCCCAGATCGAGAGCGAAGCAGCGGTGCTCAAGCTCGCCGATCCCGGCTCGCCGACGCTGATCCAGGACAAGGAGTCCAAGGGCGCGCTCTACGTGCTGATGCCGATGCGGGTGTAGGCGGTTTCGCATTGTTGCGGCTACGTCATGCCCGGCCTTGTGCCGGGCATCTCGATTCAACGGGCACCGTGCGACGCTAAGCGAGATGGCTGGGACAAGCCCGGCCATGACGACTAAAAGCTATTCGCCATGACGACCGCTCGCATCCGCCGCCTCACGCTCACCAACTTCCGCAACTACCACGCCGCAACGCTGGAAGCCGGCGAGCAGACCGTTGTGCTGATCGGGCCGAACGGCGCCGGCAAGACCAATCTGATCGAGGCGATTTCGTTTTTCGCGCCGGGCCGCGGCTTGCGCCGCGCAACGCTCGACGAAGTGGTGTTCAGCGAGGGCGACGGCTCATGGGCGGCCGCAGCCGAGATCGAAGGCGCGCTGGGGCTGGCGACGCTCGGCACCGGCGTCGAGCGGCCGCTCGAAGACGGCGCAGCTGTGGTGCGCAAATGCCGCATCGACCGCGAGCCGGTCGGCTCGGCAGCCGCCTTTGCCGATCACCTGCGCGTGGTCTGGCTGGTGCCGGCGATGGACACGCTGTTTGCCGGTGCGCCGTCGGAGCGGCGGCGTTTTCTCGACCGGCTCGCGCTCGCGGTCGATGCCGAGCACTCCAGCCGCGTCAACGCGCTGGAACGTTCGCTGCGCTCGCGCAACCGGCTGCTCGAAGACGCGCGGCCCGACGCGCACTGGCTCGACGCCGTCGAGCACGAAACCGCCGAACTCGCCGTCGCGGTTGCCGGTCAGCGCGTCGAGACCATGCGCCGGCTCGACGCCGTGCTGGCGAGCCGGAAAGACTCGGCGTTTCCGCCGGCCGAGATCGCGCTCGAAGGCTGGATGGAGCAGCTCATTCCACAGCATCCCGCCGTCGATATCGAAGAGCGCTACCGCGCGGTGCTGCGCGACAATCGCGGCCGCGATGCCGCCGCGGGGCGTACGCTCGACGGCCCGCACCTGACCGATCTCAAGGTGATCTACGCGCACAAGGGCACGCCCGCCGCCGATGCCTCGACCGGCGAGCAGAAGGCGCTGCTGATCGGGCTCGTTCTCGCGCATGCGCGGCTGATCGCGGAGATGACAGAATTCGCGCCGGTGCTTTTGCTCGACGAAGTCGTCGCGCATCTCGACCCGGCGCGGCGTGGCGCGCTGCATAGCGAGCTTGCCCAGCTCGGCGCGCAAGTGTTCATGACCGGCGCCGATCCGGCGCTGTTTGCCGAACTCGGCGGTGGCGCGATGGTCGTCGAAGTCGCCGCCGGCCGGCTGGAGCGGCAAAACACCAAGCAGTGACGTTTCGCGCTAGCGATCAGTGAATTGGAACCGATGTCATAGGATATGTCTGCTATGCGGTGAACTGGCACGCCCGGAACCAGAGTGCGAGCAGACTCTTAGTCCCATGGAGCAGGAAGCGCCCATCGTGGGATTAAGGCCTAATAACAATGCCGGAACAGGCAGAAGACAAAATCGTCTAACAATGCCGGAACAGGCAGAAGACAAAATCGTCCGCAATCTCACTGCCGCCATTGAGCAGCTGCACGTGGACTTGGACCGCGTGGAACTTTGGACGGCGGCGCTCGGCTATTTTCAGCGTCCGGTTCCGGAATACCGGCCGGCCGACCAATATCTCCTGCCACTCAAACGCGACTGAAGCGACGCGTGTACATGAGCGCGGCGGCCGGATTGAGCGCGCAAATTTCGGCTCGTTTCAGGGGCGAATTTTCGCCCCGTAACGGGCACCCAGGAAGCGCCATTTTGGCAGCGGCGAATCGGCAATTTTTGGGCGCCGATTTAAGCCCCGGAATCGTCCTGCAGAATCCTTGAAAAATGACGATTTGACAATATCTTATTGGCAACCACTTTGCACTGTACGAAGCCCGGTTTTCGTGTACAAACGAGAGTCGATTCTTTCCTCCATTTTGCAAGCGATTCGAAAGTCCCTGGCATGGCCGAACCCGTCCGCAAACCGAGCCCTGTTGCGCCTTCCGATTACGACGCGGAATCGATCAAGGTGCTCAAGGGTCTCGACGCCGTGCGCAAGCGGCCGGGCATGTATATCGGCGACACCGACGACGGCTCCGGCCTGCATCACATGGTCTACGAAGCCGTCGACAACGCCATCGACGAGGCGCTGGCCGGCTTCGCCAAGGAAGTCGTGGTCACGCTCAATCCGGACGGCTCATGCAGCGTGCGCGACGACGGCCGCGGCATCCCGACCGACATCCACAAGGGCGAAGGCGTGTCGGCGGCCGAGGTCATCATGACCCAGCTCCACGCCGGCGGGAAATTCGACCAGAACGCTTATAAGGTTTCCGGCGGCTTGCACGGCGTCGGCGTGTCGGTAGTCAACGCGCTGTCGACCTGGCTCAAGCTGACGATCTGGCGCGACGGCCAGCAGCATTTCATGGAGTTCCGCGACGGCGAGGCGGTTGCCCCGCTCGCCGTGGTCGGCGCCGCCGCCGACAAGCGCGGCACCGAAGTGACGTTCCTGCCGTCGAAGAAAACCTTCACCATGACGGAGTTCGATTTCGCCACGCTGGAGCACCGGCTGCGCGAGCTCGCGTTTCTCAATTCTGGCGTCAACATCGTGCTGTCCGATATGCGCCACGCCGTCGAGAAGCGCGAGGAGATGCGCTACGAGGGCGGCGTCGAGGCCTTCGTCAAATATCTCGACCGCAACAAGACGCCGCTGGTGCCGCAGCCGGTCGTCATGAAAGCCGAGCGCGACGGCGTCGGCATCGATTGCGCGCTGTGGTGGAACGACGGCTACCACGAGAGCGTGCTGTGCTTCACCAACAACATCCCGCAGCGCGACGGCGGCACCCATCTCGCCGCCTTTCGTGGCGCACTGACGCGCCAGGTCACCGGTTATGCCGAATCCGGCGGCGGCGCGCGCAAGGAGAAGGTTGCGCTGACCGGCGACGATTGCCGCGAAGGTCTCACCGCCGTGCTTTCCATCAAGGTGGCCGATCCGAAATTCTCCTCGCAGACCAAGGACAAGCTGGTTTCGTCCGAAGTGCGGCCGGCGGTCGAGGGCATCGTCAACGACATGCTCAAGGCCTGGTTCGAGGAGCATCCAAGCGAGGCCAAGATCATCGTCGGCAAGGTGATCCAGGCGGCTGCGGCCCGCGAAGCCGCGCGCAAGGCGCGCGAAATGACGCGCAAGAGCGCGCTCGGGATTACCTCGCTGCCGGGCAAGCTTGCCGACTGCCAGGAGCGCGATCCGGCCAAATCCGAACTGTTCATCGTCGAGGGCGACTCTGCCGGCGGCAGCGCCAAGCAGGGCCGCAACCGGGCATTCCAGGCCGTATTGCCGCTGCGCGGAAAAATCCTCAATGTCGAGCGCGCGCGGATGGACAAGATGCTGTCGTCGGAGCAGATCGGCACGCTGATCACCGCGCTCGGCACCGGCATCGGCACCGACGAGTTCACCGCCGACAAGCTGCGCTACCACAAGATCATCATCATGACGGACGCCGACGTCGACGGCGCCCATATCCGCACGCTGTTGCTGACGTTCTTCTACCGGCAGATGCGCGAGATTATCGACCGCGGCCACCTCTACATCGCGCAGCCGCCGCTCTACAGGGTCGCGCGCGGCAAGTCCGAGCAATATATCAAGGACGAGCGCGCGCTGGAGGATTACCTCATCGACACCGGCCTCGAAGACGCGGTGCTGCGCCTGTCATCGGGCGAAGTCCGCGCCGGCAACGATCTGCGCCCTCTGGTCGAGGAAGCGCGTTCGATCCGCAATCTCCTGAACAATCTGCACAGCCGCTATAACCGCAAGGTGATCGAGCAGGCGGCCATTGCCGGCGTCCTTCACCCGCGAGTCACCGGCGAGCCCGCCAATGCCGCGGCAGCGGCCGAATACATCGCCAGGCGGCTTGACGCCTTGACCGACGAAACCGAACGCGGCTGGGCGGGGCGGTTCAATGACAGTGGCTTCCAGTTCGAGCGCACGCTGCGCGGCGTCAAGGACGTAGCCGTGATCGATCAGGCGCTGCTCGGCTCCGCCGACGCGCGCAAGCTCGACGAGTTTGCGCCGTCGCTGCAGGAGATTTATCCGCGGCCGACGCCGCCGGCGATGCTGCGGCGGAAAGACGAGGAGACGCCGATCCACGGCCCGGTCGGCCTGTTCGAGGCGGTGACCGAGGCCGGCCGCAAGGGCGTCGCGCTGCAGCGTTACAAAGGCCTCGGCGAGATGAATCCCAGCCAGCTCTGGGAGACCACGCTCGACACCAATGCGCGCTCGTTGCTCCAGGTCAACATCAAGGAGATCGACGAGGCCAACACCATCTTCGACGAATTGATGGGCGACAAGGTCGAACCGCGCCGCGACTTCATCGAAGCCAACGCACTGACCGCGAGCGTGGACATTTAATCGCTTCGTGTGTCATTCCGGATTGCCGCGCAACGGCAATCCGCACGTGTATTTGTCCGCCGGATGCGTGATCAGGCGCGTTACTGAGGCATTGCCTCGGCACTCTCGAATTGTCATGCCCGCGAAGGCGGGCATCCAGTAATCATCGCGCGATGAGCGTTGCGCTGCTGCCCACCGATTACTGGATCGTCCGCCTCCGCGGACGATGACAAGACTCAAAACAAATCGAAATATTCGTTCTGCTCCCAGGCGGTCACTTCGCTGGCGCCCGCGCCGCTCGCTTCGGCCTTAAAGCGCGCCAGCTCGGCTTCCTTCAGCCGCGCGTAATAGTCGACGAAGATTTCGCCGAAAGTTTTGCGGAAGAGTTCGCTTAAGCGCAGCGCGGCGAGGGCTTCGCCGAGGTCTTTTGGCAAAGCCGGCGCCTTGGCCTCATAAGGCGTGTCCGCCGAAGGCCCCGGATCGCGCCGCCGCGCCATGCCGTCGAGTCCGGCGTAAATTTGCGACGCCATATAGAGGTAGGGATTGGCCGCGGGCTCGCCGACGCGATTTTCCAGATGCGTCGCCGGATCGCCGGGCTGGCCGAGCACCCGTACCATCACGCCGCGATTGTCGCGCGCCCAGATCGCGCGGTCGGGCGCCAGCGTATAGGCGCGGTAGCGTTTGTAGCCATTGACGGTCGGCGTGGTGAACGCGGCGGCGGCATGCGCGTGAGCGAGCAAGCCGCCGAGAAAGTTCAGGCCGATGGCGGACAGGCCCTCGCGTTCGTTGCCGACGAACGCATTGCCGCCGCGTTTGCGCTCGATCAGCGACTGGTGCAGGTGCCAGCCGCTCGAGAACAGATTTGGCAGCGCCGGCCGGCACATGAAGCTTGCGAGCAAGCCGTGACGCCGCGCAATTTGTTTGGTAGCGGCACGGAACAAAATCATCGTGTCGGCTGAGTCGAGGCCGCGTTGCGGGCGGAAGGTGAATTCGCACTGGCTCGGCCCGAGCTCGACTTCGAGCGAGCGCAGCGGCATGCCGAGCGCGGTGATGCCGCGCCGGATCGGCTCCAGTGCCGTCTCGATCTGATCGAAGCGGCTTTCGGTCAGGTATTGATAGCCCTGGTTGAGCAGGCTCACCTCGGGCGCCAGCGGCGGCCAGGTGGCGTCGGCCGGCGCAAGGCGCGGGTTCTCCAGCTTGAACAGATGAAACTCGACTTCGAGCCCGGCGAGATAATCGAAGCCGGTGTCTTCCAGCCGCTTAAGCGCATCGCGTAACACCTGCCGCGTCGAGAACGGCACCGGCTTGCCGTTGGTAAAATAGATGTCGCACAAGAACCAGCCGGTATTTTTTGCCCACGGCAGCATGCGGAATGTCGCCGGGTCCGCCACCATGACGAAATCGGCGGCGCCTTGCATTTCCGCCATGCCGAAGCCGCCGCCCGGCGTGAACACCGGAAAAGCCGTCTTGTGCGCGGTGTCCTTGGCCAAAAGCGTCGTCGTCATGGTGACGCCGCTTCGCATCATGCCGGGCGCGGCCTCGGCCATCACGGTCTTGCCGCGCAGCACGCCGTGCTGATCGGCAAAGGAGAACCGCACCAGTTCGAGCTTATGTTTCTTGATCGCCCGCGCGACGGCATTGGCGGCGCGCGCCTGCTCGCCGGTCCACAGCCCGTGCTGCTCGACAAAACTGACGGATGAAGGTCGACGCCGAGCCATTACACCCCGTCATTCCGGATCGACGCGACCCTCCTGCGCTCGCTCTGCGAGCTTCGGAGGGCTTTGAGTCCACCGAAGCGCGGGGCGCGTAGGTGGAAGCGTCGAGTCCGGAATCCATAATCACAGACCGGGGTTATGGATTCCGGGCCCGCGCCTTTGGCGCGTCCCGGAATGACGAATTCAATGACCATTCGCCCAGCTCTTGGTCTCCTGTCGCGCCGCTTCGGTGCGCTGCCAGTAGCCTTGCCAGTCGCCGGCCGGGCCGATGCCGTCGACGCAGGCCGGCCCGATGATTTTTTTCGCCGCAGCCGCATCAAGCACCATCATCGGCCGCTCGCCTTTGCCGGACTGGTCGAGCGCCTGGCGCAGCAGGCGGCGATAGGCGCTGATCGCCTTGTCCGAAGTGCCGAGATGCTCCTCGGTGCGATCCTGGATCGCGCCCATCGACTCACAGGCCCACTGGTCGTGCACGTTGATGTCGGCGCCCATGCCGGTAAAGGTCGCGTGCTCCTGCTCGTGGGCGTCAAAACCGTAATCGTTGCTCTTGTTCTTGCGCGGCACGTAATCGGGCAATTCGTAGAGCTCGAGCCGCTGGCGGCGCATCTCGTCCTTGTTTACCGGCGCACCGAACGAGGTGAAGATCGCGTACCAATAGTGCTTTACGTCGTCGATCGGCACGTGCCATTGCGAGATCGTCATCTCGCGGCTCATCGGAATGATGAAGGCGTTGGGGAAAATCAGGTTGGTCACCCGCACATGCGCCTTGTCGTCCGCGATCTGGCGCAGCGTGGCGAGGCGAAAGCCGTAATCGGTCGGCTCGATCTCGATGCGCGGCCGCGGAAACTCGCGCATGATCTTTGTCATCGGCATGTCGGAGTCTTTGGACGTATCACGGAACATGCGGCCGTAGCCTTTGTCCGGGTCCTCGTCCTCGAAAAAACGATGCAGGAACGAGGTGTGCGCCGGATCGATGCCGACTTCCAGCGATTGCAGCCAGTTGCAATCGATCATGCCTTTGAACGCGAAGGTGTGCGTCGATGGCGCGATGAAACAGTCGAACCGCGGAAACGCCGGCGGCTCGCCCGGGCCGAGATAGGCAAACAGAATTCCACTCTTCTCCACGACCGGATAGGATTTCTGCTTGATGTTGGCGCACAGATTGCTGTCGTCCGGCTCAGCCGGTGTTTGCAAACATCGCCCGTTGACGTCGAACAGCCAGCCGTGGAACGCGCAGCGCAAGCCGCCGTCTTCGAGGCGGCCGTAAGCGAGATCGGTGCCGCGATGCGGGCAATGCCGGCCGATCAGGCCGTAGCGGCCGTTGTCATCCTTGAACATCACCAAGTCTTCGCCCATCAGCCGCACCGGCTTCACCGGCCGGTTGCCGGCCAGTTCGTCGGTCAGCGCGGCCGGCTGCCAGTAGCGCCGCATCAGGGAGCCTGCGGCGGTGCCCGGCGCGGTGCGGGTGATGAGATCGTTCTGTTCCGCGCTGAGCATTGAGCAATCCTCGTTCGTCGCCGATATTAGCGCCTATTACGTAGGGTGGGCAAAATCGCGCATTGCCGTCCAGCGTGGCCAACGCGCGTTAACGATTTTGCCCACACGGAGCTGCCTCACGGCGCGCCATGCCCACCCTACGAAATTCAATGCCCCGGCAGCACCAAAACCTTCGGGCTCGGCGGCAGCGTCGCCTTCGACACCACCATGGACGGAATTTCCGCGGTCTCTATCGGCCAATTCTGCCGCGCGCGGTCGAGGAAGCGGGCGAGCGCGTATTGATTGAAAAAATGCATCGGGATGATGATTTGCGCCTTCAGCGCGGTCAGCACCTCCATCATGCCGTCGAGGTCGAGCGTCAGGTTGCCGTCGACCGGCGCCATCACCACGTCGACGCGGCCAACCTCGTTGAGCTGCTGCTGCGTCAGGGTGTGATGCAGATGGCCGAGATGGGCGACGCACATATTCGCCATCTCGAAGATGAAGATCGAATTGCCGTAGCGCTCGGTGCCGCCGGCCCAGTTGCGGATATTGGTCGGCACGTTGCGCACCCGCACGTCGCGATATTTCAGATCCCAGATCGCCGGCTCGTCGGGGCTCGGGCCCCAGCCGCGCAGCACGTATTTGATCGCCGGATCGGGATTGTCGGTATAGTGCGTGTTATGCGCGTGGTTCATGGTCGCGATGTCGGGCACAATCGGCGGCCGCACATAATCGTTGTAGTCGGTCGCGATGCGCACGAGCTGCGGGCTCTCGATCAGGAACGTGGCGTGGCCGATATAAGTGATGCGCACCTGATCAGCATTGAGCGCGGCCAGATCGAACGATGCCGGAATGACGCGCGGCCGGTCTGTCGCGACGAGGCCAGGACAATTCTGCGTCATATCCGGCGTTGCCGCCGGTGGTTTGGACGGGGGAGCGTCGGGCGACTGCGCGAAAGCGATTGTCGCAAGCGCGAGGCTTAACAGCGCCGCGGCGATAAGTCGTACGAGCGGATGAAGCGACATGAACTGAGACTACTCGTCATGCCCGCGCTTGTCGCGGGCATCCCGATGATAATGGCACGATGTCAGATCAATAATCGGGATGGCGGGACATAGGCGAGCGAAGCGAAGCCGTTCTTTGAACGGCTATGCCCGGCCATGACGAAGCAAAGCGATGTGTCGCTGTCAGCGCCCCGACATGATCAAGCCGCGCGCGGTGACGACGATCCATTGGCCATCCTGCCGCTTCACGCTATCGACGCGGCCGATGCCGGGCAGCACGCTGCCGGCGCCGACATCGAAGATGCCGCCGTTGCGGTTTTCGACCAAGGCGCGGCCGCCGTGCACGTCCTGCACGATCCAGTCTTCCAGGATGCGGTCGGTGATCTTCGGCTCGGTCGGTGCCGCCGCCGCGGCGGGCGCGATCGAACCGGTCGTTTCCAGCGTGCCTGTGTTCAATCTATTGAGCCGATCGACGGTGTCGGCGATATGGGCAAGCTGCGCCGGGTCGCTCTGCGCATGTTCGACACGATCGAGGCGATCGGCGATCGCGGTCAATTGCGTGTTGGCGTTGCGCGTCGCGCTGTCGAGCGCCAGTTTCATGGCGGTCAGCTCGGCGAGCTGCGCCTTGAAGGCCTTCAGCACGCTGCTGGCATCCGCCGTGCTGGTGCTGGGCGCGGGCGCGGGCGCGGACGCCGACATTACGTCACCAATGCCCGACGCGGTCAGCGATCCGATGAACGAGCCGAGCGCCGCGGCAAGCGCGATCGTCGCGGCAAGAAGCGCGAAACGCCATGAGCGCGGCGGCGCAGCGGGCGTAGCGGTTTCAGCAGCGGCTTCGCCCGGCGCGGAACTCGCCGCTGCAATGACCGGCTCGGAAACTGCCGGCTCGATCGTCTCGCTGCCACTGAGCTTCGGCGACTCCACCATCGGCAGAGCGCTGTCGATTGCCGGCGGCAGCGACGGCGGATCGCCGGCGGGCGTATTTGACGCTTCGGGTTCGCTGTTTTCGCGTTTAGCCGCGCTCTTTTCCGGGTTCTTGCCCATCTCGTATCCTCCGCTTTGCGGTTGATCCGTCGTTAACGAATTTTGGTTAGCAATTGGTTACCGCAGCCCTCCGTAGCTCGCACAGCGAGCGAGGGAGGGTCGGGAGGCGGATAATTAATCCACCAGGCCGTTGTCGCGCGCGAGTTCCCGCAGCGAAACTTCCGGCCGCGCGCCGAGATGCTGGATCACCTCGGCAGCGGCGAGCGCGCCGAGCCTGCCACACGTCCGATCGTCGGCGCCGCGCGCCAGCCCGGACAAAAATCCGGCGGCGAACAGATCGCCGGCGCCGGTGGTGTCGACCACGCGCTCGACCGGAAACGCCGGCACTGCTTCGGTGCCGTCGGGACCGACCACCAGGCAGCCTTTCTCGCTGCGCGTGACCACGGCGACATCGATATCGCCGCGCAGCGCCGCCACCGCCGCATCGAAATCCGACGTCTGATAAAGGCTTTGCAACTCGGCCTCGTTGGCGAAGATCAGATCGACGGTGCCCGAGCGCATCAATTGCAAGAATTCATCGCGCCAGCGGTCGACGCAAAACGCGTCCGACAATGACAGCGCGACTTTGCGGTCCGCCTGGTGCGCGATCTTTGCCGCCTTCAAAAACGCATCCTTGGCGTTTTTCGGATCCCACAGATAGCCTTCGAGATAGATAACGGCGCTCGACGCGATCGTGCCTTCGTCAATGTCGGCCGGATGCAGATCCTGCGCCGCGCCGAGATAGGTATTCATGGTGCGCTCGCCGTCCGGCGTCACCAGCACGTAGCACCGCCCGGTCGATGCGCCGGCGGCAGCCGGCGGCGTCGTGAATGCAACGCCGGCGGAGCGGATGTCGTGGCTGAAAGCGCGGCCGAGCTCGTCGTTCTTGACCTTGCCGACGAAAGCGCCGCGGCCGCCGAGGCTCGAAAGCCCGACGATGGTATTGGCCGCCGAGCCGCCCGAAATCTCGACCGCCGGACCCATCGCGTCATAGATCGCTTGCGCGCGCGCCTCGTCGATCAGCGTCATGGCGCCCTTGCGCATGCCTTGCTTGAGCAAAAAGTCCTCTTCGGTGCGGGCAAGGACGTCGACAATCGCATTGCCGATGGCGAGAACGTCGTAACGGGCTGATGGCATGGGAAAATCTCGCTTGAGAAGGCGCGCACTATAACCGGCGAAAACATCGAGGCAATGCCGCACCAGAAGACGAAGCTTCCGTGTCCAAATTCGGCGCTTTTATTTGCTGATGCGCGCTCCCTCTCCCCAAGGGGGAGAGGGTTGGGGTGGGGGGTTCGAGCGCCGCCGATAGGCCCGAGCCCCTCACCCCGCCCTCTCCCCGCCGGGGAGAGGGAGAAGGTGTCCTTGCGGGGTAAGCCGAGACCGTGGCAATTGATGCCATTCGGCGGGAGGCCGCGGGATGGTATTTAAGGAACTGGTGTTTTCAGGCGTGCAGCCGACCGGCAACCTGCACCTCGGCAACTATCTCGGCGCCATCAAGCGCTTCGTCGAGCTGCAAGACCGCTACGACTGCATCTATTGCGTCGTCGACCTGCACGCCATCACGGTGTGGCAGGATCCGACCGAGCTGCCGAAGGCCATCCGCGAGGTCACGGCGGCCTTCATCGCCTGCGGCATCGATCCGAAAAAACACATCGTGTTCAACCAGAGCCAGGTGGCGGAGCACGTCGAACTCGCCTGGGTGTTCAACTGCGTGGCGCGGCTCGGCTGGCTCAACCGCATGACGCAGTTCAAGGAGAAAGCCGGCAAGGACCGCGAAAACGCTTCGGTCGGGCTTTACGCCTATCCGACGCTGATGGCGGCCGACATCTTAGTCTATCGCGCCACCCACGTGCCGGTCGGCGAGGATCAGAAACAGCACCTCGAACTGTCGCGCGACATCGCGCAAAAATTCAACAACGACTTCGCCGACTCGATCAAACAGAAAGGCTACGGCGACGCGCTGTTCCCGCTGCCCGAGCCGCTGATCACCGGCGAAGCGACGCGGGTGATGTCGCTGCGCGACGGCACCAAGAAAATGTCGAAGTCGGACGCCTCCGACCAGTCGCGCATCAATCTCACCGACGATGCCGACGCCATCGCGCAAAAGGTCCGCCGCGCCAAGACCGATCCGGAGCCGCTGCCCAGCGAAGAGAAAGGACTTGAGACGCGGCCCGAAGCCGACAATCTGGTCGGCATCTATGCCGCGTTGGCAGACCAAAACCGCGCGAGCGTGCTCCGGGAATTCGGCAATGCGCAGTTCTCGACTTTCAAATCGGCACTGACCGATCTTGCGGTGACAAAGCTAAGCCCGATCGCTGCCGAGATGAAGCGGCTGCAAAACGATCCCGCCGCCATCGACGCCGTGCTCAAGGACGGCTCGGCGCGCGCCCGAAAACTCGCCGGCGAGACCATGAAGGCGGTCAAGGACGTGGTGGGGTTCGTGAGGTCTTAGTCCTCCCCGTCATTCCGGGGCCGAGCGCAGCGAGGAGCCCGGAATCCATACCCCCTGCGCTGGGAGTATGGATTCCGGGCTCGCCGCTTCGCGGCGCCCCGGAATGACCACGGCACTTGAACTTCCAACCGAATTCGCCACGTATTAGAATGGATTCGCGCCTATAATGGTGCAGAATGCCGAAATACGCCGGAGGACAACAAAAATGTTCATCCAGACCGAAGCAACGCCGAACCCGGCGACCCTAAAGTTCCTGCCCGGGCGGCCAGTGCTCGAAACCGGCACGCTTGATCTGCGCGACAGCGGACAGGCGGCGCAGTCGCCGCTTGCCGAGCGGCTGTTCGGCATCGGCGGCGTCAGCGGCGTGTTCTTCGGGTCCGACTTCATCACCGTGACCAAGAACACGGGCGAGTGGCAGCAGCTCAAGCCGATGATCCTCGGCGCCATCATGGAACATTTCATGTCGGGCGCGCCGCTCATCAACTCTGGCAGCACGGCGACGGGCGACGGCGAGGAGTTTTTCGATGCCGCCGACGCCGAGACCGTCGCCACTATCAAAGACCTGATCGAGACGCGGGTGCGGCCGGCGGTAGCGAACGACGGCGGCGACATCACGTTCAAGGGTTTCAAGGACGGCGTCGTCTATCTCAACATGAAGGGCTCGTGCGCCGGCTGTCCGTCATCCACCGCGACGCTGCAGCACGGCATCCAGAATTTGCTGCGCCACTACGTTCCCGACGTCACCGAAGTCCGGCCAGTCTGATCCGTTCAGCCGCTGCGAGATCGGGGGCGCCGGCTGTGCATGACTGCCTTGCCATGCCATAACTGCGCCGATGCGCGTGCTCGCCATTGATACGGCGCTGGGCGCCTGCTCCGCGGCTTTGCTCGACACCGAGCTCGGCGGAATAATCGTCAGCGAAAGCCTGCCGATGGTGCGCGGCCATGCCGAAGCGCTGATGCCGCTGCTCGAACGGCTCACCGAGGCAATGGGCGCACCGCTGCACCATATCGACCGCGTGGCGGTGACGACAGGTCCCGGCAGCTTCACCGGTTTGCGCGTCGGCATTTCCGCCGCGCGCGGCATTGCGCTCGCGGCCAACAAGCCGGCGGTCGGCATATCGACGCTGCTCGCCTATGCGGCGCCGCATCTCGCCGACGATGAAACGGTGCCGGTGGTTGCCGTCATCGATGCGCGGCATCAGCACGTCTATCTCCAGGTTTTCGCGCCCGGCGGCCGCACCGTGATCGCGCCGCGCTTGGCGCCGTTGAGCGAAGCGGTGCGTGCGGCGGCCGAAGCGCCGGCCCGCATCGTCGGCAACGCCGCGCAAGCCGTTGCCGATGGATTAGCCGCGATCGGCGCCGGGCTGATCGTCGTCGACGCCCGTGTCGCGCCCGACATCGCCTGGATCGCGACGACGGGCGCGGCGATGGCAGAAGACCAGGCGCCGCCGAAGCCGCAATATCTGTGCGCGCCCGACGCGCAGCCGCAGAACGCCGCGCAGCTGCCGCGCCGATGACGGGCCAAGACTTTCTTGGAATCATTTCCCGTCTGCTTGGCCGCGCCGAGCCGTCGTATTCCGAAGCCCGGCCGGCCGACGCCGCCGCGATCGCCGCCCTGCACAAAGCGTCGTTCCAGCGCGGCTGGGGCGAGGAGGAAGTTCACGGCCTGCTCGTCGAGAAAAATATCGTCGCGCATCGCGCCATGATCGGCCGCACCATGGTGGGCTTCATCCTGTCGCGGCTCGCCGCCGGCGAAGCGGAAATCCTGTCGATCGCCATTGCACCGGCGCGCCGCGGCCGCGGCTTCGCCCGCCCGCTGCTCGAGCTGAATTTAAGGCGGCTCGCCGGGCTCGGCGCGCGCGCGGTTTTTCTCGAGGTCGACGAGCACAATGCGGCGGCGCGTGCGCTGTATCGCCGCGCCGGTTTCTCCGACGTGGGACGGCGGCAGAGCTATTATCAGACCGGCGCGGCGGCGCTCGTGCTGCGCCGCGATCTCGGCTGACAGAACAATTCGTCCGATGAATTTCGGGCTGAACGGGAGGGCAACGATATGACGGCAACGCGAATATTGCGCATCGCGCTCGGTGTCATATTTGTGCTGGGCTTTGCGCAACATTTTGCCCGCGCCCAGGACGCCGCATATCCCAGCCGGCCGATCAAGATGCTTGTCGGCTTCGGCGCCGGCGGCGGCACCGATATCGTCGCCAGAATCTTGGCGCAGAATATGTCGGAAAGCCTCGGCCAGTCGGTGGTGGTCGAGAACCGCGCCGGCGCCAGCGGCCTGATCGCCGCCGAAGACGTGGCGAAATCGCCGCCCGACGGCTATACGCTGATGATGGGCAGCCAGACCGTGTTCGCGGTGGCGCCGCGGCTTTATCGCAAAGCATCGGTCGATGCGGTGAAGGATTTTTCCGGCGTGGCGCTGACTGGCGCCTCGCCGCTGGTGCTGGTGGTCAACCCGTCATCGCCTGCGCACACCGTCGCCGACGTGATCGCCATGGCCAAGGCCGATTCGGGCAAGATCAATTTCGGCGGCGCCGGCACCACGCCGCATATGACGGCGGAGCTGTTTCAGTATGTCGCCGGCATCAAGATGACGCACATCGCCTATCGCGGCGAAGCGCCGGCCATCAACGATCTCATCGCCGGGCAAATTCCGGCGATGTTCGCCAATCTCTCCGCGGTGATGGGTCATATCAAGGGCGGCACGTTGCGCGCCATCGCCGTCACCAGCGCGCAACGCTCGCCGTCGGCGCCAGACATCCCGACGGCGGCGGAGACGTTGCCGGGCTTTGCCGCCGAGACTTGGTTCGGCATCGTCGCGCCGGCCGGAACGCCGCGCACTATTCTGGCAAAGCTCAACGCTGCGGCCCTGAAGGGGCTCGCCAATGACGGCACCAAAAAGCGTTTCGCCGACCTCGGCATGACCAATGGCGGCAGTACTCCCGAGCAGCTCGATGCCTATATCAAGTCCGAGATCGTGAAATGGTCAAAGGTCATCGACGACGCCAAGATCCAGCCGATGGATTGAGCATTCCCTTTTTCCGGGAATCCCAGTAAGACGATGAGTGCGACAGTCGGCACCGCCGCGATGTAGAATTCGTTTGTTTTGACAATGACTTAGACTCGCTCAAAGCTGCATGAAGGAAACGCGAAAGCTCTACATAAAATCGTTCGGCTGCCAGATGAACGTCTACGACTCGCAGCGTATGGCGGACTCCTTGGCGCCGGAAGGCTATGTCGAGACCGCAAGCGCCGGCGACGCCGACCTCGTCATCCTCAACACCTGCCACATCCGCGAGAAGGCAGCCGAGAAAGTCTATTCCGAGCTTGGCCGCGTGCGCCGCCTGAAGGACGCCGCCGCCGCCGTCGGCCGCCGCCTCACCATCGCGGTCGCCGGCTGCGTCGCGCAGGCCGAAGGCGAAGAGATTCTTCGCCGCGCCCCGGCGGTCGATGTCGTGGTCGGGCCGCAGAGCTATCACCGCCTGCCCGATTTGCTGGCGCGCGTCGCGCGCGGCGGCAAGGCCGTCGATACCGAATTCCCGGCCGACGACAAGTTCAATCATCTCGCCGCGCCGAGTACTTCCGCGATGCGCGCGCGCGGCGTCGCCGCCTTCGTCACCGTGCAGGAAGGCTGCGACAAGTTCTGCACCTTCTGCGTCGTGCCCTATACGCGCGGCATGGAGACGTCGCGGCCGGCGACAAAAATTCTTGTCGAGATCGAGCGGCTCGCCGCTGCCGGCGTGCGCGAAGTCACGCTGATCGGCCAGAACGTCAACGCCTATCACGGCGAGGGGCCGGATGGACGGCCGTGGTCTTTGGCGCGGCTGCTCGAAAGCGTCGCTGGAATTTCCGGCATCGAGCGGCTGCGTTATTCAACGAGTCATCCGTGCGACATGGCCGACGACCTGATCGCCGCGCACCGCGATCTGCCGCAACTGATGCCGCAATTGCATCTGCCGGTGCAGTCCGGCTCCGACCGCGTGCTCGCCGCCATGAACCGCCGCCACAGCCGCGCCGATTACATTGGCATCGTCGAGCGGCTGCGCGAGGCGCGGCCCGATCTGGCGCTCACGTCTGATTTTATTGTCGGCTTCCCGGGCGAGGCGGATGAGGATTTTGCCGCCACGCTCAGCCTGGTCGGCGAGATCGGTTTTTCCGGCGCGTTCTCGTTCAAATATTCGCCGCGGCCGGGCACGCCCGGCGCCGACATGAGCGGGCAGGTGGCGGAACAGATAAAGTCGGAGCGCTTGCAGCGATTGCAGGACGCCATCGACAAAAATCAGGCGGCGTTCAATCGCCGCTGTCTCGGCCGCAGCCTCGACGTGCTGTTCGAGCGCGCAGGCCGCCATCCCGGCCAGCTTGTCGGCCGCTCACCTTATCTTCAGCCGGTTCAGGCCACAGCGCCGTCATCGCTGGTCGGCAAGATCGTCGCCGTCACAATCACCGAAATCTCAAGCAACAGTCTGTTCGGCGTGCTTACGCACTCCTTTCACCTCCCCCTGCAGGGGGGAGGTCGGCGAGCGGAGCGAGCCGGGTGGGGGCCATGATGTGGCGCGAAGTACTGGCCCCTCCCCGAACTGCTTCCGGCAGTTCGACCCTCCCCCTTCAGGGGAGGGTTGATGTTGCGAATCTAGGAGCCTGAATTGCGCACACCAGGAACGGACGAATCGCTCGTCGTTGCGCAAGATAACGCGAGCCAGATTTCGCTCACCTTCGACGACAACCGTCTCGCCGCGGTGTTGTTCGGGCAATACGGCCAGAACCTTGCTCTGATCGAGCGCCGGCTCGGCGTCGTGGCCAATTCGCGCGGCAATCACGTCACCATCGAGGGCACACGCGAGGCCTGCGAGCAGGCGCGGCGTGTGCTGGAAAATCTCTACGACCGGCTCAAGCACGGCGACGAGCTGGTGCAGGGCGACGTCGACGGCACCATCCGGCTCGCCATCTCGCAGGGCTCGCTGTTCGATTTCGATCCCACCGCTGCACGCGACAGTTTCGAGGAAATCAATCTGCGCAAGCGCCGCGTTCGCGCCCGCACGCCGGCGCAAGACGCCTATGTCCGCGCGCTCAAGCGCCACCCGCTGGTGTTCTCGACCGGCCCTGCCGGCACCGGCAAGACCTGGCTTGCGGTGGCGCACGCCGTGCAACTGTTCGAGCGCAAGGAGGTCGACCGCATCGTGCTATCGCGGCCGGCGGTCGAAGCCGGCGAGCGGCTCGGCTTCTTGCCGGGCGACATGCGCGAGAAGGTCGATCCTTACCTGCGGCCGATCTACGACGCGCTCTACGATCTGATGGACGCGCGCATCGTCGAGCGCGCGCTGCAATCCGGCGAGATCGAGATCGCGCCGCTCGCCTTCATGCGCGGCCGCACGCTGGCGAACGCCGCGGTTATTCTCGACGAGGCGCAGAACACCACCGCAATGCAGATGAAGATGCTGCTGACGCGGCTCGGCGAGAACAGCCGCATGGTGGTGACCGGCGATCCGAGCCAGGTCGATCTGCCGACCGGCCAGACCTCGGGCCTCGCCGACGCGGTGCGGCTGCTCGAAGGCATCGAGGGCATCGGCCATGTCAGCTTCACGTCGGCCGACGTCATCCGTCACGAGCTGGTCGCGCGTATCGTCGAGGCTTACGACAAAGCCGCGGCGCGGAAGCGCGAGCGGCCGGAATGACGCCCGCGCCGCGGGCCAAGCTCAAGATCGACGTGCTCGTCGAGTCCGGCCTCTGGCGGCAGCCCGCCAACGTCCGATCGATCGTGCGGCGCGCCGTTGCACAGGCCGCCGCCGCGCAGTCAACAAACGCAACGAAGCTTGCTATCGTCCTGACTGATGATTCGGCGATCCGCCAGCTCAACCATCTGTGGCGCGGCATCGACGCCGCCACCAACGTGCTGTCGTTCCCGGCTCCGGCCCCGGCCAAGCAAGTGGCGGACGAGCCGCCGCACCTTGGCGACATCGTGCTCGCCTACGAGACCATCGCGCGCGAGGCGCGCGTCGCGGGCAAGCCGCTCGCGCATCATATCGCCCATCTTGCGGTGCACGGCTACCTGCACCTTTTGGGCTACGATCACGAGCGCAGCAAAGACGCTGAGGCAATGGAGGCGGCCGAGCGCAAGATTCTGCGGCGCCTGGCAATCCCGGACCCGTACCGGCGCGGCAGCGCGAAAAAGCCTGTGTCAAAGCGCGGCAAAAAATCCCGAAACTTTGCCGCGAATTCCGGCTTAGAATCTGAGGGAGTTTAAGTCCGCAAACCATGTCGCAATCCCCGACGCGCAACGACACCGACGAGCACCGCGGCCTGCCGATGGTCGTGCCGCAGCCAGCCGAGTCCGCCAGCGAGGGCTGGCTGACGCGCGTCACGCGCATCCTGTTCGGCTGGAAGGCCGCGGCGACGCGCGCCGATCTCGAACACGTGCTGACCGCCGAGCAGCCCGAGTCGGGCTTCTCGCCGGAAGAAGCCGCACTGCTGAAGAACATTCTCGGCCTGCGCGAATGCCGGATCGAGAGCGTGATGGTGACGCGCGCCGATATCGTCGCCGTGCAGCAGGACATAGCGATCGGCGAGCTGGTCAGGGTGTTCGAGGTCGCCGGACATTCGCGGCTCGTCGTTTACAACGATACGCTCGACGATCCCGCCGGCATGATTCATATCCGCGACCTGATCGCCTTCGTCGCCGCGCGCGCCTCGCACGATCCCGAAACCGTGGCGCACAGCGACGCATCCCGTACGGCTGATCTCAACCTCGCCAATGTCGATCTGACCATGCCGCTTGCGGCGGCCAAGATCGTGCGCGAAATCCTGTACGCGCCGCCATCGATGCCGGCGCTCGACCTGCTCGCCAAGATGCAGGCGACGCGCATTCATCTGGCGCTGGTCATCGACGAATACGGCGGCACCGACGGTCTCGTCTCGATGGAAGATCTGGTCGAGCTTATCGTCGGCGATATCGCCGATGAGCACGACGAGCGTGAGCTGCCGGCGATGATACGCCAGGGCGACGGCTCGTACCTCGCCAATGGCCGCGCCAGCCTCGACGACGTGCGCTCAGCGCTCGGCGACGAGTTCGATGTCGGCGAGGCCGCGCGAGAGGTCGATACGCTCGGCGGTTATCTGGTGATGAAAGCGGGCCATGTTCCAGTGCGCGGCGAATTGGTGCGCGGGCCGGAACCGTACGAGGCCGAAGTGCTCGACGCCGATCCGCGCCGCGTCAAGCGGGTGCGGATCTATCGCCGCAAGGATCTTCGTCCCGGCGCCACGCGCGATCCGTCAACGCTCGCAAAGGCGCCGTCGCCGGCGCCGCGCCCCGCGCCATCGCGTGACGAGCCCAATCGGCCAGATACGAACCGCACGCCGTGAAGGGCAGGGCGCTGTTCAATGCCATCGTGCTGTCGTGGGGCTGGCGGCGCTGCGCAATAGCGTTCACCGCTGGCGCATTGTCGGCGCTGGCGATGGCGCCGTTCGACGCATGGCCGGTCCTGTTTTTGACATTCCCGGCGCTGGTCTGGCTGATCGACGGCTCCGGAGACGCCCGCTGGGGCGGCATCGCCGTCGCGGCATGGACCGGCTGGTGCTTCGGCTTCGGGTATTTTGTCGCCGGGCTTTATTGGATCGGCTACGCGTTCTTGGTCGATGCGCCGACGTTCGGCTGGATGCTGCCGTTTGCGGTGATCGGGCTGCCGGCACTGCTCGCGGTGTTCACCGCGCTCGGCACGGCGCTCGCCCGCATGCTGTGGACGCGCGGGGCGCTGCGCATCCTCGCGCTCGGCGTCACGCTGACCTCGGCGGAATGGTTGCGCGGCCACGCGCTCACCGGTTTTCCCTGGAATGCTTTCGGCTATGCGCTCGCCTCGCCGCTGGCGCTGGCGCAAAGCGCGGCGCTGGTCGGGCTGTGGGGCATGACCTTCATCGCCATTGTCGTGTTTGCAAGCCCGGCGACGCTTGCCGACGACCGCGCCGAGACGCCCCGGCCCTGGCTGCCGCCGGTGCTCGGCGTTGTCGTGCTGGCCGGACTTGTCGGCTACGGCGTGGGGCACCTGCAACGCAATCCGACGCGGCTGGTCGACAAGGTGCATCTGCGCATCATGCAGCCAAATCTCCAGCAAGACGTCCGCTTCAACTATGCCGCCAGGCAGGAGGTGATGAACCGCTACGTCACGCTGTCCGATCGCGCCTCGGGTCCGGATTCGCCCGGCATGAAGGATGTGACGCACCTCATCTGGCCGGAATCGCCGTTCCCGTTCTTCCTCGCGCGCGAGCCCGATGCGCTTGCGCAAATCACGCAGCTGTTGCCGCAAGGCGCCGTGCTGATCACCGGCGCCGTGCGCGTTGCCGAGCCGTACAATCCCGCCGAACCCGCGGCCTACAATTCGATCTATGTCATCGACCACACGGGCTCGATCGTCGCGCTCTACGACAAAGTTCATCTCGTGCCGTTCGGCGAATATTTGCCGTTCAAGCCGCTTCTCGAACGGCTCGGTCTCCAGGTGGTCACCAAACAGATCGGTGGTTTCCAGGCGGGAGATCGCCGCCGTCTCATCGCCGTTCCGGGCACGCCGGCGGCGCTGCCGCTGATTTGCTACGAGATCATTTTCCCGAACAACGTCGTTCCGGCGGGCGCGCGGCCGGGCTGGATCGTCAATGTCACCAATGACGGCTGGTTTGGAATCAGCACCGGTCCGTATCAGCATTTTCAGCAGGCGCGCGTGCGGGCGATCGAGGAAGGCTTGCCGCTGGTCCGCGCCGCCAATACCGGAATCTCCGCTGTCGTCGATCCCGTCGGGCGCATCATCAATTCATTGCCGCTCGGCCAAGAAGGCGTGATCGATTCACCGTTGCCGCGACCTGTTCGGGCGCCGCTCTACGCTCGTGTCGGCGACGCGCCTGCCGCGATCATGGTGGCGGTCGCGCTGATCGTCGTGGTGCGGCGGCGGCTGCGAACAGATATTCTAAAAGTGTAGCTTTCGGCCGGACGTAAAAGTTTAGCCTAACGGCGGCTGGTATGACGGTGCGGCGGACAGAAGGCCACGCCCTGTGATAACGACCCTAGGATGTGCCGCTGAGCACGCACTCAACTGTCGCGCGCAATGTCGTGGCCACGAGATACGCACGAAAGTGGAGTTCATCAGCTTTAGGAATGATCTAATGCCGAACAATCGGGACCTGGGCTGCGAAGCGGTTGGTATCGTTTGTGACAGATTTGATCTCTGCGCCCATTACGGTAAATAGGGGTGGCATAGGAGTTGATTATTATGATTGCCAAAAAGGCCCCTAATCCCGTCGATAAGCATGTCGGCAGCCGTGTTCGCATGCGCCGGATGATGCTCGCGATGAGCCAGGAGAAGCTTGGGGATGCCTTGGGCCTGACCTTTCAACAGGTGCAGAAATACGAGAAGGGCACCAATCGTATCGGCGCCAGCCGGTTGCAGCAGATTTCGCAAATCCTCCAGGTTCCGATCTCGTTCTTCTTCGAAGGCGCGCCAAACGTTCCGTCGGGCTCGCGCCAGGAAGGCATGGCGGAAGCGCCGTCGCCGGCCTATGTCTCCGATTTCCTCGCGACCTCGGACGGCCTGGCACTGACCAAGGCCTTCATGCGGATTGCCGACTCCAAGCTGCGGCGGCGCATTGTCGATCTCGTCGAGCAAATCGCCGGCAGCGATAAGCACTAGCGCGCAGCGAGCGTTTCGATCAGCGCAGCATCCACGGTCGCCCACCGTTTGCCCACATCTTGACCGCGCCGGGGGACGCTGCAACAACCGCCGTGGATCAGCGCGGCAATGCGCCGCCGCCGCAAGGCTTGGATCGGCAAAACAGCGATCAGTTTCACGCCGCCGGCGGCAGCTTTACGAGGGGAGAGTTTCGCAGTGGCACGTTCAAACTACCTGTTCACCAGCGAGTCCGTGTCGGAAGGACATCCGGACAAGGTCTGCGATCAGATCTCGGATGCTATTCTCGATGCCTTCATCGAGAACGACGTCAAGCTCGGCATCGCCGACGAGAGCCAAGTGAATACGCGATTGGGCTGCGAGACGCTGTGCACGACCAACAAGATCGTGGTCGCCGGCGAGGGCCGCGGCCAGTCGCCTCTGTTCCACAAGCACGGCGACAAAGCCGTGGTCAATCGCGAGATGATCTCCGAAATCGCGCGCGGCGTGGTCAAGGACATCGGCTACGACCAGGATGGATTTTCCTATTACGGCGCCGACGTCGAAGTGCTGCTGCACGGCCAGTCGCCCGACATCGCCATGGGCGTCAACGCCAGGAAGACGAAAAGCGGCGAACAGGAAGGCGCCGGCGACCAGGGCATGATGTTCGGTTACGCCTGCACCGAGAGCGAGGTCTACGAGAAGGGCTCGTTCATGCCGGCGCCGATTTATTTCGCGCACAAGATTCTCAAAGTGCTGTCGGACAAGCGCCGCGCCAAGCAGCTGTTCGATCTGCAGCCCGACGCCAAGAGCCAGGTGACGGTGAAATATGTCGGCGGCAGGCCGGTCGGCTGCACCAAGGTCGTAGTGTCGACGCAGCACAATGCGCAGACCCGCAACGGCAAGAAATACACGCCGGGCATGGTCAAGGAGCTGATCGCGGATTCGGTCGCCTCGGCGCTGCCCGAAGGCTGGATGCCGGCCAAGGCCAGCGATTTCCTGGTGAACCCGACCGGTAATTTCGTGGTCGGCGGGCCCGACGGCGATTGCGGCCTGACCGGACGCAAGATCATCGTCGACACCTATGGCGGCTACGCCCCGCATGGCGGCGGCGCGTTCTCCGGCAAAGACCCGACCAAGGTCGATCGCTCGGCGGCCTATGCCGCGCGCTATCTCGCCAAGAACGTGGTCGCCGCCGGTCTGGCCGAAAGCTGCACCATCCAGATTGCCTACGCGATCGGCGTTGCCGATCCGATGTCGCTTCTGGTCGACACCCACGGCACCGGCAAGGTCGAAGAAGCCAAGCTGCAGAAGCTTTTGCCCGAACTTTTCCCGCTGCGGCCGACCAGCATCCGCCGCACGCTGAAGCTCAGCCGGCCGATCTATCGGCGCACCGCAGCCTACGGCCATTTCGGCCGCGCGCCGGACAAAGACGGCGGCTTCTCGTGGGAGCGCACCGATCTCGCCGACCAGCTCAAGCGCGCGCTGCGCTGACAGCCTGTCATCATCCGCCAACGGGTGCGGCCTTCGGCCGGCCCGACGACAGGCTCCAGCGAATGATCCAGTAAGCGCCGACCGTGCATCTTTTCCTCGACCGGTGTTTACTGGATGCTCCGCCTTCCGCCTACGCGCTCCGCGCTTCGGTGGACTCAAACCCTCCGTAGCTCGCCACGCGAGCGTAGGGGGGTCGCGGAGCATGACAGTGATGGAAGTCTCGGAGAGAAAGCCCCGCGCGTTCTTCGGACGGCGCAAAGGCCACAAGCTGCGGCCGCACCATGCGCGCTTGATCGCTACGTTGTTGCCGCGGCTCGCGCTCGATCTCAGTGAGCCAGCGCCCGCCAAGCTGAACTCGCTGTTTCCCGTAGCGGTCAGCGAAGTTCGCCTGGAAATCGGTTTCGGCGGCGGCGAGTTCATGATCGCGCAAGCGCGGCAATCGCCGCACACCGGCTTCATCGGCGTCGAGCCTTTCGTCAACGGCATGGCCAAGGCGCTCTCGGCAATCGAAAGCGGCAAGCTGCAGAATATCCGGCTGCACTTCGATGACGCCTTGAACCTGATCGATTGGCTGCCGAAGAACGCATTGGCGCGCATCGACCTGATCCATCCCGATCCATGGCCGAAGCGGCGGCATTGGAAGCGGCGCTTCGTTCAGGATGCGATGGTGGCAAGGCTTGCCCGCCTGCTCCGCGCCGGCGGCGAATTCCGCTTCGTCACGGATATAGCGGACTATACCGACTGGACTTTGCGGCACTTGCTGCGGTCGGCGGAGTTCGAGTGGACGGCGCAGTGCGCCGACGACTGGCGCAAGCCCTGGCCCGGCTTCATCGAGACCCGCTACCACGCCAAAGCAGCGCGCGACGCCCGCGTGTCCTGTTTTCTGATCTTCCGTAAAGTCTGAAGCGATTGCGTCCTACGACGCCTGGCGTACCTGCCAGAACCGCACCACGCGCTGCGCCGTCGGTTCTGAAAGCCGGCCAAAATTGGCGAAGGCGCCATCGACCTCCTGCGTCGGCATTGCTTCGCCATCGGCCTGCAGCGTGATGATCGCCTTCACGGTCGGCCAGCCAAGCCCCATGGCCTTGCACAAGATCAGCACCGGATCGGGCTGGTCGGCGCCCATCAGCCGGTCAACGACATTGATCGGCACCTTGGCGAGCGTGGCCAGCGCAACCACCGTTTCCTCGTATTTGTTGTCGCCGCAATAAGCAGCCACTGCCGTTTCGTCGAGGCTTCCCGCCCGGTCGAGATTCAGCACCGCCCGCTGCGCGGCGCGGTAATCGCGCGGCCCGACCCGCGCGCCGGCTTCCTTGGCGACTTTTGCCAGGATGCGGTTGATCTCGTTTTTGATGTCGGGCGGCGCCGAGGCAAGCAGGCGATCGCGCACGACGGCGGTCGCCTTGACCAGCAATTCGCGGAACAGCGTCGCGGGAATGTCCGGCCGCAAGCCGATCTTCTCGGCCAGCACGCCGTCGTCTTCGGCACGCTTGACGAGATTGACGAAGCCATGCTCGGAAATCCGCGCGCCGCGATTGCCGGCGACGCGGCGCGCGACTTCACTATCGCCGCACCGCACCAGCACGTCGGTCACCGCTTCGCCCAGCGTCTTGCGCGCCGAGATGGCTTGCAGATGGGCCTGGCTTTTGCTGCGCGCGACGTCGACGAGATCGGCTTCCGGCAGCAACGGCGCCAGTTTCAGCACTGGGCCGGCGACGGAAATATCGTCGTCCTTGGCGAGCGTGCGCAGAACTTTGACAGGCGCGTTGTGCACCGGCGCGAGATGGTTCGACAGTTCGGCGCGCGCCTTGGTCTCGATCGCTTCGATCAGCAGACCGAACACATCGTCGAACAGATCGACATGGTCGTCGCTGTACCGGCTGGCGCCGTCCAGAAAAAGCGCGGTGATGCGTTGCAGCGTATCGACGCGCTTCTGGCGCGCGCCGCGCTGGATCACGTCTTCAAGTTCTGGGATCACGGAGAGGGCGGCAGCCATAACAGGAATCAGTAATCAGTGGTCGGGAATCAGTCCTGAGCGGTTTCTCGCGTGTCCTTGATTACTGGATACTGATTACTGATCTCTGAAAGGCTGATTACTGATCCCTGAAAGCCCTTGCCTTGGCCCGGCAAAACGCTATATTTAGCGCATCCGTCATGGATACCTCATAACGGTCGGTTGATCCGAACGGTTTGAGAGTGGGTTCCCCCGGGACCCGCTCTTTTTTGTTACCTGAGGCCAGGCGGTTTTTTGCAGGATGCCGCAGCGCGCATGAACGACGAACTGACGACTTTCGCCCAAGGATCGTTTGCCAATGAGCCGCGGCTCATCATCGAGTCGGGGCGGGCGGCGCGCGTCGCCGCCATCGCCGAGCCGGTGCTTGCCGCGCTCGGCTATCGCCTTGTGCGGGTCCGCATTTCCGCCTTTGCCGGCTGCACGGTGCAAATCATGGCCGAGCGGCCGGACGGCACCCTGTCCATCGAAGACTGCGAGGCCGCCTCGCGCGCGCTGTCGCCGGTGCTCGATGTCACCGACCCGATCGAGATTTCCTACCAGCTGGAGCTTTCTTCGCCCGGCATCGACCGGCCGCTGGTGCGGCGTTCGGATTTCGACCGCTATGCCGGCCATGCCGCCCATGTCGAGATGACGGCCCCGATCGACGGCCGCCGGCGCTTCCGCGGCCAGCTTCTCGGCACCGCAGGCGACAGCGCGCGCATTCGCGTCGCCGATACGACGCCCGACGGTACCGACACGCTGCTGCCGATCGACGACATGATGGAAGCCAAGCTCGTACTTACTGATGCGCTCGTTTCGGAATCGCTGCGCCGGAGCAAGCATGGCGAGCGGCAAGCGCGCGAGCGCGACAACGGCAAGCACGCGCCGCGCCGCGATCAACACGACAGCGCGCTGGAACATGACCAGCGCTTGAATCAACTCAAGGGAGACTAAAAATGGCGACCGTTAGCGCCAATAAACTCGAACTATTGCAAATCGCCGACGCGGTCGCCCGGGAAAAAGGCATCGATCGAAGGATCGTGCTGGGCGCCATGGAGGACGCGATCGCCAAGGCCGCCCGCTCGCGCTACGGCAGCGAAACCGAGGTCCGCGCCGAGATCGATCCGAAGAGCGGCGAACTGCATCTCTCCCGCCACATGCTGGTGGTGGAGGCCGTCGAAAATCCGGCGATGCAGATCAGCCTCGACGATGCGCGCCGGCGGCACCCCGCCGCGCAAATCGGCGACACCATCGCCGATCCGCTGCCGCCGCTCGAATACGGCCGCATCGCCGCGCAATCGGCCAAACAGGTGATCGTGCAAAAGGTGCGCGAGGCCGAACGCGACCGGCAATACGACGAATACAAAGATCGCATCGGCGATATCGTCAACGGCATCGTCAAGCGCGTCGAATACGGCAACGTGGTGGTCGATCTCGGCCGCGGCGAAGCGATCGTGCGCCGTGACGAGATGCTGCCGCGCGAAGTGTTCCGCAACGGCGACCGCGTCCGCGCCTACATCTACGACGTGCGGCGCGAGCAGCGCGGCCCGCAGATCTTCCTGTCGCGCACCCATCCGCAGTTCATGTCGAAACTGTTCACGCAGGAAGTGCCGGAAATCTACGACGGCATCGTCGAGGTCAAGGCGGTGGCGCGCGATCCGGGCTCCCGCGCCAAGATCGCAGTGGTTTCGCGCGATACCTCGGTCGATCCGGTCGGCGCCTGCGTCGGCATGCGCGGCTCGCGCGTGCAGGCGGTGGTCAACGAGTTGCAGGGCGAGAAGATCGACATCATTCCCTGGTCGCACGACATCGCCACCTTCGTCGTCAATGCACTTGCTCCGGCAGAAGTCGCCAAGGTGGTGCTCGACGAGGAGCGCGAGCGCATCGAGGTCGTTGTGCCCGATCAGCAGCTTTCGCTCGCCATCGGCCGGCGCGGCCAAAACGTCCGTCTCGCCTCCCAGCTCACCGGCTGGGACATCGACATCCTCACCGAGCAGGAAGAATCCGAACGCCGCCAGGCCGAGTTCGAGAACCGCACCCGCATGTTCGTCGACTCGCTCAATGTCGATGAGGTCATCGGGCAGTTGCTGGCGTCGGAAGGTTTCAATTCGGTCGAGGAACTGGCGATGGTCGACGCCAAGGAAATCGCCGCCATCGAGGGATTCGACGCGGACACCGCGAGCGAATTGCAAAATCGCGCGCAGGAATACCTCGCCAAGATCGAGGCCGAGCTCGACGCCAAACGCGCCGAGCTTGGCGTCGAGGACGCGCTCAAGGAAATCCCCGGCGTCACCACGGCGATGCTGGTGAAGTTCGGCGAGAACAGCGTCAAGACGGTCGAGGATCTTGCCGGTTGCGCGACCGACGATCTGATCGGCTGGACCGAGCGCAAGGACGGCGAATCCAAGCGCGAGCCCGGCATTCTCGACGGCTTCGAGATTTCCCGCGAGGAGGCCGAAGCCCTGATCATGCAAGCGCGGCTGAAGGCCGGCTGGGTCAGCGAGGCCGATCTCGCGCCGCCGCCGGTGGAGGAGGCTCCGGTCGCGGAGACCCAGCCGTAAGGACCCCCAGTCACGCATGATCGCTCCCTCGCAACAGACCGAGCTCGACAGCGGGCCGCATTCGCGTGAACTGGAACGCATGTGCGTGCTCACCCGCGAGGTCAGGCCGGTGTCCGACCTGATCCGTTTCGTGGTCGGGCCCGATGGCGAAGCGGTGCCGGATCTAAAGCGCAAGCTGCCCGGCCGCGGCGTCTGGGTCACCGCAACGCACGACGCACTCGCCGAGGCGATCAAGCGCAAGACGCTGGCGCGCGGCTTCAAGCGGGAGGTCCGCCTGGCGGCGGACCTGGTGGCGCGGACCGAGCAGCTCCTCGAGCGCACGGTGCTTGATGCGCTGGCCATGGCGGGCAAGGCCGGACTGGTCGCCGCCGGCTTCAGCAAAACCGAGGCGGCTTTGGCACACCAAGACGTTGTCGGCCTCATTCACGCGGCGGAGGCCGCACCCGACGGCGTCCGCAAGCTCGCTGCGGCGCTGCGCCGGCGCGGCACCCCGATCGCCGTGATCGGAATCCTGGCCTCGGCCCAATTGGATTTGGCACTGGGGCGCCCAAATGTGATACATGCAGCCCTGCTTGCCGGGCCTTCGAGCGACACGTTTTTGGCGCGTTTTCGGCGCCTAGAGCGGTTTCGGACCGGTGATCAGGCCGCCACCCTAGCCTCCCCCGCCAGCGGGGCAGGTTAGGGTGGGGGTTCCGCGCCGAATTGAGCCGGGCTGGACTATCGATGCGTATGGAAACGGATACGAATGGCTGAGACGACCAAGAATACTAGCGACAAACTGAGCGTAACCCCGACCAAAACGCTGACGCTCAAGCCACGCGTCGAGCAGGGCGTGGTGCGCCAGAGCTTCAGCCATGGCCGCAGCAAGGCGGTCGTCGTCGAAAAGGTCAAACGCCGCATCGGACCGGGTGAAGCCAGGGCCGAGCCGGCCGCCGCTCCCGAGCGCAGCGCCACGCCCAAGCGCGCCGGCGCGCCCGCCCCGGCTGCGAGAGCTTCGACAAGTGCCGCGGCCGCCCCTGCTGCCGCGCCGGCGCCGAAATCCTCCGGCGTCGTGCTGCGCACGCTGACCGATGACGAGCGCAGCGCCCGCGCCCAGGCGCTCGCCGGCGCGCAGTTGCGCGAGCACGAAGAGCGTGAGCGCGCCGAGCAAGAGGCGTCGGTGCGAAGAGGCCGCGAAGAAACCGATCGCGCCGAGCGCGCGGCCGCGGAGGCGCGCAAGCTTAATGAAGAGGTTCGCCGCAAGCACGACGAGGAAACCAAGCGCAAGGCCGACGAGGTCGCCAAGAAGCGCTTCGGTACGGATGCAACGCCGGCCAAGCCGGGAGCGCGTCCCGCGCTCGAAGCAGACGACGACGACGGCCCCCGCAGCCCGCGCCGCGGCGGTGTGGCGGCACGTCCGGCGCCGGCGCCCAAACCGACCCGGGTCGGCGGTGAAAAGCGCCGCGGCCGCCTGACCGTGGTGACCGCGCTGTCAGCCGACGAGATCCGCGAACGTTCGGTGGCCTCGTTTCGCCGTCGCGTCCAGCGCATCAGTGGCCATCGCGACAGCGAGCCCAAGGAAAAGATCGCCCGCGAAGTGACCATTCCGGAGACCATCACGATCCAGGAATTGGCCAACCGCATGGCCGAGCGCTCGGTCGACGTGGTGCGCATTCTCATGCAGCAAGGCCACATGGCGAAGATCACCGATACGATCGACGCCGACACCGCCCAGCTCATCGCCGAGGAACTCGGCCACACCGTGCGCCGCGTCGCCGAATCCGACGTCGAAGAAGGCATGTTCGACACGCCCGATGACGCGACGAATTTGCAGCCGCGCGCCCCGGTCGTCACCATCATGGGCCATGTCGATCACGGCAAGACGTCGCTGCTCGACGCCATCCGCTCGACCGAGGTCGCAGCCGGCGAGGCCGGCGGCATTACTCAGCATATCGGCGCCTATCAGGTGACGTCGCCGTCCGGCGGCCGCATTACCTTCATCGACACGCCCGGCCATGCCGCGTTCACCGCGATGCGGGCGCGCGGCGCCAAGATCACCGATGTCGTCGTGCTGGTGGTCGCCGCCGACGACGGCGTCATGCCGCAGACGGTGGAAGCGATCCACCACGCCAAAGCGGCCAAGGTGCCGATCATCGTCGCCATCAACAAGATCGACAAACCCGACGCCAAGCCCGAGCGTGTGCGCACCGAATTGCTCCAGCACGAAATCCAGGTCGAGTCGCTCGGCGGCGATACATTGGAACTCGAGGTGTCGGCGAAAGCGAAGACGAACCTCAACAAGCTGCTCGACATGATCGCGCTGCAAGCCGAAGTGCTCGAGCTGAAAGCCAATCCGAACCGCCCGGCCGAAGGCACGGTGATCGAAGCGCGGCTCGACCGTGGCCGCGGCCCGGTTGCAACCGTGCTGGTGCAGCGCGGCACGCTAAAGCCCGGCGATATCGTCGTCGCCGGCTCCGAATGGGGCCGCGTGCGCGCGCTGATGTCCGATACCGGCCATTCCGTCGTCGCAGCCGGCCCATCGATGCCGGTCGAGGTGCTGGGCTTCAACGGCACGCCCGAGGCAAGCGACCGGCTCGCCGTGGTCGATACCGAAGCGCGCGCTCGCGAGATCACCGATTACCGCGCGCGGCAAAAGCGCGAAAAAATGGCGGCGCGGCAGACCGGCATGCGCGGCTCGCTCGAGCAGATGATGAATCAGCTCAAGAGCACCGGCCGCAAGGACTTTCCGCTGATAATCAAGGGCGACGTGCAAGGCTCGATCGAAGCGATCGTCGGCGCGCTGGAGAAACTCTCCACCGACGAAGTCGCTGCGCAGATCATCTTCTCCGGCGCCGGCGGCATCACCGAGTCCGACATCACGCTGGCGGAGGCCTCCGGCGCCGCCGTGATCGGCTTCAACGTCCGCGCCCACAAGGAGGCGCGCGAGGCCGCCGAGCAGGCCGGCATCGAAATCCGCTACTACGACATTATCTACGCTCTCGTCGACGACGTGAAAAAGGCGATGTCCGGATTGCTGCCGCCGACATTGCGCGAGACTATGCTCGGCAACGCCACGATCCTCGAAATCTTCAAGGTGTCGAAGGTCGGCAATATCGCCGGCTGCCGCGTCACCGACGGCACCGTCGAGCGCGGCGCCAATGTCCGGCTGATCCGCGACAGCGTCGTGGTGCACCAGGGCAAGCTGTCGCAACTCAAGCGCTTCAAGGACGATGCGCGTGAAGTCGTCGCCGGCCAGGAATGTGGCATGGCCTTCGAGAACTACCAGGACATGAAGGCCGGCGACATTATCGAATGTTACCGGGTGGAGAGCGTGCAGCGGACGTTGTGAGTTCAAGACTCACTGTCCGCATCACGCCCCTCACGTCGTCATTGCCGGCAAAAGGTGCGAAGCACCGTCTTGGTGCCAAATTCCCTCCGGTAATCCCGATGGATAAACACTGTGCAGATTGAATCGAGATACGCGGGTCAAGCCCGCGTATGACGGCGGAGTAAGATGCCACGTCACCAAAATCGCGATCAGTCGAGCGGCGGCTCGCCGCGCCAGCTTCGCGTCGGCGAACTGATCCGCCACGAGCTCGCCGACATGCTGTCGCGCGGCGACATCCATGACCCGGTTATCGAAGCGCACCTGATCACGGTGCCCGAAGTGCGCATGAGCGCCGACCTGCGGCTGGCCACGATCTACATCATGCCGCTCGGCGGCCGCGACGTCGACAAAGTGATCGGCGCATTCGAGCGCAACATGCGCTACGTGCGCGGCGAGATCGCGCGCCGCGTTAACCTGAAATTCGCACCTGAGATCCGCTTTCGCGCCGACGAGCGATTCGACGAAGCGGAACGGATCGAGAAGCTTTTGCGAACGCCTGCAGTCCAACGCGACCTCGGCAGCGGCAAGGACGAATAATGTCCGCGCACGACATAGCCCCCCTCCCCGCAACGTCGCCGCAAAGCGGCGGCGCGCCGGACGCGCAGGCGGCGAAGAAAATAAAAAAACGCGACGTGCACGGCTGGGTCGTGCTCGACAAGCCGGTTGGCATGACCTCGACGCACGCCGTCGCGGTGATCAAACGCCTGTTCAATGCCAAGCGCGCCGGTCACGCCGGCACACTCGATCCGCTGGCGTCGGGCTCGCTGCCGATCGCGCTCGGCGAAGCGACCAAGACCGTGCCGTTCGTGGTCGATAGCCGCAAGACGTATCTGTTTACCGTGCGCTGGGGCGACGAACGCGACACCGACGATGCCGAGGGCCGCACCGTCAATACCAGCGACAGCCGGCCCGACGCCGCGGCGATCCGCGTGCAACTGCCGCGCTTCACCGGCACCATCGAGCAGGTGCCGCCGCGTTACTCGGCGGTGAAGATCGACGGCGAGCGCGCCTACGATCTGGCGCGCGACGGCGAGATGGTCGAGCTTGCGCCGCGCCCGGTAACAATCCACCGCCTCGATCTCGTCGAAATCCCCGATCCCGATCATGCGGTACTTGCGGCCGAATGCGGCAAAGGCACCTATGTCCGCGCGCTGGCGCGCGACCTCGGCCGGGTGCTGGGCGTGTTCGGGCACGTCTCGGCGCTGCGCCGAAGCCGGGTCGGACCGTTCGGCGAGGCCGACATGATTTCGCTGGAACCCCTTGAATCTTTGTGCCATAGAGCAGCCGCTGGCGAGGGACACCTCGCCGACGCAATCCTGCCGATCGAGACCGCGCTGGACGACATCCCGGCGCTGGCCGTGAGCCCGGCAGATGCGGCAAGGCTCGGAAGGGGCCAAGCCGTCTTGTTGCGCGGACGGGATGCCACCATCTTCCGCGGCATGGTCCAGGTCGCTTCGAGCGGCCAGCTCGTGGCCATAGCCGAGGTCGAACGCGGCGAAATCATCCCCAAGCGCGTGTTTAATTTGAACGGCGTGACAGGTCGCGCCGCAAGAAAAAGAGGTTAGTGACGATGTCGCTTACGACCGCAAAGAAGGCGGAGGTTATCAAGACGTATGCCGTCAAGTCCGGCGACACCGGTTCGCCCGAAGTTCAGGTTGCACTGCTCTCCGAGCGGATCAACACACTGACGGACCACTTCAAGAACCACGTCAACGACAACCATTCGCGGCGCGGGCTGCTCAAGCTCGTGTCCCAACGTCGCCAGATTCTTGATTATCTTCGGCGTACCAATGAAGGGCGTTACAAGGAGTTGATTGAACGGCTGGGTATCCGCCGTTGAAAGGTTTGCGCGCGGGATGTCCCGCGCGTTTCGTGGCGGATTGCAAGGTGCAGCCGCCGTTTGCCCGGCAGCAAAGTCTGCCGATTGGAGCGACGGGCCGATGCCCGTCAGCATCACTGGAAGGCCCGATGGCCATGGCAGGATCGCCGGATGCTGTTTGGATTCGCAAGATCGTTGCGAACGACAGCGTCTCGCCGTCTTGCTCATGGCTTTCGCGGCTGTCCGAAAACCATGAAAGACAATCGCAATGTTCGATATGCACCGTGTTCAACTTGACTGGGGTGGCCGAAATCTAACGCTGGAAACCGGCAGATTGGCGCGTCAGGCCGACGGAGCCGTGCTCGCCACTTACGGCGAGACCAGCGTGCTCGCCGCAGTCGTGGCGGCCAAGCAGCCGAAGGAAGGAATCGATTTCCTTCCGCTCACCGTCAACTACACCGAGAAATATTATGCGGCCGGCCGGATTCCCGGCGGCTACTTCAAGCGCGAGCGCGGTC
>Ga0102924_1000241_pt1 | contig 69557 bp, 70 predicted proteins | sample PaiPotPPM11metaG_FD_80116 | JGI IMG/M metagenome (GOLD analysis project Ga0102924, IMG submission 80116) | Iron sulfur acid spring bacterial and archeal communities from Banff, Canada, to study Microbial Dark Matter (Phase II) - Paint Pots PPM... ... | reverse complement strand
TCGCGGGCACTCGGTTGGCGCTGGGGATGTCGTGGTCGTACAGGTGCAGGGAGTCGATGCTGAGCCGGTAGGAACCCAGGCCCGCGCCGAGCCAGCCTGCGAGGAGTTCCTGCAGGATGGTAGTGGTGAAGATGTCGTAGCAGAACCCGAGCCACAGGTCCTGGCTGCGCATCGTGGTGTGCATGTGGAGCAGTCCGTCGCGCAGGAAGAACCGGTACCCCAGCGTGCAAGGGACGTCCTTGTGGCCGCGCGCGTCGGCTTCCGGGTCATAGGGCTGGATGACAGCCCGCCGGGTGCCCGGGTCAGCGGTGAGGGCCTGCCGGACCTGGGCCAGCTGGTCGGTCGTGCCGTGCCAGCGGCGCAACCGCGGCCCGTAGGCCCCCAGCAGGCGTCCGTCATCGGCGTAATCGGCGAGCTTCTCGTTGAACAGGTAGGTCCACTGGTCGTCCGATCCGGACAGGATCCACATGGCCTCGGCGACGGCGAATGCCGGGTTGATCACCCGCGCCGGGGGCAGGTCGACCAGGCGGCGGCGCGGGTCGGTCAGGGTCAGGGTCGCGCCGAGTACCTCGGTGGTCGCCAGCCCGCGCGGCGCGGCCGGCCTCCCGGTGGCCGGCACGGCCTGGCATGCCTGGGCGAACAATTCACTGGCGGAGCCAGCGGTCAGGGTGAGCGTCATCGGGCCGCCTCCGCCATCGCCAGGGCCGACGGGTCCTCCCGGGCGGCCAGCCACTCCCACTGCCTGCGCAGCCCCCTCTTCCAGTTCCACCGCCGGCTGGTAGCCGAGCACGTCGCCTGCCCGGGCCAGGTCGGCGGCGGTCGCGTCGACGTCACCGGGCTGGGCGACCCGCCGCTGCGCGGACACCTCGGTTCCCGCGAGCCGGGCGATCGCCTTGCGGGCCTCCGACAATGGCACGCTGTGCCCGGACGCGACGTTGACGACCTCGGCCCGGGCCTCGGCGGTGGCGGCAGCGATCGTCGCGGTAACCGCGTCGGAGACGTAGGTGAAGTCGCGGCGCTGGGCACCCGTCCCGTACAGCGACATCGCCCGGCCTGACAGCGCGGCCCGCATGATCCGGCTGAACGCCATGTCCGGGCGCTGCCGGGGACCGTACACGGTGAAGTACCGCAGCGCGACCACGCTGGTGGCCGCGCCCCGCTGGCTCGCATACGCCAGGCACAGCCGCTCGGCCGCCAGCTTCGACACCCCGTACGGCGACAGCGGCAACGGCAGGTCACCCTCCTGCGAGGGCTTCCCTGTGCCCGGCCCGTAGACGCTGGACGACGAGGCGAACACCAGCCGGGGCGTCGGTAGCGGCGCACGCCTCCAGCAGCCGCTGGGTACCCAGGACGTTGCAGGCCAGGTAGTCGCCGAACCTGTCGCCCCACGACCTTCGCACGCCCGGCAGGCCCGCCAGGTGGAATACCGCCCGGACGCCCTCGCACACCATCGCCAGGTCCCCGCCCGTGACGTCACCCGCCACGAACTGGAAGCGGGGATCGCCGGTCAGCTCCCCCAGGTTCTCGGCGGCCACCGGGTCGCTGGCCGGCGACCTGGCGTCAAGGCCGGTCACGGACCAACCCCGGCGCAGCAGCTCGGCAGCAAGGTGCGAGCCGATGAACCCGGCCGCGCCGGTAATCAGTGCCCTTTCCAAGTCACCTCCTGATTGGGTTGAGGTCGGGTCGCTCGTGGCCGCAGCCCGGCCGCAAGCGACCGGATTCCGTGCCGTTCGGCATGCCGTCCATCGGCGGTGTCCTCCCCGCGGCTGTTCGCCGCCGACCGGGACGGCTGGGGATGGGGAACTCCGCCCAGGCGCACTTTCCTGGCCCCGAAGGGGCGTGGTACCAGCCCCACCGTGCGTCTGTGAGCTCATGGACCAGGTCAAGGCCCCGGCCGCTCTCGTCGGCAGCGCCGGCGTTCTTGCGGGCACGCCGCCGGCTTCATCCCAGACCTCGGCGACCAGGACCGTCTCGCCGGCGAACAGCCTGACCCGGATCACGGGTATCCGCCCGTCGAGATGGGCCGGGCGCCCGTCCGGGTCGGCGGACGCATTGACCGCGTTGGTGGCAAGCTCCCTGTCCACGAGCTCGACGCTGTCGGACAGCTCGCTCAGCCGCCATGCGGCGAGCGTGCCCCGCACGTGGCCGCGCGCGGTGGCCGGCGCGGTCCGCAGGGCGCCCAGCGGCGGCAGGACGCTCGCCGCCAGCCACTCCGCAGCCTGGTCGCTCACCGCGCACCCCTAGCTTCGGTTGCTGAGGTCTTCTCCCGGATGAGCATCAGGCGCCTGCCGGTACCAGCGATGACGGCGAGCCGGGTCCCTGCTGCCTGGCCGTGGCCGAGGTGCGCCCGCGTGGGAATGACGACCCCGTAGCTGGGCTCCGTGGTGAGCACGTCGAGCAGACCCGTGAAGCCGGGTGCCTGCACGGTGTCGTCGCCGGTGTCGGTGAAGACCGCCGCGAGTATTAGCTCGTGCTGCTCGCAGTATCCGGCCAGCGCCCGGCTGAGCGCGGCGCGACGGGCTCGGCATGCTGCCGTCAGGAGCAGGTAGCCGTAGACAACCGGCCCCGGCACCTGCCGCCGCTCGGTGATGGGCCCCATGTGCTTCCCTCCTGAAGCCAGCCCAGTTGATCGTGATCGACAAGGCTGCGCCCACGAGCAGCAACGCCGTGCGCCGGTCCGCCAGCAGTCGGCGGAACACGCCGAGCCGACCAGTGAGGGCAAGCAGGATCATCATGAGGACGCTGGCCCAGACCAGGCGCTGGGCGAGGATCTCACTATCGCTCGACGGCTTGAGATGGGGCAGTACAGGACGGTCGACCCCCACAGCAGAGAGTCGATAGCCCCGGCGACCAGCCCTCGCTGATAGCCGGTCATCGACGCGCGGGCGCGTCAGGCGCTGCGCGCGATCTCATGGAACGCGCTGCGGTGGAAGACCATGGGCTCGATGTCAGGGTTCATCAGCAGCGACTGGATCTCCAGCACCACGATCTGGTGGTCGCCAGCGTCGACGGTCTTGAAAGGGGTGCACTCCAGCCACAGCGTGGCGCCGTGGACGAATACCGCGCCGCTCTCGCTCTCGGCCCAGTCAACCCCCGCGAACCGGTCGACGCCCTTCGCGGCCAGGGATCGGGCAACGGTTCCGTGCCCGGAGGAGAGCACTGACAGGCCAAGCGCGGGCAAGCGCCCGAGCCTGGGCCAGGTCGCGGAGGAGTTCGCCACGCACACCGACACCAGGGCGGGGTCGATGGAGACCGACGTAAAGGAACTCGCCGCCATGCCCTCTGGCTTGCCGTCGAGCATGCCGCAGAACGCCGTCACGCCCGAGGGAAAGCAGCCGAATGCCTGGCGCAGCAGCGCCTGGTTGAACCCATCGTCCGCAGCGGTGATCATCATGACTTGGCTCCCGGTACGTACTTCTTCGCGATCGCGGCCCATGAGTCCAGGGCCGAAGAGGTGTCGTACTCGGAGTCGATCAGGTAGAGGCTCGGCGCGGGACAGCTCGCGCCGATCTCGACCAGCACGGGCCGTAGGGTCAACTCAGGCGCGAGGGAGTGGTTCGCCGAGCCGCCGAGCATCAGCGGGAAGGTCGGGATGCCGCCGAGTTCCCCCTGGCCAAACTGGTCGAGGAAGAGCTTGAGCAGCCCGGTATAGGTCGCCTTATACGTCGGCGAGGCGACGATGAGCGCGTCCGCGGCCAGGACAGTCTTTTTCGCCTCCACCACCGCGGGGTCACCCCAGCCCAGCAGGGCGGGACCGATCTCGGCGACCTCGATCACGGCCTCAGGCGGCACCCCCGTCAGCTTCTCGGCCATGAGTTCCGCCGCCGAGCGCGTCCGCGACATCTTCTTGGGGTTGCCCACGATTGCTACGACCATCATGCCTCCTCAGTGCCGTTTCGAGTTCACCGGAGGCAGATTTCGCTGGCCGCCGCAGGCGGTAAAACGTCCATTGCGCTGCCTCCTGATCGCTCTGACCAGCGGTTTCACGCGGAGCTTGGGCGGGTCAGGGTGCGGCGGGGCCGGCTGCCCGCGGGCCGGGTTCGGGCTACATAGCCCCGGAGCAGCGCAAAGGAAGATTTACGCGCGATCTCCGTCCCTGAAATCAACGACGGTCAGGCTGGGACTAAGGAGAGGGGCAGGGTGACTGTGGACAGGGAAACTCCGGACATCTTCCGCCAGCGGAGGGCCAGTGCCTGGGCCTCTCACCAGACATCACCGCGCCGGGTGCACGACGTGCTGCGCGCCGCCATCCGGTCCGGGGAGATCGCGCCAGGTGAGCATCTCGTCGAGTGGCAGCTCGTGAAGGAGTACGCGACGAGCCGCAACGCAGTGCGGGAGGCCCTTCAGCTTCTCGCCGCCGAGGGCCTGGTGACGCGGGGCACGCGCGAGGGGACCAGGGTCGCCGGCGAGATCGTCCGCCTTCCCTTGGACGACCTGATCCAGGAGAAGGGCTCACCGATCCGGATCAAGCGGCTGAACGACCGGGAGATCCCGTCGACCGAGCCGCTGCGGAAGCGGCTGCGGACCGACGCCCGCACCCTCCGGGTCATCGAGCACTTGCTGACCTACGGGGACGAGCCGATCGGCGTGTGGCTCGGCTACTATCACGCCGGCGTGCAGCAGCCGCTCGGCTGGGATGAGTGCCCCGACCTCGCCACGGCGTTCGAGTACATCTACGGTGCGCCCCTGGGACGGGTCGACACGACCATCGAGGCCCTCGCGTGCGAACCGCGCACGATGCGGCTGCTGGGGCTCCAGAAGCCGGTCACGATGCTAGTGAAGGAGCACATCCTGTACGACGTCGACGGCGTGCCGCACGACGTGTCGTACTGCCATTACCGGGCCGACCGGGTGTCGTTCAACATCAGCAGCAACCGGTTTCAGCTCTCTGCCTGAACTCAGAAGGCGAGCAGGTTCTCGCGGAAGGTCTTGTACTCGTACGAAGAGCGGATCAGGCCGCGGTCGCGTAGCACCGGGCACAGGCCGTCGGTGATGTTGATGACGTCTTTGCGCGACATCCTCGGCTGGTAGATCAGGTAGCCGCAGTTGGGCCCGGCGACCTCGATGGCCTCGCCCATCTGCTCGGCGACCGTGCCGAACGAGCCCACGAAGTCGATGCCGTAGTTGAACGGCCCGGTCGCCAGCTCGCGCAGCGTCATCTTCTCGGAGTTCTCCAGCCACGCCCTAGAGGTCGTCGTCTCCCCCACGCCGATCTCCTGCGGCACCGGGCCGTCCAGGTCGTAGGCGGAATAGTCGATCATGCCGCCGGAGGTGTAGCTCAGGTACCAGAGCCGCTGCGCGATCGCCTCGGAGGCCTGGCGCGCCACCTCATCGCGGCGTACCAGCTCCCGCGCGTCCTCGTCCGTCTCCGCGGTGACCGGCACCGTCATGAAGAGAATCTTCAGGTCGGCGGGCTTGCGGCCGTGCGCGATGAGCCGCTGGTCCATGTCCTCGCGCAGGGCCCTCATCTCGTCGGGCGTCTTGGCCAGGGCCAGCATGGTGTCCGCGTGCGCCGCCGCGAGTTCCCGCCCGCCGGTCGAGTTCCCGGCCTGGGCCACCACCGGGCGCCGCTGGGGCCCAGGGATCGTGTTCAGCGGGCCCCGGCACTTGAAGTACTTGCCCTCGAAGTTGATCGGGTGCACCTTCGTGTAGTCCGCGTAGCGGGGCTCGTCGTAGTCAAGCACGATCGCGTCCGGGTCCCACGACTCCCACAGCGCGGAGACGACGTCCATCCACTCCTGCGCCATCGCGTACCGCTCGGCCGGCGCCAGGTGCTGGTCATAGCCGTAGTTCTGGGCCACCCGGTGGGACACCGACGTCACCACGTTGATGCCGGACCGGCCGTTGGTCAGGTGATCCAGGGTGACCGCCTGGCGGGCCGCAAGGTAGGGCGGATACTGGATCGTCGAGACCGTCCCGACCAGGCCCAGGTGCTTCGTCGCCTGGGCCATGAGCGGGATGTAGGGCATGGGGTCGTTCTTGGGCGCCATCATCCCGTACCTGAGGGTCATGTCCAGCGACCCGCCGTAGGTGTCCTCCAGCATGGCGGTGTCCTCGATGAACATCAGGTCGAACCCGCCGCGCTCCAGCGACGTCGCCAGGTCGATGAAGAATCCCGGCTTGGTCCAGTCCTTCCCGTAGGTGTTGGCCCAGGTGCCGTACCACGGGTACATCCCGGTGCCGTTGCCGAGGAACCATCCGAGGTGAAACATGTGCTGGTCTCCGTTCAGCCTGATTCCGTTCGGGATAAAAAGGCAAGGAGGTTCTCGCGGAACGTCGGGTAGTCATAGGACGATCGGATGAGGCCGCGCCTGCGCAGGGCCGGGCACAGGCCGTCGGTGATGTTGATGATGTGGTGGCGGGTGACCGGCTCGTAGACGAGGAACCCGTCGCCGCCAGCGACCTCCATCGCCTCGCCCATCTGCTCGGCCACGGTGTCGAAGGAGCCGACGAAGTCCATGCCGTAGTTGAAGGGGCCGGTGACCAACTCGCGGAGGGTCATCTGGGCCGAGTTCTCTAGCCATGCCCGCGCGGTCGTCGTCTCGCCGGTTCCGATCTCCTGCGGGACCGGGCCGTCGAGGTCGTACTTCAGGTAGTCGATCGTGCCGCCGCTGGCGTAGCTCATGCCCCACAGGCGCATCTCGATCTCGTCCTTGTCGTGGCGCTTGGCGGCGAGCCGCCGGCTAACCTCCCGCGCGTCGGCGTCGGTCTCGGCCACCACGGGGATCGTCATGAAGAGGATCTTGAGGTCCGACGGCTTGCGGCCGTGCGCCACCAGCCGCCGGTCGAAGTCCTGGCGCAGCGCCTTCATCTCGTCCGGGTTCTTGCACAGCGCGAGGATCACGTCCGCGTGCGCCGCCGCCAGCTCACGGCCCGGCTCAGAGTTGCCCGCCTGAGCGACCACCGGGCGCCGCTGCGGTCCCGGGATCGTGTTCAGCGGGCCCCGGCACTTGAAGTACTTGCCCTCGAAGTTGATCGGGTGCACCTTCATGTAGTCCGCGTACCGCGGCTCCTCGTAGTCCAGCACGATCGCGTCCGGGTCCCACGACTCCCACAAGGCCGAGACCACCCGCATCCACTCATCCGCCATCGCGTAGCGCTCCGCGTGCGCCAGGTGCCGGTCGTAACCGAAGTTCTGCGCCACCCGGTGGGACACCGACGTCACCACGTTGATCCCCGACCGGCCGTTGGTCAGGTGATCCAGCGTCACCGCCTGGCGGGCCGCCAGGTAGGGCGGATACTGGATCGTCGAGACCGTCCCGACCAGGCCCAGGTGCTTCGTCGCCTGGGCCATGAGCGGGATGTAGGGCATGGGGTCGTTCTTGGGCGCCATTTCGCCGTACTTGAGCGTGATTTCCATCGTTCCGCCGAGGGTGTCCTCGACCATGGCGGTGTCCTCGATGAACATCAGGTCGAACCCGCCGCGCTCCAGCGACGTCGCCAGGTCGAGGTAGATGTCCGGCTTCATCCAGTCGGTGCCGTTGGAGCTGGCCCACTCTCCCCACCACTTGTGGATGCCGGTGCTGTCACCGAGAAACCAACCGAGGTGAAACATGCTGATCTCCTGTCGCGTGGGTGGTCAGAAAGCCCGTGGTTAGAATGCAAGGAGGTTTTCGCGGAAGTGCGGGAACTCGTACGACGTGCGGGCGAGGCCGCGCCGCTGCAGCGCGGGCACCAGTCCTTCGGTGATCTCCCCGATGTACCGCCGGGAGGTGGAGCCGGAGATCAGGAAGCCATCCCCGCCGACCTGGGCCATGGCCTCCCCCATGCGCTCGGCCACGGCGTCGGGGGTCCCCACCAGGGGGACGCCGCCGAGCACCCAGTTGGCGGCGGCCTCACGCAGGGGCTTGCCGCGGGAGTTCTTGAAGAAGTCGGCGAGCGTGCTGCGGTGGCCGTTGGTGGTCAGCTCCGGGACCGGCTCGTTCCAGTCATAGGTGGAGAAGTCGTTCTCGGTCAGCGCCGACAGGTGCGCTAGGGTCTCCTCCGCCTTCCAGTCGGTGACCTCGCGGTTGCGCTCGGCCAGCGCCTGGGCCTCTTCGTCGGTGTCGCCGAAAACGGGAGAAGCGATGAACATCATCTTGATCGAGTCCGGGTCACGCCCGTACCGCTCAGCGCGCTGGCGCACGTCGTCGCGGTACGCCCGCATCGCCTCGATGCCGACGGCGGCGGTGATCACGGTGTCGGCGTGCCGCGCGGCGAACTCGCGCCCCCGGGGAGAGCCGCCGGCCTGGCAGTAGACCGGCCGGCCATTCAGCGGCGGCAGTGTGTTGAGCGGGCCGCGGACGCTGTAGTACTTGCCCCTGAAGTCGATGGGGCGCACCTTGGTGTAATCGACGTAGGCGCCGGTCTCCCGGTCCATGACCACCGCATCCGGGTCCCACGAGCTCCACAGGGCCTCGACGACCTCGACGAACTCGTCGGCCCGGTCGTAGCGGTCGTCGTGGTCCCAGAGTTCGCCCATGCCGAAGTTCTGCGCGGCGCGGTGCTCGCTCGACGTGACGATGTTCCAGCCCACTCGCCCGTTACTCAGGTGGGAGAGCACCGCCTGCGAACGGGCGAGCAGGAAGGGCGGGTAGAAGGACGTCGACATCGTAGTGAAGATGCCGATGTGCTTCGTCGCCTTGGCCAGCACGGGCGCGAGCAGGACCGGGTCGTGCTTCGGGGCGTACAGCGAGTGCTTCAGCTCGACCTCCATGGTCCCGCCGTACGCGTCGGGCACCATGGACGAGTCCTCGATCATCATGAAGTCGAAGCACGCCCGCTCCAGTGACTGCAGGAAGTCCACGAAGAACTGCCCGTCGGCCCAGTTCTCGGCGTCGTGGCCGCCCCACTGTCCGCGCCAGGACTTCGGAGGCATGAAGTTCATGAACCAGCCGAGGTGGAACATACCTGCCTTCTCAGTCATGGGTCATCAGCTCTCGGTCGCACCTAGTGACGCCTGGCTCCAGTCGATCCACTGGTCCGAGCGCCAGGTGATCCCCTTGACGTTGGTGCGGAACGCGGTGGTCGGCTGGATCTGGGCGATGAACGCGATGGGCGCCTGGTTAATGAAGATTCGCTCGGCCGCGTTCCACAGCTGTCCCGCGGCCGCCGTGTACGGGTTGGCCAGGGCGTCGGCCTTGGCCTTGGCGGCGTAGAAGCTCGGGTCGACCCACGCGGCCAGGTTGTTGCCCGCCGGAGAGCCGTCTGGGTTCTTCGCCGTATAGACGTTGAGCTCGTACGACGGGGTCAGCGTGATCGAGTAGTCAAGCAGCAGGAACGCCTGGAAGCTGTGCGCGGTGCGCCCCTGCCCGAAGGCCGACGCCGGGACCTGCTTGATGGTGATGTTGAAACCGGCCGCCTTGGCGTAGGTCTGGATCTGGACCGCCGCCTCCTGCATGTCGGGCTCGGCGGCGGACACCGTGAGGGTGTAACTCACCGGGGCCGAAACGCCTGCCTTGGCCAGCAGCGCCTTGGCCTTGGCGGGATCGTAAGTGAAGTCGGTGAAGCCAGAACCGTCGTAGCCTGGCGCGTCGGAGCGCAGGAACCCGGGGCTCTTGCGGAACGCCAGGCCGTGGAAGACGTTCTTGATGATCTGGTCGTAGGGGATGGCGTACTCCATGGCCTGGCGGACCAGGGCGTTGTTGAACGGGGCCTTGTTCGTCAGCAACGGCATCTCCATGTAGGAGTTCGGGTTCGGAGCCGACAGGATCGCCGTGCCCGAGCCGTTCTGGAGGTTGGCCAGGTCCGACGGCGCGAGGTCCAGGGCAACGTCGGCCGCGCCTGACTGCAGCAGGTTCACGCGCGTGCCCTCATCAGGAACGATCTTGTAGATGATCGTCTTGATCTTGGGTGCGCCCAGCACGAAGTTGGAGTTGGCGGTGAGCGTCGCCGAGACACCCGGCTGGTAGTTGGTCACCCGGTAGGGACCGAAGCCGTAGTTCGGGTGCGTGGTGGAGAACTTCACCGCGTAGGGGTCACTCGGCGTGGCGTGCGCCTTGAGGTACTTGGCGTCGTAGATGTACGCCGTCACGTTGGCGATCAGGCCGAAGAAGGTCGAGAGGTAGCCAGGCTGCGCGAGGGTGACGGTGAAGGTCTTGTCGTCGACCTTGTGGAACTGCGTCGTGGAAGTGATCTGCGGCGCCTGGATCGACGGCGAGATCGACGTCGGGGTGTTGAACCGGCGCTGCCACGACCAGATGACATCGTCGCTGGTGAGCGGGTTACCCTGCTCGCTGACGGCGTTGCTGAGGTGGAAGGTGATAGCCTTGCCGTCCTTGCTGACGGTCCAGCTCTTGGCGAGGTACGGCTCGTACGCGGACACGTTCTGGGCGAGAATGCCGTTCTTGCCGGTCGCCTGGTACGGGTTGCGGACGAGGGTCGCGCCCACCACGTTCATCGACGGCTCGAGGCCGCCGAAGCCGTTGTCGAAGGCCCAGGTCCAGCCGGTGTCGGGGGTGGCGACGACGAGCGTGCTGCCATTGCCGGCCTTACCACCGCCGCTGTTGGGCGAGTTCGGACTGGAACTGCACGCGGCGAGCGCGAGGACACCCGCCATGAACACGGCGAGGAAAAGCAAAGCTCTCTTGGTACGCAAGGGAGTCTCCTTTGGCGGTGACGCAGTACTAGAAGGGTGAATCGGACGGCCTCAGTCGTTTCTGCGGCCGAAGATGCGCTGGCCGGCCAGGGCGAACGAGCCGACGGCGATGACCAGGGCGATAGCGGGGAAGACAAAGGACCACCAGCGGCCCACCGCCGCGTCGGAGGCTCCGGTGGAGATCATCGATCCCCATTCCGGGGTCGGCGGGTGGAGGCCCACGCCCAGGAAGCCAAGAGTCGCGGTAATCAGGATCGCCGCGCCGAACACGAGGCTCGCGTTCTCCAGGGCCGGCCAACTCGCGTTGGGCAGCACATGGCGCAGCGTCAGCGTGAACTCTCGCTCGCCGGCCATGCGCGCGGCGTCGATGTACGCGTCGGTGCGGACCTTCAGGACCTCGGTGCGCACCATCCGGGCCTGGTTGGGCGTCAAGATGATGGCCAGGGCCACGGTCAGCGAGAAGACGGAGGTACCGACCACGGCGACCAGCGCCAGCGCGATGACCACCGCCGGAACGGCCTGGATCAGGTCGAGGACGCGGACGAGGAAGCGGGCGACCCAGCCGAGGAGGCCGCGGCGGGATTCGTTCATGCCGATGAGCAGGCCGAGCAGGATGCCGACGGTGGTGGAGACGAGGGAGGTCAGCGTCGCGATGACGATGTCGTTGCGAAACGCGGCGAACGTCCGCGAGAAGACGTCCAACCCGGTCGAGTCGGTGCCGAAGTGAAAGGCCCCGCCCGGGCGGAGATCGGGCGAGCCCACGACGCTGGTCGGGCTGAGCGGGACGATCCACGGCCCGATAACGGCGATGATGAAAACCGCCACCATCGGGTAGACCGGCGCCCACGACCAGATCGCCGCCAGGATCCGCTTGGCGGTGGCCTTGGCCGGGGGCGGGGCGAGAACCTCGTCGGCCGTGATGGTCACGCTCATGACGCGCCTTCTTTCGCCAGCCCGGGCCGGCGGCGCGGGTCGAGGATCATGTTGACGAGGTCGACGATGAGGAAGACCACCAGCGAGATCGTCGCGACGACGATCAGGAACCCCTCCAGCGCCGTGCGGTCGCTGGAGTTCACGGCGTCCACGCCGTACAGCCCCATGCCCGGCATGGCGAAGAGCTGCTCGACGACGACGACACCGCCGAGCATGAAGCCGAAAAGGGTCCCCATCATCGCCACCGCCGACGGGGCCGCGCGCCGCGCGATGCTGAGCAGCACGGTCCTGCGCGATGCCCCGGCCGCGATACGGAACCGGGTCGGCGCGGCGTCGACGGCTTCCTCAAGGGCTCGCAGGAAGATCTTGAGCAGCAGCGGCGTGTTCGCGATGACCAGGACGGCCACCGGGAGGACCAGGTGCGCGCAGATCGAACCGAACATCACGGTATCCCCCGCGAAAAGCGCGTCCAGCAGCGGGAAGCCGGTCACCTTGGGGTCTGGGTTCAAGGTCGGGGCGTAGATGCCGTCCGGGGCGGGCAGCAGGTGGACCGTGGTGTAGAAGAGGAAGATCCCCAGTACGCCCAGGACGAAGTCCGGGATCGCGCCGGCGGTCCTGGCGTACGGGATGAGGATCTTCGCGAGGATGCTCTTCGGCTTGAGCACCGCCACCAGGCCCATGACCAGCGTGAGCGCCGTGGCTATCACCATCGCGATAACCGCTAGCTCGATCGTCTCCGGCAGGCGCTGGGACAGTTCGCCCCACACCGACAGGCCGTTCATCATCGAGTTGCCGAAGTTCAGCGTCACCACGTTGTGCAGGTAGTGGACGAACTGCGACAACAGGCTCCCGGTGAGGCCCAGCGAGGCACGGATCTGCTCCGCCTTCGCCGCGGAGACGTTCTGGCCGCCGGTCAGCACCGCCACCGGGTCGCCGGGGATCATCCGCACCAGGAAGAAGACCGCCGCGGCGAAGAAGAAGAGGTGGACCGGGAGCGCGAGGACCCGGGTAAACCACCAGCGCTGCCTCCGCAGGACCGCGAGCGCCCTGGTTCCCGCGCCCTGCTCGTGACCGGTCATAGCACGGCTTCTTCCACGAGGGGGTCGCCGGCGGCGGGCCGCGGGATCAGGGGGCGAGCCGACCCCTTGTACGCCTCAATGAGGGTCTTCGTGTACAGGTTCTTGCTGTGGTTGATCACGTCGTCGACCGGCCCCTGCTCGACGATCACGCCGTTACGCATGACGACCATCTCCTTGCTCACGAACGCCGTGGCGGGCAGGCCGTGGGAAACGAAGACGAGCCCGGCCTCGTTCTGGTCGCAGTACTCCTTGAGCAAGTTCAAGACGGTGCCCTGGACCGAGACGTCCAGTGCCGAGACGACCTCGTCGCAGAGGATGACGGCGGGCTTGACGACCAGCGCCCTCGCGATGGCGATGCGCTGCCGCTGCCCGCCGGACACGTCCGTGGGCTTGCGGTCCACCATCCGCGGCGCGATGCCGACCATCGCGAGGGTCTCGTCCACGAGCGCATCCGCCTTGGCCTTGTCCAGTCCCAGGAGCTCCTGCGCGGGCCGGCGGACCGAGTCGCGCAGCGTGCGGGCCGGGTCGAAGGATGACGACGTGTCCTGGCTGATCATCTGGACGTTCTTGCGGAAGTCCCGCTTCTCCCGCGACGTCATGAGGTTCACGTTGAGCCCGCGGTAGGCGACCCGGCCCGAGGTCGGCGTCTCAAGCCCGACGATGATCCGGGACAGCGTCGACTTGCCCGACCCTGATTCCCCGACGACGCCCAGGCGAGTGGTGTGGTCGATGGTCAGGTTGACCGCGTCAACGGCTGGGCCCCGCTTGCTGCCCGCGCGGGTGTTCCCGAACTCCTTGGTGACGTTCTCGACTTCGACGATCGCCAGTTCGTTAGCCAGCGGCACCCGTCTCACGCCCCCTCGGCCGAGGCGGTCAGCGCGAGCTCGCTCTCGGTGGCCACGAGCCAGCAGGTCGCGCCGCACCCGTCACCGAGTTCGGTCCGCGGCGGCGGGACCACGCAGGCGTCGTGGGCCTTGTCGCACCGCGGCAGGAAGCTGCATCCGCCCGCCGGATCGTGCTGGTCCGTCGCCGAGATCGGGATGGTGGGCAGGACGTCCAGGTCGGCGCTCTCCAGCGTGGGAACGCTGCGCATGAGCGCCTGGGTGTAGGGATGCACCGCGGCGGTATCGAGCGTTCCCGACGCCCCCTCCTCGACGATCCGGCCGCCGTACATGACGAGCATGCGCTCGGTAAACGCCTGGCCGAGGTGGATGTCGTGGGTGATGAGGATCAGGCCCGTGCCCGCCTCCGTGGTGAGCTCGACCAGCAGCCGCATGATCTCCCTGGACAGGGTCGCGTCCAGCGCGCTGGTCGGCTCGTCGGCGATGAGGAGGCGCGGGCTTCCCGCGAGGGCGAGCGCCACCATGACGCGCTGCCGCATGCCACCCGACAGTTCGTGGGGGCGGCTCTTCATCACTCGGGCGGGATCGGCCATGCCGACTTTGACCAGCCACTCGGCCGCCTTGGCCTTGGCATTCCGGCGCGACATCCTCTGGGTCGCGCGCAGGATGTCAATGAGCTGGCTGCCCACCGTCCACACCGGGTCGAGCGACGTGCTCGCGTCCTGGAAGACCATCGCGAGCCCGGGAACGCGCTGTGGGAGGCGCTTACGCTTGCGCTGCGCGATCGAAGTTCCCTGGAGCGTGATGGCGTCCGCCTCGATGACCGCGTTCTGATGGGTCAGGAGTCCGGCGATCGCCAGGCAGGTGTTGGTCTTGCCAGAGCCTGACTCGCCCACGATCGCGACCCGCTCGCCGGGCGCGACGCTGAAGCTCACGTCGTCGACGGCCGTGAAGTAACCGTCGGGCACCTTGTACCGGACGGTGAGGTTCGCTACCTCCAGCACAGCGTCGTCGCCGCGGTGGGTGTCTTCGGTTTTCGCCCCCATGTCAGCCTCCTGTAGTGATCGGCGTGGCGGGTGACACAGTGTTAAAAGGCTCGCCGCGGGATGTTTCGGCTGCTTGCACCTGCCCTTTACGACCTATTGCGCTGCGCGTTGAACCTCATCCAGGTCATCGTGGGCGGCACCGTGCTTTACTCGCGTTTCAGCACGTCAGAGGCTAGGTCGACCTCGTCTGGGGGCGAGAATCGGCGTGCGGCCAGGTCGGTCTTCGCGTCTATTGCGCCATCTCGTCAACTTGCGCCCGCCGCCCGGGGGCGGCGAAATCAGGAGTCAACGGTTACGGCACCCCGCGGCAACTGAGGACCGTTTGACTCTGGATATGAGGCCACGACGCCGGCATTGCTCATGGGGGCAGCGCCCCGCGCACCGCGCCCAGAAGGACATGAACGAGATCCTCGACCGTCGCGAGGCGAAGCGGTCGGCCCGGCTGGCCGCCGTCGTCGCGTTGCTGCCGCCCGACCAGCTGACCCACGAAACGGTCGCGGAGCTGGCGGACGTCCCGGTGGGGTACCTCCGCTGGCGCTACCCGAGCGCCGGCGACCTCGCCGCCGTGACACTGGGCCCGGCGCGCCGCTACCGCTTAGAACGCGTGTAGGTTCTCGCGGAAGGTCGGGAACTCGTACGTCGTGCGCACCAGCCCGCGCGCTTGCAGCGCCGGGACCAGGCCGTCGCAGATCTCGTCGACGTACCGGCGAGTCGGCCACATGTGGGTGAGCAGGAACCCGTCGCCGCCAATGTGCCGCATCGCCTCGTCCATCTCGGCGGCCAGCGAGTGGGGCGTCCCCACCAGCGGCATGCCGACGCTGTCCTCTCCGATCTGGCGCAGGGTCTTGCCTGAGTTGACCATGTTGACGAGCATGCCGCTGTGCCCGTTGGTGGTCAGGTTCTTGGGCAGGGGCTCGTCCAGGTCGAACTTGGCGAAGTCGAGCATCGTATTGCTGGCCAGGTTGCTGAGGCTCATCTCGAGTTGGCGCTTGCTGTCGGCGGCATCCAGCCGGGCGCGATGCCGCGCGTCCTCCTCCGTCTCACCGATGATCGGCCGGACGAGGAACATCACCTTGATCGAATCCGGGTCCCGCCCGGCCTCGACCGCGTGCGCTCGGATCTGGTCCCGGACCGCCTTCATGCCGTCGAGGCCGTTGGCCGTGGCGATCACGGTGTCCGAGTGGCGGGCCGTGAACTTGAGTCCGCGGGGAGACACGCCGGCCTGGCACAGCACCGGCCGCCCCTGGACCGGGGGAAGCGCGACGGACGGACCGCGGGACGCGAAGTACCGGCCGCGGTAGTCGAGCACCCGGACCTTCGTATGGTCGATGTAGTAACCGCTCTGCTCGTCCAGGATGACCGCGTCCTGATCCCAGGAGCCCCAGAGCTTGGTCACCAGGCCGACGAACTCGTCGGCGACGTCGTAGCGCTCATCGTGCGGCAACTGGCCTGCGTGCCCGAAGTTCTGGGCAGCGTGATCGCTGCTTCCTGTGACCATGTTCCAGCCGATCCGGCCGTGTGACAGATGGTCAAGCGATGAGATCAACCGGGCGAGGTGGAACGGCGTGGTCTCGCTGGTGGCGACGGTGGCCACGATCCCGATGCTCCGGGTGTGCTGGCTGATCTGCGCCGCCAGTATTGCCGGGTCGTGTTTGGGGGCCCGGTGTCCCAGTTTGAGGTAGACCTCCATGCTGCCGCCGTAGTCATCGGGGATGTAGTTGGAGTCCTCGATCATGAAGTAGTCGAAGCAGGCCCGCTCGAACGCGCGGGCCAGGTCGACGTAGAACATGCCGTCGGACCAGTCCCGCGACGACGTGCCTGCCCACGGCTGGTTCCACGCGGGAACCCGGAATCCGGCGCAGAAGAAGCCAAGGTGAAACATCTGGCCCACCACCTCCGCGCTTCAGAGCTGCCCGACGGCGGGCCGAGCGCCGTCACGCACGCCGCGCGTCGCGGCCCATGCGCGGGTGTCGGCCACGTCCTGTCGCATCTGCCCGATCAGGGCGCTTGCATCCGGGAAGCGCCGCTGGAGCCGGAGCCGCACGTAAAGGCGGACCTCAATCCACTGGCCGTACAGGTCACCGCTGAAGTCCAGCAGGTGCGCCTCGACCAGGCGAGTGCCGTGGCGCCCGTAGAACGTGACCCGGCGCCCGACCGACACCGTCGCGGCGTACGCCGAGCCGTCATCAAGCGTCACCGTCCCCGCCCATACGCCGTCCCCCGCGACGCCCTCGTCGATCGGCAGGTTCGCCGTGGGGAAGCCCAGCTCGCGTCCGCGCTGGTCACCACGCTTTACTAGGTGCGCGACCATCATGGCGGGCGCCTCGGCCGGCGGCCGGGCACCGGGGCACACAAGGGTGTCACGGTCGATCGTGGCGTGTTCCATCGCATACTCCCGCAGCGGATCTCAGCAAGGACGATTCCATTCCAGCCCAGCCGTGTTGCGAGACGCGGCGGGCGACATCACCGGTTCATTGCGCCGCCCCAGGTAATGCTCCAGGTCGTGGCAGCGGGTGGCGCCCCAGCCGAAGATGCCGATGCCGGCGGCGATGGCCGTGACGGTGGTGAGGGGCGTCGCCCAGCCTCCCGCGGCGCTGTGGATGACCCCGAACAGCACCGTGATGCCGCTGGCGATGAGGTACCCGCATCCCTGGACGAAAGCGGCGAGCTGGGCGGTCGCGGCGGGCGTCCGCGTTTGACGCGCCACCATCGAGAAGACCCAGGTGAAGGCGCCGCCGCCCAGGCCGAGCAGGGACGCCCAGAGCCAGCCGGACAGGAAGCCAGGTCCGGACAAAACACCCAGGTAGCCGGCGACGGTCACGCCCGCGAAAGCGGCCGGAAGCACCGCGCTCCGCCCGGCCACGCGGATGAACAACGGCATGCACAGTGCCATCGGGATCACGGTCAGGTTCATCACCGCGATCAGCTGGCCCGCATGGCTGGACGTGCCGCCGTCCGCGACCGTGAGATCGGCCCAGTAACCGAATTGCACATAGGCCTGACCCGCCTGGCAGCCGAAGCACAGCGCCAGCGCCCATGCGAGCGGCGTCCGGGCGACCGCTCGGAGGCTCGGCGCGTCCATCGGGGCGGCATCGAGCATCGCGGGCAACGGACCGGGCCCGCGGAGGTCGCCCAGCGATCGAGGCAGCCACAGCACAGCGGCGATGGCCGGAGCAGCGGCCCACGAACCGACCGCGACGCGCCAGCTCCCGGTGGCGTGGGCCAGGGGCACCGCCGCGGTGGCGGACACGGCGGCACTTAGGCCGAGAGCGCCCGCGTAGAGCGCGGTCACGCCGTTGCCCCGGCCCGGGAAGTGGAGCTTCGTCAGCGCCGGGAGGGCGACGTTGCCGATCGCCGCGCCGATCATGGCGAGCGCGGTGGCGAGCAGAAACACCGTGGCGGCGGTGGCGACCGACCGGAGCAGCAGGCCCGCCACGCTCGCGAGCGAGACCACCACGACCACCCGGTGCATCCCGAACCGGAGGATGACCCGGCCCGCCGCCAGGCCGGCCAGGGCGAAGCAGAGCGAGGGCAGCGCGGTGAGCACCGAGGCCTGCGGGCCGGAAAGCCGCAGCCCGTCCTGGACCGCCGGGATGAGCCCGCCCAAGCCGCCCAGCCCCACCCGCAGGCTCAATGCGAGCATGACCAGCGAAACGGCGAGCACAAGGTGGTCGCGGCTCATCCGCCGCGATGGGCGGGCACTGGGCCTACCGAAGGTGTCACGGTCGATCATGGCTCGCTTCAACACAGACTCCCGCAGCGAATGTCATCGAGGGCGAGTCCATTCCAGTCCGGGCGTGTTGCGAGGCTGGCTAGGCGGCATCACCAGTTGATTGCGCTGCCGCCGCCAAACACACAGGTGGCGCAACCTAGGGCGGGGATGCGGCAAGTCCTGGCTGGCGAGAACCGCTGTTCACCCGCGCGATCGGCAACGACCAGGGCGACATTGAGGCCCGGCTCGACTGGGCCTCTAAGCGCAGACCGGCCTGCCTTCCGGGTACATGATAGGTATATCCGCAGGTCAGGCCTACCGGACATCCAGCCCGGTGACCGCCCGCCCAATGATCATCCGCTGAATTTCGCTCGTTCCTTCGAAGATCGTGAAGATCTTGGCGTCGCGGTGCCACCGCTCGACCGGGTAGTCGCGGGTGTAGCCGTTGCCGCCGAGCAGCTGGATCGCCTGCTCGGTCACCCGCACCGCCGTCTCCCCCGCGACCAGCTTCGACATCGAGCCCTCGGCCCGGTCGAACGGCAGGCCCCGGTGCGCCATCCACGCCGCGCGCCAGGTCAGCAGCCTGGCCGCGTCGACGGACGCGGCCATGTCGGCGAGCTGGAACGCGACGCCCTGGTTCTGCCCGATCGGCTTGCCGAACTGCACCCGCGTCGACACGTACTCCGTCGCGTACTCGACGGCGGCGCGGCCGACGCCGACGGCCATCGCCGCGACGCCAGGCCGGGACGCCTCGAACGTCTTCATCGCGGCCTGCTCGCCGCCGCGCCCGCCCTCGCGCACCCGGGCGAGCCGGCCGTCCAGCTTTTCCTTGCCGCCGACCAGGCAGCGGCCCGGCACCCGGACGTCATCCAGGATGACCTCGGCGGTGTGCGACGCGCGGACGCCGTGCTTCTTGAACTTCTGCCCCTGGGAGAGCCCCTTCGTCCCCGGCGGCACGATGAAGGTCGCCTGGCCCCGTGACCCGAGTGACGGGTCCACCGAGGCGACGACGACGTGCACGTTCGCGATCCCGCCGTTAGTCGCCCAGGTCTTGACGCCGTTGATGACCCACTCGTCGCCGGCCTCGTCGTAGACGGCGCGGGTGCGGATCGCGGCCACGTCGCTGCCCGCGTCGGGCTCGCTCGAGCAGAACGCGCCGAGCTTCACGTCCGCGCCGTCGCCGAACATCTGCGGGCACCACTCCCCGATCTGCTCGGGCGTGCCGTTCGACACGACCGACACGGCCGCCAGCGTCGACCCCACGAGCGACAGCCCGATCCCCGCGTCGCCCCAGAACAGCTCCTCGAAGGCCACGGGGATGCCGAGCCCCGACGCCTCGAAGGACTGGGCGGCGAAGAAGTCGAGCGAGTACAGCCCGATCTTCGCCGCCTCCTGGAGGATGGGCCAGGGCGTCTGCTCGCGCTCGTCCCACTCGGCCGCGGCGGGCCTGATCACCTCCGCCGCGAAATCGTGCACCCAGTCGCGCGTCTCGCGCAGGTCACTGCTCAGCTCCAGGGAGAATCCCGGCGTCGGCTCGCTCATGTTACTGGACAGTAACATGCTGCGGAGCGCTGCGGAACCCCCATCAAGAGCCATTCAAGAGAAGTTCATCCCGAACGACTTCCGGCTCCGCCCGTCCCCCGCCCGGCGACTCCCCCGGGCACCAGGCGGAGAAGCCCGGGACTCCCTTGACCCAACCCCCTTAACGGTTTAGTATCCTTAACGGTTAAGGGAGGTTGAAACATGCAGCAGGAAGTCGTGCTTGCGATGCTGGCGAAGGAGCCGTCCCACGGGTACGAGCTGCGCGTTCGCCTGGCCCGGGCGCTCGGGCCGGTGGCCGAGGGAATCAACGAAGCGCAGATGTACGTCACGCTTGCGCGGCTGGAAAAAGGGGGCTTCGTCGCGCGGCTCGACGCGCCGGCCCAGCGGTCCGACCGCAAGGTGTACTGCCTGACTCCCGCCGGCCAGGAGCGGGTGGCCGAATGGATGTCGGACGTGAGCTGGCCGCGGCCCGACCTGGCCGAGTTCCACATGAAGCTCATCGCCGCCGCGCAGGGCGGGCTCGCCGACCCGGTCAGCCTCATCGACGCGCAACGGCGCGACCTGCTGCGCCGGCTGCGAGAAGTGGGGCGCGCGGTGATGCAAGAGGAAAAAGATTCCGACGCGGCGCTGCTCCTGGAAGGCATCGTGCTTCGCCTGCAGGCCGACCTGCGCTGGTTGCAAGCCTGCGAGATCGCCTGGACGAAACGGAGTACCCCGCGATGAACGACTCGCCCGCCGTGCTCGTGCACGCCAGGGGTTTGCGGAAGGACTACGGCAGCGGCGAGGGGCTGGTGCGCGCGCTCGACGGGGTCGACCTCGATGTCAACCGCGGCGAGGCCGTGGCGGTGATGGGGCCGAGCGGCTGCGGGAAATCGACGCTGCTCCACCTGATCGGCGGGCTCGACCGGCCGAGCGCCGGCCAGCTGTCGATCGCGGGGCAGCGCGTCGACGGGCTCTCCGAACGCGCCCTCGCCCATCTCCGCCGTGACGAGATCGGCTTCGTCTTCCAGGCGTTTCAGCTGATGGACGAGCTCACCGCGCAGGAGAACGCCGAGCTGCCCGCGCTCCTGGCGGGCTACCCGCCGAACGAGGCGCGTGCGCGCGCCGCCGCGCTGCTCGAACAGGTCGGCCTCGCCGACCGCGCCCGGCACCTTCCCTCGATGCTGTCCGGTGGGCAGCGCCAGCGCGTCGCGATCGCGCGGGCGCTCGTGAACGATCCGGAGATCGTCCTGGCGGACGAGCCGACCGGCAACCTGGACAGTTCCTCGGCGTTCGACGTCCTCTCACTGCTGACGGAATTGCACGCCAAGGGCTTGACCTTGGTGATCGTCACCCACGACGAGCGGATCGCGACGACCGCGGACCGCTTGATCTCGATGCGCGACGGAGCGTTCGTCGACGAGACGCGGCTGACCGGCGGTTCCCGGGGGCACCTCGGCACCTTCGCGGAGTGGGAGCAGCTCGGGTGAGGCCGAAGGAGAACGTCATGAACCGGCCGCGGCGCACGCGCCGCGCGGGAGTGAAGGGACGCGCCCTGCTGCTCTTCCGTCTCGCCCGCCAAGACATCCGGCACCACTTCGCCCAGGCCGTGCTCCTGGTGGTCGCCATTGCCGCCGCCACGGCCGTGCTCAGCCTGGCCTTCGCGCTGAACGGCGTGAACAGCAACCCCTACCAGCAGACCATGGCCGCGACGAAGGGACCCGACGTCGTGGCCCAGAGCGGAAACGACCCCTACACCGGCGTGACGTCGCCGGCTGGCCTCGCCGCGCTCGAGGCGCTGAACCACGCCAAGGGGGTGGTCGCCCACAGCGGCCCCTATCCGATTGTGGGCGACACCGGCCCGGTGGGTCCCGTCCTGCGCACCTCGGACCTCGTCACCTCAGTGGAGGTCGAAGGACGGGAGCCGGGCGTGGCCGCGGTCGACCAGCCCAAGCTGACGGACGGGACCTGGATCCGGCCCGGGGGCGTGGTCGTCGAGCGGTCCTTTGCCGAGACGGCGAACCTGCGTCTCGGCCAGGCGATCATGCTGGACGGTCACCCCTTCCAGGTGGTCGGCTTCGCGGTCACGGCGGCGTTCCGCGGCTTCCCGGGCATGAGCCTGATCTGGGCCACCGAGCCGGCGGCGCGCAGCCTCGCCACCAAGGCGGACCCGCTGTCGTACATCTCGAACCTCAAGCTGTCCGACTCATCGCCGCGCGCGGTCAACGCGTTCGTGAACGCCTACGGCGGCACCAACGGCGCCCCCGCCGACGCCACGACGCCGTTCCTCGCCTCCTGGATGGAGACCGCCTACGCGGACGCCGCCTTCCTGCGCACCGACCAGGCCTTCCTCTTTACCGGGGCCACGCTGCTCGGCGTGCTCGCGCTCGCCAGCGTGGCCGTCCTGGTCGGTGGCCGCCTGGCGGAAAGTACCCGGCGGGTCGGACTGCTGAAGGCGACCGGCGGCACGCCGGGCATTGTCGCGGCGACCTTCCTGGCCGAGAACCTGTTCCTGGCGCTCGTCGCGGCCTTCGCCGGCCTGCTGGCCGGCTGGCGCGCGGCCCCTCTCCTCGCCAAGCCCGAGGCCGACCTCGTCGGTACCCCGGGAGCGCCGCCGCTCACGCTCGTCACGGTCGCCGCCGCCTTCGGCGTGGCGCTCGCCGTGGCGCTCGCATCGACGCTCGTTCCCGCGATCCGGGCCGCGCGGATGAGCACGGTCAGCGCGCTCGCCGACACGCCCCGCCTGCCGAGGCGGCGGGATTCGCTGATCCGGCTGTCACGGAAGCTGCCCGTGCCGGCGCTGTTCGGGCTGCGCCTCGTCGCCCGCCGGCCCCGGCGCGCGATCTTCAGCGCGGCGAGCATCGCCGTCGCCGTCATGGGTCTCGTCGCCGCGCTCGCCGTCCACGCCGCCGTCGACAACAAGTTCTCTCACTTCGGAGCGTCGGGCGGGCTGGTCAACCCGGATGTCCCCCGAGCGGAGCAGGTGCTGACCGCCATCACGGTCGCGCTGGTCGCCCTGGCCGCGCTCACGGCGGTCTTCGCCGCCTTCGCGACGGCCCTCGACGCGAGACGCGCGTCCGCGGTGACGCTCGCGCTGGGGGCAACGCATCAGCAGGTGCGCGCCGGGCTGGTCATGGCGCAGGTCATCCCCGCGCTGCCCGGCGCGATCCTCGGCCTCCCGCTCGGCCTCGGCCTGTTCAAGGTCGCGAGCCATGGCCTGACTGGCCTGCCGCCAGCGCTCTGGCTGGTCGCCGCGGTACTCGGAACCGTGCTCGTCGTGGCGGCGCTCACCACTGTCCCGGCCCGGATCGGCCTCCGGCGGCCCGTTGCCGAGATGCTTCAGGCCGAGGCGACATGAGCATTTCTTGCTGTTATCAGACGGGACGGAAGAGCGGGACCGCGAGGCCGGGGTGGTCCTCCCAGGCGACCGCCACCCGCTGGCCGACCCGGACCGCCTCGGGTGCCGCGTCGATCTCCGCGAGCAGCCGGAAGCCCTCGTCGAGGTCGATGAAGCCGAGCACGTAGGGCAGCCGGGCGCGGAAATACGGCTGGCCGTGCTGACGGATGACCGTGTAGGTGTAGACGGTGCCGCCGCCCGCGGACTCGTGCCAGCGCAGGTCCGTGCCCAGGCAGCCCGTGCAGTGCCGCCGCGGGTGGAAGACGATCTCACCGCACGAGCCGCAGACCTGGTAGGTCAGCCGGTGCTGCTCCGTAGCCGCCCAGAACGGGCCGGTGTCGGGTTCCGACCGGACCGGCAGCGGCCGCTCCTGGCCGGGCGCCTCGCTGGAGGGCATGGGCCGTCACTCCCTTCCGAGTACGATCGTGCCGGCCGCGTGCCGGGTGCCCAGCTGGCCGCCGTTGCCGTGCGCGACCGCGAGCCGCGCCCCGGGCACCTGCGCCGTCGACTCGCCGCGCAGCTGCCTGGCGGCCTCGATGAGCAGGAAGATGCCGCGCATGCCCGGGTGGTTGGAGGACAGGCCGCCGCCGTCGGTGTTGAGCGCGGGCGCGCCCGGGCGGTCGAAGCGCAGCCTCCCGCCGGCGGCGTAGGCACCGCCCTCCCCCTTCTTGGCGAAGCCGAGGTCCTCGAGGATGGTCAGCACGGTGATGGTGAAGGAGTCGTAGATCATGGCGACGTCGACCTCATCGGGACGCACGCCGGCCTGGCCGAAGGCCTCGGGGCCCGACCGCGCCGCCGCCGAGGTGGTGATGTCGGCCCGGTTGCCCGGGTAGCCGACCGCCTCCCCGGTGCCGAGTAGCCACACCGGGGGCTTGGGCAGGCCCGCCGCGACCGCGCGGGAGACGATCACCACCGCGCCGCCGCCGTCGGAGATCATGCAGCAGTCGAGCATGTGCAGCGGGTCGGCGATCATCCGGGACCCGAGGACGTCGTCGACGCTGATCTCGCCGGCCTGCTTGAACCCGAGTTCCGTCATCCCCCGCACGGCGTCCGGGTTGCGCACGGCGTGCGCCCTGGTCGTGACCGCGATCTCGGCGAGCTGCGCGGGCGTGGTGCCGTACTGCTCCATGTGCCGCCGCGCGACGAGCGCGTAGTTGCCGATCAGGGTCAGCCCGTACGGCGCCTCCATGTTCGAGCCCGGCTGCGGCTCGGCCTGGCCCCGGCCGCCCGTGCCGATCGCCCGCGACTCGCTGCGCGCCGTCGACCCGTAGGTCAGCAGCGCCACGTTCGCCTTGCCCGCGGCGATGTCGCGGGCCGCGTGCGCGGCGTGGTACTCGTACGAGCTGCCGCCGACCGCGGTGGTGTCCACCACCCGGGGCGTGATCCCGAAGTACTCGGCGATGGTCAGGCCCTGCATCGGGCCCGCCTCGCTCGCGTCGTAGACGGCGTCGACGTCGGACCAGCCCAGCCCGGCGTCGGCGAGTGCCTGGCGCGCGCACTCCGCCTTGATCTGCAGCTTGCTCAGGCCGCCCGCGCGGCGCCCGGGGAACTCGTAGATGCCGGCGATGGCCGCACCAGGCGACGTCATAAACACCCCCGCGTTGACTCGGGCTGAATCTTAGAATTCAGTTCTAGTAATTGGATTCAGGAATGATTAGAACCCCCGGCCGGCCCGCTGTCAAGGCCGGGCAGCCAGCTCAGGCCGGCCACCGCGGCCCCGGCCGCCGCGGCGCGGTCGCGGACCTCCGGCCGGCCGCTGACCACCAGGCGGCGCCCGGGGGTGCTGCCCGCCAGGCCGGCGAGCACGCCGGCGGCCTGCGCGCGGCCGTCCGCCGTGACGGTCCTGACCTCGGCCGTCCGCACGACCAGGGGCTGGTTCCAGCTGTACCGGGCGGGCCCGCGCGCCGGCCCCGTCTCGCCCGCGGGCGCGGCCTCGCCGGCCGGCGGGGCTTCCACGGCGTCTCCCGCCCGCCCTGCCTCACCGCTGGCTCCCTCACCACGGGCTCCCTCACCACGGGCGAGCACCAGGACGTAGTCCGGGTACCAGCGCACGAACCCGGGGACGGCGAGGCCGCCGGGCAGCGCGGCGAGCCCGGTGCGCGTCAGGTCCGCGAGGCGGGCGCCCAGCCCCGGTCCGGCCCCGTCGCCGTCCACGACGACGGTCAGCGGCGACAGCGCCTCCCGCAGCACCGGCCAGCTGGCGGCGAACCCCGGGTGCAGGTCGAGCCGGTCGACCTGGCCGGGCGGCAGCCAGAGCGCCTCATCGGTCTCGTAGGAGTCGGAGTAGACGCGGAACGGCTCCGCGGCCTGCGCCACGATCGTGTGGTACGCCCAGCCGCCGTGCTCTTCCGAGTACATGGCGCGGGGCACGACCAGCTTCGGGTCGAGCATGCACTCCTCGTCCGCTTCGCGCAGCGCCGCCTCGGCCGGGGTCTCGTCGCTGTCCATGGCGCCGCCGGGCAGCGCCCAGGTACCTCCCTGGTGGCTCCACGCCGCGCGGTGCTGCACCAGCACCAGGATGCCCGTCTCGTCCTCGGGGTCGGGCGCGTAGACGAGCAGTCCCGCCGCGCCGAACAGGCCCCAGTGCTGGTGCCCCTGCTCGCAGGTCACCCATCCGTTCCCGCTTCGCATCGACCTTCCTACCGCGGTCACCCGTCCCTATGCCGCCACGATACGGCCGGGACGGGCTCCCCGGTTGCAGCGCCGTCGCCGCGGCAGCCATTCCAGCGGCGCATTCTTATACGTATTGCCGTCACTTGATTACAGTGCGTATTCACGGGAATCTCCCTTCCATCACCCGCGATCCTCGCTCGTTACCCATATCTGCCATCGTTTGCCAGCAAGTTACATGTTTCAGAGTGCGCGTGACTGGACACCAACCGTGGTGCCTAGGTATGCGTGCCGCGGCCCCCCGGCGGGCGCACGCCTCGGAAGTGGCGCGGGGAGGTCCCGCGTACGAACGGGGGAACTAACGATGCGTTTCATCCGCTCAGCCGCAAGCACTCTGCCGCTCGCCGGCCGACTGCCGCTCGCCGGCCGACTGGCGTTCGCTGGCACTCTCGCCCTGGCCGCCTCCGCGGTGCCGTTCCTGACCCAGCCCGCCTTCGCGCAGGGCCCGAGCGTCGGCGTGACGCCGTCGTCCGCGACTCCCGGAGAGAGCGTCGCCTTCTCCGTCACCTGCGACACGCCGAACGCGACTTCCGCGACGCTGTACGGCACCACGCTCGGGCTGTCCGCGCGGATACCGATGGACCCGACCACGGGTGCCGGGCAGTTCGACGTCACCGTTACCCTGCCGGGGGACATCAGCCCGGGCACCTACTCGCCGTCCATTGACTGCAGCGACGGGACGGCGCGGACCGCGTCGCTCACTGTCAACCCGGCGTCCCCCCCGGTCATCGACGTGACGCCGTCGGTCGCGGCGCCGGGCACCAGCGTCGCCTTCGCGATCACCTGCGGCTCGGGAGCGACCTCGGCGACGCTCTACGGCACCACGCTGGGCCTGTCCGAGCACATACCGATGGACCCGGCCACGCACACCGGCGAGTTCGTCACCACGGTCAACCTCCCGACGAGCATCAGCCCCGGCGTCTACTCGCCGTCCATCGACTGCGACAACGGGGTGTCGGGCACCGCGACGCTCACCGTCAACCCAGTGCCCGGACCGCAGCCTACCGGCCCGCCGATGACCGGCGACGGCACCACGTCCTCCGCGATGGGCGGCCCGTTCACGACCGCCGGGGTCGCGCTGCTGGCCGCCGGCAGCCTCGCCGTCGCCGTCGTCGGCGTCATCCGCAGGCGGCGCCGGACCGGCGCCCGCTCGTGAGGCGGCCGGCCGCCGCCCGCTAAGACCGGAGGGCCCGGTGGGTCTCAACGCGACCGCGAAGCCCAAGGAGACGGGCGCCTCCTGGCTGCTCATGGCCGCGATCGGGCTGATGGGGGCGGGACTGCTCGTCATCGGGGTCAACGCGGAACTGCACCGGTGGACGCCGCCCCCGGTGCCGCCGGCCTCGGCGGCCCGTCCGCTGACCGCGGCCGACCGCGGCGCGACGACCGCGGGGCCGGGTTACGGGCACGGGGCGAGGACCGCGCCGCTTCCCAGGTCCGCGCCCGTCAGCCTGCGCATCCCGGCCATCGGGGTGAACGCGCGGGTGATACCGCTCGGCCTGAACGCGGCCGGCGGCGTGGAGGTCCCCCCGCTGAGCACTCCGTTCGTGACCAGCTGGTACGACAAGGGCTCGGCCCCCGGTGAGGACGGCCCCGCGGTCCTGCTCGGCCACGTCGACGCGGCCGGCGTGGGGCCCGCCGTCTTCTACCAGCTAGGCGCCCTGGCGCCCGGCGACCTGGTGTACGTCACCCGCAGGGACAGCAGGACCGCCGTCTTCCGCGTCACCGCGGTCGTGCTGTACCCGGAACAGGACTTCCCGTCGAAAGCGGTGTACAGCTTCACCCCGAACCCCACCTTGCGGCTGATCACCTGCGGCGGCGACTTCGACGCGCAGAGCCATCACTACCTGGGCCGTACGATCGCGTTCGCCGTCTACGCCGGAGCGCGCGGAGCGTCACATCCCGGGCGGGGCTGACGCCCGCCCGGCCTCGGCGGCCCGCCCGGCCCTGGACGCGAACATGGCCTGGGTGGGCGCCGCGCCCACGATCAGGCCGAGGGTCAGCGCCGCGGTCTGCGTGACCGCGTCGCGGATGTCGTTGAATCCCTGGATCGTGAACCCGCCGTCGATGGTGGTCAGCCCGCGCAGCGCGAGCGCGCCGACCGTGAGGGCGAAGAAGCCGCCGAGGATCAGCACGATGCGCGGCGGCCTGCGCGCGGAGATCTCGAGGTAGCCGGCCGCCGCCGCGAGGAGCGCCGCGGCCACGAACGTTCCCGCGGTGGGCCCTATCCAGCGGGTCACGCCGAACTGGACGCCCCAGGCGAGGTAGGTCAGCGCGAGCACCCACGGCACGTCCCGCATCCGCGCGCTGAACGTGAGCGCCAGGCCGAGGACGAAGGGCAGCCAGGAAGCAACGATCAGCCCGACGGGCAGCACGGCGGGGACCGCGGCCTCGAAGAGGTGCCCGGTGCCCACGCCGCTCACCTCCGCGGCGATCAGCACCCCCGCGGCGATCTCGACCAGGGTGAACGCCGCCTGCGCGAGCCGGACCGCGCCGGGTGTCAGCTGGCCGACCGCGATCTCGGCCGTGGCGGCGCACAGGAAGTCGCCGGGGATGAGGACGAACAGCGCCGGCACCATCAAGATCATCGGCCCGCCGGGCTGGCGTTCCGCGTGCAGAAGCCCGAAGGCGGTCAGGCCGACGAGGACCGGCCCGACGATCGGCAGCAGGATGCGCAGCACCGCGAGCCGCTCCGCGCAGATGAACACGATGGCCATGACCGTGCCGAGCACCACGCTGTAGCCGATCTCGGTCCACGTCGCCTGGACGCTCGGCGCGAACCCGACGGCGAACAGCACCACCCCGGCGGCCCGCAGCCACGCCGGGTACGGCGCGGTGCGCCGCTCCAGCTCGCGGAGCTCCCGGTAGGCGTCGCCCGCCGGCAGCGTGCCCTCCATGATCCTGCGTACCAGGAACTTGCCTTCAGCGACCAGGTCGAGCCGGGCGAGCTCGGGGCTGACCCGCACGGTCGCGGACCGCGACGTGCCATCCGGGCCCTCGACGGTGAGCACCGCGCCCTCGGCGATCGCGAGGATCTCGGCCCTGGCGCCGTACACGCCCGCTACCTGGCGGACGGTGTCCCGCAGCTCGAACGCGCCCTCGGCGCTGTGCCGGAGCAGGAAGCTGGTCAGCCGGCGCAGCAGACGCTCGATGTCGTCCACCGCGTCGCGGCTTTCTGTGGTCACCATCGGCACATCTATTCCCAGAAATCCCAGGATCCGATCACCGTCTATTACCGTGTGTGCCCGCCGACTACCGCCAGTAGGCTCGGTCCGTGGACACCCATGCGCTCATCCTGACCCTCGACCTGCTCGGCGTGTTCGCCAACGGCCTGCTCGGCGGGGCCGTGGCGCGGAGCAAGGACCTGGACCTGTTCGGATTCGCGGCGATGGGCCTGTGCTCCGGTCTTGGCGGCGGGATCATCAGGGACGTGCTGCTCGAGCACGGGACGCCGGTCGCCCTGACCAATCCCGCCTACATCCCGACGGCGCTGGCCGGGGCCGGCGTGGCGTTCGTCTTCGAGATCGAGAACAGGGCCTGGGACCGGGCGTTCATCCTGGTGGACGCGGCGGCGCTGTCGCTGTGGGCCACGGCGGGCGCGCTGAAGGCCATGGACGACGGCCTTGGCTGGCTCCCCGAGGTGCTGATCGGCACGATCACCGCGATCGGCGGCGCGATCACCAGGGACGTGATGCTCCAGCGGGTCCCCGCCGTGTTCACCCAGGGCACGCTGTACGCCACGGTCGCGATCGTCGTCGCCGCCATCCAGGTGAGCTTCGCCAAGGCGCCCGGCCTCAGCACCGGCGGCGCAACGACCCTGGCGATCGCCGTCGGCGTCGCGCTGCGGCTCATCGCGTACTGGCGCGGCTGGCAGCTCCCCCGCGGCTTTGACTGGAAGATCGGCCAACGGGCGCGCGAGGAGCCGGTCGACCAGTCATGACCGGGCGCATCTCCGCGGCGCCGCTCGAGGATTGATTCCAGGGGTTAGCGGCCCGGGTGAGATCGCGGGTCATCCGAGGGAAACCGCCGCTAAGCCCGGCGGCTTGCCCCGTTTTGCCAGCATTTGCCGGCTGGATCTACCGGCTGGTAACACGATTGCGTGACGCTTGGGGCGATATCCGCCCCATATGACCCGCGTTCTTTTTTGCCGGGACCCCGCCCCCGTATATCGAGCGTGGCGGGCGGCGCCTCCGCCCGTTCGCGGGCCGGGTGCGGGTAGTGGCAGGAGCGTCCGCGCCCCTAGTCAGTGGTGGCCGTAGTGGAAAAAGCCGGAAAAGGCGGTTGCGGTTCGCGGCTGGCTGAGGGTCGTGGGGGAGGTCGCCGACCGGGTGCGGCAACCGCGGCGCTGCCCGCCGTGGTTGCTGTCCCGGCCCGCATCAAGTACGTCCCGGCCTGTGTCAAGTACGTCCCGGCGCGCATGAAGTATCCGCGGCCACGACCAGCCCTTGGAATTACTCACCTATTAGCGGTGCGTTCCCGCCGGGTCGGCGGCGCGGTTACGTCGGGCGCGGCGGAAGCGCACGATCACGGCGGCCGCGATGGCGACCACCACAATGGCCGCGATGGCATAGGTCGGGCCGTGAAAGCCGTTGGCCACGCTCTGCCAGTTGGCGCCGAGGTAGTATCCCGCGATTCCCAGCGCCGCCGTCCACGGTATGCAGCCGAGCGTCGTGTACACGCCGAACCGGACGGGCGGCATCGCGGCGAAGCCGGCCGGCAGCGAGATGAACGTGCGGACCACCGGGACGACGCGGCCGATCAGGACGGCGGCCGCGCCGTGCCGTTCGAACCAGGCGGCGGCACGGTCGATCTCGCCCTCGCGGATCCCGACCCGGCGTCCCCAGCGGCGCACGGCCGCCTGCCCCGCGTACTTGCCCACCGCCCACGCTACGTAGCTGCCGGCGACGTTGCCGAGGACGCCGGCGACGATGATGCCGGCGAGCGACGGATGGGCGCCCGCCACCGCGCCCGCGGACAGCGCGCCGCCGAACAGCATGATGAGCTCCGACGGGATCGGGATGCACGCCGACTCGGCCAGCATGAGCAGGAACACCGCCAGGTACCCGTAGTGGGTGATGAAACTCTGCACAGGAAGGTCTCCTCTGAGCGGACCGCAGTGCCGGCCCGCGTAAGGCGGCTGCCCGCCCGCCGCGACATCAAACTTCTACATGATTGTAGAAGATAATTCCTCCTCGGTGCGCGCGCCGCGGCGTGACAGTGCCCGCGGCAAGCCGGGCCGACGGTGCGCGGCGAGCAACCCCGCCACCACCACGGCGCTGGCGATCAGCCCGGCGATGCCCGCGGCATGGCCGATACCCGCGAGCGAACGAGCGGCCAGGGTGCCCGCGCTCAGCGCCGCCGCCAGCCACGGCGCGCGCATGACGAGAACCCGGGCGGCGAACTGCCGGTAACCCATTCCCGCCGCGCCGGCGAGCGAGGGCATGGCCGCGGTGAACCAGGCCGCCGCCCGCCCACGCCGCGCGGGCGGCCTTTCCGCCCGGCCGGGACGGCGGCGGCGCCACCATCCCGTCACCGCGGCCCCGCTGAAGTACGCCAGCTGGTCGCCCGCGATGACCGCGGCGATGACCGGGACAGCGACGCCGAGCGCGGGCCGGCCGGCCCCGATCAGCGCGCCGGCCAGCAGCGTCATGGTGCCGCCGGGCAGCAGCACCGCCGGAACCGCGACGATCTCGACGATGACGGCCGCGCACAGCGCGCCGACCGCGGCGGCGGTCGGCAGCGCGCTCAGCACGGACGGCAGCGCGGCGGCGGCGGCGAGAACGTGGCTCACACCGCTACTGTAGCTACTACAAATCTGTAGAAGCTCTGAGCGCGGGCCGGAGCGCGCGGAACCTGGGTCCGCCGGGCGGCATTCAAGTGACGTGACCAGCCACCCGAGTGCGACGTACCTGCCGAGCGTGTTCGTCCGGGCGTTCCGCACCCCCGACCTGCGCAAGAAGCTGCTCTTCAGCGGCGGCATGATCGTGTTGTTCCGGTTCGGCGCCAACCTGCCCGCCCCCGGCATCTCCGAGCAGAACGTCAGCTACTGCGCCGGCCTGTCGCGCTCCAGCGGGGTCTTCGCCATCCTGAACCTGCTCAGCGGCAACTCGCTGCTGCACCTGACGGTGTTCGCGATCGGCATCCTGCCGTACATCACGGCCAGCATCATCGTGCAGCTGCTCAGCCAGGTGGTCCCGCGGCTCGAAACGCTCCGCAAGGAGGGCCACGCCGGCCAGGCGAAGCTCACCCAGTACACCAGGTACGTCACGGTGGGCCTCGGCCTGGTGTACGCGGTGACCTACGTCCAGGCGGCGAGGACGGGCGCGGTGTTCGAGGGCAGCGGCTGCGGCCCCGCGTTCCACCCGCTGATCCCGCACCCGACTCCGCTCACCATCGGGAGCATGGTGGTCACGATGGTGTCGGGCACCGCGGTGATCATGTGGATGGGCGAACTGATCACCGACCGCGGCGTCGGCAACGGCATGTCCTTGCTGATGTTTACCAGCATCCTGGCCGTCGTCCCCAGCCAGATCGAAGAGATCTACGAGGTCAAGCGGTTCTTCTACGCGGCCGGGGCGGTCCTGGTGATCTTCGCGGTGACGGCGCTGATCGTGTTCATGGAGCAGGGGCAGCGCCGCGTCCCCGTCCAGTACGCCAAGCGGGTGAGCGGCCGCAGGCAGTACGGCGGCGGGTCCACGTTCATCCCGGTGAAGGTGAACCAGGCGGGCGTCGTCCCGGTCATCTTCGCCTCCTCGCTGCTGGAAATGCCGCAGCTCGCCGCCTCGGTCCTCGGCAACCAGAGCCGCCCGCAGGGCTGGGTCAGCTGGGTCGGGCGCAACCTCGATCCCGCGCTGCTTATCGCGCCGTACGTCTACTTCGTCGCGTTCTTCGGCCTGATCGTCGGGTTCACCTACTTCTACGTCTCGATCACCTTCAACCCGGACGAACTTTCCGACAACATCAGGAAGTACGGCGGGTTCGTCCCCGGCATCCGTCCGGGGCCGCCCACCGCCGCCTACCTGCGGTACGTGCTCAGCCGGCTCACCGCGCCCGGCTCGGTCTACCTGGCCCTGGTCGCGATGTTCCCGCTGGTCGTGCTCGATTCCGCCGGGCTCGGCCATGACCTGCAACTCAGCGGCGTCAGCCTGCTGATCATGGCGGGCGTCGGGCTCGACACGGTCAAGCAGATCCGCAGCCAGGTCGAGCAGCACTCCTACCGCGGCTTCCTGCGCTAGTTCGCGCGCTGGTTCTCGCACCGTCTTCCGGCACGGGCTTCCGGCACGAGCTTCCGGCACGAGCGAAAATTCGATGGAACCCGGCGCCGCCCGCCGGCATTGAAGAGGTCGTGAGAGGGATCCGAGGCATCGCGTCCGGAGCGCGGGCCGGCCGTGACGCGGAATTCACCGAATTCGTCAGTGCCGCATCCCCCTCGCTGCTGCGCGCGGCCCTGGTGCTGCTCGACTCGCGGGAGGACGCCGAGGACGTGCTGCAGGTGACGTTGCTGCGCACCTACCGCCGGTGGGAGCAGGCCAGGGAGGCGCCGGCTGCCTACGCGCGGGCCGTGCTGGTGAACGCGTGCCGTGAACGCTGGCGGCACCGCGGCAGGCACCCGGAGATCAGCCAGGACGTGGACGAGCTGGCCAACGTGGTCTCGTTCACCGAGGCGGTGGACCGCCGCCACGTGCTCGTCCGGATGCTGCGCCAGCTGCCGGACGTCCAGCGGGAGGTCCTGGTCTGCCGCTACCTGCTCGATGCGACGGTGACCGAGACCGCCGCCGCGCTCGGTGTCGCGGAAGGCACCGTCAAGTCCGCGGCGAGCAGAGGGCTCGATCAGCTGCGGCAGCTACTGTGTGACGACGGGAGGAGCGGTCGCCGTGTCCATCCACGCTGATGACGAGTTCAGCCTGAAGGTCGCGCTGGAGTGCGAGCTGGGCGATGTGCGGCCAGGCGAGGACCTGGCCGACCTGGTGATCGCGCGGCACCGCAAGGTCCGCAGGCGCCGCGTCGCCGGGGCGGTCAGCCTTGTCGTCGTGTGCGCGGGGATCGGGGTACCGCTCGGCCTTTCCGGGCCGAGCGGCAAGCCGCCGCAGCACAATCCCGGTCAGCGGCCCCAGCAGCAGACCGGTTCCGTCTCGCCGGACCCGCGCCCCCGTGCTGCCCCCGTATTCGAGGATGCTGTGTTCGAGGAGGCTGTGTTCGTGGCCCGTGGGCCCGCCATGCCCGCCGCGGCCGCGTTCACCGTCGCGGCGGCGTAGGCGCCCGGTCCGCTACGCCTGCTGGTGGGTGGCGCGGTAAGCCTCGACCGTCTGCAGCTTGTGCCAGCGGGCGTAGCGCTCGATCTCCGCCGGGTCGCCCGTCTCGAGCAGCTGGATGAGGCGCGCGTGCTCGGCGACGGCCGCGGTGGTCCGGTCCGGCAGGTAGGTGAACATGGTGTCGCGGATGCGGTCGAGCCGCTGGTTGGTCTGGTCAAGCAGCTCGAGCAGGTAGCTGTTGGCGCAGCGCGCGAAGATCGTGGCGTGCAGCCGCCGGTTGAGCCGGCTGAACTTGTTCAGGTCACCGTCGGCGGCCACCTGCTCCATCTCAGCGGCCAGGTTGCGGACCTTGGTCATGTCGGAGGTGCGCAGGTGCGCGGCGGCGTCCGCGGTGGCGGCGCCCTCGAGTATCGCCACGGCGACCATCTGCTGCTCCCAGGCCGTGGTGTCGACCGGGGCGACGATCGCGCCGACGTTGGGCTGGAACTTGACCCAGCCCTCGGCCTCGAGGCGGCGCAGCGCCTCGCGGACGGGGATGGCGCTGACGCCGAGTTCCCTGGCGAGCCCGTCGATGTTCAGCCGTGCCCGCGGGGCGAACGCGCCGGAATGGATCCGGTCCCGCAGGACCGTATACGTCCGCTCCTGTTTGTTCACTCTTCGAGGTTAGCGCCAGGTGAGAGCGCCCGGAGGCGAGCGGGAAGGCACCGCCCTAGTGGAGCCCGACAAACTCCGCAAGCTGGACGGCGGTGTGCGCGAACAGTGCGTCCGCCGGGTCGAAAGAGCCGACGAGCTGGCCGAACAGCTCGAAGCTGATCATCCCGTACAGCTGCGTCCACGCCATCACGGCGCGGACGAGCGCGTCCGGCGGAACGTCCTGCACGGCTTCCGGCCGCGGCGCGGACACCCCCAGTTCCGCGGGCGGGCGGGTGAGCGTCGCGGACAGCGCGGCCGCCTGCCCGGCGAGCTCACCGGACACCGGCAGCGCGTCCCGCGGCGCCGTGAACTCGCCGGCGGCGAGGGCCTCCCCGATCATCCCGACGAACGCCAGCGGCACCCGGGCCGCGGGCCCGATCGTCGCCTCGGGGGCCCGGTAGCCGGGCACCGGGGACCCGTAGATCAGCGCGTACTCGTGCGGGTTCGACCGCGCCCAGCCCCGGACGGCGTGACAGGCGGCGATCCAGCGCTGCCGGGCCGGGCCGGGGGCGGCGAGCGCTTGTTCCGCGGCCGCGCCGAGCGCGTTGTACGCGTCGATGATCAGGGCGGTCAGCAGGTCGTCGCGGCTCGGGTAATAGCGGTAGAGCGCGGACGACACCATGCCGAGCTCCTTGGCCACGGCACGCAGCGAAAGCCTGTCGGCGCCGGCCGCCGCGAGCTGCCGTCTGGCTTCCTCCTTGATCTCCCTGGTCAGTTCCGCGCGGGCGCGCTCGCGCGCGGTGGGGGCGCGGCGCGCGGTGCCTGGGGAGTCCATCAGCGGGTCACCTCCGGATCGTTGCGAGATCAACGGCCACAAACGAGAGCAGTGCTCTTGACAGCGGCCGCCGGATCGTGTTCACTGATCTTAACAGAGAGCAGTGCTCTCGAAGAGATGGAGGACACGGGAAATGAACGCCACCCAGACCCGCTACATCAAGCCGAAGTCAGCCACCAACTTCTTCAACGACAGCGTGGGCCGCCTGACCAAGATGGGCGTCAGCGTCTACGGCTCCCGCGTCCTCGCCGTCAAGGGCCGCAAGTCGGGCGAGTGGCGGACCACCCCGGTCAACCCGCTGCGCATCGACGGCGTCCGCTACCTGGTCGCGCCCCGCGGCAACACCCAGTGGGTCCGCAACCTGCGCGTCACCGGCACCGGCGAGCTGCGCATCGGCCGGAAGGTCGAGCCGTTCAGCGCGACGGAGGTCGCCGACGACGACAAGCCCGCGATCCTGCGCGCTTACCTGAAGCGCTGGAAGTTCGAGGTCGGGGTGTTCTTCGACGGCGTGAACGCCAAGGCGCCGGAGGAGAAGCTGCGCGAGATCGCCCCCGGGTACCCGATCTTCCGCATCGAGCAGGAGCGCTAGGAGACGGAGACGCCGTAGTCGGCGGCCAGCTTGTCCATCAGCGCGTCGAGCTTGTCGTCGACGACCTGGCGGGCCCGGTCCCCCAGGTACCAGCCGGCGATCTCCCGCGCGCCGCGCTCGAACGGCACGACCGCGCGCCAGCCGGGCACGACGGACTTCACCTTGGCGTTGTCGAACACCATGGAGTGGGTCTTGTCCCCGATGAGGCCGGCGCCCCACTCGGGGTCGTGCGCGGCGATCACGTCGGACGGCACGTGCACCAGCCGCGGCGTGACGCCGAGCGCGGAACCGAGCGCGAGGGCGATCTGGTCCCAGGTCAGCACGTCGTCCGAGGTGATGTGGAACGCCTCCCCGAGGGTCCGCGGGTGGCCGAGCAGCGGCACGAAGGCCCGCCCGAAGTCCGTGCTGTGCGTGACCGTCCACAGCGAGGCCCCGTCCCCGTGCACGATCACCGGCTTGCCCGCGAGCATCCTGGCCAGGGCGGTCCACCCGCCGGACAGCACGGTCTTCGTCGCGTCGTAGGTGTGCGACGGCCGCACGATCGTGGCGGGGAACCCGGTGTCCCGGTACTCGCCGACGAGCAGGTCCTCGCAGGCGATCTTGTCCCGTGAGTACTGCCAGTACGGGTTCCGCAGCGGCGTCGACTCGGTGACCGGCAGCCGCGACGGCGGCGTCTGGTACGCCGACGCGGTCGAGATGAACACGTACTGCCCGGTCCGCCCGCGGAACAGGTCCAGGTCGGCCCGCACGTGACCGGTGGTGAAGGCGACAAAGTCGACAACAGAGTCAAAGTCAAGGCCCGCGACGGCCTTCCGAACGGCTTCGGCGTCCCGCACATCCGCGCGCAGTTCTGTCACGCCGGGCGGCAGCGGCCGCGTGGCGGACTGCCCCCGGTTGAGCACGAACAACTCGACGTCGTGGTCGCCGCCGACGGCCTCGCGCGCACAGGCCGAGGAGATCACACCGGTCCCGCCGATGAAGAGAACCCTGAGCTTGCTCATGTCCTCACCCTATTTGGGTCGGTTGTCCGGCGGATGGGCGGTACCGCGTGCCCCTACCGCCTGGATTGCGCTTAGATAAGAAACGGCGGGGAACGAGCAGGACGCCGCAGCCGTTCTGCTTAGGTGCCTGGCTTTTGATCTTTCTAAGCGGCCCGTTGAGGAGAATGAGTCCCATGTACTCGGATACTGCTTACCGCGGGTACGCGGCGCCGGGGCGGACGGCGACGCTGTTCGGCCAGACGATGGCGCTTGTCGCCCTGACGGCCGGGTTCTTCGCCGCCGGGGCGTACGCGGGGCGGCACCTGGGACAGGGCGCCGTGATCGTCGCGTGGATCGCGGCCTTCATCGTGCTGATGATCATGAACTTCACCGCGCGGCGGTCCGCGCCGGCGGCGACGGTGCTGCTCGCGGTCTTCGGCGTGCTGATGGGGGTGGCGTCCGCGCCGACGCTTGTCTGGTACGCCACGACGAACCCGGCGATCCTCTGGCAGTCGGGCGGCGCGACGGCGCTGTTCGTCGGGGCGTTCGGGACGTTCGGGTACCTGACCAACCGGGACCTGTCGGCCTGGCGGCGGATCTCGTTCATCGGGCTGCTCGTGCTGCTGCTCGCCGGGATCGTGCTGATCTTCGTGCACATCCCGCACGCGTCGCTGATCTGGGCCATTCTCGGCCTCGTCGTGTTCGCCGGGCTCACGGCGGCCGACTTTCAGCGGCTGCGCAGGTCGCAGGGGATGGACTCGGCGCCGCTAATCGCCGCGTCGATCTTCCTCGACATCCTGAACGTGTTCTTCTTCTTCCTGCGGATCTTCTCCGGCTCCCGGGACTGACCGCCCGCGGCAGGTTAAAACCGCGTTACGCGTAGTGCCAGATTTGCCGGAAATGTCCGCCTGATTCGTAGACTGCTCCCGTGACTGCCGCGAGCCAGACCGCGATCTCCGTCGACGATCCGCGCAGGCCCGAGGTGCGGGCACTGCTTGAACGGCACCTGTCGTTCTGCCTGTCGGAGACGCCGCCGGAGCACAGCTTCGCGCTCAACCCGGACGGGCTGCTCGACCCGCGGGTGACGTTCGTCAGCTTCCGGGACGGCGACACAGTGCTCGGCGTCGCGGCGCTCAAGGAACTCGAGGCCGGGCACGCGGAGATCAAGTCGATGCACACGGCGGCGGAGGCCCGCGGCCGCGGTGTGGGCCGGGCGCTGCTCAGCCACCTGCTCGCCACCGCCCGGGCCCGCGGGTACCGGCGCGTATCGCTGGAGACCGGCACCACGCCGGGCTTCGCGGCGGCGCGGGCCCTGTACGAGTCCGTGGGATTCGTCCCGTCGGGTCCGTTCGCGGGCTACCCGCAGACCGACGACAACTGCTTTTACGGCCTGCCCCTGTAGCCACGGCCCGGCTAAGAGCCGGGGGCTCTCCGCCGCGCCGCCTTGCACTGTGCCCCTCCTTGCTGTTAGCGATGGTGTCCGTGCACTCTGCGTGTTCAAACGACGCCGCTGAGCATCGCGACGTTCATCCCCAAACGCGATGCTGGACCGTCGCCGCCCTCGTCCTGGCGCTCCTGCTGTTCGACGGCTCAGCGATCGCGGCCACGCACACGGCCAGGATCATCAGCGGCGGCGGGTGGACGTGCAGCCGCACCCAGCCCGAATATATGATCCACGCGGGCGGCTCGGTCCTGTCGGTCCGCCCGGGCAGTGACAAGTTCACCATCGTCGAGGCCGGCAGCAACGCGGGCAATGAGTTCGCCGACCCCTATATAACAGCGGGCTATGAGGCGAGCCTGAACGCGACGCTGTGCAACGGCCGCCGGTTCCACGGTGCCCGCAGGAGCCGCGCGTACGCGCTTCCGGTCAGGCTCGGCAGGCAGGGCAACCCCGTCGCCTCGGTGCACGACGTCACCAGCCCGGCGTTCCTGGGCAACTGCGGGTTCGACCTGTGGCTCACGCGCAGCCCGGCGCTCAACACGTACAACCGCATGACGAACGGCGGCTCGTCCACGACCGAGATCATGATCTGGCTCAGCCACCCCGGCCTCGGCCTGCAGTCGTCCCGCTCCCGCTACTACCCGGTGACCATCGACGGACGCCGCTGGCAGGTTGCGGTGGGCCTGGCGGCATACGGGCACGGGCGCACCGGCTCGCGGGCGGGGTGGAACGTCGTCGACTTCATCGCACCGCAGGTCAGAAACGGGAACGTCCGGAGCACCCGCCTTCACCTGAGCCCGTTCATGTCGTATGCCATCAGCCACGGCTGGCTCAAGCGGTCGGACTACCTGATGTCCGTCAACCAGGGATTCGAGATCAGCCGGGGAACCGCCGCCGTCACCGGCTACGCGCTCGCCGGCCTTCCCTTGTCATGAGCACTTGCCCGTGCGCGGGTTAGGGGCGGGAGGCCTGGTCGGCGGCCATCGCTAGCAGTTCGGCGGCGTGGGCCTGGCCGAACTCGGATTCCTCCAGGCCCGCCAGCATGCGGGACAGCTCGCGGACGCGGGCCTCGTGGTCGAGGCGGAGCACGCTCGTGCTGGTGATCGAGCCGTCGCTCGACTTGCTGACCACCAGGTGGTTGTCGGCGAACGCGGCGACCTGCGGCAGGTGGGTGACGACGATGACCTGGGCGAGCTTGGCCAGCTTGGCGAGGCGGCGGCCGATCTCGACGGCGGCTTTGCCGCCCACGCCCGCGTCGACCTCGTCGAAGACGAACGTCGGGACCGGGTCGGCGCCGGCGAAGACTACCTCGATCGCCAGCATCACCCGGGAAAGCTCGCCGCCCGAAGCGCCCTTGTGCAGCGGCAGCGCGGGCGCGCCCGGGTTGGAGGCGAGGCGGATCTCCACGTCGTCCGCGCCGTGCGGCCCCGGCTCGGCGAGCGGGGTGAGCGCGACGGAGATCCTCGCGTGCGGCATGGCGAGGGCGGTCAGCTCCGCCGTGACGTCGTCGGCGAACCGCTCGCCCGCCTCGGCGCGTAGCCGGGTGAGCCGCCCGGCCAGGTCCGTGACCTGCGCCGCGAGCTCCGCTTCCTCGCCGGTCAGCGCGGCGATCGTGTCGTCGTCGTTGTCGAGTTCGCTGACCCGTTCGGCGGCGAGGCGCGCCCACTCAAGGACGTACGCGATGACGTCGGGCTCATCGGCGCTGGCGAGCGCTTCCGGCTCGGCGGCGCTCAGGAGGTCCGGTGGGTCGCCGGCCCCGGTGCCCGTGCCGTCCGCGGCCTGGCCGTCGTCTTCCGCCGCCGGCCGGTCCCCTGCCGTCTGGACCGTTGCCGGGAGCTTCACCGGGGCGCCGTTGATGTACGCGCTGACTCCGCCGGGACCGTAGAGGCGGATGACGCGGGCCAGGGCGGCCCGCCGCTCCTGGACGGCGGCGAGGCGGGCCGGGTCCGAGTCGATGCCCTGGATGTAGGAGGCGAGGTCGCCGGCGACCTCGGAGACCAGGTAAGCGGCCTCCGACAGCCGGGCGGCCACGCCGTCGATCTCCGTGTCGTGGCGGCGGACCGCGTCAAGCGCCCGGCGGGCGTGGCCGAGCAAGGTGACGGCGTCCACGCCGTCGTTGCCGGCCGTCGGGTCGCCGAGCAGCGCCTCGTGCGCGGTCGTGGCCCCGGCGTGCAGCGCGTCGGCGTTGGCGAGCCGGTCCTCCTCCGCGCGCAGCGCCGCCTCCTCCCCCGCCGCGGGGTTGAGCTTCTCGATGTCCGTGAGGCCGGCCCGCAGTTCCGCGGCCTCGGCCGCGCGTTCCCTGGCCTGCGTCGTCAGGGTCGTGAGCTGGTCAAGGACCTTCCGGTGGCGGCCGTAGGCGCGCTGGTAGTCGGTGAGCACCGTGGCGAGGACGCCGCCCGCGTACTTGTCGAGCGACTCCCGCTGCCTGCCCGGCTTGAGCAGCTGCTGCTGGTCGGACTGGCCGTGCACGGCGACCAGGTCGTCGGCCAGGTAGGTGAGCAGCGACACCGGGACCGAGCGCCCGCCGGCGAACGCCCGCGACCGCCCCTCCCCCGACACCGTCCTGGTCAGCACCAGGGTGCCGTCCTCGTCGAGGTCGCCGCCCGCCTCTTCGACCTGCTGCGCGACCTTCCCGCGCGGATCCGTGCGCAGGCGGCCCTCGACGGAGGCGCGCTGCGCGCCAGGGCGGACCCTGGCCGGGTCCGCGCGTCCGCCGAACAGCAGCCCGAGTCCGGTCACGACCATGGTCTTGCCCGCGCCTGTCTCGCCGGTCAGCGCCGTGAAGCCGGGCGAGAGCTCGAGCAGGGCGTCGTTAATGACGCCGAGCCCGGTGATGCGCACTTCCTCAAGCATGACCGCCAGCCGTCTCCTTTTTCCTTACCCGACCCGACCCGCCGAACCCGCCTCGGCCCCTTGGCAAAGCCGACTCTACAGCCGCCTGTCCCCAGCCCCACCGTACAAGCCCGCGCCGACACCGCCCGGGCCGATCACCAATACGACTGGTTTCGCCATGCGGCGATGCGCGCGCCCCTTTCGCTTAAGTGTTTGCATCCAGTGTCGCCCGACCGGCACCGCCAAGCAAATATTTCCGAGCGCGAGTTGAATCGCGCGCCCTATTTCTAGCGGCCGGAACGGGCCTGGCGGCCGCGCCAGCCGGCGACCGGCAGGTCGAACTTCGCCACGAGGCGGTCGGTGAACTCGCCGCCGCCCGGCTGTCCGCCCTGGTCGTGCACCCGGGCGAGCAGGACCGGCAGTTCCCCCCTGCGCACCTCGATCCTGGCGCCCGGCGACAGGTCGAAGCGGCGGCGGCCGTCGCACCACAGCACCGCGCGTTCGGACGCGAGGCCGTCGAATTCGGCGTCCAGGTCCGAGTTGGCCGGCTCGCCGACCTCACGGACCAGCTCCACGGCGAGGACGGACCGCGGCGAGACGACGAGGGGCCGCGCGAAGAGCGCGTGCGCCGCGAGCGGCACCATCAGCAGGGCTTCGACCTCGGGCCAGACCACGGGCCCGCCGGCGGAGAACGCGTAGGCGGTCGACCCGGTCGGCGTGGCGCAGACCACGCCGTCGCATCCCCAGCGGGACAGCGGGCGGCCGTCCACCTCGATGACCACCTCGACCATGCGCTCGCGGGCGGCCTTTTCCACCGTGACCTCGTTCAGCGCCCAGGTGCTCGCGATGTGGGTGCCGTTGTCCCGGGCCACCACGTCGAGGGTCATCCGCTCCTCGACCCGGTAGTCGCTGTCGAGCAGCCGGTCCACGGTCTGGATGAGCCCGTCGGGCTCCGCCTCGGCGAGGAAGCCGATGTGGCCGAGGTTCACGCCGATCAGCGGGGTGCCCGCCGGGCGGGCGAGCTCCGCGGCGCGCAGCAGCGTGCCGTCGCCGCCGAGCACGATGACCAGCTCCGCCCCCTCGGCGGCCTCCGGCCCGAACGGGACCACGGTCGCGCCGACGCACTCGAGGGCGGGTACTTCCGCCTCGGTCACCCGCACCGCGACGCCCGCGGCGGTCAGCCGCTCGATGACCTGCTTCGCGCTGTGTCGTGAGCTTTCTTTGCCGGTGTGCGCGACCACCAGCATCGTCCGCTTCGAATCACCCATCGGGTGCAACCTACCGCGCCGCCGCGGAGCGTTCGGGACGGGCCTTAGCAGCCACGAGGACGGATATCTCCCATCGTGCTCTTTCCCCTTCCATCCGGCCAATTCCATCCGGGGGGTCCCGGGAGAAGCAGCCATTTCACGCCAGTCACGCGCACCGGGGCGCGGTTAAAGCGGCCTTAACACGATCATGCACTGCGCGCCGGGATCCGCCCGCGCCGGCACCCGTGATTACGAGGTCGCCGGCCGGGACGGTCACTGCGGACCCGACTCGATCGCGTGGCGCAGGGCCTCCTCGTCCAGAGGGGGCGCGCCACGCCGGAACCAGACGAAGTATTCCACGTTCCCCGCCGGCCCGGGCAGCGGACTTGCCGTCACACCTCTTACGCCCAGCCCCAGTGACGATGCGGTGTCACAGACTGAGCGGACCGCTTCGGCCCGGTCCTCCGGTGACCGCACGACGCCGCCCGCGCCGACCCGGCCCTTGCCCATCTCGAACTGCGGCTTGACCATGAGCACGAAGTCCGCGTCCGGTTCCGCGCACGCGACAAGCGCGGGCAGCACCTTGGACAGCGAGATGAACGACAGGTCAGCCACGACCACGCCGGGCGGCGGGGCCACCAGGGCCGGGTCGAAGGAGCGCAGGTTCACCCGGTCGAGGACGGTGACCCGCTCGTCCGTCTGGAGCGACCAGGCGAGCTGGCCGTACCCGACGTCCGCCGCGACCACGTGCGCCGCGCCGGCGCGCAGCAGCACGTCGGTGAAGCCGCCCGTGGACGCGCCCGCGTCCAGGCAGCGCTTGCCCGCCACGTTAAGGCCGGGGAACGCGGCGAGCGCGCCGGCCAGCTTGTGACCGCCCCGGGACACGTACTGCGGCCCAGCGTCGGCGTCGTCCGCCACGGTGACCGGCGCGTCCTTGGTCACCTGGGTCGCCGGCTTGGACGCGACCTGGCCGCCGACCGCGACGCGGCCCGCCGCGATCAGCTCCGCCGCCTGTTCCCGCGACCGGGCGAGGCCCCGCCGGACGAGTTCGGCGTCCAGCCTCCCGCGCACCGTCACGGGCGCCGCGGCCAGGAGCCGGGCGGCCGAGAACCGGGTGGACCCGGCCGTGGCGGTTGCTGCCCGGGGCGTAGGACGCCCGGTGCGGCGCTGCCGCCAAGCTCACCCTGCTCGCCGCGGCGGCCGGGCTCGCCGGGACGGGCCGGGCCCGCGGCCGCCGCCCCGCCCGGGTCGCCGAGCTCGCCGAGGATCTCGCGCAGCCGGTCGTGGACTTCCTCGAGGACCGCGGGCCGGTCGGCGAGTTCCGTGTCCTCGAGCGAGGCCAAGCCCTCGATGGCCGCGTCGACGCGAGGGTCACCGGTGGGGGCGGGAGCAGGCCGAAATCGTTCTGGATCCATCGTTTTCTTAATCTCCTCCCTCGCACAGGTCACCCGGTCGGTTCCGGAGGTACGCTAACCTCCCGCGTGAACGGTACCGCGCAACGAGGAGCGAGACGCACATGAAGACGGCCGAAGAGTGCCGCACGGCACTGCAGAAGCTGGCTGGCCGGCTGTCGGAGCTGAGCCCCGGCGAGCGTGAGCAGTATTTCGGCAACCGGACGATCAGCGTGACGGTTCCCGACCTCGGCCTCACGTTCGTGACCGTCCTCGGCTCGGGCGACGACCCGGTGCGGGAGGCCGCGCCCGGCGACCCGCCCGCCGATATCCGGATGACCGCGAACAGCGACGAGGTTGTCTCCCTGGCCGAGCAGCCGATGAACGTCGCGCGCGCCTGGATGTCCGGACGGCTCAAGATCGAGGCGTCGGTGAAGGACCTGTTCCGCCTCCGCCGGCTGCTGTAGCCAGGCCACGGGAAAGGTTGCTGGGATGATGGTGCCATGGGAGAGCTGATCTTGCTGCGGCACGGGGAGACGGAGTGGTCGCGGGACGGGAAGCACACCGGCCGCACCGATGTCCCGCTCACCCCGAAGGGAGCCGCGGGCGCGGCGGCGCTCGCGCCCATGGTCCGCGAGCGGCTCGACGGTGACCGCCTTGTCGCCGTCTTCGCGAGCCCCGCGCAGCGGGCGCAGCGCACGGCCGTGCTGGCCGGCCTCACGGTGACGAAGACCGATCCCGACCTGTGGGAGTGGGACTACGGCGGCTACGAGGGCATCACGACCGCCGAGATCCAGAAGGAGCGGCCCGGCTGGTCGCTCTGGAGAGACGGGGTCATTCCCGGCGACGCGGAGCACCCGGGCGAAACCATCGAAGAGGTCGGCGCGCGCGTCGACCGGGTGCTCAAGCGGGCCGCGCCGCTGCTGCGAGACGGCGACGTCGCCCTGGTCGCCCACGGTCACGTGCTGCGGGTGCTGACCGCCCGCTGGCTGGAACTGCCGCCGGTCGACGGGAAGCTGTTCCGGCTGGACACCGGCACCGTCTCCACGCTCGGCGCGGAACACGACGAGCCCGTCATCCTCAGCTGGAACGTTCCCCCCGCTACCTAGCGGGATCGGGCGCGTCCGAGGCTTCTTCCCGCCGCTGGCGCGGCACGTCGGCGTCCCGCGGGCGGGTCTCGTCGGTGATCCAGCCCAGGAACGACGGCGAGCCGGCCACGAACGGGGTCGCGAGGATTTCCGGCTCGTCGTAGCTGTGCCGCTCGGCGATGAACTCGGCGAGTGCCGCGTAGCGGTCGGCGGGGAGCTTGAAGAAGACGAACCACTCTTCCGCGCGCTCCAGCTCGTCGTTCCACCAGTACGTGGACGCGACCGGGCCGGCAACCTGGCCGCACGCGGCAAGCCGCGCCTCGACCGCCGCCTTGGCCAGCTCCATCGCTTCTGCCCGGGAGTCGGTCGTGGTCTGTACCTGCAGGTATTCGCCGCTCTCGCGGCTGCCAGCGTCGCTTGCTGCCATGCCACCTGATCGTACGCCGGCCTGTGGATAGTACGCTTACCAGGCTCGGGCGCAGGCCGCGCTGCCGATTAAACACGGGGGTCCGAACGTGGAGCTCATTCACTCGGGGAAGGTCCGCGACGTGTACGCGGACGGCGACGACCTGCTGCTCGTCGCCTCCGACCGGGTCTCCATCTACGACGTGGTACTGCCGACGCCGGTGCCGGGCAAGGGACGCGTGCTGACCCAGCTGTCGCTCTGGTGGTTCGACCGGCTCGGCGACATCGTGCCCAACCAGGTGATCTCGGCGACCGACGTGCCCGCCGAGTGGGCCGGCCGGGCCATCCGCTGCGAGCGGCTGGAGATGGTCCCCGTGGAATGCATCGCGCGCGGCTACCTGACCGGCCTCGGCCTGACCGCCTACCAGGAGACGGGCGCCGTCTCCGGCGTGCCGCTGCCGCCCGGCCTGGTCGAGGCGTCGAAGCTGCCGGAGCCGGTGTTCACGCCCACCACCAAGGCGGCCGCGGGACACGACGAGCCGATGACGTTCGACGAGGTCGCGGACCTCGTCGGCGCCGAAACGGCCGCGGACCTGCGCCGGATCACCCTGGAGGTCTACCGGCGGGGCGCCGACCTGGCCGCCGAGCGCGGCATCATCGTCGCGGACACCAAGCTGGAGTTCGGCCATGCGAAGGACGGCACGCTCGTCCTCGGCGACGAAGTGCTCACCCCCGACTCCTCCCGCTTCTGGCCGGCCGACTCCTACGCGCCCGGGCGCCCGCAGCACTCTTACGACAAGCAGTACCTGCGCGACTGGTCGGCGTCGATCGGCTGGGACCGCACCCCGCCGGGGCCGGAGATCCCCGCCGACGTCCTCGGCGTGCTGACCGCCCGCTACGAGGAGCTTTTCGAGAAGATCACCGGGCGGCCCGTGGAGGCGTAAGCGGCGTCAGGTCCACTTCAAGGCCAGTAAATAATCGTGGATGCCGGCGGGGAGCCGGTAACATTCGGGCAACAGGTCCGCCCTGACGTGCGGATCCGCTGTCATGAATTCCACTCACGATCCGTGGAGGCCCACCGTGGTGTCTCAGGCGAGCAGGCTGGCCGACGTCCGTTACGACATTCGCGGACCGGTGCTGGCGCGAGCTCGCGACCTTGAGGCGCAGGGTCACGAGATCATCAAGCTGAACATCGGGAACCCCGCTCCGTTCGGGCTTTTCACGCCGAGCGCGGTGCTCGAGCGGGTGACGGCCTCCATCGCGGACTCGCAGGGGTACAGCGACGCGCGCGGCATCGCGCCGGCCCGGGAGGCGGTCGCCAGGTACTTCGGCGCCAAGCTCAGGGTCACCGGCGTGACGCCCGACGACGTCTACCTCGGCAACGGCGTGTCCGAGCTGATCGTGATGGCGCTCCAGGCGCTGCTCAACCCGGGCGACGAGGTCCTCGTCCCGTCGCCCGACTACCCGCTGTGGACCGGCGCGGTGAACCTCGGCGGCGGGCGCGCCGTGCACTACCGGTGCGCCGAGGACCTCGACTGGAATCCTGACGTCGAGCACGTCGCCTCGCTGGTCACGCCCCGCACGCGGGCGCTCGTCATCATCAACCCGAACAACCCGACCGGGGCCGTCTACTCGCGTTCCACGCTGGAGGCGCTGCTCGAGGTCGCCAGGCGGCATGACCTGCTCGTGATCGCCGACGAGATCTACGACCAGATCCTGTTCGACGGCGCCGTGCACCACTGCGCGGCCGCCCTCGCCCCGGACCTGCCGGTGCTCACGCTCGGCGGCATGTCGAAGACGTACCGGCTGGCCGGCTTCCGCTCCGGCTGGCTCGTCATGTCCGGGCCACGCGAGCCGATCGCCGAGTACCGCGAGGGCCTGGAACTGCTCGCCAACATGCGGATGTGCCCGAACGTCCCCGCCCAGCACGCGATCCCCGCCGCGCTCGACGGCGGCATCGACATCACGCCGCTGCTGCTGCCGGGCGGGCGGCTGCGCGACCAGCGTGATCTTGCCTGGTCCCAGCTGACCTCGCTTCCGGGGATCGACTGCTACCAGCCGGCCGGCGCGCTCTACCTGTTCCCCCGGCTCGACCCCGAGGTGCACAAGATCTCCGATGACCAGCGAATGTGCATCGACCTGCTCGAGCAGCAGCATCTGCTGCTGACCCACGGGAGCGGGTTCAACCTGCCGTCGACCGACCATATTCGGGTCGTATTCCTGGCCCCGGTTGAGGTGCTGTCGGACGCGATCAACCGGCTCGGGGAGTTCCTGGCTACATACCGGCAGTAAGGCCCCGCTCGAGCCGAATGGATGTAAGTCAGCATGCACGCGGGGATGAAGAAGAATCCCTCACGGGAAAAGTGCGTCAGCATTCCATGAGAGTCAGCAGGGCGGCACTGGGCGCCGGTGACCGGCGATGCTAAAAAAGGTGACTGACAGTGAGCAGCGCGGCTTTCCGCAAAGCGGGACCTGCTCCCTTGCGCCTACTATCCATTTGAGCCTGTTAGGAGGGAGGTGGGAGCGATGGAGATTTCCCTGGAGGACGTGCGGCACGCCCTCGTCGAGCTGGGCAGGCTGCGGTTCGGGGAGATGCGGGTAGAAGACGCCATCGGAGAGATCGTGCAGACGACGCACTCCATGTTCGCCGTCGACGGAGCGGGCCTGATGCTCGCCGACACGGCGCAGCACCTGCGCAGCGTGGCGGCGTCAGACGACCGGTTCGCGCACCTGGAGGATCTTCAGGTCCGTCACCAGGAAGGCCCGTGCATTGAGGCATTCGATACCAAGGAGCTGGTCGGTGCCACCGACCTCGAGCAAGACGGACGATGGCCCCTGTTCAGCAAGGCTGCCATCAGGCGTGAGGTTCGGGCCGTGCTCGCCAGCCCGCTGCCCTACAACCAAGATGCGGTCGGCGTCGTGGCGGTGCTGTCGGAGCGTAGACGCCCTTGGTCGCCCGCCAACGAACTGGCGCTGCTGGCGTTCACCGATCTAGCAGCCCTGCTGATCGCGAGCATCATCCAGGGCGAACAGCAGTCAGAGCTCGCCGGCCAGCTGCAAGGAGCGCTGAACTCGCGGCAGATCATCGAGCAGGCCAAGGGCGTTCTGATGGGCACGCAGGGCATCTCGGCACGTGCGGCATATGAGCAGCTTCGATCGAGGGCCAGGTCAGAGCGCCGCAAGCTGGCTATGGTCTGCGGCGAGGTCGTCCAGGACGCAGCACGGCAGCCCTGAACCCGGCTGAATGTTATATACTGCCCCTGTCGTCACGAAGCCGCCAAGAACCCTGCGGCCTACGTCACGTCGGCGTTTGTCCCCGCGTCTTCGCGCACCGTCGGAAGGCGCCTCCTGACAGCAGTCGGCTATAGCCCGAGATTCAGCTGCTGAACAGGAGTTTTCGATGATCATCCTCGGTCTTGCCCTGCTCATCCTCGGCTTCGTCCTGAAGTTCGCGATCCTCTGGTCGATCGGCATTGTCGTGCTGCTCATCGGCCTCGGCCTGGCCCTCCTCGGAGCGACAGGCCGCGCCGTAGGCGGCCGTCGGCACTACTGGTAGCCCGACGGCGATGGCGAGAGCGCGGGCCCGGCGGCCACAGTGTCTGCCGGACCGGGCACAAGCCGCCGAGCTACAGCGAAGGCAGCCGCATGTACGCCGAACCGCCTGAGCCACTGGCGGTTTTCGAGGCAACCGCGACCGGCGGGACGGTCACCGTTGTGCTCCGCGGTGAGTTCGACGTGACCAGTGAAGGCTTTCTGGCTGACCGGCTGGAGCGGATCCGCGACAGCAGGCCGCGACGGCTCGTCTTCGACACGACCCATGTCGCCTTCATGGACTGCGCGTCAGCGCGGCTCATCGCTCGCACCGGCCGGTGGCTCCCGGCAGGCGTCAAGCCAGTTATCAGCCGCCCGTCGCCGATTGTGCGCAGAATTCTGCAGGCCACCGGCATCGACGCGCTCTGTGAGATCGAGCTCTGCGGACATGGCCATGGTGACGAGCGCTCATGATCCACCATGGTCCGTTCGGGATGAAGCGCGGAGTATCAGCGGACGGTAATGGCGGCCGTGCTCTCGATCACGCTGGCCAGGCCGCCGTCGCGGCAGGCTCTCCGCTGGAAGGCGGCCCCGTTCCCGCGCGCAAGCACTGCGGCGACCAGTCTGGTGACCGTGTCGGTGTCTCCCGCTTCGTCCAGTGCGTCCCTGATGTGCTCAAGCATTGCGTCCGCGACGGTCGAAACGGGTTCGGGCAGTCCGGTATGCGGGTTGAGCAGGACGTCGTCCAGGCCGGACCGGCTAGCCCGCCAGGTGCCCAGGCGCAGCACCTCGGTGCGGTAAGCGGGGATAGCCGAGCCCGCCCGCCAGCGGCGTGCCTCGGTTTCCACCAGCGCCCGTGCCAGCGCGGCGATCAGCGCCGCATCGTCGGCATACAGGCATACGTCGGCGACCCGTATCTCAACCGTCGGATAGTGCTCGGACAGCCGGGCATCGAAGTACACCATCCCGGTGTCGAGCAGCGTGCCGGTGCTAACCATCTGCTGAACTGTCTGCTGATAGACCTCGGCGCTGCCGAACGCTTCCGTCGGTCCCGCACTTGGCCAGCGGCTCCACGCCTGGTACCGGAAGCTGGCGTACGCGCTGTCTCGCCCTTGCCAGAAAGGCGAGTTCGCGCTGAGCGCCAGCAAAACCGGCAGCCATGGCCTGATCCGGTCGAGGACGGCGACTCCTTCGTCAGGAGAGGCGATGCTGACGTGCACGTGGCATCCGCAGGTCAGCTGCTCGTAGGCGGTCAGCCCGAACGCGTGGGCCATCCGGAGGTACCTTCCCTTGCGCACCATCTGCGGTTCGACGTGCACGGGAGACGTGGCAAGCGCCGCCACCCGCGCGCCGACCCGGCCTGCCACTTCGGCGGCCAGCGACCGACCGCGGCGCAGTTCGTCGCTGAGTTCGCTCAGCTCGAAACACGGCTTCGTGCTGGTTTCCAGCTGCTGCCGCTGCAACTCGAACTCAAGCGACTCGCCGGCATCCCCATGCGTGCCTCCCTGACGACCATCGTCCGTGTCCATGGTGCGCAGCGCCGTCTCGGCCACAGCTAGAGGCTTTCCTGTACCGGGCTCGACAAGGAGCAGTTCCTCTTCTACACCCACGCTACGAATCGTCATTGCGACTGCATGCCCCTGAATGGGCCTCTCAGTCCTCGCGCGCGAGCGGCGAACGGGGCGTGTACGTAAGAAAGTGTCCGAGGGGGGACACGCACCTTAACTACATGATCGACATCGCGCTCACCACTGCGTTTTCGCTTGCTGCTGGCGGTGTCCTATGAGCGGCGCGGATCGGGTCATCAGGTGGTCAACCGCTCTCGCCGTGCTCGGCGTCGTCGCCCATGGCCTGGGTCATAGCCTGATCGGCGCAGCTGTAGCCGCATGGCCAGCGGTGGCGCTGGTCGGCTGGTACGAACTCCTCATGATGGTCATCCGCAGTTCCCAGGTTCCAGCGGATGACTCGCCCGCAACCGGGCACGACATGGACCCGCATCAGGAGCGGGCGGCCGAGTTGTTCGCCGGGCAGCTCGCGGCGGACGGGGTTCCCTCGGTGCGCGCGATCCGCGCTCAGCTAAACGTCGGCCAGCCCCGGGCACAACGGCTGCGGGACTTCCTTGCCGCGGGAGCTGCAAGGCGGGCGGAGAGTCCCACTGCGTGAGCAACTTCGGGGAAGGGGCGTCTCAAGCCAATGGCCCGGCCGACAAAACTGAGACATGCTCAGAAAACGGGTCGCAAGGGCCAGCCGTTTCCCGGATGTATAGGCCGTGGTCATTCGCCGGATTCGGAGATTACATTTTCTCCAGACTCTTCCGGTTCTCCGTAATTGAGGCAATGCTGCTCGACCACCCGCCAAGCCAACCGCAGTGCTCGCTTTCGTTCAGCATGAGTCACATCCATCGGCTCACCGTGTCGACGGGGGATTGACCGCTCTTCCAACCATCGCACTTCTGCCTCGTCCACACCAACTGCATCTCGGAGCCGTATCCAGGAATCCTTTCGGGGAGTCCCCTTGTCAGGGTTCCCTTCAAGATATTCTTGTCTAATGGACTCCACGGCCCGATAACAGTTCGCACAGGTGTCAAGCGGCTCGCGGATAGCACTCCTTAGATCCGATAGTGCCATACGCACGAACTGAGAGCGAGCGGCCTGCACAATTAGAGCATTGAATATCCTCTGACTTTCTGCGGATCCCACTACGTGTTGGATCAAGCCGTCGAATGCTGTGTTGAATACATGGCTACTGCCGTCCGGGGCTATACAACTGATAATTTCCACGTCTAGCGATGCGCTCGTTACGAAGCCTAGCGCGTCCGCCAAGTTCCTTACGAGACGAGTGACCCTGTTTTTCATGTCCAGTACAGGCTCGGAAGCGTTTGTATGAACTGTTACGTTGACCTGGCTGTGCGCTATGGCTATTCGCATACGAGAACTCGCATCGTCGTGGTGAACAACGATTACTTCGTACGGCTTGTCAATACCCCAGTTATAGCGCTCCGGATGAATTCGCCCAGAAAAGATATAACTCTGCGGGCGAATAGCTTCTTGCTCCTCCAGCGTTGACATCCATGCCCTCCCATCGAGCTTTTATCAAGCCTAGTCTGGCCAGCAAGCAATTTTCAGCCGCCACTCCCTGCGGCGGCCTGAGCGCACGCAAAGGGGCAGCACATCAACGGTGACAGCTCGTCCTTTTCTGTCACCTTCCGGCGCTGTTGGCTCACCGAATGCGCGCGTCTCCCCCGTCACTTGGCATGCGTGGAGCGAGTGCGTGGAGGTCGTGACCTGCCGTGTTCACGGGCGAGGCTCCAGCGGCGCCAGACGGCCAGCCACCCCATGTACCTACTGACACCTCTGCCAGGTGGCCCATAAGCGATGTACCACCCTCCGCTGCGCACCTCGACCGCGGCCACCAACACTGTCATGTGCTTGACGGTTGGACCAACGCCCGGGATGGCGGATGTGGCCAGTGGGTTGGCTTCGCCGGAAGCGGCCAGTCAGCTGTGCGCGACCGACCCGCCGCTGTGCCCACTAAAGGTCGACCATTACCTCAGCGGTGAGCTTGTGGACTGTCAGCGCGCTGTCACGTAGCGACAGTCCCGCTAGGCGTCCCAGCGACGGCGGCAAGCACTGATCGAGGTATGGAGTCAGCCATAAAGCCGATCCGCGACAACGTCCAGCCTGCCGGCTGACGGAAGTGACCGTCCAGGTCACCACAATGGCAAAGTCGGCCAGCCTGCCGACGTAGGGAAAGAGGGTATCGCGGATCCGTACAGTAGTACACTGGGTGCTATAGGAGCGCCGGCCTAGCCGCTGCAGATTACTGCCAGGGTATATTCTCTCAGTCGTGAATTGTTAACCGCCTCATTATCAAGATATTTCTGCCAGAAAGTGCTGCGTTTACGCGGTGCGGGGGTCAATGATGACGGAATTGCTGACTGCTGATGAAATGCGAATGATAAGGAATTCCGGAATTTGTAGTTTGCCAGATCGAGGGTTGCTCATACTGCCTCCGGAAATTACGCAGCTCACCAGCCTCCGGAGCCTAGGGCTTAACGGCAACGGGCTGACCTCGCTGCCTCCGGAAATCGGCCAGCTTACCAGCCTCCGGGCCCTGATACTCGACGGCAACGGGCTGACCTCGCTGCCTCCGGAAATCGGCCAGCTTACCAGCCTCCGGGCCCTGATACTCGACGGCAACCAGCTGACCTCGCTGCCTCCGGAAATCGGCCAGCTTACCAGCCTCCAGATCCTGATGCCTTATAACAACCGGCTGACCTCGCTGCCTCCAGAAATCGGTCGGCTCACCCGTCTCCAGATCCTGAGAATCGACGGCAACCGGCTGACCTCGCTGCCTCCGGAAATCGGCCAGCTCACCCGCCTCCAGACCCTAGGACTCGACGGCAACCGGCTGACCTCGCTGCCTCCGGAAATCGGCCAGCTCACCCGCCTCCAGACCCTAGGACTCGACGGCAACCAGCTGACCTCGCTGCCTCCAGAAATTGCCGATCGGATTGATAAAGGTTTGATATTGCGCCTTTCGCGTAATCCGTTGACGGAGCCACTACCAGAGTTGATCGAGCAGGGCCCGGGTGCAGTGGCTGTCTATCTTCGTAGCTTGCGAGACGGCATTGCCCTGTACGAAGCAAAGGTGTTGCTGATTGGTGAAGGCAATGTAGGCAAGACATCACTGAGTGCGGCGCTCCGGGGCGAGAATTTCGTAGAAGGTCGTTCTTTCACACATGGCATCGAAATCGAGCCCGTTGTGTTGCGGCATCCGAGTGCTGCCGAGGAAATGACGATCCGGTTGTGGGATTTCGGTGGCCAGGAGGCCTACAGGATCACGCACCAGTTCTTCTTCAGCCAGCGGTCGTTGTATCTAGTTGTGTGGAAGCCTCGGGAAGGCCAGGAGCAGAACGAGGTTGAAGGCTGGCTACGCCGTATCCGGCTGCGGGTCGGGTCGGACGCGCAGGTCATGATTGTGGCGACCCACTGTGCGGCTGACCAGTACCCGGACCTGGACTATCCCAATCTACAACGGGAGTTCCCGGAGATGCTGGCCGGGCACTTCGAGGTAGACAACCAGACCGGTTACGGCATTAATGAGCTACGAGACGCTATCGCTGCGCAGGCTGCGCGACTGCCACAGATGGGTCAAAAGATCAGTTCCCGGTGGGTTGCGGTCCGCGATGAGATCGCCAACCTGGCGCGGCCGAACCCTCAGATGTCCTTCCAGGATTTCACAGCTGTATGCCAGCGGCACCAGCTCAGCGACGAGGAAACCAGCACGCTTGCCGCGCTGATGCATGATCTGGGCCAGATCATGTACTACGGGACCGATGACGGACTTCGAGACTTCGTGGTCTTGAACCCTGAGTGGCTGACCAAAGCTATCAGTTACGTGCTGCGTGACGACCTGACGCGCAGCTCAGGCGGGGTGCTTGAGCACGCCCGCCTGCAGGAAATCTGGCAGGACCGGCCGGACGGTCCTAGCTATCCTGCCCGCTATCACCGGTATTTCTTGCGACTAATGGAGAAGTTCGACATCTCCTACCGGCTGGAAGATGAGCAGCGAAGTCTGGTCGCCCAACTGGTGCCCTATCAGCGCCCGGCCCTCCCATGGGATTCACGCACACCGCTGCCCGCACGACTTCATCGCCTGGCCCTGGTTTGCCAGTTCAACGAGCCTGCTCCTGGCCTAATGGCTTGGCTGACGGTACGGCATCACCAGGCCACGACCGGACGGCACTGGCGTACCGGCGTGTTTCTGCGTCACCCTATTCCCGCCTACGCATCCGAAGCACTCGTGGAGTTGCCCTCACCTGCTCAGCTAGTTCTCGAAGTCCGCGCCCCTTCCCCCGATCACTATTTCCATGTCCTGTCCGATAGTGTCGAGACGCTGATCAAGAGCCGCTGGCCCGGCCTGACCTATCAGCTGTTCATACCCTGCCCCAGCGTCACTCCCGATGGGACGCAGTGCTACAACCTGCTTCCCATGGAAGACCTGCTCGCCTATCGTGAGGAAGGTGAGGCCAGGTATCTCTGCGTCCGGTGCCGTACGCGGCATGACGTCACCGCTCTACTTACCGGCTTCCCGGTACCATCTCAGCCGCTCGCTGCCGACATGATCCAAGAACAACTGGATCGCGTTGAGGACCGCCTAATCCTGATAGGAGATCAGGCAGCCGACACGGCAGCAGTTATCCGTCGTGTCTTGCGTGTCGTCAGCGCCGAGGTCACCGACTGCCCAGCTCTATTCACCCTCACCCAGGATCAGCAAGCAAGAAACAGGCTCCAGCGCCTGTACCGGCATCACTACCGCTTGACGCTATGGTGCGAGCACCCTGGCTACTGGCACCCGTGGGACGATGCGGCCTATCAGATAGATCAGCCAAAGGAGTGGTTCTCCAAGGTCAGTCCCTATGTGCAGCTGATCGTCAGGACATTGCAGCTCGTAGTCCCGCTGGCCGGCTCGATCGCGGTCGCATCATTGCCCACGGAACAGATCGAGCGTGCCTCAGCTCATCTAGAAATGATGAAAACCATCGTCGATGACCTATCAGACGAGCTGGATAGGGAAGATAATCTACTGGGCGAATCGGCTATGGAGCTAGCTAACGTTATTCCGGGCCTGGTCGCAGACCAGATGACCGCCGCTGAGGGTGGCGCACTTCGCGCGTTTCGCATGCTCATCTTCGAACATGATCGGCTGCGGAAATTCGGTGGCCTGCGCCGCATCCAAACGCCATCGGGGGATTTTCTATGGGTATGCCCCAACCACTACACCGAGTACGATCCCGGCTTGCCGACGGTGCCCTGAGGCCAGAGTCCAGCGCTTGAGCTAAGGCGCGTGACTCAAGAGAGGGCAACCGATCACCACGTCCTTAACGCGCGACCTGCGCCTGTTCGCCGACCCGGCACCGGGCACCGTCCGTGGCTCTGTTCTTGGTCGAGCCATTGCCCAGTCGAGGATGTTTTCGAACCAAGGCGATCGGGGTGAGCCAGACGCCGGCAGGGCTAGTACGTGACATTGGATTGGCGATCTTCAGCCTCGGCTGGGGTTCTTATGCCTGGGGAGACTTGAACCCTCGTGGTTGACTTTCCCCCTGGGGCAACGCTCAAGGTGGTGACCGTGAAGCTGCTGACGATCGGCGAGTTCGCCCGCCTGTCCCGTCTGTCGCCGAAGGCGCTGCGGATGTACGACGACCTCGGGCTGCTCCGGCCGTTCCGCGTCGACGAGTGGTCCGGGTACCGCTATTACGCGCCCGCCCAACTGGAACGGGCGCGCCTGGTCGCGTGGCTGCGCCGCCTGGGCATGCCGCTCGCCCGGATCGGTGCCGTGGTCGAGTCACCGTCGGCGGACGCCGCCGCGTCGGTAGCCGCCTTCCTCCAGGCGACCGAGGCGGATTTCGCCGAACGACAGCGGCTTGCTCAGTACCTCATCGCCTATCTCTCCGAGGGAGCAACCGCCATGCCCGAGCCGATGCCGCCCGCCTCCGTTCCGCCTGGGACTTCCGGGACGCCCGGGACTCCGCTCGCCGTCCGCTACGCCGCCGCCTCCGACGCCGGCCTGGTCAGGGAGCGGAACCAGGACGCCGGCTACGCGGGCCCCGGCCTGCTGGCCGTGGCCGACGGGTTTGGCCCGGCCGGCGACCGGGCGAGCGCCGCCGCCATCGACGCGCTCCGCGGCCTTGAACCTGCCGTCGTCCCCGCCGACCTGCTCAACGTCCTGTCCGACGCCGTATCCGCCGCGACCGCGTCAGTCCGCTCGATCGCCGAATCCGACCCGGACCTCGCCGGCAGCGGCTCCACGCTGACCGCGATGCTGCTGTCCGGGTCCCGGCTGACGCTCGTGCACATCGGCGACACGCGCGCCTACCTGTACCGCGACGGCGGGCTGTTCCAGGTCACCCACGACCACTCGGTGACCCAGTCGATGATCGACGCGGGCCGACTGACCCAGGAAGAGGCGGCGTCCCACCCGCAGCGCTCCCTGCTGCTGCGCGCGGTCGGCGCGTCAAGCGCGGAACTAGCGGAGTCCGGGCTGCCGGAACACCAGGCGGAAATGGCCGCGACGCCGGACCTGTCTGTCCTGGACGCTCAGGCCGGCGACCGGTACCTCCTCACCTCCGACGGCCTCACCAACGTGGTCCCCGACTCGGTGATCAGGCAGACGCTGTCGGACCGGGACCTGTCCCCCGCCGCGGTGGTCGGCCGCCTGATCACGCTCGCCAACGAGGCCGGAGGCCCCGACAACATCGCCGTGGCGCTGGCCGACGTCACCGCGGCAGCGTAGCGCCAGCGCGGCGGTGGCGCGCCAGCGCCTCTTGCTGTTATCACCGCGCACGCGCGCACCGTTTCGACTTAGGGCCATTTCCTGCGTCCCGGCCGCCGCATTTACCCGGATATATCAGGACAGCACGCAACACGAAATGGCCCTAAGTTCTCCCAGAGCCGGGGGCGGACTGGCATTGCGGGAGTCGACCTCCTGGACTGCTGTCGAAAGCGGGAGCGGGTGGCGCGTTAAGCAGGGGAGAATAGTTCCATGGCTACGCATGTCGCGCTGCTGCGCGGTATCAACCTCGGCGGCAAGAACAGGGTGGCGATGGCAGACCTGCGCGCGCTGGTCAGCGATCTCGGCCACACGGACGTGGCGACGTACATCCAGAGCGGCAACGTGCTGTTCACTGCTGGGGCCGGCGCCGACGGCCCCGCGATGGCACGCGCCATGGCCGAGGCGATCGCAGCGCGGCTCGGCGTGACCGCGCCGGTCGTCGTGGTGACGCGGGCGGAACTCGGCGAGATCCTCGCCGCCAACCCGTTCCCCGGCGAGCCCGATCCGAAGCGGGCGCACGCCGTGGTGCTCAGCGAGCCGCCCGGAGCCGAGCTCACGGCCAAGGTGGACGCCGCGGTCGCCCAGGTGGCGGCCAAGGGCGCCAAGGACACCGCCACGATCGTCGGCCGGACGCTCTACCTGCACACGCCCGCGGGATTCGGGACGAGCGACCTGTCGGCGGCGCTGCTCCGTGTCGTCAGCTCCCCCAAGGCGGGCGTGACCGGCACCGCGCGCAACTGGGCGACGATGACGAAACTCGCAGAGCTGTGCGGCGGCTAAGCGCGCGTCGTCACGCAGGCGCTTCTTGCTGTTATCCGGCAGGGCGGGCGGGCGAATCGTGATGGTGGACGCGAGTCGGCCCACGGCACCGGGTAAAGTCGCGGCGTGAGTCGTGCGGTTCTTGTTACGGGTGGTTCGCGGGGTATCGGGGCGGCGATCGCGCGGGCGTTCGCCGAGCGGGGCGACCGGGTCGCGGTGCACTACCGCGAGGGCGCCGCTGCCGCCGAGGAGGTGCGGGACTCGCTGCCGGGCGGCGGGCACGTGACCGTCCGGGCCGACCTGGCGGACCCGGACGCGGTCAGGGCCATGGTCGACGCGGCGGCCGGGCACCTCGGCGGGCTCGACGTGCTGGTCAACAACGCCGGGATCTACGTCGACCATCCCGTGCTCGGCACCTCTTACGAGGAATGGCAGGCGGCCTGGCAGGCCACGCTCGGCGTGAACCTGGTCGGCGCGGCGAACGCGACCTGGTGCGCCGTCAGGCACATGACCGCGGGCGCCGGAAAGGGCGGCCGGATCGTGAACGTGGGGTCGCGCGGTGCCTACCGCGGCGAACCGTCGCACCCGGCCTACGGGGCGAGCAAGGCGGGGCTGCACGCCTTCGGCCAGTCCCTCGCCGTGGCGCTCGCGCCGCACGGGATCACCGTCGCCTCGGTCGCGCCCGGCTACGTTCAGACGGACATGACGACCGAGGAACTCGCCACCCCGGTCGGCGACGTCATCCGCGCGCAGTCGCCGTTCAACCGGGTCGCCACGCCCGAAGAGATCGCCGCGGCAGTTGTCTACCTGGCCTCCCCCGAAGCAGCCTGGTCCAGCGGCGCCGTGCTCGACCTCAACGGCGCCTCGTACCTGCGCTGAACGGTCACGTCAGCAGTCCGCGTAGGTGGGCTGGTAGTCAGACGGGGCCGGCGCGATCAGGTAGCGAGCGCCGCTGGGGACCAGGTAGAGGTTGAGCGTCCAGTCGTTGCACGCACTGCCGTCAACGCTGTCGGAAGGCGACTGGCGGCTGGTGAACACGACGGTCGCGGTCAGGTCACCGCCCCCGGTGGACGTCAGCGACTCAAGCGTCATCCCCGTGTCGGTCGTTGTCGCATATCCGGCGTCAAAGGACGACTTCGGCTGGTCCGCTATTCCCTGCGCGGTCTCCGAGCTCGCGTATTCCGCGTAATTACGGTCGTTAATCCCCTGGAAGTAATGGCTGAGCACTACCTCCACCTGCGGAGAGGCGTTATTCACGGCCGGACCGATGCTGACCACGCTCGGGGACGGCGACGCGGACGGGGAAGCGGACGGTGACGGGGAAGCGGATGCCTCCGGACTAGCGGCCAGCGTGCTGGCAGGCTGGGTCGCCGGCCCGATAGCTCTCACGGTCGGGGTGGGCGCGCTGTCGCCCTGACCCGCCGTCGGCTGCCCTTTCAGGTGCTTCACCAGCACGTAGGTGCCGCCGCCGGCGGCGAGCAGCACGATAACCGCAGCGAGAACCCACAGCGTGCGCCAGTCGCCCCGCCGCTCTCCCGGCGGCACGTCTTCGGCTTCGGCCGGGCCCCCCGACGGCGGCAGGTATTCGGCCGGGCCCCACACCGGCTCCGGCGCGGCCGGCCGGCCCGTCGGCGTCACGGTCACCGTCTGCGGCGGCTCTTCGGCGAACGGGTCCGGGTGCACCGGTTCCACGTCGGGTTCCTCCGCCGGCACGGTGCTCCCGGCCATCGCCTCGACGCCGAAGTCGCGTCCGCAGCCCCGGCAGTACCGGGCGTCGCTGGCGCGCTCCCGCCCGCAGGTCGGACAGTAGCTCATGCGCATTGCCAATCTATCTCGACCGATATCAGTGACCGCTGTTTCGCCCCAATTATTCGCATCGCCCCGGTGCGGCCGATCACGCTGGACTACATGACCATGATTTGGCAAGAATAATACCCTGGGACCCCACGACCAGAATAGTGTGCATTTATTGTTGGATACGGGAGATTGTTAACGAGGGAAAATGTGAGTCTTGACGAGATCGACCAGGCCGAATCCACCGCCCGGCATTACCGCGAGTTTGACCGGTACGATCTATTCAGGCAGGCGACAGACAGGATCAAAGTCCTCCGGTCCGAGCCCGTGCGGCGCCTCGCCCGCTCCGCGGTCCAGGCGGGTCACGGCGCGACTCACGGCACCGACAGCGGCAACCCCCTAGCGCCAGGCGGCGCCCGCCTGTAGCTTGACCGTAAGTGGCAATAACGCCGTTTGGTACTTAGCACACTGTGCTTACGACACCGGCGGCGCCGACGCTGGAGGGGCAGGCATGGAGTACGTGGTGGCGCAGGTGAATATCGGACGGCTCGTCGCACCGCTCGACAGCCCGCAGCTCGCGGACTTCGTGGCGTGGCTCGACCCGGTCAACGAGGTCGCGGACAGCGCGCCCGGCTTCGTGTGGCGGCTGCAGACCGAGGACGGCAACTCGACCGCGCTGCGTGCGTTCGAAGACGACGCCGAGGGCGCGGACGGCGGCATCCTCATCAACATGTCCGTCTGGGAGTCCGTCGAGGCACTCGCCGCGTTCGTCTACGGTGACGCGCACCGCGCGGTGCTGCGGCGCCGCCGCGAGTGGTTCGAGCGGCTGACGGACGTCTACGCCGCCCTGTGGTGGATACCGCGCGGGCACATCCCGACCATCACGGAGGCCGAAGAACGGGTGCGGCACCTGCGCGCTCACGGCCCCACGCCGCACGCCTTCTCGCTCAAGGTGCACTTCCCGCCGCCGGACAGCGCCGGCCTGGTCCCGCAGTACAGCCCGGCCGACTGGACATGCCCGGTCTAGCCCGTCGCCGGCAAAAGTCAACCCCACCAGCAGCCAGAACGTAAGCGGCTTACTCAGTCGCGCCACCCCATTGCCACGGGCGGAAGGTCCGGTAGCGTCGCGGATGTGACCGACGACGCTGTCATCCCGCCGTTCGACTCGCTGCCCAGGCTGCCAGGCAACGGGGTGCAGCACGCGTGGGACGTGTGGGGCCGCGGCGACAACGTGGGCACGCTCAACCGTCTGTCCGGCCCAGCGGTCGCCGCGGCGGCCAGCGGCGTGCGGACCGGGGAACGGATCGGGGTGTCGCTGCCCCTGGGGCTGCCCGACCCGCCGTTCTTCGGCCGGAAGGCGTTCAGGCATCATTTCGAGCCCATGGGTCCCGCCGCGTGGGACGACTGGATCGACGGGTTCTACCTGCAGTGCTCGTCGCAGTGGGACGGGCTGCGGCACGTCGGCTCGCCCGACGGGTGGTACGGCGGGTGGCGGGGCCGTCCGTCGGACGACCTGGGGCCGCTGGGGATTCACCACTGGGCCGAGCGCGGCATCATCGGCCGGGGCGTGCTGGTCGACCTGGCGGCGCGGGCTTCTGCCGCCAATGGCGCGTACGACCCGTTCACGCGCATGCCGTTCGGGCCCGGTGACCTGTCCGCCGCCCTCGAGGCGCAGGGCGCCGAGCTGCGGGCCGGCGACATCCTCTGCGTGCGGACCGGCTGGACGGACAAGTACCTGACGTTGGACGCCGCAGCCCGGGTGGAACTGGCCGGCGGTCTGCAGGAGGTGGCCGGGTACACGGCCGCGGGACTCGCGGGGAGCGAGGAGATGGCGCGTTTCCTGTGGGACTCCGGCGTCGCGGCCGTGGCCTGTGACAACCCCGCCGTTGAGGTGGTTCCCGTCGACCCGGCCGTCGGGTCCCTGCACGGCAGGCTCATCGCCGGGCTCGGGATGGCGATCGGCGAGCTGTTCTCGTTCGGCGCGCTTGCGGCGGCGTGCCGCCGGGAAAGCCGTCACGAGTTCCTGTTCGTGGCGGTGCCGCTCAACGTGACCGGGGCGGTCGGCTCGCCCGCGAACGCGGTCGCGGTCCTCTAGCCCGCTTGAGGAGGTCAGGATGTCCGACCCCAAGGACGTGGTACGGCGGTTCTTCGCCACGCTCAGCACGGGGAACTACACCGCGATCGGAGAGTTCTTCACCGACGACTCCGTCTGGCAGGTCAACGACGTGGCCCGCGGCCTGCCGGCGCAGCGGGGGCGGAAGGGGATCATCGACGACTTCCTCCAGCCGGTCCGCGAGGGCCTGTTCGAGCCGGGCGACCCCAAGGTCGAGATCCGCCGGCTGATCGCCGAGGGCGACTGGGTAGTGGCCGAGACCGCGGCCCGCGGCAGGCTGCTGAACGGCAACACCTACGCGAACGAGTACGTGTTCATCATCCAGGTCGACGGCGACACGGTGCGCTACCTCCGCGAGTACATGGACTCCGACTACGCCCACGCGATCTCGGCGGGCGCCGCCGGCGCGGGCGGCGCCGAAGGCCACGTCTCGGAGACGCTCAAGCGCCTCGGCCACGACTAACGAGTAATTTCAGGGCCCCGGGAGGGGCCTTTTGTATCCCACATCATGACTTGAGGAGAGTTTCAGCCTTGGCGGTAGCGTTCGCTACTGGTAGCATTCGATACCGTGAATGACGCTGTTCTCGCACTTGACGACGTGCGCCTCGCTCTGCTCCCCCGCAGAGCCGAGGACCGGCTCAAGCTGGGCATTCCCAGGGATCTCACCGAACTGCCCGAGCTGCCCCGCGAGCACCGCGACCACACTCGGACGCGGGGGCATGCTCACGGATGCGAGCCTGGCTGGTACCGGAACTCGACCAGCACGGAACTGTTCTACGTCACTGAAGGCGGGGACTGGCAGCGCGTCCGGCCGGGCTGGAAATGGAAACGGGCGGTAGCGCACGACACCGGCCGCAGGCGCGATGACCGGACTCATCAGGCCGGCGAGGCCGACGCGGCATCGACCGGTACTCCGATGGCCCGCAGAGTCGGCAGTCCCCGCGATGTTCCTGGCAACGGTAGCGTTCGCTACCAGTCGAGACCTGAGGCCATCGAGGCGCTGGCCGAGTGGGCGCGGGTGGACGCAAGCCGTGACGACCGGATCAGGGCAGCGGTAGCCGCCGGCGTCGGCATCAACGAGATCGCCCGGGTTACCGGGGTGGCGAAGACAACCGTCATCCGCGTGCTGAAGTAGCGAACGCCACCGCTGCTTCTTGCTGTTATCTCGAACGCGAAGCGCCCGCTGAACCTGGACGGTTCCGGCGGGCGCTTCGACGGCTGCGCGGGCTACCTGACCGGTACGGAGGCCCGGGGGCCGGCGGCGGACCGGAGGTCGGCCGCCCTGCGGGCCCGGAGGGCGAGGGCGCCGGTGCGGCCGATCAGCATGGCCACGGAGAAGAAGATGATGGCGGCGGTCAGCGCGTCGACGGTGATGTGGTTGGTGGACAGCCACTCGCCAAGCTGACGGCTGAACACGTGCTGCGAGCCGTAGGCGAAGTACAACCTGGCCGCCACGACCGCCACCCAGAACAGGCAGTACGACAAGCCGCCGCGGCTGGCGGGGCGGCCGGAGGCCGGGTCGGTGAAGACGCGCAGCAGCGAGGCGGCGAGCACTCCGAGTGCGATGCCGGCCAGGGCGCCTGCCACCTCGATGAGCAGCCCGTTACCCGACGTCGCAGCGCCCTTGAAGAAGAACGGGACGATGATCAACGCGGTGATGAAGGGGCGCACCAGCCGGGTGGTCGTGATCTTGCGCACGCCGTAGTCCGACAGGAGCACCACGCCAAGGATGGCGACTTGCGGGAGCCACACGCTGGTGTCCACGGGAGTTCCTCCTCGTGCTCGGGGGCATTCGTCCTTACCCCGATCACGCTACGGAGATGGCACCGCCCGCCGCGTCGGAGCAGGGCCGTATCCCGGGTGGAGGCCAGGTGGAGGGGCGTCTCCACCCGGGTTCCACCCGGCGGGGCCGCGTGCACCGTGCCCGCTGCGGATACGTTAAGAGACGTGGTTCTCGCCAACTACGCGCGGCGCTTCAGGCACGGGCCGACGATCGGCCGGATCGACGTCCCCCCGGCGATCCAGGCCGTCCGGATTGGCGTGCTGCTGCTCGTGATCATTACGGTTCCGCTTTCCACCCCGCACTTCGGCCGCTCCGGGGACGGCGTCGCGATCGCCCTGGCCCTCACCGTGTCCGCCGTGTCCTGGGCGGTGTGGAGTTTCTGCGGCAACCGGCCGTGGCTGTGGGTCATCGCGCTCGCCGTCATGGGCGCCGCAGGCGGCGTGCTCGCCGGGCTGACCTCGCTCAACTCGGCGGTCGCGATCGGTTTCGTGGTCGCGATCACCGCCGGCGCCCGGCTTTCTGCCGAGGTGTCGGCCGCGATCGTGGCGGAGACCGTCGCGGCGTTCCTGATCGCGGGGATCGTGAGCGGCGCGACGGCCGCGGCGATCACCGGCTTGACCTGCGCCTTCATCGGCGCGTGGGCGTTCGGGCTCACCAGGCGCGCCTACCTGCTGCGCGCTCTCGACGCCGAAGCGGCGCTTGAGCAGACTCGCCGCGCGCACGAGGCGGAGACCCAGGCGGCCGCGCTCGCGGAGCGGGCGCGGATCGCCCGCGAAATCCACGACGTCCTCGCGCACGCGCTCGCCGCGGTCTCGGTGAACCTGCAGGCGGCCGAGGGCCTGCTCGAGGCGGTACCGGACAAAGGACCGGAACTGGCCAAGGCGGTGGAATGCGTGGAGCGGGCAGGCGCGCTCACCAAGGACGGTATGGCGGAGGCACGCCGCGCTATCCTCGCGCTGCGCGAGGACTCCCCACCCGAGCGCACGGGACGCGCGCCGCAGACGGCGGGCGCAACCGCGGACGCGGCGGACCCGGCGACCGACCGGCTCACCCCCAGGCTGCGGGCCCTGGTGGACGAACACAATGCCGGCGGCGACGCGACGGTCGAGTTCACGATCGCGGGGACGCCGCGTCCGGTCGGCGCGGAACGCGGGCTCACCGCCTACCGGACGGCGCAGGAGGCGTTCACGAACGCGCGCAAGCACGCGCCGGGCCAGCCGGTCAGTCTTACCCTGACGTACGGGCCCGACGCCCTGACCCTCGAAATCAGCAACCCGCTGCCGGGACCAGGAGCCGAGGGCCCGCTCGCGCACGCGGGCACCGGCTACGGGCTGACCGGCCTGCGGGAACGGGCCGCGCTCGCCGGCGGCACGCTGACCGCGGCGCCGCGGGACGGGCGGTGGACTGTGCTGCTCACGCTCCCGGCCGGGGCGGCGGGACAAGCGAGCCCGGCCTGCGAGAGAATCGGCGCTTGACATCTTCCCTGCCTTGAAGGGCAAAGATTCCAGAGCTGACCAGTCCTGTTAAGGAGGTGACCAGTTGGGGTTCACGGACGTTCGGCCGCGTGCGCGGTGTCGTCCCTCCGGCGTGCCCCGCCGCGACGTTGACTGCTGCGTTGACATCCGCGTTGCAGGTGAAGCCGCAGGAGGAGCAGACGAACCCGGCTTGGCTCTTGCGCGAGTTCTTGTCGATCCACCCGCAGGCACTGCATCGCAGGCTGGTGTACTGGGCCGGGACGTCCTGCACTCGCCCCGGGGCTTTGTCCTCTGTCCGGCGGCGCAGGGCGCCCCAGCCCTGTGCGAGGATCGCCCGGTCGAGTCCCGCCTTCTGGGCGACGTTCTTCCCCGGCCGCTCGACCGTCCCCTTGGCCGAGGCGGTCATATTCCGGATGTTGAGCTTCTCAAACCGGATCACGTCGTAGCAGCGGGCGAGTTCGGTGGAGGTCTTCTCAGCCCGGTCCTTGCGGCGATCCGCCTCGCGTGCCTTCATGCGAGCCACTTTGGCGTACTCGGCGGCCTTCTCCTGGCTTCCCCTCGGGGCGCGGGCGGCGCGCCGCTGGTGTTTGCGGATGCGCGCCCGCTCCTTCACGGTGAGCTGCGGGCAGTTCAAGGTCCGCCCGTCCGACAGGGCGGCGGTGATCACCACGCCCCGGTCGATCCCGATTACATCGCCCGTTCCCGGAACCGGCTCGGGGATGACGGCGAACGCCACGTGCCACAGGCCGTTGCGGAAGGTGACCCGGTAGGACTTCGCTGCAGGCACGTCCGGGCGGCTCAGCCGGAACCGGACCCATCCGACCTTCGGGACCTTGACCTGAGCCCAGCGGCGGTTCAGGCGGCGGACGTCGCCCGGCTTGACGGCGACGACCCGGAATCCCTCGTCCTGGCCTTTCTTCCGCCATGCCGGCCGACGGTGGGTGCCCTTAAAGAAGTTCCGCATGGCCCGGTTAAAGTCTCGGAGCGCCTGCTGCTGCACCGTCTGCGACCCCGCCGCAAGCCACGGGCTGTCCGCCCGCGCGGCGGTGAGCTGCCGGGACTGCTCCAGGTAGCCGGGCCCGGACTTGCGTCCGGGCTTCCACCAGGCGTGCTGCTCGACCGCCAGGTTCCACACATACCGGGCGTCAGAGCAGTGCCGCAGCAGCGTAGCCTCCTGCTCACGGGTGGGGTAGGCACGGTACCTGGACATGCAAACATTGTAGCGAAAAATAGTACTAGAAGTTGTCTTATGGATAAACCTCCGCCCTGCTCCGCAGGGCTCCAGCTTCCTCCCCAGCCAGAAGACCAGGGTTTCCGCCGGAGGCTCGCATGACCGATGAGGAGTCAGCCGATCCCGTTACCGTCGTAGTCGCGGACGACCAGTCCGCCGTCCGTGAGGGCCTCGTCCTGCTGCTCGGGACGCTGCCGGGCATCACCGTGGCGGGCGAGGCGGCCGACGGCGAGGCGGCCGTCGACCTGGTGGCCGCGAAGCAGCCGCGGGTGGTCCTCATGGACCTGAACATGCCCCGCTGCGACGGCGTCGCCGCGACGGCCAGGATCACCGCCGAGCATCCGGGCACCAGGGTCGTGGTCCTTACGACCTACGCCGACGACGAGTCGATCATCGGCGCGCTGCGGGCCGGCGCGCTCGGCTACCTGACCAAGGACGCCACCCGCGCCGAGATCGGCCGGGCCGTCGTGGCGGCCGCGGCCGGCCAGGCGGTGCTCGACCCCACCGTGCAGCAGCGGCTGCTCAGCGCCGCGACCCGGTCGCCCGGTCCCGGCGGGCAGGCGCCCGACCGGGCGCTGGCGCAGCCGCCGGAGGGGGTCGACGACCTCACTCCGCGCGAGGTCGACGTGCTGCGGCTCATCGCCTCCGGCCAGTCGAACCGGGAGATCGCCCGCACCCTGTTCGTGAGCGAGGCGACGGTGAAGACCCACGTCAACCGCATCTTCGCCAAGACTGGCTCGCGTGACCGCGCCCAGGCGATCCACTACGCCTACACGAACGGCTACGCCGACCCGGCCGGCTGACGGGCGCCGTCAGGCGAGGATCGTCCAGGAGTGCGGCGGGACGAGCAACGGGTCGGCGGCCGCTGGCCCGCGCTTCGCCTCCGGGGTCTCCGCGACCGAGAGGCCGCCGGCGTCCACGGCGAACCGGAACTCCGAGTCGCCCGTGTTCAGTAGCAGCAGGGCCTGTTCACCTGGCCCCTCGCCGCGCAGGCGCAGGGCCATCGCGGACGGCGTCAGCTCCTCGGCCGCCGTCCGGGCGCGGACCAGCCACGGGTGACGCCGCCGGAACCCGATCAGCCGCTGGTGCAGACGGTAGTAGTGCCACCCGTCGGACGCCAGCCCGGCGGGAGAGGCGGGGAACGCGGGCCTGATCTCGTCGTCGCCGCCCTCGCGATGCTCCTTGAGGCCGCGGAACCCCTGCTCGTCGCCGTAGTAGACGCTCGGCACGCCGCCGATGGAGAACAGGACGGCGAGCGCGTGGGAGAAGTGACGGTCGTCGTTCAGCGCCGTCGCGAGCCTGGTCACGTCGTGGTTCCCGACGAACATCTGCGCGAGTTCCCCGTCCATGAACGCGTTGTGCCTGCTGAGCGCGTGGTCGAGCTCGAAGAAGTTGCGGTCGTTGAGCGAGGACCAGATGGCCTTCCACACCTCGTACTGGGTGATCGAGTCGAGTCCCGCCTCGGCCGCGTAGGCGGCGTAGTCGCCGTGGATCATCTCGCCGAGGAACCACGCGCCGGGAAACGCCTCGCGGACGGCGGGCACGGCCTTGGCCCAGAACGACGGCGGCACCGCGTACGCGGCGTCGAGCCGCCAGCCGCCCGCGCCGCGGCCCAGCCAGTGGGTCATCACCTCGATTACGTAGGCGAGGACGGCGGGTTCGTCGTGGTCGAGCTCGACGAGCTGACCGTGCCCCTCGAAGACCGCGTAGTCCGACCCGTCGGGTGTCCGCTTGAACCAGCGGGCCGCCGGCGTGCCGGGGCCGCCGGCGAGCGCCGCCCTGAAGGCGGGGAACGCGCGGCCGACGTGGTTGAACACGCCGTCGAGGATGAGCCGCAGGCCCCGCTGGTCGGCGGCGCTCACCAGGGCGTCGAAGTCGGCGTCGTCGCCGAGCCTGGCGTCGATCCTGAAGTGGTCGACCGTGTCGTACCCGTGAGTCTGCGCGGCGAAGACGGGGCCGAGCAGCAGCCCGTTGCAGCCGAGCTCGACTGCGTAGTCGAGCCACGCCTCCAGGTGCCGCAGCCGGTGCCTGACCGGCTCGTCCGGGGGCAGCGCCGACCGTTCCGCGCCGGTGAAACCGAGCGGGTACACCTGCCAGAGGATCGCGTGATCAGCCCACGTCGTCACCAGCTCACGCTACCGGCTCGGCGCGGTCACCGTGCGGATTCAAGCGGCAGGCGAGGTTAAAAACAGATATCCGCGCGCAACGTAACCGCGGCCTCGAGTGCGCCATACTCTCCTTGTGCTTCACCATCACGAGCGCGACCGGCAGATGACCGAGGCCGAGCGGGAAAAGCTCCTCAGCGACGGAGCGGCCATCCGGGGAACGGTGATGGGGAACGATCCCGCCGACGCCGACCGCCGGATATCGCGCCTGCGCCTGTCCGTGTCATTCAAAGACGGCCAGACGGTTGAGTTCAGCGAAGAACTTGCCAATCTGTACCAGCCAGCGCCCGGCAGTCCGGAGGCGCGCCGCCTCGCGGAGGTACGGGGGGCCGAGCAACTGCGCCACCCGGACCGGATACCTAAGATCCAGCTCCCCCTGTCCGCCGGGGAGCGGGTGCCGCTTCGCTACGATGCCGCGGACCGCAGCCGGATCGCCATTGACGTTCCGGCGCTGCACAAGCGTGCGCTGCACGATTACATCCAGCGCGAGCAGACGCCGGGAGGGCAGTCACCCGCTCGGTCAGGCGCCCGAGTCGGTCCGCCGTGGGTTGTCCCGGCGCACTGCCCGAACTGCGGCGCGCCGGTTGACCAGGCGCAGGCCGCCCAAGATCGCGACCCGCGCTGCCTGTTCTGCCACCAGCCAGTGCCAGTGACGCCAGCGCGCTGACGGACAGCCGCATTCACTCGAAGTCGGACGGGTCGCCCGCGCCGCGGCGCACGATCTCCGGCTCGTCCTGTGAGAAGTCGATCACCGTGGTCGGCACCGTGCCGCAGTCGCCCGCGTCGAGCACCGCGTCCAAGGCGTCGCCGAGCTGCTCGTTGATCTCCCAGCCCTGGGTCATCGGGTCGTCCGCGCCCGGCAGCAGCAGCGTGCTCGAGACGAGCGGCTCGCCGAGCTCGGCGAGC
>Ga0102924_1000240_pt1 | contig 69637 bp, 58 predicted proteins | sample PaiPotPPM11metaG_FD_80116 | JGI IMG/M metagenome (GOLD analysis project Ga0102924, IMG submission 80116) | Iron sulfur acid spring bacterial and archeal communities from Banff, Canada, to study Microbial Dark Matter (Phase II) - Paint Pots PPM... ... | reverse complement strand
CTTCACCATCACCAACGGCGGCATCTACGGCTCGCTGATGTCGACGCCGATTCTCAACGCGCCGCAATCCGGCATCCTCGGCATGCACAAGATCCAGGAGCGGCCGATAGTAGTCGGCGGCAAGATCGAGGTGCGGCCGATGATGTATCTGGCGCTGTCCTACGACCACCGCATCGTCGACGGCCGCGAGGCGGTGACGTTCCTCGTTCGCGTGAAAGAGTGTCTGGAGGAGCCGGCGCGGCTGGTGCTGGATTTGTAGTTTCTCATTCCGTCATGGCCGGGCTTGACCCGGCCATCCCGCTTAAGCTGGCACCGCATTGCCATTTGATCGGGATTGCCGGGACAAGCCCGGCAATGACAATCGATAGGTGATTGTCATGGCTTCGTACGACCTCATCGTCATTGGCACCGGCCCGGGCGGCTATGTTTGCGCCATTCGCGCCGCGCAGCTCGGCATGAAAACCGCCGCGGTCGAAAAACGCGCCACCCACGGCGGCACCTGCCTCAATGTCGGCTGCATTCCGTCGAAGGCGATGCTGAATGCGTCGGAGCTTTACGAGGAGGCGGCGCACAAGTTCGGCGATATGGGCATCAAGGTCGGACAGCCGAGCGTCGATCTCGCCGCGATGCTCAAATACAAGGAGAAGGGCGTCGACGGCAACGTCAAGGGCGTCGAGTATCTGCTCAAGAAGAACAAGATCGACGCCTTTCGCGGCACGGCGCGCATCGCCGCGCCCGGCAAGGTCGAGCTGAAGGGCGACGACGGCAAGACGCAGACGCTGGAGACGAAGAATATTGTCATCGCCACCGGCTCGGAGGTGGCGCGGCTCAACGGCATCGACATCGACGAGAAGCGCATCGTGTCGTCAACCGGGGCGCTCGAATTGCCGAACGTGCCGAACAAGCTGCTCATCGTCGGCGCCGGCATTATCGGGCTCGAGCTCGGCTCGGTGTGGCGGCGGCTCGGCGCCGAGGTGACGATCGTCGAATTCCTCGATCACATCCTGCCCGGCATCGATCGCGAGATCGCCAACCAATTCCACCGCATGCTGCAAAAGCAGGGGCTGGCGTTCAAGCTGTCGTCCAAGGTCACGGCGGTCGATGCGTCCGGCAAGACGCTCAAGGTCAAGGTCGAGCCGGCGGCGGGCGGCGGCACGGCGGAAGCGATCGAAGCGGATATCGTCCTGGTGGCGATCGGCCGCGTGCCCTACACCGAGGGCCTCGGTCTCGAAGGCATCGGCGTGACGAAGGACAATCGCGGCCGCGTCATTGTCGATCAGCACTTCTGCACCAGCGTCGCCGGCATCTATGCCATCGGCGATGTCATCGCCGGCCCGATGCTGGCGCACAAGGCCGAGGAGGAAGGCGTCGCGGTTGCCGAGCTGCTCGCCGGCCAAGCCGGCCATGTGAACTACGACGTGATCCCGAATGTGGTCTACACCTATCCGGAGATCGCCTCGGTCGGCAAAACCGAGGAGGAGCTGAAAACCGCCGGCATCGCCTACCACGTCGGCAAGTTTCCGTTCACCGCCAACGCCCGCGCCAAGGTCAACCTGACGCCCGACGGTTTCGTCAAAATCCTGGCCGACGCCAAGACCGATCGCGTGCTCGGCGTGCACATTCTCGGGCCCGACGCCGGCAACATGATCGGCGAGGCCGCCATTGCCATGGAATTCGGTGCGTCGTCCGAAGACATCGCCCGCACCTGCCACGCGCACCCGACTTTGAGCGAAGCGGTGAAAGAGGCGGCGCTCGCCGTCGCCAAGCGCGCGATTAATTTTTGATCGTCATTCCGGGGCCGAGCGCAGCGAGGAGCCCGGAATCCATAACCCCGGCGCTGGGGATATGGATTCCGGACTTGCCGCTTCGCGGCAATCCGGAATGACGAGGGGTCTACAGCGTCGCCAGTATCGGCACCGCGTGCGGCGCGAACAGCCCGAGCGCCAGCAGAACAACGCCCGCTACGCCGAGCGCGCCGGCAAGCCACGCCAGCGCCACCATGCCGGTGATCACCGCCGCCGAGGCGAGCACGATGCCGACCTGGAACGCCGCCGATGATAATTCGTAGTGGTGATATTTCGCCATCGAGAGGTCGCGTTCTTCTTCTTCGCCTTTGGCGCGCTCGGCGAGTTCTTTGCGGCCCTCTCCGGTCTTGGGGTCTGATTCGTAGCGCGCGGCGGTCTTGCGCCAGTTGTCGATCTGCTTGTCGATGGCGGCTTTGCCAGCAGGATCGGTCACGCTCGCGGAGAGCAGCGTCGTCTGATCTGCGGTCGCATTCAGCACCGTCCTGCGGATGTCCTTGGCCTGAAAGAATGCCCAGGTATCGGACGATTTGACATTGGCGCTGATCGCCTCGGTTTGCGCACTTTTGCCCAGCGTCTCCGAGAATGAGAGGAACAGCGCCAGGATCGCGATCAGCAGCGCAATGCGCCTGTTGAAGCCCTCGCCGTGCTCGCCTTCCTTCGCCTTTTCGATCGCTTCGTGAATTTCCGACATGATGGCCCCTCTTGTCATTCCGGGGCCGAGCAAAGCGAGGAGCCCGGAATCCATAATCCCGACGCAGGGGCTATGGATTCCGGGCTCGCCGCTGCGCGGCGCTCCGGAATGACGGATAGCATGAAATTGAATTACGCGCGCGGGTGGGCGCTGCGGTAGGCCTCGATCAGGCGCTCGGCGTCGACTTCGGTGTAGATCTGCGTCGTCGACAGCGAGGCGTGGCCGAGCAGTTCCTGGATCGAGCGCAGGTCGCCGCCGCGGGCAAGCAGATGCGTGGCGAAGGAGTGGCGCAGCGCATGCGGCGTCGCCGTTTCGGCAAGTCCGAGCGCGCCGCGCAGCCGCGCCATGGCGAGCTGGACGACGCGCGCGGACAGCGGGCTGCCCCTGGCGCCGACGAACAGCGGGCCGTCGTCGGATAAATCCTGCGGGCAGAGTGCGACGTAATCGGCAATGAGCTTTTGCACCTGCGGCAATAGCGGCACCATGCGCTGCTTGCGGCCCTTGCCTGTCACGGTGATGGCGTCGCCCGAGCCGAAGTCGGCGCGCTTTAAGCCCAGCGCTTCGGAAATGCGCAAGCCTGAGCCGTACAGCAAGCCGAGCACGGCCGCATCGCGGGCATGAATCCACACATCGCGCCCGTCGCCGGCGGCGATGTCCGGGTCCGCCACTCGCTTGGCGTTGGCGGCAGTCAGCGGCCGCGGCAGGGTTTTGCCGACTTTCGGCGCGCGCACCGCGGCAAGCGCGCCGACCTTGCCCTTGCCGTTGCGTTCGAGGAAACGGGCGAACGCGCGGTTACCCGCCAGGACGCGCATCAGCGAGCGGCTGCCGATGCCGGCGCCGCGCCGCGCCGCCATGAAGGCACGGACGTCCGCTGGCGCGAGCGCAGCCATCTCTTTCAGCGACGGCGCGCCGCCGAGATGCCCGGCGAGAAACTCAAGGAACTGGAGCACGTCGCGCCGGTAGGCCTCGACCGTCTTCGGCGACATGCGGCGCTCGGCGCCGAGATAGCGCAGCCAGCTCTCGACCTCGGCGGCAACCTTGGTCGCCACGAAGTCCGGCAACTTGCCTTCACCTCCCCCTGGAGGGGGGAGGTCGACAGCCGAAGGCTGTCGGGTGGGGGAAAGTCTTTCCCCACGCGCCGACCTCACCCCGGCGTGCTTCGCACGCCGACCCTCCCCCTGCAGGGGAGGGTGATTATGGGCATTGATCCTCATCGTCCCCACATTACCGGTCACGCTCTTTATCCTTCCTAAAGCGCCCGGAATCGGCCGAAAGTTGGGACATGGCCAAGCGCGTCGTCGATGTGCTCGTCCCGGTCGCGCTCGACCGGGCCTATTCCTATCGGGTGCCGGATAAGCTTGAGCTGGCTCCGGGCGACATCGTCTGCGTGCCGCTCGGCGCCCGCGAAGCGACCGCGGTGGTGTGGGCGGACAATCCCAAGCCCAATCCGCGGCTCGACAACCGGCTCAAGGACGTCGAGGAAAAACTCGAATTGCCGCCGCTGCGCCCCGAACTGCGCAGCTTCGTCGATTGGGTCGCCAGCTACACGGTGAGCTCGCGCGGCATGGTGCTGCGCATGTGCCTGCGCATGGGCGAGCATCTGGGCAGCCCGCGCGAGCGCGTCGGCGTGCGGCTTGCCGGCTCAGCCCCGCAGCGCATGACGCCCGCGCGGCAGCGGGTGTTGCAGCTTCTCGCCGACGGCCTATTGCGCGCCAAGGGCGAGGCGGCGCGCGAAGCAGGTGTAAGTGCAGGCGTCATCGACGGGTTGATCGATGAAGGCACGCTGGAAGCGATCGTGCTGCCGCCCGAGCCGGTCGCGGCAAAACCCGATCCCGATTTTATGCAGCCGGAATTCACGGCGGACCAAAGCGCCGGCGCCGCGTCGCTGCAAGCGACGATCGCCAAAGGCGGCTACACGGTGACACTGCTCGACGGCGTCACCGGCTCGGGCAAGACCGAAGTTTATTTCGAAGCGGTGGCGGACGCGATCCGCAACGGGCGGCAGAGCCTGATCCTGATGCCGGAGATCGCGCTCACCGCGCAATTCCTCGACCGCTTCGCCGCGCGGTTCGGCGTGCGCCCGGCGGAATGGCATTCGCAACTCACGCCGCGCAAACGCGCGCGCACATGGCGCGCGGTTGCCGACGGCGAAGTTGCCGCCGTCGTTGGCGCGCGGTCCGCATTGTTCCTGCCCTACGCCGATCTCGGCTTGATCGTGGTCGATGAGGAACACGACCCCGCCTACAAGCAGGAAGCCGGCGTGCACTACCATGCCCGTGACATGGCGGTGGTGCGCGGCCACATCGCGCGCATCCCGGTGGTGCTGGCGTCGGCGACGCCGTCGCTGGAAACCGAAGTCAATGCGCGGCGCGGCCGCTATCAGCGGATTTCCTTGCCGGAGCGTTTCGGCGGCCAGCGTCTGCCGGCGGTCGAGGCGATCGATCTGCGCCGCGAGCCGCCGCCGCGCGGCCGCTTCATCTCGCCGGCGCTTGCCGGCGCGGTGAAGACCGCGATCGAGCGCCGCGAGCAGGCGCTGTTGTTTCTCAACCGCCGCGGCTACGCGCCGCTGACGCTGTGCCGCGCCTGCGGCTTCCGCTTCTCCTGCCCGAATTGCGACGCCTGGCTGGTCGATCACCGCTTCCGCAAGCAGCTGGTGTGCCACCATTGCGGCTTCGCCATGCCGCATCCGGCGGCGTGCCCGAAATGCCAGGCGCAAAACTCCTTTGCCGCCATCGGGCCGGGCGTCGAGCGCCTCGAAGAGGAGGTGCGCGAATTGTTTCCGCAAGCGCGCGTGCTCGTTCTCTCAAGCGATCTTGTCGTCTCGGTCGAGCGCATGCGCGAGGAATTCGCCGACATCGCCGCCGGCCGCTTCGATATCGTCATCGGCACCCAGCTCGTCGCCAAGGGCCACCACTTCCCGATGCTCAACCTGGTCGGCGTGGTCGATGCGGATTTAGGTCTCAGCAACGGCGATCCGCGCGCCGCCGAGCGCACCTTCCAGCTGCTGCATCAGGTGGTCGGCCGCGCCGGCCGCGAAGCCGGCGCCGGGCTTGGGCTGTTGCAGACGCACCAGCCCGAGCATCCGGTGATGCGCGCGCTGATCGCGCAGGACCGCGAGGCGTTCTATTCCGCCGAGATCGAGATGCGCGAGCGCACGCTGTATCCGCCGTTCGGCCGGCTCGCCTCGATCGTCGTCTCCGGCCCCGACAAGAACGACACCGCGGCGCAGGCGCGGGCGCTGGCGCGCTCAGCGCCCAAAATCGATAAGACTTTTGGCGACGACGTGCGCGTGCTCGGCCCCGCCGAAGCGCCGCTCGCGCTGGTGCGCGGCCGGCATCGGCTGCGGTTATTGGTGAAGGCGCCGCGTGCCTTTGATCTCTCGGCCTATATGCGCGAATGGCTCGCGGCGGCGCCGAAGGCCAAGGGGAGTATCAAGCTCGACATCGACGTCGATCCGCAGAGTTTTTTGTGAGCAGGCTCGTTCCATGATAATCGACGATCTCGCGCTGGCGCGTGCGATTCACGTTCTGGCCCTGGTGCACTGGGTCGGCGGCTTATCCGTCGTGACGACGATTGTTTTGCCCCATGCGCGCCGATTGCCCAATGCGACGGACTCTGTCGCAGCCTTCGAGGCGTTCGAGCGGCGTTTCGCATTTCAGGTCCGCATTTCGATTCTGCTGGTCGGCCTGTCCGGCCTCTACATGCTGGCGAAGCTCGATGCCTGGGATCGCTTCCAATACGCGTCGTTCTGGTGGCTCGATCTCATGGTCGCGGTCTGGATGCTGTTCGCGCTTATGGTCTACGTGCTCGAACCACTGGTGTTGCATCGCCACTTCCACGAATTCGCTCTACACGACAGGAAACGCGCCTTCGCGGCGGCGACTGCATTTCACGCGGTAGCCCTATTGATATCGGCCTTCGCGATTGCCGCGGGCGTTTTCGGGGCGCACGGCGGATTCTCCTGACGCGTATTCCGCCGCTTTCGGCGTTTCACCCTCAATGCGCCCAAGGGTCTGGGCGACCAAGCAGCAGCGGGCCGAAAATCACGGCAAAGCCGCCGAAGGCCAGCACCCAGGCGCCGGCGGCGGCGTGAAGGAATGCGCTCGACGGCTCGAACGCGGCACCAATGCGGGCGAGCGCCGCGACCAGCGCACACAAATAGATTAGCTGCGTCGCCACCGACGCTGCGAGTTTGTGTCCGGTATGGCTGAGGCTTGCGCGCGTCATTACCGCAAGCGTCATCAGACCAATCGCTCCAGTCGTCCAGGCGTGCAGGCCAGCGCTCGCCGGCCAATTGGACGGCCATAGGATCGCCGTGCCGAGCAGGAAGAATCCGACCGGCACAAATGCGTAGCCGATGTGCAGCACAGCAACGAGACGATCGGCGAATGTGCGGTCGCCGGCCCAGCGCGCCAACCGCACGGCCTGCAACGCACCGGCAAGCATCAGCGCTATGCCGGATTCCGCAAATTGTGGCCACACGATCCACATGGCGAATGCCAGTGCGCTGCCGCCGAGCGCGAGCGTATCGAAGCGCGAAAATTGCCGGGGCAGCCGACCCGGATTGTTCCGCACCAGCCAATTGTGTGTAAAGCTCGGCAGGATGCGCCCGCCGACGAGCATGATGAGGCCGATCGCCGCTGCAATGCCGAGACGGGTGCCATAGTCGGCACGGCCGCGTTCGATCACTTCAAGATGGAAGACAACATTACCGGCAATCATTACGGCGAGCACGATGAGGACACGCAGATTACGCCAATTTTTGCCGGCGACGACCTCACGCAATGCAACCGCCGCCAGCGTGGCCAGGAAAGCGACGTCGATCGCGGCAGCGAGTCTAACGCCCCAGATCGCAGAGCCTGCCATCGCTACGCGGCCCGCGAGCCACAACGCAACAAGCCCCGCCAACGGATAGCCGTTGATTGGTAATCTCCCGGTCCAATTCGGAATTGCAGTCAGCAGGAAGCCAGTGGCGATCGCCGCCACGTAGCCGTACAGCATCTCGTGAATATGCCAGTCGAGCGGCGTCATCGCGGTCGGGAGCGACAGTTCGCCGAAATATTGCGGCAACCATAGCAGAATACCGAGCGTGGCCCACAACGCGCCGCCGAGGAAGAACGGACGGTATCCGTAGGAAAATAGAATCGGCCCGGTGTAGTCACGCCGCCGCCGCAGTGCGGCGTTCATGCTTATTGTGTGTTTGGACATTTTGTTTATTCCTATGGATCCTACCGGCGGTCGCTTTGACAATTGTCAACGTGTCTTGGCTGTGCCCGGTGTAATAAAATCAAAATGTGTAATTCCCCCAGACAGCGGAGCTGATCGGTGCCGAAATCAGTCGGGCAGATGTTCCGAGAATGGTACATTGTGGGCCTCGCGATTTTCGCGATCTTCGGCGGGCTCTACTGGGCATCCCGCGAAATGCAGCCGTCAGGAGTGGTGGGTGGAACCCAGGGCGCACCCAGCGCCCAGTCAGCTACAAGCAGCTACGGAATGCCCTCCCCCAACGCGTTAAGCACAGGAATTTCACCGGCGGCTCCCGCTGTGTCCGCTGCAGCCGCGCCTGCGCCGAGCCCGCCGGCGGCTGTGCCCCATGATCACATGGCTACGATGGCCGCGATGCCCATGATAGCCGCGGCGCAGCCTGTGCCGGCGAGCGCCGGGCAGGCTCAGCCCACCAACGCCGCTGCGACAATGGTGAGCGGGGATGCAGCTGCGGGCCAGCAGGTGTTTAAGAAGTGTTCAGTCTGCCACTCGTTGGAGCCGGGCAAGACCATTCTCGGTCCATCGTTGGCGGCGGTCATTGGCCGCAAGGCCGGTGCCGAACCTGGCTACGATTACTCGCCGGCTATGAAACAGGCCAATATCGTCTGGGATGCGAAGACGCTCGACGCCTATCTAGCCGATCCGCAGAAGATGGCGCCCGGAAACAAAATGCCGTTCGCGGGTCTAAAGACGGATCATGACCGTGCGGATGTCATCGCATTTCTGGTGTCGTCACGGACGGGCACGCCGCAGGCGGCGGCACCGCCCGCCGCTGCTGGACAAGCTCAAAGCACACCGGCCGAGCCCCCGGCGAATCAGACTTCGCCAGCGAGTCCGAGCGGCCCATTCGCCTATGTCCCAGATGCCAATTACACTTTGCGGTCCGGGATTGCCGACGGGCGCATGGTTTATCTCGGTGTCGGCGGTGCCATCGACGGCAAGGTGAATCCGGTTTTGACGGCCGCCGAGGGACAAGTCGTGCAGCTTACATTGATCAACGGCGAGGGCGCCGAGCACGACATTGTTTTCCCCGATCAGGATGCCAGATCGCCGCGCGTGACCGGACGAGGCGCGAGCACGACTATCGCGCTCCGCGCGACCAAATCCGGCGATTTCATCTATTTCTGCAGCGTGCCCGGACACCAACTCGCAGGCATGCAAGGTCAATTCGTTGTTACGCCCAAGCTGCCAGCGCAGACGCTTGTCGAGGCGGACATTTCACGCGACCCGGCCGACTTGCCGCCGCCGATCGGTAAGCGCGAAGCGCGGACCGTACGGGTCGACCTTTTCAGCGCGGAGGTGGAGGGGCGTCTCGCCGAAAGCACGACGTTCGGCTACTGGACCTTCAACGGCAAAGTGCCAGGACCATTCATCAGGGTCCGGGTCGGCGACACGATCGATATCCACCTGAAGAACTCACCAGACAGCGCGATGATTCACTCGGTGGATTTCCACGCAACAACGGGGCCTGGCGGCGGCGCTGCCGCTTTGCAAGTCGAGCCAGGAAGCGAGAAATCAATGACCTGGAAGGCGCTGGTTTCCGGTCTCTATGTCTATCACTGCGCCACGCCCATGGTGGCCGAGCATATTGCGAACGGCATGTACGGCATGATCCTCGTCGAGCCGGAAGGCGGGCTGCCGCCAGTAGATCGCGAGTTCTACGTTATGCAGGGCGAGATCTACACCGATGCGCCATATGGGCAGCGTGGCAGCCAGGAGTTCAGCGTCGAGAAGTTATTAGGCGAGCACCCTGAATACTTTGTATTCAACGGCTCGGTAGGAGCTTTGACGAAACTTCACCCGCTTCATGCGAAGGTCGGCGAAACGGTCCGTATCTTCTTCGGCGTCGGCGGGCCAAACTTCACGTCGTCATTCCACGTGATCGGCGAAATATTCGATCGAGTGTACAATTTCGGTGGGGTGGAGACGCCTCCGCTGCGCGGCATTCAGACGGTTCTGGTGCCCGCTGGCGGCGCCACCATCGTCGAATTCAAGCCGGAAGTACCGGGCAATTACACATTGGTCGACCATGCCATCGCGCGCATCGAGCGTGGGCTGGTCGGAATACTGAATGTTGAAGGACCGCCCAATCCGGAAATCTACAACGGCAAGGTGATGTCCGGAATGGGGCACTGATTTGATTTCCGGTGTGTGGGATGGGTTTCGTGAAACGAAGCCCATCGCTCATCCGATTTCCAAACTCGAAATGGGTTTCGCCGCGTTCTTCCCATCCTACTTGCGTCTTGATGTCGGCTTTCGCTTCGCCCGCCCATGCGGCGCCAATTTTTTTCGTTCCGCTATCGCAAGCGCTCGCCCGGCCCAAACGGCGAGTTCATCGGGATCGTCGTAGAGGCGTTCGGGGATGCGCCAATACGGTAGAATAACGCGGCGGCCGCCTTTGTTACGGACATAACTGAACGGCCGGCTGCCTTCGCGCTCGAAATCAGGGATGCTGCTTTCGTCCACTTTGAGAAAAATCGCGCCGTCGGACACCAGCCCGAACATAACGCCGCCGCAAAAGATGCCGGCGCTGCGGAACATGCGCCTGACCGTCACCGGACGGAATGGCGCGAACAGTTCGCGGATGAACTCGGGGTCCAAGCGGGAAACTCTCTATCGCGAGCGAAATTCAGCGCAGAATATCTGTGAATAATTCTTATTGTTCAATGGTTTATTGGCCTTATCCCAGTTCCTCTTGAAATCCCGAACGGCCTTCCTAAATCGTCGCTCGCCAGACGCCATCGTGGGTCTGGTGCGGGCGCTGGACAGTGTCCGGCGCGTCGCTCGTGTCCATGTTGCTCAACGGAGGATATGGCTATGAACCTCAACCTTGATCCGTTCTGGCGGTCGAGCATCGGCTTCGACCGTATCTTCGACCTGATGGACGACAGCCTTCGGTACCAGCCGGAGGATAACTACCCACCGTACAACATCGTCCGGACCGGCGAAAATGCCTTCCGCATTTCGCTCGCGGTCGCCGGCTTCAAGCCCGACCAGATCACTGTGACGGTGCATCAGAACACTCTCATCGTTACTGGCCGCGAAGCGCAAAAGAGCGATCACGACTACCTTCATCAAGGCATCGCGTCACGCGCCTTCGAGCGCCGCTTCAGCCTCGCCGACTTCGTCGAGGTGAAGGAGGCGTCCTTTGAAGATGGATTGCTCCAAATCGACCTGGTGCGCGAGGTGCCGGAGGCGATGAAACCGAGGCGGATCGAAATCCGCCCAGGCAACGCCGTCCAGAACAACAAGACCAAGACGATCGACAACGTGCGGGCGGTCTCGTAGATCGCGAATTTTGCCGATTGCTCACTCGAGGTGGCTTGGGCACCCATCTCGCCAAAGCCACCTCCTTTGCAAACGAAAGGAGGAGATCATGCAACGCAAACTCGATCCCATATCGATGGGGACCGATTTCACCGCACGCGAGGACGAATTCGATCTGCAAAGCCTGTTGCATCCGGCACAGGCGTTTGAGCATCCGCGCGACGTCGTCAACGAACCCGATCTGACGTTGAACGAAAAGCGGGCAATCCTTGCATCATGGGCGTCTGACGCCTGCGCGGTTGAAGCGGTGCCGGCGCTGCGGCATGTGCCGGGCGGCAAACTGCCCGTTCGCTTCGACGAGGTTATGGACGCGCTGCGCGATCTCGACAACCAGGCGAAGGATCAGAGCGCCGGCAGCGCGCGGTATCGGCGCATGTTGCGAAAGCAGCGTCTGGGCTTCCGGCGCAACACATCCGATCGGGGAGAAGGATCGCCTCTCAACTGAGGCGGCCCTGCTGCGGCCGGCCGCACGTCATCGGCGCCGAGATCGAGACAATCCGTACCGGGGCAGTTCGTCAGGACGCCGCGGCCGGCGCTTCCACCATCGTGTGGGTGTACTCGACGCTGTCATAGACAGCCACCTGAACGATCGGGTGGCCCTTCTTGATGACCATCGCGGCCGATTGAGCCTCTTCCGGTGTCGTGTAGGAGCCCTTGGTCTGCCGGTCGACCTGGAGCAAATACCGGCCGCGCTCCGGCCGCTTGCGTTGCGACGGCACCTCATCCGATTCCTTATCGGTCTCGTCCTTTTGTGGCATTTTGATTTGGCGCGAGGCCATTTAGTGCTCCTTTGTGGGGGGAAGTCTCTATGTAGTGTTTCCGGGCATCGGCCGCCAGCACAATCGCTCGGCCACCTGCGCGAATGGCGCGCCGCCGTTGCTAAGGTTAAGGGTCGCGTTAAACACGATATCGGCCTCGATCCGCGCGAACCGTGCCACTGCTTGCAGCGTCATGCCCGGCCACTCGGGCCCGGCCTCTGGCCGGCCCGAGTGTAAACTTGTTGCCGGGCATCCACGTCTTAGCGGCGATTCGAACTCAAGACGTGGATGGCCGGGTCAAGCCCGGCCATGACGGCTAAGTATTGGGATAGCGCAGCGGCGCATCGTTGGCATCGACGATCATCTTGCCGATCGGCCACAGCGCGATCCCGGCAAGTTTGAGATGCGCCCAGGCGAACGGGATGCCGATGATAGTCACGGCCAGCAGAACGGCGAAGATGAGATGGCCGAGCGCCAGCCACCAGCCGGCGAGCACCAGCCACACGATATTGCCGAGAAAGCCGAAAAATCCGGTACCGGCGTCGTGCTGGCCAAGATGCTCGGCGCGCGACACGGCCTTGCGGCCGAACGGCAGCAGCGTGTAGGAGGCGATATTGAATGCCGCCCGCGCCCAGGGAATGCCGATAATGGTGATCGCCATGATGACGGCGGCGACCAGCCAGCCGACCGCCATCCAAAGGCCGCCGAAGACGATCCACAGCAGGTTGAGCAGGATGGATAGGGGCGACATCGGGGTCCTTCGAAATGCGCTCCGCACCGCGCGCAACACCATATAGTAATAGTATCGCTCCGCCTCAAACCCAAACGTCTGGCAATGAATCTTCGCACGATCATCCCTGGCGCCGGAATTGTCATCGTCTCCTTCATCGGCGCGTCGCTGCTGTTGGATCTGCTGTGGCCGTCAACGATCTTCGCCTTACCGGCATCGCCGCCGCCGACAAAACGCTCCGCGTCATCGCCAACGGCGCCGTGACCGTGGCGATCGCGTCGCTGTCGATGCAGTAATTGTCATTCCGGGCTCGCGCTGCGCGCGCCCCGGAATGACGATATCAGAAGAACGCCTGGATTCCGGTCTGCGCGCGGCCGAGCACCAGCGCGTGGATGTCGTGGGTGCCTTCGTAGGTGTTGACCGTTTCGAGATTGCACATCACGCGCATGACGTGGAATTCCTCGGCGATGCCGTTGCCGCCGTGCATGTCGCGCGCGAGGCGGGCTATTTCGAGCGCCTTGCCGCAATTGTTGCGCTTGAGCAGCGAGATCGCGGGCGGCGACGCCTTGCCCTGATCGATCAGCCGCGACAGCCGCAGCGCCGCGTGCAGGCCGAGCGTGATCTCGGTCTGCATGTCGGCGAGCTTTTTCTGCACCAGCTGATTGGCGGCGAGCGGGCGGTTGAATTGCTTGCGGGTGAGCGCGTATTCGCGCGCGCGATGCCAGCAGAATTCCGCAGCCCCCATGGCGCCCCAGGCGATGCCGGCACGCGCCACGTTGAGGCAGCCGAACGGGCCGGCAAGGCCGGAGACGTTCGGCAGCAGGTTTTCCTCCGGCACGACGGCGCCTTCGAGCACCACTTCGCCGGTGATCGAGGCGCGCAAGCTGAGCTTGCCTTCGATCTTCGGCGTCGAGAAACCCTTGGTGCCGCGCTCGATGATGAAGCCGCGGATCTTGCCGTCGAGCTTCGCCCAGATCACGCCAAGGTCGGCGACCGGCGCATTGGTGATCCAGGTCTTGGCGCCGCTGAGGCTGTAACCGCCAAGCGCTTTCGTTGCGCGCGTCACCATCGAGCCGGGGTCGGAGCCGTGGTCGGGCTCGGTAAGGCCGAAGCAGCCGACCAGTTCGCCGGTCGCCAGCTTCGGCAGATATTTGTGGCGTTGCGCTTCGCTGCCGTAGGCGTAGATCGCCTGCATGACGAGCGAGGACTGCACCGACATCGCCGAGCGGAAGCCGGAATCGACGCGCTCGAGCTCACGCGCGATCAGCCCATAGCAGACATAATTGAGACCCGCGCCGCCGTATTCTTGCGGGACGGTCGAACCAAGCAGCCCGAGCGCGCCCATTTCGCGCACGATTTTCGGGTCGTAGCTGCCGTCGCGGTTGGCGGCGAGCACGCGGGGGAATAGCTTCTCCTGGGCGTAATCGCGCGCGGTGTCGCGCACCATGCGCTCTTCCTCGGTCAGTTCGCCTTCGAGGTCGAGCGGATCGTCCCATTTGAACGCGGCGTCCTTGATCAGGGCGCTTTTCGGCTGGTGTTGTTCCACCTTTTCCGCAAGTTGCGACATAACATGTCTCCTTGGGTCCCGGACTGCCGCGAAGCTTAGAAGGGGGCGCAACCTGCGGCAAGCGCGCACCGTTGCCGCATCGCCGGGCTTCCGCTATCTACACGGCGTTGCCATCTAATTGCGCCCGTAGCTCAGCTGGATAGAGCGCTGCCCTCCGAAGGCAGAGGTCAGGGGTTCGAATCCCTTCGGGCGCGCCATTGGTAACCAGATCATTAACGTAAGAGCAACGATTTTTGCGGACCATGCGGCGGTCTGGGGTGGACTAAGACTTTTCAGCCGTGACGACGATTGATTTCCTGCAAGCCTTCGAGGCTCGTCTTGCGCTTTACAGCCTCGACGACCGGGCGCGACGCATTCTTGCCGAAACCTGGCCGATAATTGCGCCAACTCTGGAACAGGCGATCGATGAGGTTCTGATCGTGGTGCGGGTCTTGCCCCGCATCGGCGATATCGTCACGGCGAACGCGGAACTCTTCAAAAAGCTCGAATTGGCGCATTTTCGCGCCCTGTTGGGCGGCAGCCTCGATCGCGACTATGCCGAATCGTGCCGGCGCACCGTCGAGCAGGAAGCCGCGATCGGGCTGGACGGCCGCATCCGCAGCACGACCGGCAGCTACGTGCTCAAGGCGGTGCTCAACGCGCTTGCCCGCAAGCATCGTTTCTCGTCCGCGGCAGTCGTCGCCTGTGGCACGGTCATCTCGCAGGTCATCAGCTTCGACGTTGCAAATGCGATGACGCTGCACCGCCAGGCAGGGGAGCAGGCAACGATCCAGCGGCGTAGCATCATCGACGAGGCCATCGCCGAATTCGCCGGCGCGATCGGCGAGGTGGTCAATGCCATCAAGGAAACGTCCGTTTCACTCACCGCCACCTGCTCGACATTGAACGAGGTCGCCGCCGACACGCGCAATCGCATGGCACAGGCTTCGTCGGCTTCGGCCGAGACCGCGCAACGCATCGACGTCACCGCGGCCGCAACGGAAGAGCTGTCCGGATCGATCCGGGAGATCGGGCAGCAAGCGACCCGGGGCTTGACCATGGCGCAGTCGGCCGTGGCCGACGCCGAACGCACCCAGAATGTGATCCGGTCGCTCGATAATGCCGCCGACCGCATCGGTTCCGTGGTCGGCGCCATCTCCGCGATTGCGTCGCAGACCAACCTTCTGGCTTTGAATGCGACCATCGAGGCGGCGCGCGCCGGCGATGCCGGCAAAGGCTTTGCGGTGGTCGCCGCCGAAGTGAAAACGCTCGCCAACCAAACCTCGCGCGCCACCGAGGATATCGCGCAGCAAGTTGCCGCCATCCAGGAGGCAACCAAGCGCTCCGTCGAAGAGATCGCCTCGATCGCGCGCGCCATCAACGAGCTCACCGGCGTCTCGACCAACATCGCTTCCGCCGTGCAGCAGCAGAGTGCGACGACCGCAGCGATCGCGGAAAGCGTGCACAACGCGGCCGGCTACACCGCGCGCGCCTCGACGGAAGTCGGCTCGGTCGAGCAAGCCGTCACCCGCGGCTCAGCCGCCGTCGGCGACATCACGAGCTGGACCGCCAAGCTGTCGGCGCGCGCCAACGATCTCGAAGCCAAGGTCGCATCGTTCTTCAATCGCGTCCGCGCCGCGTGAAGCGCTTCATCCTGCACCGCTTTTTCGGAACAGGATAAGCACCATCGTTCTCGCGGCGCATGTGCGCCCGAGTTTTGTTGGTCTTCCTCCCGCCGTGCGGCAAGGGGCGGGTTTGAAACCCGCCCCTACAACGAAGAGGGGAAGCTGGTCTTGCTCCCGCCCCGCGGCGTAGGGGCGGGTTTGAAACCCGCCCCTACAACGAAGAGGGGAAGCGGAGCGCCGGCAGGCGCACCATCCATTGTCCGCGCCACACTTTCAGATGTTGCCATCTGTTAGTGCTTCGGGCGCGGCTCCAGCGGGAGCCGCTCGCCTCTCGGCGCTCCACCGCGGCGCTTGCCACGCAAATCAATGCCATGGCTCAGCCCAGGCCGTGTTTCCTGGGACGTGCAAACCGGCGGGCGTTAGCCGCCGTGCGCTGTCCCAGTCCAGCGAAGCACCTCGCGGGCCGGTCATAGTGCCGGCCGAACCGATGCCCGAGCCGCCCGGGAGCGGGTTACAAATCCGCCCGCGGGAACCGCACTCGCCCCATCAATCGGCTGTCACCGGTCGACGACCCTTCGATGGGCGAGACAGAATCATTGTTGCATAACTGGCGACATATGTCAATAGAAATGTGATGCGTATCTGCTCGTCATAGCCGGGCTTGGCCCGGCCATCCCGATTCATGTGGCACAGTGTTGCCCGCCTAAACGAGATGGCCGGGTCAAGCCCGGCCATGACGAAAGAAGCAGCATTACGGCGTTGGAAATCTACTCCGCCGGCTGCTTGGGCTTCGGCTTCGGTTTGACGAAGGTGCCCTTGAGATTGTCCCAGAGCTGAATCTTGGCGCCGTTCTTGTGCATGATCACGCTCTGCTGCAGTACCGAGAGCGAATTGTTCCAGGCCCAATAGATCACCAGGCCGGCCGGAAAATTCGCCAGCATGAAAGTGAAGATCAGCGGCATCCAGTTGAAGATCATCTGCTGGGTCGGATCGGGCGGCGCCGGATTAAGCTTCATCTGCACCCACATGGTCACGCCCATCATCGCCGGCCAGAAGCCGAGGTGCAGGAATGATCCGACGAGCGGCAGCATCGTGGGATCGAACGGGATTAGTCCGCCCAGATTAAAGATGTTGGTCGGGTCCGGCGCGGACAGGTCGTGGATCCAGCCGTAGAACGGCGCGTGGCGCATCTCGATGGTGATGAACAGCACCTTGTAGAGCGAGAAGAACACCGGAATCTGGATCGCGATCGGCAGGCAGCCGGCGATCGGATTGATCTGCTCTTTCTTGTAGAGCTCCATCATCGCCTGCTGCTGCTTCACCTTGTCGTCGCCATAGCGCTCCTTGATCATCGCCATCTGCGGCTGCACCGCCTTCATCTTCGCCATCGAGGCGTAAGATTTGTTGGCGAGCGGGAAGAACAGAATCTTGACCAGCACCGTGACGATCAGGATAGCGATGCCGAAATTGCCGACGACATGGAAGAAGTAGTCGATGGCGAGGAACATCGGCTTGGTGATGAAGTAGAACCAGCCCCAGTCGATCAAGAGATCGAAATGATTAAGGTGAAGCTCCTGGTTATAGCCGCCGTCGATGCCGAGCGGGAAATTGATGCCGACCACCGAGACTTCCTTGGCGCCGGCGAACAGCCGCGCGTCGGCCGATCCGGTCGCGCCCGGCGCGATGGTCTGGGCCGCAAGCAGATAATCGGTCTGATAGGTTTTTAGACTATCGTTTTCGGCGGCGGAAAAACGCGCGCGAACCTTGACGTCGGTGTCGGGAAGCAGCGCGGCCGCCCAATATTTATCGGTGATGCCGAGCCAGACGTTGGTGGCGTCCCAGCTTTCGGTCTTCTTGTCGTCTATTTTCTTGTAAGTTTCGGTCTGCTCGCCCTGGTCGCCGATCACGCCGATCAAGCCTTCATGCAGGATGTAATAGCCCTGCACCTTCGGCGCGCCGTGGCGCGAGATCAGCGCATAGGGAAACAGCGTGACGGGATTGCCGCCCTTGTTCTGCACGTGGTCCTTGATGGTGAACAGGTAGCGGTCATCCACCGCGATGGTGCGGCGGAAGATCAGTCCCTCGCCGTTGTCGTAGCTCAGCGTTACGGGATGATCGAGGCCGAGCGCGCCCGAGCCGACCTGCTGCCACACCGTGTCCGCTCCGGGCATCGCCGCCGTGGTGCCCGAGGCGGCGACCCAGCCGAACTCGGCATAGAACGCGTCCGGCGCTCCCGACGGCGAGAACAGCACGATCGCCGGCGAGTCAGGGTCGACCGTTTCGCGATATTGCTGGAGCGCCAGATCGTCGATCCGGCCGCCCTTGAGGTCGATGCTGCCGCCGAGCCGCGGCGTATTGATCGCGATGCGCGGTGAGGTGGCGATGACCGCTTCGCGCGTGGCGGATGGCGGCTGCGCCGCGGGCGCGCTCGGCACCTGAGCCGAGCCCTGCGGAGGTTGCGCGCCCGGCTGCGCCGCATTCGGTTGCGTCGCGCCCGGCTGCGTCTGCGACTGTTCCTGCTGCTTCAGCTCCGCCTGCTGGCGCTGCCGCTCCATCTGCGGATAGCCGACGAAATACTGCCAGCCGACAACCACGAGCAACGACAGCACGACGGCAATGATGGTGTTCTTGTGCTGGCCCATTCAATGCTCATGCCTTGCGGGGTTTTTGCCGGGACTTGGCTCGCGGCGAACCCGCTTCATGTAGGGGCCGCCCGCGGCTGCCGCCAGTTGCACCGCGCCCGCGTTCGGCGGCGGTGTCCGGTGAGTGAATTCGGTGGAGCGCCGCACCGAATTCCCGCTTCATCTCGTCAAATGGCAGCGCCAGCGCCGCGCGCCGCCCGATCAGCACATAGTCATGACCGTCGCGCATCGCGCCGCCAGGCGCGAGCCTGACAATTTCCCGCAACCGGCGCCGTACCCGATTGCGCTCCACGGCATTGCCGACTTGCCGCGACACCGTGAACCCGACGCGGACGCCGCCATGGTCGCCGCGCGGGCGCGCCTGCAACACGAACGCGCTCACGGCACTGCGCACGCCGCTCGACGCGGCGCGAAAGTCGGTCCGGCGTGTCAACCGCTCCATGGCAATGACGGGAAGCCGGCCCCGATCACGCACTGAGCTTCTTGCGCCCCTGCGCGCGGCGTGCGGCCAATACTCTGCGGCCGCCTTTCGTCGCCATGCGGGAACGAAAGCCGTGACGGCGCTTGCGCACCAATTTGCTCGGTTGGTAGGTCCGTTTCACGAGATTGGTCTCCGCTGCGGTTTGACCTCAGCCGGCTCGTCGATCGGCCTTGTCAATGCGCGTAATTTCGTTGCTGGCGCACGATTTCCGCGGCTTATACGCAAGCACTTCCGGCGCGTCAATGTGACCGGTCCGGCCCTTCGAGCCGGATATCTTGAGCAGCAAATAGTCACAAAAAGGTCACCGGCAACCGCGAGGGAACGAACCAGAAGGCGATCCGGCCTATGCCGAGGTGGGAAAACGCGCCGCCGTCACCTATTTAATGCGGAGTTTGACGAGTTCTCAGGTGCGTCGCATCATAGGGCGACTGCGCCGTCTTGGCCAAGGCAGGACCGGCAGCGAAGGCTTAAGCCGATGACTGATGAAACCGCGACACGGCCGGAGTCGGTCCGTGCGCCGCGCTTTGGGCTTTCCGGAAAGCTCCTCGTCCTCACGATCCTGTTCGTGATGATCGCGGAAGTGCTGATCTATGTGCCCTCGGTCGCCAATTTCCGGGTCGTATGGCTGAAAGACCGCCTGGCGACCGGCTACACCGCGGCGCTCGTGCTCGAGGCCGCGCCGAATGGCATGGTCCCCGACAGCCTTGCCAAGCAAATCCTCGACTCAATCGGTGCGCGCGCCGTCGCCATGAAAATGGGCGAGCGCCGCCGCATGCTCGCGATCGACGACATGCCGCCGGCGGTCGATGATACTTTCGACATGCGCAACGTCACCACCTTCGAGGCGATCATCGATGCGTGCAAGATCATGCTCAACACCCGCAAGGACGTGATGCGGGTCGTCGGCCCGGCGCCGATGGGTGGCGAATATATCGAGCTGATCATGGACGAGCCGCCGCTGCGCAAGGCGATGCTGCGCTATTCGGTGGATATTCTGCTGCTGTCGCTGGTCATTTCCGTCATCACCGCGGCGCTGGTCTATCTGGCGCTGCACTACATGTTCGTCCGCCCGATGCGCCGCGTCACCGCCAACATGATGGCGTTCCGCGCCGATCCGGAAAATGCCGACCGCATCATCGCGCCGTCGGCCCGCGCCGACGAGATTGGCATCGCCGAGCGCGAGCTTGCGACCATGCAGACCGACCTGGCCTCGATGCTGCACCAGAAGAGCCGGCTGGCCGCGCTCGGCCTTGCGGTGTCGAAGATCAACCACGACCTGCGCAACCTTCTCGCCTCGGCGCAATTATTCTCCGACCGGCTGGCAAAACTGCCGGACCCCACCGTGCAGCGCTTCGCCCCCAAGCTGATGCACGCGCTCGAACGCGCCATCGCCTTTTGCCAGTCGACACTTTCATATGGACGCGTGCAGGAGCCGCTACCCGAGCGCCGGGAAATTTCGCTCGAGCCGCTGGTCGAGGAAGTCCACGAGACGCTCAATCTCGGCCCCGATGCGCCGATCCGCTGGATCAGCGCGGTCGAGCGTGGACTCGTCGTGGAGGCCGATTACGACCAATTGTTCCGCATCCTTCTCAATCTTGCGCGCAATGCGGTGCTGGCGATGGAGAGCAGAGACACGCGCGATCCCGGCCGCGACCAGATTAGGATCACCGGCCGCCGCGAAGGCGCCGTCGTCGTGATCGAGGTGTCCGACACCGGACCGGGCTTCTCGGACAAGGCGCGCGAACATCTGTTCGAGGCGTTCCAGGGTTCGACCCGCACCGGCGGCACTGGCCTCGGCCTCGCCATCGCCGCAGAGCTGGTTCGCGCCCATGGCGGTGAAATCCGCCTGGTCGAGGGCACGATCGGAGCGACGCTTCGGGTAACCATTCCCGACCGCGCGGTCGAGCTCTCCGCGCATCGCGGTGCCCGCGCGCACGGCTGAATCCCTTCGTCATTCCGGATCGACGCCCTCCGTAACTCGCAAAGCGAGCGTAGGAGGGGCATTCGGCCCCGGAATGACGAGGTTATCTTGCCAATAAGCGTCGAAGCCTATAGCTACGGCGCGCCGCGCCCGTAGCTCAGCTGGATAGAGCACCAGACTACGAATCTGGGGGTCGGGAGTTCGAATCTCTCCGGGCGCGCCACTCTACGCCAGAGCACGCTAAGGCAACTCCAGCGTTGCGCCTTTTGCGCCGTGGTTCGCTTCGGAACGGATTCCGCCGGATTGACGCTAATACCAATCTGGCTATAATCTGGCCAGAATGCCTTTTGCCATCGTCCTCGCGCCCGAAGCCGTCGAAGACCTCAGGAAGCTGACGGCAAACGCTCGGGCAACCGTTCGGACTGCGCTCGAAGCGCATCTGAGACATGGGCCCGAGAAAACGAGCCGCAGTCGCATCAAGCGGTTGCGGGGATTGCGTCGTCCGCAGTATCGGCTGCGCGTGGGCGAGGTTCGGGTATTCTATGATGTTTCCGGCGCGACCGTCGAGGTTTTGGCGATCGTGGCCAAATCGGAGGCCGAGTCATGGCTCGCACAGTTCGAAAGTCCGGAGTGAAGGAAGTTCCACTCTCCGAAATCAAGGACGATCTGTCTCGGTTTCTTCGAGAGGCGGAGACGCAGGAGATCGTCATCACACGCCATGGCAAACCTGCGGGAGTGCTGATCGGCTTCGAGTCGGAAGAGGACTGGTTCGAGTACCGGCTCGAACATGACCCGCGGTTCTTGCGCCGCATCGAACAGGCACGGAATAGCCTACGCGCAGGACGTGGGGTCAGGCTTGAAGACCTTGAAACGGAATAGCGGCCCGCGCGTCGGAGCGTTTGCATAGGATGGCAAGCCAACGGATAGGATAGCGTGGACTCGATCACGGCGTCATAGCGCCACGGCGAACGAGTATTGCCCATCTTCGTCGGTCTTGGTGCGCCAATTTCGATTTGAAATCAATTACTCACGCCGGTGCTTCCGCGCGCGATAGTCGTTGAAGCAAGTTGGTCGCGTATATGTCGTATTTTTGGTCCCTGGGATTTGTTCGGTCGCGCCACTTTCGTGTCTCCCCCTTACTACTCCCCAGTAGACTTCGGTTGCGAGGTATTCTGCCAGCACTGATCTGACCAACAGGCCTCCCAATTGTGAGACGGAGTGGCGATAGACGCCTTCCTGCACGATAACCCAAGGACCCGACATGTCCTGCCCGGTCAGCAATTGAGGGTCTCATTCGTGGATCGTTCTTGCGTCGATGCGTTGGCCGCTGCCGGCACAATTGCAGCGTCCGAATATGATTGGAAACGCTACCCGTTCACGGCCAGCGGTTGGAATGAATTCGTGGGTTACTGGAATAACAACCAACAAGACGCCAAGCCCAGAGACATTTGCGACAAGTTGGAAACCCTAATTCCGGCATTGGCGTCGAAAGATCGTTGCCGCGCGACCAGGAAAATTCGTGGAATGCCGAAGTCAACACTGGGCGAGAGGAGATTGGCAGTCACACGGTATGCGCGGTGAGGGTAAGCAATCGCGGCTAACTCGGTTAGAATATGCTCACTGCACATTGCTCAGAACCGCCCGGCGACATAGTCTTTCAGTGATTCAGCCTCCTGCTGAATTTCAGCCAGGCGGTATTTGATTACATCAAGGATATTGATAATTCCCCGTAGGCGACCGTCTTTCGTGACCGGCACGTGCCGAATCTGATGTTGGTCCATCAGCTCGTAAATCTTGCTGAGGGGTTCGGCGATGTCGCAGGTAATGACCTTGCGAGTCATCAATTCACCAACGGACTTATCACCGACGTTGCGCCCGAAGGTCTTTAGGCCCCGGACGATGTCCACGCCGGAAATAATTCCAAGAATATTTTGGTTGTCATCGCTGACGACGATCGCAGACACGTCGTCAGCCTCAAGCTGATTGATGACAGCATCAACGTTCACATTAGATGGAATGACCGAGACGAAACTTCCCTTGCCCTCAATCAGTTTTTGAACGGTCATGAGAAGCACCTCGGACTTTAGGATGCTCAAGCCGCCCGAAGCTCGCGGTTGGCATCGGATAGTCGGCGCGGCAGAGTGCATCCCTCCATTTCATCTAAATCGAGCAGCGCATCGATCACCTCGTCGAGACGTGACGGTTCGGATTGCGGTTCGCCCCTGGGTGGGGCGAGTTCTATCTGATACGCATTGAGGCCCCAGTGAAGAAGGACGTCGCGCTTTTGCGCTGGTGACAGCTGCGCATCGGTGAGCACGGCTTTCGGAGATGCGTAATCTGCTGCCGGATCGCCCGGACCAAAGCCAGCGCGAATAATATCAGGTCCAACTGTCCATTCCACCCATTCCAAGCATCGTTGGTTTGCCGAGCGAACCGTTGGGCCGTTCACTTTTCGAGCAGGCGGAGTGTCAGAAAGCTGGAGCGCTGGCTCGCTGCTGTTTGCACCCCGCACTATGAAGTTCAGGCCTTGGCGACGCGCATAGGCAACCGCCGCCTCCGCCGACGGGAATGTGAGTTCGACCTGAGTCAATGTATCTTCATCGCCAGTCCAACCCATCAAAGGCTCAATAAACTGCGGAGAGCAACGTTCGAAGCGCAGCTTCCATTGTCGCGTCCGGGCTTTCCCGGATGTTGTCATGGCGGATCGCGCCAGCTTGTAAATCACGGCAACTGCATCGTTAGGAAATACCGAGGAAGCGGGCGCAGCGCGAGGCGCTCCCACTCTTTCGATCCAACGCTCCTCCGCAGGCTTGAGCTCTCGCAGCATTTATGCCCTCCCGCGCGAATGCGAAGCGGGAGCGGAATGCTCCCGCGTCGCCTATTTGCCGTTGATCGCGATGCGCTTCACCTTCGATTGCGCTTGTGCGGCCTTCGGCAGCGTTATCGTCAGCACGCCGTTCTTGAACGCAGCGGACACCTTGTCCTCGTCCACATCCTCGACCGGAAGGCGCCGTTCGAAGCGGCCGTAGTAACGCTCGCTAAACAGCCGATCCTTGTCCTCGGTCTCGGTCTTCTTCTCGCCGCTAATCGCAAGCACGCCGTTCGCCAATTCGACTTGGACGTCTTTCTCGTCGAGGCCCGGGATCTCGGCGGTAACCTTGATCTCGTTGTCGGTTTCAGCCACCTCGACGCTGGGCCAATTGGCGGCGACACGGTCAAAGAAGCGGTCTGACCCAAACGGCGCGAGATCAAAGCCCCGGAAAACATCGGCGAAGAGGCGATTCATCTCGCGATGAAGCGTCAGAAATGGGCTGTCCTCGCTGCGGCGCACGCTCACGTCGCGGCTGCGGTTCCACGGAATGAGGTCTCTCATAGCCATCGTCTTCCTCCTTTCCTTCTGCGAAGCCCGCGGCACGGCACGTCGTTCGCCGTGCCGCAGGTTCAGCAACAACGACCTGATGACGTTCAGGCCGCGTTCTTGTGCTCGATCTTCTGGTTGTCGTTGCCGGCGTTGATCGCAATCCGGCGCGGCTTCATCGCCTCGGGCACTTCGCGCACCAGGTCGATCTTTAGGAGACCGCCCTCGAACGATGCATCCCTCACCTGGACGTAATCGGCCAGATTGAACAGCCGCCGGAACGGACGCGCCGAAATTCCCTGATAGAGGTACCGGTGCTCGCCCTTGTCGGCCTTGCGGCCCTCGACGGTCAGCACGTTTTGCTCAGCCGTTATGGCGATATCTTCAGGTGCGAAGCCCGCCAACGCCAGCGAGATCTGGTAGTGATCCTCACCGGTCCGCTCGATGTTGTACGGTGGGTAATTGTCCTCGCCGATCCAGCGGGCGGAGTCATCGATGAGGTCAAACAGGCGATCGAACCCGACGGTCGATCGCCACAGCGGAGCAAGATCAAGGTTTCTCATAGCCACATCCTCCTTTGAGCAACATGGGTACGAGGGCGCCGGACACCGTGTTCGGCGCCCGCCTCGCCGGATCCCCAAATGGGCGTCCGGCACCACGCTACCGCGTGGCAAAAATCTAGTTAGAAAAGCAGTGTTACATTTCAAGGGGTGTGCCGCCTACACGATGCGAGGAACTCTTTGGAAGCTAAATTGTTCATCGTCGTTTGTAAGAACTCTCGATTTGTTCATTGAACGTGACATGCTCACAAGTGGCGTTCTCACGATCGTCTTCGCAAATAACTTGGCCGCCCTGCCGGTAATCGCATGGCAAAAATTCATGTTGCCTTGGTATGTTCAGAGGTGCAGTGCAGCGAATCGGGCAACAAAGGCCGCCGCCCATCCCACACTGAAAGGCCGCAACAACGGCCGAAGATCGTGCAGTCGCCGACCGTAAACCGGAAGCGCATTACGGCAGAACTCGTTTAGCAACAGTAACTTAGACAGATATCTCGCCCCCTTGAAATTTTATGGGCCTCTCCTAAATCCTCGGTCGCCGATTTTCGGCCTGGATACAGGACACCGATAGGTGTCCGGCGCAACAATCCGAGGTGGCTTGGGGCCCATCTCGCTCAAGCCGCCCCCTGAGAAAGGAGGAAGCACATGGAGCGCCGGCTTATAGATGGTTCAAGCGCGAACGCGCTTTACGATGTCCGGGACGGGTGGGACCCAAACGATTTGTTGCATCCCGCCCAGGCATTTGAGCATCCGTCTCACGTCGTCAACGATCCTGACCTCACGCTCAATGAGAAACGCGCGATCCTTGCTTCGTGGGCTTCTGATGCCTGCGCGCTGGAGGCTGCTCCTCACCTGCGCTGTGCGCCGAATGGGAAACGGCCGGTTCTATTCGATGACGTGATGGAAGCTCTCCGCACGCTGGACAAGCAGGCCAAGAAGCAGGGCGGCGACAGCGCGCGCTATCGCCCCGTGTTGCGGAGGACTCGCTTCGATTATCGTCCGCGCCCGCCCTACCGGGAGAGGCACTCGATCAACTGAATGGCCCAGGGTTTTAGCTAAGAAAACTTGGAGGTGAGACGTGCGGCATGAACGTCCCGATCTATCCAGGTTCATGGTGATGACCGGATTCATATTAAGTTTCGCCGTTATCCTTGCGACGATGGCAAAATAGGAAGGTAAACTGCGGCGGCTACAAACCGCCTTGGTCATTGGCAAGCGGAGGGAGAACATGAGGGATGTCCAGCCGAATGACGTAAATCATCAAAGTGTGCCCTCACAGGGCGAGCTTCTCGCAGCGTCGGCCATCGCTCAGTTCTACACCTTCGCTGACCGGTGCATGGACTGGGCAAAGACTACGCGTTCGTTTCAGGAGCGAGCGCTCTATGTGCAGATGGGACTGCAATGGCTTGCCGCCGGAGCGAGTTTGCAAACATTCCTACAATTGCAAAACCGCCACAATACGCCCACGGCGAGTTTCAGTAGTGAAAGGCAAGCACGTCTTCAGGAGATCACTGCGTGAATGACGAGGCCGATTGACACTTGACGCGGAGCTTACTGCACGCCACGTCAAATCAGCTTGATCAAGCATGTAAAAGTCGGATCGGGCTTTTAGGTTATTCGGAGGAGCACATGACGCCACCGACGCAACAAGCCACGACTATCGCTGCGGCAAATGTTCGGGCCTCAGCGTAGTGGCATCTTTGGCGAACGCCACGGCGGGAGCGGCCTCGGGGCCGCAAAAGTGAGACAAGGCCCTAATATGGCCCCTCCCGGCGTGTCTGTATCAAGGAAATCAAATTGGCGATCTGAGTTCACGGGTTCATCCAGTGCTGCCCGGGCGTTTATGATTTTGCGCTGATTAGAGCGAACTCATATTCACGAATTCGTTTGAACCCTAATCAAACAAGATCAAAAAAGAGCGTCGGAAAGTTTTGTTAGCACTCACCTCTTGACAGTGACAAACGTCCTCCCAAATCCAGCTGCGTTGGGGCGACAGAGCGCCGGAGGCCAATCCTAGTTGCCCCGTACCTAGACAGCATTATGGGTGCGCACATGATCACAGCATTTGCCGATCCATTCGAGGCGCTACTAAATCTGCAAAGAGAACTCGATGCGCGCTTAGCCAGCGATTGGCTTCAGGACCTGACGACCAGCCGCGGTCCCTTTCCGCCAATCAACGTTTTCCAGCAGGGCGATGACATACTGGCAATCATCGAGTTGCCTGGCATCGACAGTAACGACCTCCAAATCCAAGCCAAGGAGAACACCATCCGCATTTCGGGCAAGAAATCGGTCGTTTACCCCAATCGGGTGAGCGTGCATCGAAGGGAAAGGGTATTCGGGGAGTTCGATCGCACCCTGACCTTGCCGGTCAACCTCGATCCGGACCGCGTCAAGGCTGAGTATCGGGACGGGATCCTGGCCCTGTTCCTGCCGAGAGCGGAAAGCGACAAACCGCGGACTATCAAGATCAACTGATAGATAAATCTTGGAGGAAGCCATGGCTTCGAAGCAGACGCTGCAAGTTCAGCAGAAGCGAGAACTTGAAAAGAAGCAGGAGACTACGATTCCTGCGCGAGTATTTATGCCCAATGCCGACATATACGAAGACGAGGACGCGCTAACCGTCGTTCTGGAGATGCCCGGCGTCGACAAGGGTAATGTCGAGGTTAGCGTTGAAGATGGCGTTCTAAACGTTGGCGGACGGTTGGATTTTTCCAAGTATCAAGGGCTGCAACCACTCTATACGGAGTACAATATCGGTCATTACTCCAGGAGCTTTAGCCTCTCGAACAAGATCGCGCAAAACAAAATCGCAGCCGAAATGAAGGACGGGGTGCTTTTATTGAAACTGCCGAAAATAGAGGAAGCAAAACCTCGAACAATCCAGATCAAGTGATGGGTCATGGCGCTGCCCAAGTCCGACAGCGTCAACCTCGTGCTTGTCTATCTGGAAGCCGCATCAAGCGCAGGTGCTAGTGGTGATGAAGATCCGGGCCATGCATGCGACCCGTGAATTTCGTCCCCAGCCGGGGCTTCGGCGAGTCCTTGACGCTGTCAAGAATACGGCCGCCGAGATCAGAGCAACAAATGGCGCATCCTTTGCTTGGAGGGAGTCTCTGATCCGCGGTCAGCAAAGGGTCGCCGATCATTTCAGGCATTGTCCTCGCAACGCCCCAGCTCTCACAAGGCGAACGCGGCGACATCATGAACCGCATCGCGCGTATCGAGGCAGAACTGGATCACCTGACCCGTGCCTGCGATCATGGCCAGCCGCCAGCCTCATTCGCGTTCGCATCGAAAATTCCGGCGCCGCGCCGTCGGAATCGTCAAAGACGATGGAGTACGCCGAACGCATTGCCATCAATGCAAATTGACCTAGGGAGATGCAGTGATGAAATTAAACACGTGCACAGAGCAAAGACCTGACAATGTCGTTTACCTTGCAGACGTTCGGAAACGCTTTCATCACAGTGATGAACCGTCAGACCCTCCACCCGGCGCTGCCGCGGCGCGATCATGTGAGCTGACCTTCCTGCCGGCGGTTGCGACGGCTCAAGCTGCGCGGCTGAAATTGGTCGCGGATATGTCGCACGCCTTCCCGGTCTCGTCGCGCGGTGATTGCGGTCGAATGCGGTCGAACGTAGCCGATACGGCGGAGATTAACGGCCGACAGTCAATGGCTTAACCCCTAAACTTGCTGAAAGAAAACAAGTTTCACTTTTTTGTTCCGGTCGCGCTACGAATCTGGGGGCGCCTTCGCTGGCTTCTTGGCCCTGCTGCTAATCGGTTCGCCAGGGTGCCAGAGCACGGGTGTCTCCACTCGACAGATTTATCACGCGAACGATATTGGGACATTTATTCGTGCTGATAGCCGGGGCGCTTATCCCTGTACTCTTGAACTTTTATGAAATTCCTGAAGCATTGGTCTGGAAAGCTTTTTCCTTGATGTTCGGGATTCCCATGCTGGCACTCCTGTTCACGTATCCGAGGCGGCGCATGGCAGTGTACCGCAAACAGGCACCGCCTAGCGTGCTGGCGACTTTTATCGGGTTAGGTTCCGTGAGCCTCTTGGCAATGATTGCTTGTGCTAGCGCGCACGGCGTTCCTTATGCATGACCGCGTGCCACCACCGCGAGCGCAAAGGGTGCGTCGCAGGAACGCTTAATACTTAAACGGTCTGCAATTCCTTCTCGTGAGGAAACTGAAGATTGAAAAAGTGGGCATAGCGGGCGCCTTGCTCAAGCAGGAATTTGTGGCGTCCAGATTCAACAATGCGGCCATCCTCAACCACGTAGATTTGGTCTGCATTGATGATCGTGTGAAGTCGGTGCGCGATGACTAATCGCGTCCGCCCGCTAAAAAGTTTTGATATCGCTAAATTGACATAACGCTCGGTTTCGCTGTCGAGAAAGGACGTCGGCTCATCGAGCAATATGATGGACGACTTTCGAATGAGCGCTCGCGCCACCGCAATGCGCTGGCGCTGTCCACCCGACAATTGCATACCATGTTCCCCGACTTGAGTGTCATAGCCCAAGGAAAATTTTGCAATAAAATCGTCGGCGTGTGCGGCCTTCGCCGCGGCAACGACCTCATCATCCGTCGCGTCGGGACTACCCATTGCGATATTCTCGCGAATGCTGCCGCGGAACAGGAAAGCATCCTGACCAACGAAAGCCATGTGGTCGCGCAGCGATTTTCGCGACACCAATGAGATTTCCGCTCCATCAATAATTATGGATCCGCGATACTCTTCATAGAATCGCAGTAGCAAATTAAAGATCGTGGACTTTCCACCTCCCGACGGACCAACCAGGGCGGTGACACATCCGGGATCGGCGGAAAAAGTCACGCCTCGAAGCACCGGCGTATTGGGCCGGTAGCTGAACTCGACATTATCGAATTCGATGCAGCCCCTATTCACCTGAATATCCGGCTTGCTGGCGTCGTCCGGCCGTTGTGGGAGGTCGAGGAACTCGAAGAGAATTCGCAGGCCAACCAGCGAATTGTTGAGATCGATATTCAGCCGTGCAAGCCGTTTTGCCGGCTCATAGGCCAGAAGGAACGCCGTAATGAAAGCAAAATACGCGCCGGGCTGCGCGTTGAATGCCATAACCTGGTAACCGCCCATCAAGATCACCAGCGCCACCGCTATTCCGCCCAACACTTCCATCATCGGGTTGGTGAAATTAGAAGCACGCGCAAGTTTGTTGGCAACCTGCTCGATTCTATCCACGTTGGCGTCGACTCGGCTTCGCATGCGTGACTGCAGATTGAATGCTTCGACAATCTTGAAACCTTGAACTGTCTCTTGCAGAGCTTCCAGAATGTTGGCGCCGGCACCAAACTCAGTGTGAACGATCGCGCGGACTCGCTTGACCGCGCGGCGCCCCACAAGAATTGCCGGTGGCCCCACTATAACCGTCAGCAGCGACAGCAGCGGGCTTTGCCAAATCATCACGACGGCAAGGCCGACGAGCTGCATCGCATCTCGGCCGAGAGTCGTAATAAGCAGATTGATAGTATCGGAAGCGGCGCGGGCGCCCCACGTGATCCTGGCCGAAAATTCCGATGAGTGCCGGTCCGCGAAGAATTCCAATCCTTGCTGCAGGACCTTTTCAAAGAGACGGCGTTGATTCGTTGCGACGATTCGGTTGCTAATTCGCCCCATTTCCACCGCTTGGCCGTATGACGCTAGCCCCCTGAGTGCCGAGACAACGATGATGCTGATGCACACACTGATAACGGCGGCGATATTTCGGCTGACATATGCTTCATTGATGGCGTGCCCTATCAAATAGGCGGCAGCGGCAGTGCACGCAGCCATCACGCCCATCATCGCGACGACAAAGGCGTAGGCTCGCCACTGACCTATCGCATGCTCCGCCAGTAGTCGGCGAATGAGGCTTGGCGTCGAATACGGGTCAGCGAACGCTTTCCTCTTAAGCTTATCGAACATTTTCTGGTGATACTCTAATAACAGCTAGCGAAACAACCGGACAATATGTGCGTCCGTGTCCGCGATGGTCATCAATCTACCTGCTCGGGAAGAGAGATCAAGGATCACAGAGCAGGTTTCTCCGTACACCTTGAGAGACGCTACGATCATATGCATGTACCTCTTCATCTCCGGGCGCAGTCGTAGCCTGGGTTTTATCCCGTTAGCTCTTTTGCAGAGCCTGGTACCCGAGCTGTGCCGCCCGCAATGGATGCAATCGAACGAAGTGCCAGAGCAAGGCTACGCGGGTTGTATTCGGCAACGTCGCGCCTTGTTTCAGCATGTTGAGCAACGCCAATTGAGCCATTCGTCTTTCCGCGTGATTGAGTACAATGTTGCTATCGCTCAATGCCGAAATGTCGACGTCGCTGGCATTCGAACCTGAGATATTCCCGGAATTCGCCGAATCGAGAAAACGAAACAGCCGTGCAATGTCGCCGTAGATTGGCGAATTCGCTGAATCAGCATCATGCCAATTCGGCGCTGCCGCTAAATGCGATGTCGGATCATGTTTCCCGGCCCGTCGTGCGTGGGCTGCCCGTTGCGCCAAGCGCGCCGAGAACAACTGCCGCACGCGCGAGCGATTCGTTTCGCCGGCCCGGTGCACGCGATATTGCACGAGACACTCCGGCACGTTTGCGATTTTGGCAATCTCCGAGATGCGCAGCCACAGATCGTAGTCCTCTGCACCTTCGAAAGCCTGCCGATATAATCCGATCTTCGGAAAAATCGCGGCGCGGACCATTATCGAGGAATGCACGAACGGATTTGTACGAGCCAGCAATGACGCAAGCTCCTCCGGGCGCGTCGGCGGCTTCAGGGAGCCCGCTGCCGAACCCTGCTCGTCGATCTGCTCGGCCCACGTGCCAAGCAGGCCGATCTCAGAGTGACGATCGAGATATTCACTTTGGCGCTGCAGGCGCTGCGGCTGGGCGCGGTCGTCGGCATCGAGGCGTGCAATCAAGTGACCGCGCGATTCCGAGACCCCTCGATTGAGCGCAGCAACCAGTCCGAGCCTTTCCTGGCGGATGGCGCGGATACGCGGATCGCTTCGCGCGCCTGCTTCAATGATATGAGGAGAATTGTCCGCGGATCCATCATCGACGATGATAAGCTCGAAATCGGCTAGTGTTTGATCCTGAACCGACGTTATGGCCTCGCCGAGCCAACGCGCGCCATCGCGCACCGGCATGACCACGGAAATATGCGGCGTCATTGAGCTGCACGCCGACGTGCCCGGTAAGGATATCCCCTGGTCATATAGTGCTCGGCAATGTAGGCTCTATACGCCAAGGCGCGGCATCCAATTTGGTCGCATTGCCGTAATCTTGCGTTTCAGCTATCACGAATATGCCCCTGCATCAAATTTGGCGCGACCGATGCGATCCTGTAACGGCGGTCGAATTCTGTTTGATATTTCCACTTCAATGCGATGGACGGGGCCGCCAACGGGAATCGTGCGTGTCGAGCGCAAGCTCGCGTTATGGGCTCAAGCAAATATTCCCGACGTGGAATTTGTTTTCTTCGATCCCAGTCGGCTGGCCTATTGCGAAGTAACGCGTAACGCTCGGGAATTTCTGACCGGCGAAGCCGCGCTCGATACTTTCGGACTGCCTAGTCCAGCGCTCGCCGAAAGACGCCGCACCGATCGGGTTCCGTCCTCATTGAAGCCGGCCTTCCTCTGGCTCACTCAAACGCGCCGCATGATGCTCAATTGTCTTGAGCGGCTACGGCTGCAATCTCAAAGCCCACGGCTGGCCCATGTGGCGGATCGCCTGCAACGCTCCGTTATGTCGGCCAAGTATCGCAAATTTATGGTGCGAGAAGACAATACGCGTCGGCCATTCTATCCCCACGATTTGGCCGTTGGCGCGCGCATTCAATTTGAGCGCAATGACACCGTGGTGTGTGCGGGTTCTGGCTGGGGCCATACCAATATTGAAGCGATTAGCGAATTGAAGTCGCGGATTGGATTTCGGATGGTGCTGTTGTGCCACGACCTGGTTCCGCTGATGTTTCCGCAATTCTATCGGGACCGTGATGTCAAAACGTTTCAAAATTACATGCAAAAGGCCTTGGCCATCGCGGATCGGATTATGGTGAATTCACGCGCCATCGAGTCCGATTGCCGAGATTACTTCTTACGGGAGGGCATTATTGCCGGCGAGATTACGGTCGGCTTCCTTGGCTTCGATGTTGGGATGGATCGCTCGAAATCCGTCACCGGTCTGCCTGCCGGCCTTTGCCCGGGACAGTTTGTAATGCTGGTGAGTACAATCGAGCCGCGTAAGGGACACGCGCTGCTTTACAAGATCTGGCGGCAGTTGGTGGCCGAAGGTGTGCCGCAAGCAAAAGGCTTTAAGCTTGTATTTGTAGGCCGCGACGGCTGGATGGTTGATGATCTTCTTTCAGACATAAGGAACGATCAGGAGCTCGCCGAACACCTCGCAATTATCCACGACGTCGATGACGACCTGCTCGCTATCCTTTATCAAAATGCGGCCTTCTGCGTTTACCCGTCCGTGTACGAAGGCTACGGCCTTCCAATTATTGAGGCTTTCTCGCACGGTAAAGCTGTGCTCGCGTCGACGGGCGGCGCATTGCCGGAGCTGGCGCAGGGGTTCTCTCCTTGCATCGATCCGGCTGATGAACGGGCCTGGTATGAGATGATAAAGCTATGGATCGAGACGCCACAGGCTAAAATGCCATACGAGCAGGAAATCCGCACCCGGTTTCGACATCCGACTTGGGACGAGGCCGCCGCAAGCTTTTTCGCGGGCATTTCGGCCGCGCCTATTGCGCATCTGAATCGACAGTAATAGGGCGCGCGGCGCCGGCATGCCCGATTCGCGGCAAAGCGCGGTTGAGATTGGGCCAAATTACGGCTAGTTTGCCACCGATGCAGTTCGCGTTCGCAATCGTCAGCCTATTCCCCGGTGGCGGCCTTCAGCGTGACTGCGTTGATATAGCACGCCGCCTCCGCAGGCTCGGACACGACGTCACAATCTTTACTTCGCGAAAATCCGGCGATGAGTTTGCCGCTGATTTGTCGCTGCGAATTTTGCCTGTCGGTGACAGCACGAACCATTTTAGGCAGCGCAAGTTCTCTGACGAGTTCAGGAAGCAATCCAAGGGAAAGTTCGATTTTGTCGTCGGCTTCGACAAGCTCAGCGGGCTTGATATTCTCTACTGTTCGGATCGTTCAATACGGGCGCGGGCTACCCGGAATCCCTTCCTGCATCTGCTGCCGCGCTATCGAGAATATATCAACCTCGAAAGGGAATGTTTTGCGCCGAATCTGACGACCAATGTTCTGTTGTTGAGCGAGCCTCAATTTAATGAGTATTGGAGTTCATGGACTACTGAACAGAACAGGATGGTTTTATTGCCGCCGACACTGGCGCTGGATAGGCGAAGACCTGAATACCGGACCGATGGTACCCGCCAAAAATGGCGCACAAGCCTTGGAATATCGCTGGAAGATTGGGTTTGGATCGCGGTTTGTGTCCAACCGAAAACCAAGGGTCTCGATCGCACGGTACGAGCTTTGCGCCACTTTGCCGAGGCTCGTTTGCTCGTCGTCGGACTAGAGGAATCGGAGGCCCGGTCGGCGAAAATTAAATATCTGGCAGGCCAACTTGACGTCGCCAACCGCATTAAATGGCTCGGGCATCGCGAAAATGTTCCGGAACTGATGGCAGCCGCGGACATTTTCATTCATCCAGCGCGTTATGACACGACCGGAACAGTGATCCTGGAAGCGATCGCAAACGGCCTGCCGGTAGTTACTACGACAGCGTGCGGCTACGCCAGGCATGTGAGCAGTGCAAATGCCGGCATTGTCGTCCAGGAACCTTTCCGTCAGGGGGCCTTAGTCGACGCGTTGCAAACCGCGCGCGATCCCGCTCTCATGACACGTTGGTCGACAGCCGCAAGCGAATACGGCAAGCAAAGTTCTCTCTATACGGGCAGGGAGCGCGCCGCTGAGCTGATCGTTGCGAGCGCTTTAGAGCGCACTGAGGCTGTAACAAAGGGATAGCGGTATTGGTCAGCCCGGTTAGTGACCAAAACTCCGAGCGCGAACGCTGAACAAGAATGATTTCCTGCCAACGTCACTTCGGAGTTCGTCTGGCGCTTTCATGCTGATGACTGATCCTTGCTATTCATTTCGGGGAAATGCGTTCGCGCCGGAACGTGCGTTTTGGATTGGCGTGGATGCTCTTCATTGGCAAGTCGGAAGCCGAGAGGATCGTATCCTCTATCGCGATGTTAGCGAGGTCCGCTTTTATCGCGGGCTTGCGCGGGGCGACGCGGCCGTGAAGGCGCGAACGATAATGCGTTTGCAGCTTCGCTGTCATTCTGGTCGACACGTGACTCTATCTCCGCTGCATTACATTCGCTTTCGCCACTGGGAAGATCGCTCGGCGCGTTATTCGGCATTCATAGATGTACTCTTGCCGCGATTACGTGAAAACCCAGATTTGAAGATTGCTACCGAAGTCCATTGGACGTTGCGCCTGCGCCACGCCGTTACGCGCTCCGTGCCGCCGCTTCTGGGCCGATTTGGCGAGACGCTGCTCAATATGTTCCGCCCTTTTGGCCTGGACCGAACAGCCCGCTTCGGCAGCTGGCTGATGCGGACGATTGGTCCTTGGTTGCCCGCTCACCGCGTCGCGCGCGCAAATCTTAAGGCCGCATTTCCGGAAAAGCCGGATCACGAAATCGACGGGCTGCTGCAAGGTGTCTGGGACAATTTCGGACGGGTCATGGCCGAATACGCGTTTACCGACGAATTGTACGACTACAATCCGCTTGATCAGGTGCAGAAACGAATCATTATCGACCAGGCTAGCGTTCAGCGTCTGTTCGCGTTGCGGAACAAAGGCCAGCCCGTTCTTTTTTTCAGTGCTCACCTTGGCAGTTGGGAATTAGCATCGCTGGCGACGGCATTTGGCATCCCATTGACCGCGGTATATCGTCCATTCAAATCTGCGGCATTAAACGATCTGGCCACTAAAAGGCGGGGCCGGATCAATTTGGTTCCCGCTCGTTTCGGTGCATTGGCGCAAGTTGAAAGCTTCTTGCAGCAAGGCTCAAGCGTCGGAATGCTCGTTGACCAGCATTTCTCCGGCGGCACGGATGTTGTTTTCTTCGGTCGTCATTGCAAGGCCAATCCGACCCTGGCAACGCTCGCCCGCAAATACCAGTGTCCAATTTACGGTGTGCGGGCCATTCGTCTGCCTGGCAGCCGCTTTTATTGCGAAGTCACGCAAGAGTTGAAACCTCTCCGCGATTCCGAAGGAGAAGTCGACGTTGTCGGCACAACGCAAATGATCACCGGTGTCGTGGAAGCGTGGGTTCGAGAACACCCCGATCAATGGCTCTGGTTGCATCGTCGGTGGCGCTGAGCCCGCTATAGCCAGTCATTGTGAGTGGCGCGCTAATGATCAAACGACAGCGTATTAAAGCTCATTCGTTCCTATTCGAGCCGGCTGTCGGTACGAGACGCCAACCGCCGTCACTGCAGTGAATGAACAATCATGAGCAAGACTGACGAGCAGCTCAAAGTTGGGCCGTTCGAGCGGCTTTTCGACTTGATGATCAACCCGGCGCGCAGCGATCGCGGCATGGCGCTTTTGCTCGCAGGCTACGCTGTCTTATGGACGCTCTATGCCGTCGTTGCCAAGAGCAGCCAGGACATTCACTTCGATATGGGCGAGATGGTGGCGTGGTCGCGCGAACTGGTTTTGGGCACGCCGAAACATCCGCCACTCGGGGCATGGCTGGTGCGGGCTTGGTTCAGCGTGTTCCCGCGCGAGGACTGGGCCTTCTATCTCTTCGCTGTGCTTTATCCAACGGTCGCGCTGTGGATCGCCTGGCGTGTTGCCGGCCGCTATCTCAGCGCCGATAAGCGCCTCGTCGGCATCGCGCTGCTGACCTTTGTGCCGTTCTACAATTTTCACGCGCTCAAATTCAATGCCAATACCGTGCTGGTTCCAATTTGGGCCGCAACGACATGGTGGTTTCTGCGATCCCTTGAAACTCATCGGGCGGGATCGGCGATCATGGCTGGAATTGGCGCCGCCGCCGCGATGCTCGGCAAATATTGGTCGGTTGTGTTGATCGCGGGACTTGGCCTCGCTGCCTTGACGGATATCCGCCGCACCGCCTATTTCCGTTCGCCGGCGCCGTGGCTGACGATCGCCGCCGGCGCCATTTTGATCGCTCCGCACGTCGCGTGGATCGCCTCGTATGGTTTTGCGCCGATCGATTATGCGCTCGGCGTGCACGCCGCGACGCGCGTCGCGGCGGCGGTTCACACGATGGCCTTCTTCGCCGGCATTCTCGGTTACATCGCCGCGCCGGTTGTTCTCAGCGTTGCCGGAGCGCGGCCGAGCATGGCGGCGATCAGCGATACTGTTTGGCCTGCTGAACCCGATCGCCGCACAATTTGTATTGCATTCGCTGCGCCGATCCTAGCTGCCGCGATCGGCGCAATATTGATCAAAATAAAAGTTGATGCCCTTTGGATGATGTCCGCGATGACATTGCTTCCGATCGTGCTGCTGGCTTCCCCCCTCGTGACCCTGCCGCGCCATATTGCGATCCGCCTGCTTGCTCTGGCCATTATCTATCCGGCGGTCATGCTGGCTGCATCCCCCGTGATTGCGGTCGTCATTCACCTGGAGGGCGTCCCAAACTATGGGGCTTATTATCGGCTGATCGCGCAGGCAGTTGAGCACGCCTGGAGCAAACGCACCATTGAGCCGTTGCGCGTCATCGGCAGCTCCCCGATCGTCAATGGCATTGCTTTCTATTTCAAAATCCAGCCGTCGACCTTGGACATCACCCATCCGGCATGGACACCCTGGGTCGACGAAGATCGCATCAGGCGCGAAGGTGTTGCTATCGTGTGTCCGGCGCAAGAAACGGATTGCGTAACGGCCATGACCGGCTATGCAGCGCGGTACTCGAATGCCGAAATCGGGAATATCGATCTGGCGCGCAGGTATTTTGGCGTGCTCAACACGCCAGTGCATCTCCAAATCCTAATCGTTCCGCCGCTAGCGCAATAAGTGGTCTTTGCAAAGCCGTTATCGCCAACGGCGATGCAACCAAATCCACTGCTCGGGATACTCTCGGATCCAACCTTCGATGATTCCAGTAATAATTTGCATGGTTGCAGCAACGTCGATCTTTCCGGCCGAGTCGCGTGACACGGCAATCGGATCGGTAAGATCAAGGCGGAACTTCCCTTCGGGGAGCCGCACCATGCGGCTACCATAGATCGGGCATTCAAACTGGCGGGCAAGTTGGGCCAGGACCGGCGTTGCGCCGCTGGGCCGTCCGAAAAACTCCACATCGACGCCGCGCGCATAAAGCTCATCGACCAGTAGTCCGATCCAGGCGCCCCGCCGCAGCGCATTCTTGATCTTGAATGGCGCATTCATGCCGGCCGGAATATAGGCGGCTTTTGAGCCGGATCGCATCGTGGCGAGTTCATGCTCGACCGACGTTACTTTCGGCGGGCGATAAACGACCGCAGTCTCCCCTTCGTGCGTGCCCAAGGCCCAGACCAGCAACTCCCAGTTGGCGAGATGGGCGCTGAATATAAGCGCCGGTCCCTTCGCACTGCGCATCGTGGCAAAACGCCTTCGCGTGTCTTCGTCGAACACGATACGCCCAAGTTCGGCGCGATCCGGATCGAAATCCCACAATCGGTCGAGATGTGGATACTCGGCGAAGACGCGACCGATATTGTCCCACATGCCCGCCAGGATGCGCTCGATCTCGGAGGCGGATTTCTCCGGGTAGGCGGCGATCAGGTTTGACCGGGCGATGCGGTGCCCTTTGAGCCTGGGACCGATCTTGCGCATCAGCCATGAGGCCAATGCCGTCGCGCGGTCGACGCCGACGAAGCGCATTATTTTCAGCGCGAGCACGAGCAGCGCACCCACCACCGAGTCCATAACGGCGAGCCAATGACGGCCTTCCCGAAACGCGACACCGGGATTGGCGGTTGCGATCCGCGCTTCCAGTTTTTTGATGAACGGAATATAGGTCGCGGTGCGATCTTCGATTCGGCGAAATCCTAGATAATGTGCGGCTTGCAGGCGAATCTTGCGGCTAGGTCCATAGCGGAGGACGCAACGCCAATAGGTCGAGCGCGAACCGAAATATCTCACCTTATAGACCTGCACTTCGCGGATCGCCGCATAAGCGACGCGCCCCTCGCGCCAGGCACTTTTCCAGAACAAGGCGTCCGCATCCTGGCCGTAGGTCGTCTCTAAAGACCACGGACCGGTACGGACAACGTAGGACAAGTTCGGCATTCGCGCGCCTCAGTTCAACGCGGCAACTGGCGACTCGCAGACTTTCTGCTTAGCCGCAGCAAGATTTTACATTATGGAGCGCCACTGTTACTGTTAAAATAGTAAATGGGTGCTGGGTCCGACTCATGTGGATTGAGACTGAGTTCAGTGCGTCGACTATAAGTCGGAATGATCCTGATCGTTTGAAGCCGGCAGCAGGACAGTATTAAACAGCAGAATGCCCTGGAGTTTGATCCACTTTCGCAGAATCACGTTTTTTGCCCAACGGAGAAGTTATATCAATTTGCCGTTGCGGCACGTGCGGCGCAGTTGGATCTCAGATGACGTATGGGCGAAATGCGATCACACCGATATCATTGACGCCCGTACGATCATGGCCGGTGTCGAGTTTTTCACTTGCGTTTGGCATCCTCGCGGCCGTTACGATAGTGCGGCTGATTGGGCTGCACTTTTCTGTCGTCGATCTGTTCTTTGACGAATCCCAATACTGGGCGTGGTCGCGTGAGCTTGCGTTCGGTTATGTTTCGAAGCCGCCGCTTCTTGCCTGGATCGTCGCGGCCGCCGACCACGTGTGTGGCGATAGCGAGGCCTGCATTCGCGCACCGATGCCGCTGTTGTATTTCGGCACGAGCCTCATCGTCTATGCGATCGCACGCGAGTTATATGACGCGCCGGTGGCGTTCTTCGCCGCGCTGTCGATCGGGCTTGCGACGGGAACCGCGTTCTCGGCCCGCATCATCTCCACAGACGTGCCGCTCTTGTTGTTCTGGGCGCTCGCGCTGCTTGCCTATCTGAAGCTGCTCGCCGGAGGCGGCTGGCGCTGGACGCTTACGCTCGGTGTAGCGCTTGGCCTCGGCCTGCTCGCTAAATACGCCATGGTGTATTTTCTACTCGGCATCGCGCTCGCCGCCTGGCTTGACCGCGATGCGCGCCGCTTGTTGCGCACGCCAAGCCTCTGGCTGGCGCTGGCAATTGCTTTACTCCTGCTGGCGCCCAATATCGTCTGGAACATCCAGAACGGCTTTGCCACGCTCCGCGAAACCGGGAACAACATTCAGGGCGAAGGCGTCAAAATCAATATATTGCGTGCGCTGGAATTCGTCGGATCGCAATTCGGCGTCTTTGGTCCGATTTTGTTCTACGTCCTGCTCGTGGCAATGGTGCGCCTCGCTTCGCCTGCGATCAATCGCGCTGACCGGCTGATGCTGGCTTTCGCCGTTCCTCCTCTTGCGCTGATCACCGCGGTCGGCACGGTGACCCACGCCAATGCAAACTGGGCCGCGGTGTCGTTTGTTTCCGGGACAGTTGTCGCGGTTGCGCTCCTAGTGCGGGGTGAGGCCTGGAAGTGGCTTGCGGCGAGCCTCGCCCTCGGTGTGGTCGTGCAGATTGGGCTTTTGGTCTGCGACACTGTGGCAACGCAGGTGCATGTGCCTTTCCTCGCCAACGGCGACCTTTACTACCGTACACTGGGATGGCGTTCATTCGCCGAGCAGACCGGCCAACTTGCGCGGCGCGTAGGCGCGCGCACGATTGTCGGCGACATCCACTACGAGGTCTCGTCCCTTCTTTATTACTGGCGCGATCAGCCGGAGCAGATTTTAGCGTGGCGCGAGAGGCCGATTCCGGAGGACAATTTTGAACTGACGCGTCCCTTCACGGCCACGGCGCCACAACCGATTTTGTACGTGACTACGTGCACCAAAAGGAAGCTGCCGCTTTCCGACTTTTTCGCAAGCGTCGAACCGCTCGGTTCGATTGTGGCGCCCAGTGGTCCGACGAAGGCGCATTACTATCTTGCATTCAAGCTCGCGGAACCGCGCGGCCCGGTCAACCCGCGCGGGGAGTGCGAGGAATGACACCCGCAACATATCGGCAGCCATCCGATCGCCGCTAGGGTGGGTGAAAGTCACCTTACGCGATCACCGGGCTATGGGATGGTGTGTGGGTAATTTTCGGTCCACTTGGGACGTATCTAAAATCTTTTTATTTTTGCCCTTTTTGGCGGGCACCCCTGCAATTCTCAGAATTAAAATATTGCATCCGATAATTCCTTGTCATCGGAAATTATTCGACAAAATCGATCGCTAAGAAGGCGCCTATGGCCGGTCGATTCCGCTTATCCTTGGATCGTTGCGGCGTGCCGGCGGATAAAGCCGCCGCTCATGGCCGCGGACAGGTGTTAGCGGAAGGCGAAGGCAAATACCAAAATAGACGGCCTGTCTTCCATCCCGGACTCCTACAAGATTTCGGTCCTTGGGTTTGCAAAAGCTTCGCAAGTCCTTGAGATTCGTTGACGCGATAAAGGATCGGTTTGCAAGATAAAGGAAAATCAATAAGCGTTATGGCCCTGCCTACGAATCTGGAGGTCAGGAGTTCGAATCTCTGCGGGCGCGCCACGAAATCTATTTTCATCTCAGAACATACCTGACGCAACGCCATTCAGGATGCTATTCCAAGGCGATCCGCGCGCCGGTTGCGCCGTTCAAGAGCCGCTTGAGGTGGAAGCTGGCAAGCTGATCCTGCGGCTGCTGACCGACATGGGATGCAAAGCTAGCAACCGCGCCGGGATCGCTCGCTTCCAGTTTGGCAAAGGCAGCCAGATAGGCCTTGGTGGCGGGAGTCTCGTACTGCTCATTACGCAAAGGCTCGAATGCGCGTAGCGGTTCGGTCCTGCCCCGCAGCACGAGATCGCCGACCGGGCGGCCGCGAAAATTCGCCACCTTCGCCGCCAGAGCCGCGCTCACGCAGATGCGCGTGCCGAGCTGTTTGTTGGCGGATTGAAGCCTGGATGCGACATTGATGGTGTCGCCATATGCGGTGTAGTCGAAGAAGCGAGCGCCGCCGAAATTGCCGACAATCGCCGATCCGGAATGGACTCCGATCCGCGTGATCCCCAGCGGCACGCCCTTTTTAGTCCAGCGGGCGCGAAACGACTCGGCGTATTCGTCCATGGCCAATGCACAGACAACGGCGCGGGCGGCATGATCGGGTTGCTCGCCCGGGGCGCCGAACAGCACGTGCAAGGCATCGCCGATGATCTTGGCAACCGTGCCGTCGTGGGCAAATACAATATCGATCATGCCGGTGAGGTATTCGTTGAGCAGCGGGCCGAGAGTGTTTGGCTCGAGCGTCTCCACCAGCGCCGTGAAATCGGTGATGTCGGTAAAAACCGTCGCAATGTCGCGGCGCCGCCCATCGAGCTCGACGGCACCAGTGTCGCTGGCAAGCAGCTGAGCAAGTTTCGGCGAAAAGTAGCGCGACAGCGACGCATGCGCCTGTTCGGCGGCCGCCTGGCGCTGCCGCGCTTGGCGTAGAATTTCGATGTGCCGCAGCGTCTTGGCGATTGTCGTTTCGAGATCGCCAAAATCGATCGGTTTGGTCACGAAATCGAACGCGCCGCGGTTCATTGCCGTGCGGATATTGGTCATGTCGCCATAGGCCGATACGACGATCGCCGATACCTTTTCCTCGCTCTCCTGAAGCTTTTGTAGCAGCGATAACCCGTCCATCCGCGGCATATTGATATCGGTGACGATGAGGTCGATGTTGCCGCCGCCGCTCTCCAATACCGACAGCGCCTCGACGCCGTCACGCGCAAACAGAAAGTTCACCGCGCCATCCCGGATTTGACGCCGGAACTTTTGCAGGACGAGAGCCTCCAAATCCGGCTCGTCGTCGACAACCAGGATTCGCGAACTCATGCGGCCTTTTCGACTCGTGTGTCGATCTCGCTTCGCAGCAGAACAAAGTCGATCGGCTTGGTGAAAAGCGCGTCGGCGCCTCTTTCCAAAGCCTTACGCTTCGTCTCCGCGTCGCCATATGCGGTGATCATGATGACCGGCACGTCCGGCCGCGCGGCTTTGACTTTGGGCAAAAGCTCAAGGCCGCTCATCCCTGGCATATTGATGTCGGACAAGATCAGAATGAGCGAAGCATCTGCGGCGGCGCTGATGCATTGCAATGCCGCCGCAGCGGACTGGGCAAATTCCATGGTGAATCGGCCGCCGCGCAGATCGCGGCGGAATTGCTGGCGAAACAGCATCTCGACGTCCGGCTCGTCGTCGACCACAAGAATGAGAAGACTCACGCTCGCCCTCCTGATTTCCCAAGCGATGCTGCTTTACGCGGCAGAACAATCTTGAATTCGGTGAACTGGTTCGGCTCGGTGTCGACCACGATAGAACCAGCGTGCTGTTTCACGATTATGTCATGGCTGATGGACAGGCCGAGCCCGGTGCCTTCGCCGGCCGGCTTGGTGGTGAAGAACGGATTGAACATTTTCTCCTTCACCTCGGGGGGAATGCCGGTGCCGTTGTCGCGGATCCTGATTTCCACGCGGTCGCCGAGGTTTTTCGTGGCCGCAGCCAGCGTCGGCTCAAAATTCTCCTCGCCGGACTGCGCCTTGCGCTTGGTCGCGGCGTAAAAGCCGTTGGAAATCAAATTCAGCAGCACCCGCGTGACCTCCTGCGGGTAAAGGTCGACTTCGCCTGCCGACGGATCGAACGAGCGCTCGAGCGTGATATTGAAGCCCTGCTTCTCGGCGCGCGCGCCGTGATAAGCGAGATTGAGGCTCTCTTCGACCACGGCATTGATATCCACGGGCCGGTGCTCGCCGGAGCCCTCGCGCGAATGCAACAGCATGTTCTTGACGATCGAGTCCGCCCGCTTGCCGTGCTGCACGATCTTCTCGAGATTGCCTTTCAGCGTGTCGGCCAATTCGCCGATATCGGCGCGCACGGCGTCATCTACTTTGACTTTCGCCAATTCCTCCTGCAACTCGTCAATCAGCTCGACCGACAGCGACGAGAAATTATTGACGAAATTGAGCGGATTCTTGATCTCGTGCGCGATGCCCGCCGTCAATTGGCCGAGCGAGGCAAGCTTTTCGGTCTGCACCAGGCGGTCTTGCGCGGTGCGAAGGTCCTCAAGCGATGCGCTGAGATCGTGGGTGCGCTGGCGCAATTCGCTAAGCAGCCGCGCGTTTTCGATGGCGATGACCGCTTGGGCGGCGAAGTTCGTCAGCAGCTCGACCTGCTTGTCGGTGAACGGCCGAACCTCCTGGCGATAGATGCCCATCACACCGGCTGCTGCATTTTCCTTCAGCAGCGGCACTACGATAAAGGAGCGCGCCCCTGTCGCGGCACTGAAGGCCCGGCTCAGTGGATCGTCCTGATAAATCCCTTTAGTCAGGTCGGCAATTTGCACCGCTCGTTTGGTGGTGACCCCCTGCGCATATGCAAGACCCATAGGGCCGGAAAGTCGAAAAGTCGGCTCGCGCCGTCGCAACTCGACATAGGCTTCCGGCGCATTGTGCATGGCGACGGCGCGATAGGCGTCGCCTTCGTTCAGCGAAAGCACGCCAAACTTCGCCTCGCAGATGCGCGTGGCATTCTCCAGCATGGTGTGGAATACCGGCTGCAAATCGCCGGGCGATGAGCTGATGACGCGCAACACCTCGGAGGTGGCGGTCTGCTGCGCGAGCGACTCCCGCAATTCGCTGAGCAGCCGCGCGTTCTCGATGGCGATGACGGCCTGGGCGGCGAAGTTCATCAATATCTCAGTCTGCTTTTCGGTAAAGGCGCCAACTTCGTGGCGGTATACGGTGATGACGCCGACCGCTTCATCGTCTTTCAGCATCGGCACGGTGACGAGGCTCCGCGCGCCGGTGAGGGTAGTGAAAGCACGGAAATTTGGCTCGTCGTGTGGCAAGGCTGGATCGTTGTTGACATCGGCGAACTGAACCGCCCGTTTAGAGGTGGCCGCCTGCGCCATGGGGTTGCTTGCTGCGACCCGTATCAGCGGTTGGCGGCGTCGGGCTTCGACAAAGCCCAACGGAGCATTGTGCATCGCCACCGAACGGAAGGCGCCATCCTCGCAAAGATACAGCGTACCGAAACTAGCCTGACAGATACGGGTTGCGTTGGCCAAGATGGTCGAGAAAACTGGCTCCAAGTCGCCCGGCGAGGAGCTGATAACGCGGAGAACTTCCGACGTCGCCGTCTGCTGGTCCAGCGACTCGCTCAACGCCCGGGTGCGGTCCTCGACCTTTTGCTCCAAGTCGGCATAGGATTCCTGCAGCCGGCTTGCCATGTCGTTGAACTGATTGGCGAGCGCCTCGACCTCGTCTCCGGTCTTGATGCTGATGCGCTGGCTCAGATCGCCCGAGCCGATGCGCGCCGCTCCCGCGCGCAGCGCCTGAATCGGCACCACCATGCGGCCGGCGAGAAACATGCCGGCGATGAAGGCAAGCGCCAGCGCGCCGAACAGAACGTAGCCGGTGCGCTCGATCGAGCGGTAAAGCGGCGCATAGGCTTCCTCGATCGGCGTTTCGACGAACACGAACCAGCCGAGCGGACGCACCCGCGCATAGGCGGTGAGCACCTTGTGGCCGCCGATGTCGTCGGCTTCCTGCACGTCCACGCTGCCGGCGGCGCGGGCGCTGCGGACCTGCGCCAGCTTCGACATGTCGGTATTGCGCAGCACCAGGCTAATGTCGGGATGCGCGATGAGACGGCCATCGGCGTCGATAACATAGGCGCGGCCGCGCTCGCCGACCTTGATTTTCGACACCACGTCCCAGATCAGCTTGAGATTGACCTGGGCGATGCTGACGCCGGTATCGCGCCGCGTGCCGGCGAGCGACAGCGTCATGTACGGCTCGGACTCGCGGCGGAAATAGACCGGCCCGTAATAGACCTTGTGGGCAACCGCTTGGGTGAATTCAGGCTTCGCCGAGTAATCGATGCCGCTGCCGACGACGTCCATGGTGAGACGCGATACCCGCAGCTGCTCGTGGCCGGAGGCGTCGATCTGCGCGAGTTCGGTGATGGCCGGCACTTGCCGCAACAGCCGCAGCGCGTCAAAGCGGCGCTGATCGAGCGTCGAATCCGACCACGGCAATTGCGTCGTCCAGCCGACCTGGCTGTCGATTTCGGTGATGAACTGCTCGATCTTGGAAGCGGCGCCTTCGGCCTGCTCGCGCTGGATGCTGATCAGCGACGCCTTGTGCTCCTGGTACGAGAACCAGATTTCGAAGGCGCCGTTGGCCACCAGCGCAAGAACGACCACGGCGACAAGGAGCGCCACGTATTTGATGAACAGGCGGCTGCGCACGATCGATGTGCCGGCGCCCGACGCAGTCATGCCAAGGCGATCCGCCAGAAGGCGCATTGAGCCGCCGCGCTGATCGGTATCCGCTTTCATTTCATCATTTTAGCATATTCGTGGAGGATATCCGCCGCCTCATTCGATGACCTCATCGGCGGTGGCAAGTATGGTCTGCGGAATGGCAAGGCCGAGCGATTTTGCGACCTTGAGATTGATGACAAGCTGGAACTTGCTCGCCACCTGGACCGGAAGATTGGCCGGCTTTTCGCCTCGCAGGATGTGGTCGACGTAGCCGGCAGCTTGGCGGTATTCCTCGGCGATGTCGGGACCATAGGAGGCGAGGCCGCCGTTCGTTGCGAAGACCCGCAGCGGGTAAACCGCCGGCAGCCGGTACTGCGCCGCCAAGGCGATGAGTGAATCGCGCAACACGACGTTCTCCGAAATCCGCAGCGCAATAAGGCCGCCGTTCGGCGAGCTTGCGAATGCCGCGACAGCCTGCTCGATCGCGGCCTTGTCGCGCACGTCGATTACGCTGAGCTCGACGCCGAGCGCGGGCGCAGCGGCCTGGATCGTGGAAAATTGCGGCACGCCGCCGACATTGGCGGGGTTTTGGAAAATCGCGACCCGCGTCACAGCCGGCGCCATCTCTTTGAGCACTTGCAGCCATTTTGCGCTCAAGCCGATCTCGGCCGGCGAAAAGCCGGTGACATTGCCGCCCGGCCGCGCCAGGCTCTCGACCAGGCCGAGCGCGACCGGATCGGTCGCCGCGACGAATACGATCGGCACGGTGCGAGTGACCTGCTGCAGCGCCAACACGGCGGGCGGCGAAGCGGCGACGATGACGTCCGGTGCGAGGGCGATCAGGTCTTCGGCGTTTTTTCCAACGTGCTCGGCGTCGATGCCCCAGCGAAAATCAAAATGGATATTTCTGCCGTCGGTCCAGCCGTATTCATCGAGCGCTTTCTCCAAAGCGGCGATCCAGCGCCGGCCGTCGGGATTGCCATCGGTCAGATTCATGAATACGCCGACACGGCGCACGCGATTGTCCTGCTGCGCGCGCGCGGCGCGCGACCAGACGACCGCCGCGCCGCCGAGCAGCGTGATGAATTCGCGCCGCCTCATTCGATCACCTCGTCGGCGAGCGCCAGCAGCTTCGCCGGAATGTCGAGCCCGAGCGCCTTCGCGGTCTGCATATTGATGACCAGCTCGAACTTGGTGGGTCGCACAACCGGAAGGTCGGCGGGCTTCTCACCCTTGAGAATCCGCGCGGTATAAATTCCGACCTGCCGAAACGCATCGGAAAGGCTGTCGCCGTAGCTGATCAGGCCGCCAGACGTCGTGAAATCACGAAACGGAAACATGGTGGGTATCGCATACCGAGCCGCCAGAGCGACCAGCTGGTCGCGCCGAGCCACAAATAGCGGACTGGCGGTAACAAGGAGAGCGTCCGCGTTGAGTCGGTGCAGCGTCGCGAAGGCGACGTCAATGTCCCCCTCCGCACCGGCATTCAAGACCTGCGCTTTTATCCCGAGTAATTGGGCCGCCTCCTGAGCTTGCTTGGCTTCGGTCGCTGCATTTGGATTGCTCGGGTTGACAAGGAGACCGATCGCCGACGCCTTTGGCACCAAGTTGAGCAGGAGATCAAGACGCTTTGGTCCGACTATGTTGGCGAATAAAGCGATGCCTGTGAGATTGCCGCCCGGCCGATTAAGACTTGAGATGAGGCCCAGGCCAACGGGGTCACCCCCAAGCTCGAAGACCACAGGAATTGTTTGGGTTGCGCGTTTCGCCGCGAGCGCAGTAGCTATGCCACCAGCAGCGACAATTACTGCCACCTTACGTTGAACCAGATCGGCTGCCAACTCCGGTAATCTATCGTTTTTGTTATCTGTCCAGCGATATTCGATCGCCAGGTTTTGGCCTACGACGTAGCCGGTTTCCTTGAGTCCCTGACGAAACGCGGACACAAGTCGCTCCGAACTTGCAGCCTTCGTGTTCCTGAGGAATCCGACCACCGGCAGCGCCGGCTGCTGCGCGCGCGCCACGAGCGGCCACGTGGCCGCCGCGCTGCCGAGCAGCGTGATGAACTCGCGCCGTCTCATTCAATCACCTCGTCGGCGCGTGCGAGCAGCGTCGTGGGAACTTGGAGGCCGAGCGCCTTCGCGGCCTTGAGGTTGATCACCATCTGGTATTTGGTCGGCAATTGCACCGGCAGGTCGCCGGGCTTCTCTCCTTTGAGAATACGATCCACATAGGCGGCCGCTTTTCGGAACTGATCGTCCTGATCGAAGCTGTACGAAAACAGACCGCCGCCATCCGTGAAGGAACGCAACGGATAGATCGCCGGCAGGTGGTAACGAGCCGCCAGGGCGGCGATGGTTTTTCGATGAACGGTGGTGAAAGCATTGAACGCGACAACGAGCCCGCCATCGGGTTCTCGTGCGAAGTCTTGGACGGCGGCTTCAATCTCTGCATCGCTGTCAACCGCGCCTTCAATCAAGGTGACGCCGACCGCTACGGCGTCTTTGCCGATGCGCGCGGACAATTCATCCCTTCCGGCGCCAACGCGCTTGCCTGTTAGGTAGAGCACTCGAACGGTGCGGGCACTCATCTCGCGCAAAAGCCCAAGCCGCTTCCCGACCAGTTCGAGCTCATCGCTCGCGAACCCGGTGATGTTGCCGCCGGGATGCGCAAAATTCGTGACGTAGTCCTGAACGACCGCATCGCTTAGCACCACGAACACGATCGGAATCGTGGCGGTCAGCTCCCGCGCGGCCGGCAGGTTCGCGCCCTTCAGGACGATCACATCGGGCGCCTGACTGATGAGTTCACGTGCATTGGCTGCCATGCGCTGTGGGTCGCCAGCTCCCCAGCGATAGACGATCTCAAGGTTCCGCCCTGCGACCTGTCCGAGCTTGCCGAGCGCTTCAACGAATGCGGCCACGCTCGACTTTTCCCTCGGATCGGATTCATCGGTGCTCATCAGCATACCGATGCGCCGCACCGGCTCAGTCTGCTGGGCGCGCGCGGCGAGCGGCCATCCGGCAGCCGCGCCGCCGAGCAGCGCAATGAACTGGCGCCTGCCGGTGCCGACGGCCATTTGTCCCGTCCCCAATGGGTTCACGCGCCTGATGCAACGTGGCGCAGGATAGCACGCCGCAAAATACCGGTCTGTCAGGATCGTGGGGCGGGTTTAGGCCGTGCCGCGTGGGCGCTTTTTTTAGCGGCGCGGGCGGCTTTGGATCGGGCGCTCCACCTTTCCTTCTGAGCTTTGATCAACTCGCGATAGTCCGAGGGTTTGAAATCAAGCAGCGTTCCACCCGAAGCGAAGTGCTGGATGAAAGCCATGCCGATCGCATAAGTGGCGCCGGCAGAGAACGCCGGCATCAAAATCCCGCTCACCGCCGTTCCGACCACCGGCACGCTCTTCATTATGCTCGCGACTCCCATTCCGCTGCTCGCCGGGATCATCGATCCTGCCAGGCTGGCGATGAGCGATTTGCCCCGATTTTCGGAAAACGGAACGCCGTAAATCTTTGAAATGCGGCGTAGCATTTGAATTTGCACCCCGCCGACCGCAGCCAGGTCGACGAACGGCACCGGAATAATTCCTGCGACCCCGGACCACACAGAAAAGCGCTCGACCATTTTCATCGCACTGGCGCGGCGTCCATCCGCAGCCGTGCCGGTTGCGCCGGGAGAAGCCGTTTTCATCGCCACCGCCGAAGCGTTGTCAGGTTTGACAGACCCGCTCGCCAGCGCCGTCATGATCGGCGTGGCCTCAGGCTCCACAGACTCCGCCGTCGCCATCGCCACGATCGAAGCGTCCTCGGCCGGTGCCACAAACCCGGCCGTTGGCTGCGCCGCCGCCGTGTCGGGCTTGCCGACCGGCTCCGCCAAATCTGCCGGAAGCGCCGCTCCTGCTGTCTTCGGTGCCGCGGCAATGATGCCCTCGAGACGCGCGATGTTCTGCAACAGGCGCTGACTGGTCAGGACCAGGAAGTAGTAGCCGAATTGCGGGTTTTGAAAGTAGATTTCGAGCAGTTTGTCATAGGCGATTGTCAGGACCTGTCCGGCTTCCGTGCATTCGACCGTCGCCGTCCGCCGGTTATTGGGTGTGAGAAAGCCGAGTTCACCCATCATGCGTCCGGGCGGCAGCTCGACGCCGATTTCGGTGACCAGGAATTTTCCGGTTACCGTCAAGAACATCTCGTTGGCCGTATCGCCCTTTTTGAACAACACATCGCCTTGGCGATATTTGCGCTGGCTCATGAACGGCTTGAGCCATTCCATCGAGGTATCGCCTTGCACGGCGTTGCGTGCCTTCTTGACGAGATTGAGCATCTGATAGAGACGAATGGCATTGATGGGCAGCAACAGTAGATACAAAAGAAAGGTTTTGATGTCGCTGGCGAGCGCGCCAAAGGCCATGAAGAACACATTACTGGTCATGTTCGACAGCCGCAGCGGCACCATGGTCCGCGTCAGCAGCGTGGCGACATAGAAGGCTGCTCCGATCAGGGCGCAGGTATTGGCAAGGGTGATGTTGGCCAGAAAGATTTCCAACAGGCGAGAGAAGATCGCGTCGTAGGTGACGTTGTTGGGATCGAGGCCCAGTTGAACGAGGATCTTTGCGATCCGCAGGTTGTCTGACGCCTTGTCGAGGATGCGATCCAGAATCGCCGACGCGTCCACAATGCCGAGGTTCATCATCTCACCCGCATGAATTCGTGAGCTAACGCCGAATATTGGCGATGGGTGCGGTCAACCGGCCGCGGTTTGAGTTTGGTTCCTGACAGTCTCGATCTTATCGCGAAAGTGCCGTGCCTGCGTATTCGATCACCTCGTCGGCACTCGCCTGCAAGGCCAGCGGTATTGTCAGGCCGAGCGCCTTTGCGGTCTTGAGATTGATCACCAGTTCGCACTTGGTCGCTGCACGACCGGCAGCTCCGCTGAAATCCGGAAAACGATAGCACGCCTCATAACGGGGGTCTGTGACGGACAGCGCTATCGACGCCGAGCCTCACTGCCCCGGCTCATCGGTCCGGCCTTGATCGGCACGCAGCGCGTCCGGGTGCGGCATGGCGATGACGTTGTAGCCGGAATCGACGAAATGGATTTCGCCGGTGACACCGGTCGACAGATCCGAAAGCAGATAGAGCCCGGCGCCACCGAGCTCGTCGAGCGTCACGCCGCGATGCAGCGGCGAATGGCGCTGCTGAAAGGCGAACATCGCCCGCGCGTCGCCGATGCCGGCGCCCGCGAGCGTGCGGATTGGCCCCGATGAAATGGCGTTGACGCGGATGCGGCTTCCGCCAAAATCGACGGCGAGATAACGCACCGAGGCTTCGAGCGCCGCCTTGGCGACGCCCATGGCATTGTAGTTCGGCATCGCGCGCAATCCGCCGTTATAGGTCAGCGTCAGCATGGCGCCGCCGTTCGGCATCATGGCGGCGGCGCGCCGCGCACTTTCCGTAAACGAGAAGCACGAAATCAGCATGGTGCGCACGAAGTTCTCGCGCGTCGTGTCGGCGTAGCGTCCGGTAAGCTGGGCCTTGTCGGAAAAGGCAATGGCGTGGACCAGGAAATCGAGCGTGCCCCAGTCGCGGCTCAACTCGGCAAACACCGCATCGACCGAGCTTAAATTCTCGACATCGCACGGCAGCACCAGGTTCGAGCCGACCGAGGCTGCAAGCGGCTTTACGCGTTTGCCGAGTGCCTCGCCCTGATAGGTGAACGCAAGCGTTGCTTCATGCGCGGCGAGCGTCCTGGCGATGCCCCAGGCAATCGAATGGTCGTTGGCAACACCCATGACGAGGCCGCGCTTGCCGTGCATCAGTCCTGGCATAGTGTCGGTCCTATTTCTGCGTCATTCCGGGGCGCGCCAACGGGTCCGGCCCGAAGTGGCCGGCCCGATGACAGGCTCCGCGCGAGCCCGGAATCCATAATCCCGGCGCCAGAGTACAATCCGAAGGCTGGGGTTATAGATTCCGGGCTCGCGAGCTTCGCTCGCGCCCCGGAATGACGGAGGAGAGAATTATGCATCCACGTGCTTGAAAACGACCGACGCGTTGGTGCCGCCGAAGCCGAACGAATTGGACAGCACGCAGCCCAGCGTCACGCCATCGCGCCGTTCGCGCACGATTGGCATGTCGGCGAAGGCCGGATCGAGCGTCTCGATATTGGCGCTTTCGCAGATGAAACCGGAGTTCATCATCAACAGCGAATAGATCGCCTCCTGCACGCCGGCGGCGCCGAGCGAATGGCCGGTGAGCGATTTGGTCGCCGAGATCGCCGGGCATTTCGCGCCGAAAACTTCGCGGATCGCCTCGATCTCCTTGAGATCGCCGATCGGCGTCGAAGTGGCGTGCGGATTGATGTAGTCGACCGGCGGATTCACGCCGCCGAGCGCCATGCGCATGCAGCGAACCGCGCCTTCGCCGGAGGGAGCCACCATGTCGGCGCCGTCGGACGTTGCGCCATAGCCCGCGACCTCGGCGTAGATTTTCGCGCCGCGCGCCTTGGCGCGATCGAGCTCTTCGAGCACCAGCACGCCGGCGCCGCCGGCAATGACAAAGCCGTCGCGGTCGGCGTCATAGGCGCGCGACGCCTTGTCCGGCGTTTGATTGAAGCCCGACGACATCGCGCCCATGGCGTCGAACAGCACCGACAGCGTCCAATCGAGCTCCTCGCAGCCGCCGGCAAATATAATGTCCTGCTTGCCGACCTGAATGGTCTCATAGGCGTTGCCGATGCAGTGGTTCGACGTCGCGCAGGCCGATGAGATCGAGTAATTGACGCCCTTGATCTTGAACCAGGTCGACAGCGTCGCCGATGCGGTCGACGACATCGCCTTCGGCACCGCGAACGGTCCGACGCGCTTCGGCCCCTTGCTGCGCGCAATGTCGGCGCTTTCGACGATGGTGCGCGTCGAGGGCCCGCCCGAGCCCATGATAAGGCCGGTGCGCTCGTTTGAGATTTCGTCCTCGGCAAGGCCGCAGTCGCGGATCGCCTGTTCCATCGCGACGTGATTCCAGGCGGCGCCGCCGCCGAGAAAACGCATGGCGCGGCGGTCGACCGCCTCGCTCGGGTCCAGCGTCGGCGCGCCGTGCACCTGACAGCGGAAGCCAAGCTCGGCGTATTTGTCGGCGCGCACGATGCCCGATTTGGCTTCGCGCAGCGACGCCAGCACTTCTTGCGTGTTGTTGCCGATGGACGAGACGATGCCCATCCCGGTGACGACGACCCGCCTCATCTTTGCCTCGTCCGCCTCGAATTTTGTTTTGAGCGCGTTCAGGCTTCGCTCGGCTGCGCCTCTGGGTCGCGGAACAGGCCGACTTTAAGGTCGAGCGCGCGATAGATCACGGAACCATCGGCGGAGAGCCAGCCGTCGGCGATGCCGAGCACCAGCTTCGAGCGCATCACGCGCTTGATATCGATGCCGTACACGATGTTCTTCATCGTCGGCAGCACTTGGCCTGAGAACTTGATCTCGCCCATGCCCAGCGCGCGCCCCCTGCCGGGTGAACCGAGCCAGCCGAGGAAGAAGCCGAGCAATTGCCATAGCGCATCAAGGCCGAGACAGCCCGGCATCACCGGATCGCCCTTGAAATGGCAGGGGAAGAACCAGAGGTCCGGCTTGAGGTCCAATACGGCGCGCACCAGACCTTTGCCGTATTCGCCGCCCACCTCCGCGATTTCGGAAATGCGATCGAACATCAGCATCGGCGGCAACGGCAGTTGCGGGCCCTCGACGAAAAGCTCGCCGCGGCCGCAGGCCAGCAGGTCCTCATATTCGAAGTTCGAACGGCGATCCTGCATCCGATTTATGTTCCACTCCGCCCGGCCGGTGCCCTGAATCCCTAACATATAGGGGGATTGCCGGCAAAGCCGTGCCCGGCTTCGCGGCGGCCACTGTGGGCAAGCCGGCGCCGCGGCTTATTGCCGAGACTGTTGCAGCGGCCGCAGCGTGGCGTATAATGATTTCACTTGCAACAATCTTGCTGGCCCCAGCGGGCAGTGGATCACGCCCATGACACAGCCGCGTCCAATCGCCTTCGGGCTCTTCTCCCAACTGCCGGCCATGCCGGCCATGCCGGCCCGCGCTGACCTGACCGGCTGCCCCTGGCACGACGTCAAGGAGAAGCTCCGCGAAGTGGGCTTGCGCCCGACACGGCAGCGCATGGCGCTCGGCTGGATCCTGTTTGCCAAGGGCGACCGTCACGTCACCGCGGAAATGCTCTACGAGGAGGCGAGCCACGCCAAGGTGCCGGTGTCGCTGGCGACGGTGTACAACACGTTGCACCAGTTCACCGAAGTCGGTTTGTTGCGCCAAGTCGCGGTCGACGGCTCGAAGGCCTATTTCGACACCAACAATTCCGAGCACCATCATTTCTTCATCGAAGATCAGAACGATCTGATGGACATACCGACGAGCGACGTGGTCGTCGGCAAAGCACCCGTTGCGCCGGAAGGTTACGAGATCGCGCGCATCGATGTGGTGGTGCGGCTGCGCCGCAAGAAGGGCTGACTCTGTCCCGTCACCCTGAGGCGCGAGCGTAAGCGAGCCTCGAAGGGCGACGGCCCCGACGCCTCGGCCGCATCCTTCGAGGGCCGCTTCGCGGCCACCTCAGGATGACGGTCACAGCTTCACTCGACCTTCTCGTCCGGATAAACGCCCCACAGCTCGTTCTGCTGAATCCAGCCGTCAAAACCGGCGCCCGTGATCTGGCACCAGGTTCCGGTGCAGCGTTTGATCGCGCCGAGCACGCCAACCTGCAATTGCGCCGTCATCGCGCTCTTGGCATCGGGCGTGGCATAGAGCGGCGCGAGATCGGTCTTCGATTTCATCTGTACGGTTGCCATGCGCTTGCCCGACAGCAGCGAATGATAAACCCAGCCCTCGGTTCCGTCGGAGTCGCGAATGCGCCGCCAGTTCTCGTACTCGGCGGTGATTTCGACCGGCCAGCCGACGCGCGTATAAATCCAGGCGACGTCGTGGTCCTTGTCCGGACCGCCGCGCACATTGACTCGATCCACTTTCAGGCTGACGAAGCGCGGAACCGGCAAACCGCTGCTGGCGGCGTCGTTAGCGGCCCGTGCCGCGCCGGCGGCGAGCAGCAGCGCCAGCGGGGCCGCAATCGCGACCCGGACGCACCCGGTCATCAGCCTGCCACGCCGCAACGTCATCGCGACACGCCCAAATCCTGCTTCGATCCGCGGTCACGCCGGGGGAACCCCGGCGCGCTTTGTGAGAGCGCGGCCATCTGGTAGAGATTTCGATGAACGACCCCCCGATCCGAGTGTCGGCGAGGGGGGTTAAAGAGACCTGAACGGGCCAATGCGGCCGCTGCACCGGCCGATTTCAGGCGCGCTCGTTTCGGGTCGGCTTGCGCAAGAGGCAGCCGATGGCATCGGGCAAGAAGCCGCTGGTCGTGGTCACCCGCAGGCTGCCGGACAGCGTCGAAATGCGCATGCGCGAGTTGTTCGACGCCCGCCTCAATCCCGACGACAGGCCAATGAGCCAGGCGGAGCTGGTTGCGGTCGCCAAGGTTGCCGACGTCATCGTGCCGACGGTGACCGATCACATCGACCGGTCGGTGCTCAGCCAATCCGGTGAGCGCTTGAAGCTGATCGCCAATTTCGGCAACGGCGTCGACAATATCGATGTCGCGACCGCCGTGCAGCGCGGCATCACCGTGACCAACACGCCCGGCGTTCTCACCGAGGATACCGCCGATATGACCATGGCGCTGATCCTCGCCGTGCCGCGGCGATTGACCGAGGGCGCCCAAGTGCTCACCGGCAATCAGGAATGGAGCGGCTGGAGCCCGACCTGGATGCTCGGCCACCGCATCTGGGGCAAGCGCCTGGGCATTGTCGGCATGGGCCGCATCGGCCAAGCCGTAGCGCGCCGCGCGCACGCGTTCGGCTTGAAAATCCACTACCACGATCGCCGCCGCATGGCGCCGCAGGCCGAGGAGGAATTACACGCGACCTATTGGGAGAGCCTCGACCAGATGCTCGCCCGCATGGACATCATCTCGATCAATTGTCCGCACACGCCGGCGACCTATCACCTGCTCTCGGCGCGGCGGCTCAAGCTCATCCGTCCCGAGGCCTACATCGTCAACACCGCGCGCGGCGAAGTGATCGACGAGAATGCGCTGGCGCGCCTGATCGAGGCCGGCGAGATCGCCGGCGCCGGCCTCGACGTCTTCGAGCACGAGCCGGCGGTGAGCCCGAAGCTCGTCAAGCTGGCGCGCGCCGGCAAAGTCGTATTGCTGCCGCATCTTGCGTCGGCCACGATCGAAGGCCGCATCGATATGGGCGAAAAGGTTATCGTCAACATCAAGACCTTCATGGACGGTCACCGGCCGCCGGACCGCGTCCTGCCTTCGATGCTGTGACAGCCGCGCGTATAGTGCGAGCAATGCAGAATCTCCACCGGCGTTCGATCCGTCGTCTCCCGACCCTTGCATTGATCGGCGCAGTCGCGCTGCCCTTTGCGGCGCGTAGCGACGACCAGATCGGCCGCGCGCAAGCCGTCACCGGCAAGGACGGCATGGTGGTGACGCAGGAGGCGCTGGCGACGCGCGTCGGCGTCGACATTCTGCAAAAGGGCGGCAATGCGGTGGATGCCGCGGTCGCGGTCGGCTTTACGCTTGCCGTAACCTATCCGCGCGCCGGAAACATCGGCGGTGGCGGCTTCATGCTGATCCATCAAGCGGGCGGCAACGACACTGCAATCGACTATCGCGAGACCGCGCCGCAGGCCATCACCAACAAGTCGTTTCTCGATGCGCAAGGCAACGCCGATCCGGAAAAGTCGCGAAATTCGGCGCTCGCCATCGGCGTGCCCGGCACGGTCGAGGGCCTTGCATTCGCCGCGAAGAAATATGGCTCCGGCCGGTTTACGCTCGCCGACTTGCTCGCACCGGCAATTGCGCTGGCCCGCGGCGGCATGCCCGTCACCGATGACTTGGCGGATATGTCGCCGACCGAACATTCGCGGCTCGTGCGCTGGCCGTCGTCGGCAAAAATTTTCTTGCAACGCGATGGCGCCGCGCTGTCCGCCGGCGGCCGTCTGGTGCAGAGCGATCTTGCCGACACGCTTGAGGCCATCGCCAAGGACGGGCCGCGCGCGTTCTATCACGGTCCGATCGCGGAAAAACTCGCCGCCGCCGTAAAGGCCGCGGGCGGCGTCATGACAATCGACGATCTGAACGGCTATCGTGCGTTCGAGCGCGTGCCGGTGCGCGGCACCTATCGCGGCTACGACATCGTGTCGATGCCGCCGCCGTCATCCGGCGGTGTCGAGCTTGTCGAAATGCTCAACATCCTCGAAGGCTACGATCTGGCGCACCAGGACGATGCGCACGCGTTGCATCTCCTGGTCGAAGCCATGAAGCGCGCTTATGCCGATCGCGCGCTGTTTCTCGGCGATCCCGATACGGTGAAGGTTCCCGTCGAGCGGCTGACCTCGAAGGACTACGCGGCCACCTGGCGCGCCACCATCGATCCAGAGCGCGCCACGCCGGCAAGCGAAATCCGCGCCGGCGGCACCGTCCAGTCCGAGGGCCGTAACACCACGCATTTTTCGATCGTCGATAAATTCGGCAATGCGGTGTCGAACACCTACACGCTCAATTTCAGCTATGGCGTCGGTCTTGTCGCCGAGGGCACCGGCGTTCTGCTCAACAACGAGCTCGACGACTTCGCCGTCAAGCCGGACGCACCGAATGCCTACGGCCTGATCGGATACCAAGCCAACGAACCCGGACCCGGCAAGCGGCCGCTGTCGTCGATGACGCCGACCATCGTGCTTAAGGACGGCAAGCCATTTCTTGTCACCGGCTCACCGGGCGGCAGCCGCATCATCACCGCGGTGTTGCAGGTCGTGGTCGACGTGATCGATCGCGGCATGGACATTGCGAGCGCGGTGTCGGCGCCGCGGGTGCACAATCAGTGGATGCCGGACCAGGTGTTCGCCGAACCGGGGGTTTCGCCCGATCTCGTCGCAGCGCTCCGGGCGCGCGGCGACAAGGTGGTGCCGACCAGGCCGTTTACCTCGGCCAACTCCATCATGGTCACGCCGGAAGGTTTTGTCGGCGCTGCCGACCCGCGCTCGCACGGCGCGCTCGCGGCTGGGTACTAAGGCGTTGACTCACAAGCGTAGGCAATGTCTGCTTTTCTAATTTTCTAATCGGCCGATTGGGGTCAAGCACTTTCAGACCCTCCGCCGCTGCAGTGTCGATGTCGCTCACGGCCTCGTCGCGCTCGTTGCCGACGACTATTTCACCAAGCCGCTCGGCGTCGCGGCGCGGCCGCGAAGACGCTGGCACAGCACCTGGATGATGCCGCGCGCGACATCAACGTTGTCACTGATCAGAAGATCGAGATCGTCGCTGGTGATGCGCAACAGCAGGGTTTCCTCGATCGCGCTGACGGAAGCGGATCGCGGCTCCGGATCGAGCGCTGCCATTTCGCCCACCACCTGATAGTCGCCGAGTTCGGCGATGGTGTTTTCGCCGACATGCACGCGTAGCTTGCCTTGCACGATGACATAAAAGGAGGTGCCGAGATCGCCTTGCTCGAACAGGAACTTTCCGGCGGGCAGCGTCACTTCTTGGGCCGAGGCGGCGAGATGGTTGAGATAGTGTTCGCTCACCTCGGCAAAGATGCTGACGCCGCGCAGGATGAGGACTTTCTCGACGATCAGCATGTTCCGTTCCTTTCCGAATTTGGGCACCCCGGCCAACAGCCACTCGGCGGTCTCGCGCACGGAGTTCTCTTCAGCGTGGATCGCCGGCCGCAGTTCTTCTACCGACACTTTCTCGCCGGCGAGCGCATAAAGAGCGCAGGCTTTGGTCCATTCGCGCAGCCGCTCCTCCTGCTCCCCCACCAGCTTGCGAACGATTTCGGAACTCTCCTCGGCAGCGGCGGCTGTGGCGCCGAGGGCACGCTCCTCCGTCGATTCCGCTTCGATGAGCGGCAGCAGAGCCGGTTTCAGTTCGTTGTCGAGCGCGTTGTCGAGCATCTCGATGACATAGGCTCGGCGAACGGGTCCGCCCTTGGTGTACTGAATCCGGGCTTCCCGGATATCTAGCCCCTTCAGCAGCAGAGCCAGTAAGCAGAACAGGTTGTAAATGATATCCTGCACATCGGCCTCAAGTGCCGACCGCAGCGCGCGGACGCCGTCATTCATAGGCTTGAGTGTTTTCCACGCGGCGAGAAGCTGCGTGGCCTCCTGGGCCTCGGCCAAAAGAGCCCTGCGCAACATCGGACGATGCGCGGGATCGGCCTTGTGACCGCACAACCAGAGCGCGTTCAGGGCTTGCACCTTAAGGCGGCGGTCCGGATGCTCGATGATGCCGAGCAGCCACTCGGTCGCTGCGGCGCTGCCGATCCTGCCCGCGACGATGATGATAGCGCGGCGGCTAGCGTAGCTTGCATCCGCGCGGCGAAACAGAACAAGCGCCATCTCGAGAATTGGCTCGCCGACCGAAGCCGCCGCGGCGATCGCACGATGTTGGATGCTGGGGACCGCGAGATTGGCGAAGATGCCAGGCCAAAGCTCCGGCGCTTTCACATTCCCCGCCGCTTGCAGCGCCGCGCTGCGAACCGTGTGATCGGGATCGGCGAGCAATGTCTCAAGCGGACGGAAGAAATGCGGCGATGCGATACGGCCGACCACCAGCGCTACGAAGCGGCGCGATTGCGGGTTCACGTCCTTCTCGGCGGCGAGCAGCCGTTTGTTCACCACCTGCTCGCCGCCGATCCCGCCATGGCGGAGCAGCCCGACATAGGCGCCAAGCCGCGCTTCAGGGGTGGAATCATTGAAGAACGGGCTGATGATTTCGACAATGTTGGGGAGGTCTGCGGCCGACAGCGCCTCGATCAGAGCGCCCCTGACCTCGCCATCCTTCTCCGCGGCGATAGACTTACCGATGCCATCCGGCGATAGCGGCAGGCGGCCCTGTTCGATCCGTTTCGCCACGTTCAGCCGTACCTCACGTGCGGGATGGACCAGGAGCCGCTGCGTGTCTGCCTCGACGGGCTGCCAGCCGGCATCTTCCAAGAGCTTCAGCCCATAGATCACCTTGCCGGGAAAGTTGCTGGCAAGGCTCTGTTTGAGCGCGGTTAGCGTCTCTTCGTTGTTGAGATCGAGATTGATGCCGATCAGGTGCCCGCGCGCGAGCGCCTTGCGCAACGCTCCCAGATAACCGCGATGCTGCACCAATACGAGCGCAGCCCAAGAGATCGCCATCACGGCGATAACATGCGTAACGCCGAAGGCGGTGAATCCGAACCAATGCAATAAAACGTAGAGCGCCAATCCGGCAATGCCACCCGACAGCGGCTCGATCATGCTCTCCAGCGCCGCCTGCACTTGCACGCGCTGCGAGGCGCGAAGCGGCTGATAGAGCGTGATCGAATTAGTCTTGTCGATGGTGTAGCGGAACGCCTGGTCGATGACTTTGTTTGATACGATCAGCCAGAACAGAATTTGCGGTCCACCGCCGAACCGCCCGGCGAAGATGACAGCGAGGGTGCCTGCGGACAGCAGTATTGGAAGAGTGAGCAGCGCGCCGCGTATGCCGAAGCGGCGAACGAGCGGCGCCGCCAGTACGACGCTGCAAATCAGGCTGATGCTGCCCATCACCGCGGAATAGACACCGAGGAATTTGGCAAGATCGCCCTCGGTGGGATAACGCGCGCTGGCCACCATATAGAATGTATTGTCGACGAAGAAATAGCACAGCTGCGAGATCACGACGACAGCGATCAGGATCAGGATATAGCGGTTCTTCCACCACGGCGGTGCGGCGGTGGCGCTGCCGCCGTCCGCGCTCTCGCTTTCACTCTCGTCCCCATCGGGCGGATTGAAAGAGGCGGTGATCCAGAGGATCAAGACAATCCCGACGCCGGCGCCCAACGCCGAAAATAAAAAGAGATCGGCCGGTTGCAGCCAGTCGAGCAGGAGCGGCGTGGTGGCGCCGCAGATGATCACGGCGACCGGCTCGCCCGCGCTAATGAATCCGAACAGCCGCTTGCCCTGGCGAAGCGTCATCATCGAATTTGCCAGACCCCACAGACACAGGCTCGAGAGCACGAATTCGATTTCGAACCAGACGATGGTGCCGGCCGCCGCGTTGGGAGCGTGGAGCCATATGGCAACGCGGAAACCGATCTGGACCAGCATATCGACGGCAAGAGTGCCGACCAGAAGGTTGCGCAGCGACAACCGCTGTTCAGCCAGCAAGAACAGCCAGCCCGCGAACGGCACGCAGAGCGCTTCTGCCAGATAGGCATACGGCATCGCATTCGGACCGTATTCTTGAAGAAACAGCGTATGCGCGGCTGTTTGCGTATAAACCCGAGGCACCCCCGAGATGAAAAAGGAGACCGCCACCAAAAGCAGTGTCAGCTTTGTTTCCGACGACAGCGATTGGAACCGGAAAGGGCGGTCGCCTGGCAACGTCTCGGCGTCCATCAACTTTCTCCACGCCGGATGTTCGGCTTTACCCGCCTAGCTGCGCCGTTCATCGTGCCCGATGACCTTCAGCCGGGAAAGTATGGCCTCGACATGGACGAGTGTGGTTCGGGGATTGAGCAGCGTGATTTTGAGGAACACACGGCCCCGGAATTTGGTCCGCGCGAGCACGGCGTGGCCTTCCAACATCAGCTTGTGCTGGATCGCGATATTGGCGGCGTCGCGCGCATCCTCCGCCATGGCTTGCGGCCGGAAGCGGAGCAACAAGGTGTTCATGGCCGGCGCGATGGCCAGCTCCAGCTCGGGGTCCGTTGCGATCAGCGCCGCTGCCGCATTGGCAACCTCTATGGTGGTGTCGATCATCGCAGCGAGCCGCTTGCGTCCGAGCGCATGCAGGGTGATGAACGGTTTCAGGCCGTCGAAGCGGCGCGAGGTTTGGATCGATTTGGTCACGAGGTCGAGCGCGCCCGCCGCTTCGTTTTCCGCCGGGTTGAGGTAGTCGGCGTGGAGGCGGATGGTGTGGAAGACCGCGCGGTCGCGCACGAGGAAGGTGCTGCAACTGATCGGCTGATAAAACAGCTTGTGAAAATCGACCGCCACCGAATCCGCAAGCTCGATGCCTGCGAGCGTACCGCCGTGACGGTCGCTTAAAATCAGTGCGCCGCCATACGCCGCATCGACATGAAGCCAGAGCGCGTATTGCCGGGCAAGCTTCGCCAGCGCGGCGAGCGGATCGACGGCACCGAAATCGGTGGTGCCGGCGGTGGCAACAATGGCAATTGGCCGCGCGCCGGTGGCGAGCAGATCGTCGATGATCCGCGCTGCCGCCAGCGTGTCGATGCGGCGTTTCACGTCGGTTGGCAGCGCCACCACAGCGTCCTGTCCCAGTCCCAAAATTGCTGCCGACTGGCGGACCGAGAAATGGGCGTCTTCGGAACAAAGGATGCGGAAGCCAGCGGCCTCGGGCGGGAGCCCGCGCTGTTGGATGCGCCAGCCTAGATGCCGTTCGGCAAAGTGGTCGCGGGCTAGCAGCAGGCCCATGAAATTGGATTGGGTGCCGCCGCTGGTAAAAATCCCGTCGGCCGCTTCGCCCAGCCGCAACAGAGTGCAAAGCCAATCGACGACGCGCTGTTCCAAAAACGTCGCGGCAGGCGCCTGATCCCAGGAATCCAATGACTGGTTGGCGGCGCTGATCAGGCTTTCGGCGGCCAACGCGGGAATCAATGGCGCGCATTGCAGGTGGCCGAGGCAGGCTGGGTGCGAAACCATGATCGAATTGCGCAGCACAAGCCGGCCGACCAGGTCGAGTGTCGCCTGCAACCCCCGTCCCTCCTCCGGGCAAATGTCGATCGTGCCGATGAGTTGTGCCAAGTCGGCGGCCGCGGGTCCTTGATAGGGGACCCTCAACGTCGCCAGATCCCGCAGCACGATCCGGCTCGCGGCAGCCATCGCAGCGTCATAGGCCTGCCGGCCGGCGTCCGAGGCGGAAAGGAAATCACGGTCGAATTCCGACATGCCGAACTCTGGCATCCGGCGCCGCTCAGTTGGCGATCGCGACTGGACGCCTGACACGCTGGCCTTGGACCGCCAGGCAGGCATCGCGGAAGATGCCGCAGACGGAATCAATCTGCTCGCCAGTGATGATAAGCGGAGCCAGAAAGCGTACGACGGCGCCATGCCGTCCGCCCAATTCCAAGATTAGGCCGCGATTCAGACATTCTTGCTGGATGGCGCGGGAAACGGGACCGTCGGCTGGAGGGTGGCCCAGCGGATCGCATACTCCCTCGGGATCGACAATTTCTGCACCAATCATGAGCCCGCGCCCGCGCACGTCGCCAAGGAGCGGCAACTCTGTCTGGATGGCACGGAGATGCCCCATCATCCGCTCGCCCATCGCCGCGGCATGGCTTGCAAGCCCTTCCTCCTCGATAACCCTGAGCGCGGCGAGGCCGGTAGCCATGGCAAGCTGGTTCCCTCGAAAGGTGCCAGCATGGGCACCTTGACGCCAGCCGTCAAATGCCTCGTCGTACACGACCACCGCAAGCGGCAGGCCGCCGCCAATCGCTTTGGAGAGGACGAGAATATCGGGCTCGGCCCCGGAATGCTCGAAGGCGTAGAGCCTGCCGGTGCGTCCCCAGCCGGTCTGCACCTCGTCGAAGATCAGGGGAACGCCGTATTCCTTCGTGATCACCCTGATCTCACGCACCCATTCTTCCGGAGCTGGGATGACGCCACCTTCGCCCTGGACGATTTCGGTGAGCAGACCCGCAACCAGTACGCCGGATTCCGGGTCGGCCAACAGCGATCGGGTTTGAGCTGCGCACAATTTTGCCGTTGCCGCTCCGCCGACATTGAAGGGACAGCGATAGGAATACGGATAAGGCAAGAACTGGGCGCTTTGCATGGGCCCGGAAACGTCGGTCTTGGGCGACAAGTTACCGCTCAGTCCAAGCGCGCCTTGGGTCATGCCGTGATAGCCGCCGCGAAACACCAGCATGCTGCGCCCGCCTTTGGCGGTCATGACGAGCTTGACCGCCGCCTCGATCGCGTCGGTGCCCGCGGGGCTGCAAAACTGGATTCGGGCGCGCTTGCGGAAACCGGCGGGAAAGGTCGAAAACAGGGCTTCGGTGAACGCGTCTTTGATCGGAGTCGTCAAATCCAGAGTCTGAAACGGTATCCCTTCATCAATAGCGCGCCGCAGCGCGGCAATGACAAAAGGGTGGTTGTGACCGAGCGTAAGGGCTCCCGCTCCTGCCAGACAGTCGTAATAGGTGCGGCCATCCGCGTCCTCCACAAACACGCCGCTGGCGCGCGTGATGGCGATGCGCAGCCTCCTTGCATAGGTGCGCGCGTTGGATTCGACGGCATCCTGGCGGGAAAGATAGTGGGCATTGCCACCTGACTGCGCAGGGTTCCGTGACCATAAAGTCGCGATGTCGGGCATTCACTCTCCTGAATTTCCGAAAACCTATAGCTGCATTAGGCGGCTGTTCAAAGCGCAACAAAGCGGACTGTGGCCGATGGCATCTCCTCAGCCGCGATCTATAAGTGCCTTCCGTAGGGTAGCACCCCAATCCGGAGGTCTGTGACCGACGAAGGTTCCATCACCCGGTTTCAGGCGCAGCGCGCTTCGCCAGACGGTGCCGGGTCTACGCCTTCCGTGGGGAATTTGCCGATTCAGCTTTGCGTTCTTGGGCGTCTGCCCAAGGGCCCAGAAAGGTATAATTAGGAAAATAATTCTTCATTAGTGTCAGTGCGGCGTCCTGAGACTCCGACGAAAGATCGAAATCCCTGAGCCTCTTCTTTTGCTCACGCGTGACCTGCATCATTTCGTGCAGCCGAATATTGTCCGGTCGATGCGGGTACTGCGCCGCTACCACTCATTGAAGGGATCAAGGGTACATCTTCTCAAAGGTCGCCGACATTTCCGGTTATGATCGGAAGTCCAGCGGCCCGCCATTCCGGCAGACCTTCTTCCAACCGCCGCACTTTGAAGCAACGGGCGCGCAGCAGCGCGACCGCCTCAAAGGACAGCACACAATATTCGCCACGGCAGTAGGCCACGATTTCATGATCGGGATTGATTTCGGCAAGTCGCTCCTTCAACGCGCGCAGCGGAATGTTCACCGCTCCCGGTACGTGTCCCAAGGCAAATTCGTCCGATGGACGCACGTCCAAAACAGTGACCGCGCCCGCGCGCATTAGCTTTAGAAGTTGCTTGCGTGTGACCGGCTCCAGCCCGTCGCGTTTGTTGAAATAGCTGCGAACAACGCGCTCAACCTCGGCAACATTGCGCTCCGCAACCCGCCGCAATGCCGTAAGAACGTCAAGAATCCGATCGTCGGCCAGCGTGTAATAAACAAACTTGCCTTGGCGCCTCGTACTCAGGAGACCCGCGCGCTTCAATTTTTGCAGATGCTGCGACGCGTTCGCAATCGAGAGGCCGGTTCGGCTGGCGAGAACGTCAACGCTCCGCTCGCCCTGCGCAAGCTGTTCCAACAATTCAAGGCGATGGCCGTGGCCCAAAGCTTTCGCGATCGCAGCGAATTGGGCAAACAGCGCCTGTTTGGGGCCGAGAGTTGTCATCGGTCTTCTCAGTTGCAGCAATTGCCGACTTGAACAGGCGGGCATGGCACCGACCCGTAAGAGCAGAACACGCAGCAATCGCCCGGCTGTGGTTTGAGCGTCGCGCCGCAGTTCTTGCAGTTATAGAAGAACTGACACGCATCCGTAGGCATGCGTTCGGTCGCCTGGTGCCCGCATTCCGGGCAGGTGATTGTGGACGTTTCAATCACTCGTATTTCCTTTGACGCGGACATTGACATCGCATTCGCAGTGAAATTATCATTCAATCGAGTATTTGAATGATGGCGGCTTGTCAAGCCGCACACCGCCCCGGAGCGGTAGCCGCTCAGGCACGACATGGAGGTATGCGATGATCCTGCGTCAGTTTTTGCACGTCGATCCGGTGGCGGCGTCCTACGTGTTCGGATGCGGCGGCAAGGCATCGGCAGCAGTCGTTGATCCTCTCGGCGACATTGGTCCCTATCTCCGCACGGCAGAAGAAACAGGAATGCGCATTCGATACGTCATCGATACGCACCTCCATGCCGACCATCTCTCTGTTGGTCGCGCATTGGCCAAGGCCGCAGCGGCCGAATACGTGCTGTTCGCCGATGCAAACGTGACCTTTCCATTCCGCAGAGTGCGCGACGGGGACGTGCTCGAATTAGGAAACGTGACAATCAAAGTTCTGCATACGCCGGGACACACGCCCGAACACATTTCTCTGGTCGTCACCGACCACACGCGATCCGATGAACCTTGGTTCGTGATGACCGGTCATACGCTCATGGTGGGCGATCTTGGTCGAACCGAACTTGCGACCAGCGCAGAGGATGGCGCGCGCGATCTCTTTGCCAGCGTGCAAAGACTCAAATCATTGCCGGACTATCTGGAAGTATTGCCGGGCGCGTATTCCGGCTCCGTTTGCGGACGCAGCCTCAGTGGCAAACCGACTTCCACGATTGGCTTCGAGAAGCGTCACAACAAGGCGTTTCGAATCGAGGACGAATCGGCCTTTCTGCGCGAGATGCTCGCAGACATACCTCCGGCTCCGCCGCAGGCGGCACAAGTCCGGGCCTTCAATTCCGGCCTCATGGCCGCAGAATGACGGCCTGCGACAACGGCCGATCGGTTCGGACCCGGAGCATCAGTCTTGGCTTACGCGCCAACTGGCGGCAGTTCTCACTGCTGGTCCTTATCAATGCGTTCGTCGGCGGCATGGTTGGCCTTGAACGAACCGTCGTGCCGCTTATCGGTTCAGAGGAATTTAGGATCGCGTCAACAACGCTGGTTGTCTCTTTCATCGTCAGCTTCGGTGTAATCAAGGCGCTCGCCAATCTTGTTTCCGGGCATCTCGCCGATGTTTGGGGCCGCAAGCGCGTACTGGTCATCGGCTGGCTATTCGGCTTGCCGGTGCCGTTCATTGTCATGTGGGCACCAAGCTGGCAGTGGGTGGTTGCGGCCAACGCGCTACTCGGCATCAATCAGGGTTTTGCGTGGTCGATGACCGTGATCATGAAGATCGATTTGGTCGGGCCTAAATCACGCGGCTTGGCGGTCGGTCTCAATGAATTTGCCGGCTATCTTGCAGTCGGGGTGACAGCGTTCCTCACTGGCTACATCGCAGCGAACCACGGCTTACGCCCGGCGCCGTTCTATCTCGGCATCGGCTACGCCGTTCTCGGCCTCGTGCTTTCTACATTGCTCGTTCGCGATACGCGCGATCACGTCCGGCTGGAGGCGCGTGGAAACCAACAGCCGGGCGAGCCCGCAGGTTTCTGGAAGATTTTTGCGCTCACCTCCTACGGCAACCGCAATTTGTTTGCGGCCTGCCAAGCGGGACTCGTCAACAACCTCAATGACGGCATGAGTTGGGGAATTTTCCCGTTGTTCTTCGCATCGTTCGGATTAGGCGTCGAACGGATCGGCATTCTGAAAGCTGTTTATCCGGCGACCTGGGGCATTCTTCAAGTTGCGACTGGTCCCTTAAGTGATCGCTGGGGCCGAAAAGGACTGATCGTTCTTGGCATGTGGGTGCAATCAGGAGGCCTTTTCCTCACCGCATTCACCCAGTCGTTTGCATGGTGGTTGGTCGCAAGCCTGCTGCTCGGACTGGGAACGGCGATGGTCTATCCGAGCCTGATCGCTGCGGTATCGGACGCCTCGCAGCCGACTTGGCGCGCCCGCTCGCTGAGCGTCTATCGCTTTTGGCGCGACCTTGGCTATGCAATCGGCGCTCTCTCAGCAGGTCTGATTGCCGATTTCTTTGGTCTGGTATGGGCGATAAGCGCGATCGCTGCACTGACATTTATCTCTGGCATGGTCGTAGGCGTGCTGATGCGCGAACATCGGCAGTGAAAGAGCGGACATAAAACGAAGGCGCAGACAACTTGATTTATGAGTTCAAGGCCCAGGTCCATCACCCGGCTTCATGCGCAGCGCCTTTCACCGTCGACGCCAGCGCGACGATCGCAATCGCAGACACGGCGGCCGGAGCGAAGCTCGTGATCGGCATGTGCGTTACATCCCACAGCCAGCCGCCAATGACTGACATCACCATCGCGCAACTATAGCTGATGGTGAACATGCCGGCCGAAGTGCGGTGCACGTCGTCGGCGGCGCTGAGCACTGACGGCAACGCGAGCGCGAGAATGAGCGTCAGCGCATCGGTGAAGCCGAGCATGCCGGCCCAGAACACGATCCAGCCGCCGTGCGTCGTCAGCATGCCGATCAGCGCGAGCAGCGACGCCAGGCCGGTGACGGCATAGGCCCAAGGGCGGGTTACGAGACGTCCGGCGACGCCCAACATCAAAAAGGCTGCCGGCAATTGGCCGACATTGAGCGCGGTCAGCGCGCTGCCGACCAGGTCGGGGCGGCCCTCGGCGACCATGTAGTCGGGCAGGAAGGCGTTCGCCACAAAATAGATCGCATTGACGCTGCCGAGGATCAGTCCGAGTTGCCAGATCAGCGGCCTCTGCCAATCGGGCCACCACAAACGATTGGTCGGCGCCGCGTTATGATTGCTCACAAATTTTGCGCCGCCAAGTTTTGGCGCGTAGAGCCCGACGATCAGCGCCGTCAGCAGAACCGGAACCGTCCAAACCGCAAAACTCAAGCGCCAACTATCATCGACATACGGCAGCACCAGCGGAATGGTGAGTGCCGCGGGAAGGATCTCGCCGATCAGCAGTCCCGTCGTGTAAACCGCCGTCGCGAAGCCGATGCGCTTGGGAAACCACGCGCGTACCAAGGGCGGCAGCGCCGGTTGCATGATCGCGACACCGGCCGCCATCACGATGGTCGACGCGTAGAGCGCTGCGGCATCCGGGATCGCGCCTCGCGCCGCCGATCCGGCGGCATTGAGCAGCAGTCCCACCACCAGGGCGCTCACCACGCCGAAGCGCGCGATAAGGAGCGAGCCCGGCACCGCGGCAATCGCGAACAGCAGCGGCGGCAGGCTCGACAGCCAGCCGATGCCGGTTTCGGACAAATGCAGGTCGGCGTGCAACAGCGGCACGACCGGCGGGATCGCCAACACGGTCAGCCGCAGACACGCGCCGGACAGCCAAAGCAGAGCGAGTGGGATCAGGCGCGGGGTGATATTGGTCTCTTGGTTCTTTTGCGCTTGCACCATTACGGCCGCGCGGCGGCGCGAGCCTACATGATCCGCCAAGGCAGAAAATCCGAGCCGCCCCGGTGGTTGCGATTCGCACATATTTGTGCGAGTGTTCTCAAATGAACGGCCATGAGTTCGAGAGGAAAATCAAGTCGATCGGTCGTCATCGCGGGGTACTTGTATCCTTCGACAGCGGTCACGGCAAAGGCAGTCATGGCCGCCTGTACTACGGCAACAGATTTACGACACAGAAGGACCGCAGGAAGCAGATCGGGCCAGGGCTTCTTAAGCCCATGCTTGATCACCGTGGTCT
>Ga0102924_1000239_pt1 | contig 69746 bp, 53 predicted proteins | sample PaiPotPPM11metaG_FD_80116 | JGI IMG/M metagenome (GOLD analysis project Ga0102924, IMG submission 80116) | Iron sulfur acid spring bacterial and archeal communities from Banff, Canada, to study Microbial Dark Matter (Phase II) - Paint Pots PPM... ... | reverse complement strand
GGGCTGGAGCGGGCGGCGGAGATGGGAGCGAAAGTGGCGAAATCACGTGGGGCACGCCCCCTGGCGCCTGGAGCGCGGGCGGCGACTTGGGCTGCGGTTGGGTGTGGGGCGCGAAGGAGAAGCTCGAAGTCATGGCGTAGGCGACGAGTCCCAAAGCGACCGCCGCCGTGACTGAGGCCAGAACCGGCGAAGGCACACCGCGCGCCACCCGCGAGGCCAGCCGCCTTGTCCAGTACCATCCGGCGCCAAGCGCCAGCGCGGAGGGGATGCTGGAAGCGATCAGGGGAGCGCCAGGGGCGCTCTCCCAGAGGCCGCCCGTGAACAGGGATACCGTCTGAGTCAGGCGCACCTTGAGCCACTGCTCCAGTTCTTCGGGAGAGCGGATGGCCTCGCCGGCTCGCGAGGTCAGATCTACCATCACTTGCTGCGCCACCAGGGCCGCCATCTGGGGGTCGTGGATCAGCTGGGCAGCGTTGGCTACCAGCCAGGGTCTGAGTGTCTCCAGAGCCCCGGGGACGCCCTCATCGCGCTCGGCGATGAAGGCCTGCCAAGCGACCTCGGGTATTAGGCGGTCGGACTCTCCCAAGTCCCCAGTACCCCTACCCAAGGGTACCCTTCCCATTACCTCTACTATCCGCGCTGGCGAAGGCCGGTGCCGGAATGCGCCGTGACGATGTCGTCAGCTTGAGATCACCCTGTCAACGCGTCCACCACCCAATCGATGGAATGGGTCAGCTGGGCCACGTCCTCCGGCTCGATTGCCGGAAACAGACCTACCCGGAGCTGATTCCGGCCGAGCTTGCGGTAGGACTCGGTATCGACGATCCCGTTCTCCCGGAGGATTGCCGACACCTCCTTGGCGGGGACGCCCTCGACCAGGTCTATGGTGGCGACAACCGAGCTGCGATCAGCTGGGTTGGCCACGAAGGGGGTGGCGAAGGGTCGCTCCTCGGCCCAGCCGTAGATGACTGCGGCCGACTGACGCGAGCGGTCCACCGCCCAGCTCAGTCCGCCCATCTCCAGGATCCACTCCACCTGCTTGCGGAGCAAGAACAACGTCGCGATCGCCGGCGTGTTGTAGGTCTGGTTGAGCCGGGAGTTCTCCAAGGCGAGACTCAGGCTCAAGGAGGCCGGGATCCAGCGGCCGGACTTCTCCATTCGCTCCGCACGCTCGATCGCGGCTGGGGAGAGGATGGCGATCCAGAGGCCGCCCTCAGACGCAAAACACTTCTGAGGCGCGAAATAGTAGGCGTCCGTCTGGCTTACGGTGACCGGTAGCCCCCCAGCTCCGGAGGTCGCGTCCACCAGGACGAGCTGGCCCGCGCCACCTACCCGCTCAATCGCCATGGCAACCCCGGTGGAGGTCTCATTGTGGGTCAGGCAGTAGGCGTCGACCTCGGCATTGGAGCGGGGGAGGGGATGGGTTCCCGGCTCGGTCTCGATCACCTCCGGAGCCTCCAGGAACGGCGCTCCGGTGGTGGCGGCAGCGAACTTCGAGGAGAACTCTCCGAAAACCAGATGCTGGCTGCGATGCGCGACAAGAGTCAGGGTGGCGACGTCCCAGAAGGCGGTCGAGCCGCCGTTGCCGAGCACCACTTCGTAGCCCTCAGGAAGCTCGAAGAGCTGGGCTAGGCCCTCACGCACTTGCTGCACCAGTTTCTTGACCGGAGCCTGGCGGTGGCTGGTGCCGAGCAAGTGGGCTCCTGGGCCACTTAGTGCTTCCACAGCCGAAGCCGGTACCTTTGAGGGACCGCAGCCGAAGCGACCGTCATTCGGGAGCATATGCTGTGGTATGCGGAGCGTCGACGCACTACTGGTAGACATGGGGAGCAGTCTATTGCCTCAGCCGATCGCCACCACCGACGGGATCTCGCGCCGGGTCGGCAACATCACCGAGTCGGCGACGTTGGCCATGGACCGCCGAGCGCGCGAGTTGAGCGCAGCGGGGGAGAGGGTGATCTCGTTTGCCGCCGGGGAGCCTGATCTGCCGACTCCGCCCGAGGTAGTCGCGGCTGCCATAGAGGCCTGTCGCGATCCCAAGATGCATCACTACACGCCGACTGCCGGCCTGCCAGAACTTCGGGCGGCGATCGCCGAGAGGACTGCGCGCGAGACTGGCACTGAGCTATCCGCCGCCAACGTTCTGGTTACCAGCGGGACCAAGCAGGCAGTCGCTCACGGATTCGCGACCCTGCTCGATCCCGGCGACGAGGTACTCATTCCCAGTCCTTACTGGGTCACCTTCCCCGAGGCGGTGGCTCTGGCGGGTGGGGTTCCGGTCGTGGTCCCCAGCGACGAACGCCGGGGGTTCCGGGTGTCGGTGGAGCAGTTGCAGGAGCATCTGACGCCCCGCACCAAGGCTTTGCTCTTCGTGTCCCCGTCGAACCCAACTGGGGCCGTCTACTCGGAGGCCCAGATGGCGGAGATCGGCGACTGGGCGACTGAGCGCGGGCTTTGGGTGGCCAGCGACGAGATATACGCGAGGTTCACCTACGGCGACGCCCGTTTCCACTCGATAGCGGCGGTGAGCCCAGCCCTGGCCGAGCGTACGCTGCGCTTCAACGGGCTCTCCAAGTCCTATGCCATGACCGGCTGGCGGGTGGGGTGGCTGATCGGTCCCGAGGCAGTGGTGACAGCGGCCACCAACCTGCATTCGCACGTTTGCGGAAACATCAACAACGTCGCCCAACGGGCAGCCTTGGCCGCGCTCAGCTCGGACACGGGGTCGGTCGAGAGCATGCGCCAGATCTTTGCCAGGCGCCGAGATGCGATCCTGGACGGGCTGGGAACGCTGCCCGGCATCGAGTGCCTGCCCCCGGACGGAGCCTTCTACGTCTTCCCATCGGTTGAGGGCCTGCTGGGTCGGACCATAGCCGGACGAAGAGTCGAGACGTCAGACCAGCTAGCGGCAGTCTTCCTGGACGAGGCGCGAGTCGCCGTGGTCCCAGGAGAGGCGTTTGGCTGCGCCGGGCATGTGCGCTTCTCGTACGCCCTGGCTGACGAGCTCTTGGAGGAGGGAGTATCCCGGCTCCAGCAACTCCTTAGCTAGCCAAGGTCATGGCATTCGGAGAAGATATCCGGCATGGCTGAAAAGGATCTGAAGACCGAGCTTCACCGTGACCTCCAGGAGGCGCGCGAAGCGCTGGTCTGGAAGCTGGACGGGCTATCCGAGTACGACATCCGTCGCCCCATGGTGCCTAGTGGGACGAATCTGCTCGGAATAATCAAGCATGTGGCCATCATGGATGGGGGGTACTTTGGCGTCACCTTCGCTCGGCCCTTCGCTGAAGTGCAGCACTGGTTCGGGGACGACGTCGAGGTGAACGCCGACATGTGGGCGACCGCCGACGAGACCCGTGAACAAATCGTCGGGCTCTACCACAGGGTGTGGACGCACTCGGATGAAACGATTGAAACCCTGGGCCTAGAGTCGGTGGGGCACGTTCCCTGGTGGGGTGGCTCCAACCAGGTCACGTTGGAAAGGATGCTGGCGTACATGATCGCCGAGACCAATCGCCACGCCGGTCACGCCGATATCGTCCGCGAGCTTATCGACGGAGCAGCGGGCTGGCGCAAGGACGACCCCAGCATGGCGCCGGGCGACAAGGCCTGGTGGGAAGGCTTCCGCGCCCGTGTGGAACAGGCGGCCCAAGATGCTCAGAAGTCGTCGACGAAGTCTGGGAGTGAGGCCGAGCGCTGACGGCTAGGCCGACGCCACCTCGCCAGTGACCAAAATGAACGCCAGGCCGTCATAGCCCTTGGTACCTACAGTCTGAATCGCGGTAGCGCTTAGCCCGGGGGAGGTGGCCAGGGCTGTGTAGAAGCGCCTGATCCCCTGAGACGCTTCGTCGCTGCCGGGGTTCGCAACCGATCCGCCACGGATCACGTTGTCGGCCACGATCAGGCTCCCGACCCGCGAGAGCCGATGGGCCCAGCTAAGGTAGTCGGCGTAGCCCACCTTGTCGGCGTCTATGAAGACGAAGTCAAAGGGCCCCCTGCCCTCCGCCAGCAACTGCGGCAGCGTCTCCAGGGCCGGCCCGAGTCGGATCTCGACGCGATCCCCAACCCCGGCACGTTCCAGGTTGGCGCGGGCGGTGTCGGCATGGGTGGGTTCAGCCTCCAGAGTCACCAGGCGACCGCCTGCAGGAAGAGCGCGCGCCATCCAGAGGGTGCTGTACCCGCCCAGGGTCCCCAATTCCAAGATCGTCTGTGCTCCCACAGCGCGCGCCAAGAGATTCAGCAGCTTTCCCTGGGTCGGCGACACCTGGATCGAGGGCAGCCCACCCGCGTCACTGCTCTCAAGGACCGCCTCCAGGTCTCGGTCGGAAGGCAGTAGCTGATCCTCGATGAAGTCGTCGATGGCGCTCCACTGCTCCTCGCTCATTCGCTCTCCTAAAGCGGCAGGTGGTATTCGGCCAGGAGCCCAGCCACCTGCTTAGGTTCACAGTTGCCCCCCGAGATCACGCAAACCACATCCGCCGCGCCCGCGCTCCCGGACCGGTCACCCCAGAGTTCGGCACCCGCCGAGCCGCTGAGCACCGCCGCCAGAGCCAGTGCTCCGGTTGGTTCCGCCACCACTTTGCAGCGGCTCCAGATCCACCAGAGCGCCTCCGCCAGTTCGGCTTCGGTGACAGTGACGATCGCGTCCGCATGCTCGCGGATGATCTCCCAGCAGGTCTGGCCAAGATGCAGGGTGCGGACACCGTCAGCGGCTGTCGCCGGCGGCTCGGCTAGGGAGATGAGCCGCCCCGCACGCATTGATTGGGCGCCGTCGTCGCCGGTCCCCGGTTCCACCCCAACAACTCGGCAGCCGGGCAATCGGCGCCGAACTGAAGTCGCCATACCGGCGAGCAGTCCGCCGCCGCCGACTGGCACCACGACCAGCTGTGGCGTGAAGTCGTGCTCTCTGGCCTGGTCCGCCACCTCCTCGGCGACGGTAGCTTGTCCCGCCATGACCTGCACGTCGTCGTGAGGGTGAAGCAGGCGCAGATCTCGCTCCGCCGCCAGGTCGGCTGCAATCTGCTCGCGGTTGAGCACCGTCACGCCATCCATGACGACCTCGGCGCCATAGCCTCGCACCGCGGCGACCTTGACCGGCGAAGAGCCCTCAGGCATTACTACCACCGCCTGCAGACCCAGCTCCCTGGCGGCCAGCGCCACCGCCTGGCCATGGTTGCCCGACGAAAGCGCCACTAGCCCGCGTCGGTCGCCAGCCTCAAGGCCTGCGAGTGCTGCGTTGAAGGCTCCACGGGCCTTGAAGGAACCCGAGCGCTGGAAGCTCTCAGCCTTGAACCACACCCGACACCCTGCTCGCTCGTCAATGAGGCTGGAATGCAAGAGGGGGGTGCGATGGACCAATCCCTCCAGACGTCGGAGGGCCTCGTCGATCTCAAGGGCGTACGCCACAGACGGGGCACGGTCCACCTTCCCCAGGATAGGGACGGCAGTGCACCCGGGGTATGAGCCCCTGCTGAGTCTTAGGTCGGGGGAGCCCCGGACCCCTTGGGGCCATCTATCCACGAGCGATGGCGTGCCCCTCGGAGCCGTCGCCAGCGCTGTACGACTCCCGCCAGCAGGCCAATTGCTGCGCCGGCGAGGACCGCGAGAAGGTCTGGCAACCCCCATGTCATGGCCACCACCCTATACCCCCGAAGTCCAGCGGGGGCTCCTAGTAGACCGGGTCTAGAGCGCTATCAACCAGTTGGCCAATCCTATGATCGGTGCCAGTGTCATCGAGCCTGAGCCAGTCCACCCGGCTAACCACCCTCGCCGAGTCGGTGGGGGCGGTCCTGGCCTCGCTAGGGCCGGGGGACGTACTCACATACGGTGAGCTGGCCCGGCTCGCCGGGCATCCCGGAGCAGCACGGGCCGTGGGCCTGGTCATGTCGCGGAGCTCTGGTCTGCCCTGGTGGCGCGTAGTCACCAGCCAGGGCAGGCTGGTTCCAGGGCATGAGCGGCGTCAGGCTGAGCTCCTCCGCCTAGAGGGAGTCGAGGTTCGGAACGGCAAATGCCCGCTAGGACATCTCCAGGGTCACCGCGGCTAGACGACGAACCGGCGCTAGGGCTCGTGGCCCACTTGAGTTACCCGGACCTCGGCTTCTCCTGTTCGCACCGCCTCCAGAATCGCTTCAGCGACGGCCTCGGCCGGCAGCGCGGCGCGGCGACCTGCCCACTCTGAAATCTGACCTGCCCGCAGCGCGCTATGGAATTCGGACTGGACGATGGCAGGCAGGACCAGGGACACCACCACGCCTGCCGGCGCGAATTCGGCCCGCGCTACGTTGGAGAGCATGTTGAGCGCCGATTTGGTGGCGGAATAGGCGCCCAGCCCAGGGATGGCCATCAGCGATGTCATCGAGCTCACGTTCACGATCGCACCAGCGCCCTGACGGCTCATGGCGGGCAAGACCGCCTGCATCAAAGTCAGGGGAGCCATCACGTTGAGCTCCCAGACGGCCAGGAAGTCATCGGCCTCGACGTCGGCCAACGGGACATGGAGTCCCTGGCCGGCGTTGTTCACCAGCACGTCGATGGAACCGAAAGCTTGCAGGGAGCGATCACAGAGCTGGGAAGCTTCGGCTCTCTGGGTGACATCGGTAGGTACCGCTAGCGATCCCGGCAGCTCATCGGCGAGCGTGGCCAGCCGCTCAGCCCGTCGGGCGGCCAGGACCACGCGAGCGCCCTGGGAATGTGCCAGCCGAGCCGTGGCCGCGCCAATCCCAGACGAAGCGCCGGTGACAATCATGACCCGCCCGTTGAGATCCACCACAGCAGAGCTTACGGGCCCTATCAGACCCGCCTTCGCGGGCGGATCACCGGTCCGGCGTGGGCGAGGGCTCTGTAGCCCGGAATTGACATAGGTTATCGATAAGGTCTCTTATAACAAACATGTCCCTGAGATGGGTCCGTCACTGTGACTCAGGCTGGTTCCGGCTCTGGGGTCATGGAGCGGGCTCCCGGCACCAGTAGCACCAGCGCACAGCTGGCGGCTAGGAGCCCGCTCAGCAGGAACGTGCCTCGTGGTCCCAGTGTGGCGGCGCCGAAGCCGCCGAGAATCATCCCAAGCGGTGTCAGGGTTCCCACCATCACGTATGAGACCGACGAGACCCGACCCATCAAATTCCGAGGCACGGAAGTCTGGAGTTTGGTGAAGTAGAGCACGTCACCGTATACGACCAGCCCCGCCGATCCGGCAACCAGGACGGCGACCACCACCACGTCCGGGGCAATAAAGACGGCAGCCAGGAGCAGCCCGGCGCTGCCATAGGCTGCCCACATCGTCTCCAACAGATGGTGAGGCGACCCTAGCCGCGCCACCACCAGGGAGGCGACGACACCTGCCGCTCCGGCACTGGCGTACACGAGCCCAAGCTCCAAGGGGGTGCCGTGCAGCGCGTGGCGGACCATGACCGGCACCAGAACCATGTATGGCCCCAACCCCACCAAGTTGGCAATGGCCGCGCCGATGAGCAGGATGAAGAGCCAGCGCCTGGACAGAATGTATCGAATGCCCTCGGCGGCCTCGGCCAGCATGGACTTGCCGCTAGCTTCGGGTCTGGCCCTCGCGTGCAGCAGGGATAGGCAGGCGACAGCCGCCAAGAAGCTGGCAGCGTCGAAGCCGAAGGCCGCCGCCGTGCCCACTGCGGCTACGGCCAGACCGCCAACCGCGGGACCGATCAGATTCACCGCCAGCTCCGAGCTGGTGCTGCTGAGCGCGTTGGCCTGAGTGATCTGCTCCATCGGCACCAACTCGGGAATCAATGCCAGGAAGGCGGGTCCGCCGAGCGCGTCTCCAGCACCAACCACGATAGCCATGAGCAGCAAATCCAAGAGGGTTATCGCGTGAGCTGCCACCAGGAGAGCGATCAGTCCGATAGCCGCTCCACGTGCGATGTCGGCGCTGACCATGGCAGTTCGCCGTGGAATGCGGTCCACCACGACTCCGCCGACCATTGACAAAGCCACGCCAACCACCGCCCTCGCCGCCAGCACATAGGCGAGCCCCGTCGGCGCATGGTCCACTCGGAGGGCTTCGAGGGCAAGCGCGACCGTAAATATCCCATCCCCTAACAACGAGACGAGATTCCCGGTCCAGAACAGTCGGAAATCACGCTCTCGCAGCGGTAGAAGCATTCTTGACCGCAGCAGTGGGTTGATCATCGACTCTCCGTATCCCGCTCTAGGCCTGGGTCGAACTCAATGCCACGACGGCCCCGAGGGCTAAGGTCGCTTTGTCCGATCAGTCAGCCGGGGGGCGGCCTGGCAGCTGGGCAGCTCGGTTGGGCGCCGGCTGTGGTGCGGTTTGGGTCCTCGAGAATAAGCGTGTCCCCGACAGCCCGGCGGCGACCAGCATGAGGGCGATGCCTAAGTAGAGCGCGGTATGGATACCCGTCACGAAGGCGGCGCCCCGGGCACCGGAAAGGTTGGCGCTGCCGACGAAGATCGCGAAAGCTATGCCTCGGGGAATGCTGTGAGCCGCGGCCACGATGGCGGCGGCGAACGAGAACACCATGCCGACGTTGGCACAGGTCCGGAGGAGGCCGGAGCTGAGCCCGAAGTCTCGCGGCGGCGAGGCTCGCATCACCGCCGTGGTGTTGGCTGGGAAGAAGGCGCCAGCGCCCACACCGTTGATGACGCTGCCCAGCGAGACCATCCAGAGCGGACTGCCGACGGTCAGTTGCAGGTACACAAAGAGCGCGACCACCTCCATCAGCAAGCCCACGGTTGCTGGCAGGGCGGCGCCGAAACGGTCGCTCAGACGACCGGCGAAGGGGCCGGCGACTCCGCCCAGGACGTAGCCCGGCACCAACCACAGGGACCCAGCCAAAGGCGAGAGGTGACGGACACCCTGCAGGTACATGATCAGCAGGAACAGCACGGCAAAGTTGGCCAAGGACTGGAAGAAGGATGCGGCGAGCGAGGGCGACATGGTGGGCACCCGGAACAGGCGCAGGGCGATCATCGGGAGGGGCACTCTCCACTCCACGAAGGCGAACGCAGCCAGGCAGACAACTCCCAGCGCCAGCGCACCGGCAATAGGGCCGTTGAAGGAACTGGACGTCAATTCGATCATCGACCACAGAATGCTGAAAAGCCCCAGCGCGAAAAGACTCATCCCGACAAGATCGAGATCGCGCGGCTGTCTCTCCCCTTTGTCCTGGAGCACCCACATGGCCACCAGCAGAGCGGCAATGCCGATCGGAACATTTATCCAGAAAACCCAGCGCCACGAGAAGTAGGTAGTAATCAGTCCGCCGAGAACGATGCCGATGATGGCTCCGACGCTCCAGCCCACGGCGTTGATCCCGTACGCTCTCCCCCGCCGCTCCGCCGCGAACGTGTCGGCGATCACTGCACCGCTGTTGGCCGTGATAAGCGCACCGCCGATGCCCTGAAGGACGCGGAATCCCACCATAGATGACTCGTTCCAGGCCAGCGCGCAGAGCAGCGAGCCCACGACAAAGACGGCGAACCCCGCCTCATACATCCGGACCCGGCCGAAGATGTCCCCCAGCCTCCCCACCTGGGTGGACAGGATGGTGATGACCAATAGGTAGCTCACGATGATCCACACCACCGAGGACAAACTGGCGTGCAGCCCTCTTTGGATGTGAGGCAATGCCAGCACGACGATGGTGGTGTCCACCGCGGTGATCAGGACCCCGGTGGCGATCACCGCGAGTGCCCAACCCGGCGATCCTCGGCGCTTCGAGGACGTCATTTCCGGCACCTCCCCAGCCTACCGAATCTCACCCGCGAGCTCCGTGTTGCCGGAGCCGATCCCACCTCTGATCCGATCCTGGGAAGGTGCACGACCAGGCGGAAGGGTGGCAATCTACCGGAGTGGCCAAGCAATCCCCGAATGCTCTCGCTCGCTCACTTCCAGAACGAGTCGAGCGAGTCATTATCAACAAGGTCTCGCCTCAGGTTCAGGGTGGCCGGCTTCCTGCCAAGGCGGTTACCGGCGAGCAGCTGCCTGTCAGAGCCTGTGTCTTCAGCGACGGCCAGCAGGAGCTTCTGGTCCGAGCTCGCTGGCGAATGCAGACCGATGCGGCAGCTGGGAAGTGGAAGTTCACTCAGCTAGAAGGCCGGCTGGATGACTTCTGGACGGGGAACATCACCTACGAGACAACTGGAGCCGCCGAGTTCCAAATCGAGGCCTGGCGCAATGAGTTTGGGTCCTGGCGTCAGGGCTACCGGCGCTGGCTGAGAGCCGGCGCCGACCCCAGCCTGGAGCTACCAATGGGAGTCCAGCTCCTGCGCACCGTGCTGGCCTGGCTTCCCACAGCGACTCGCGATAAGGCCGAACGGCGTCTCCGGCGGGCCGAGCGTGGCGGGGTCAACGCACTACAGAACTACTTGCTCAGCCCCGGGGTCGCCAACCTAGCGGCCGAGGCGTTGACACGAACCCCCCCTGCCCAGAGTGATCCGTTTCCAGTCTGGGTGGAGCGGTCGCTGGCCCTCTTCGGTTCCTGGTACGAGATGTTCCCGCGGTCCCAAGGAGCCCACGACACGAAGTCGGGCACTCTGCTCACGGCCCAAGCCAGGCTGCCAGCCCTGGCCGAGATGCACTTCGACGTGGTTTACCTTCCTCCGATCCATCCCATCGGCACGACCGCCCGGCGCGGACGGAACAACGCCCCGGTTGCCAAGCCGGGCGAACCCGGAAGCCCCTGGGCGATAGGGTCGCCAGCCGGAGGCCACATGGCAGTCCATCCGGACCTCGGGACCCTGGCCGATTTCAAGAGCTTTGTGAAAGCTGCCGCCGACATGGGCTTGGAGGTGGCACTGGACTACGCGCTGCAGTGCTCACCGGATCATCCCTGGGTAAAAGAGCACCCGGACTGGTTCGAGCACCGCGAGGATGGCAGTATTCGGCCGGCCGAGAACCCGCCCAAACGGTACGACGACGTTTTCCCCCTGGATTTTTCCTGCGCCGATTGGCGGCATCTCTGGGTTGCTTGCTACGAGATTCTGGAGTTCTGGATTGCCCAAGGCGTGCGAATCTTCCGGGTCGATAACCCCCATACCAAGCCGGTTCCCTTCTGGGCCTGGGTGGTTGAGCGCCTGCGCGAAGCCCACCCCGACGTGATCATGTTGGCGGAAGCCTTCACGCGGCCAGCGCTCATGGGTGAGCTCTCCACGGTCGGATTCAGTCAGAGCTACACCTACTTCACCTGGCGCTCCACCAAGCGAGGCCTGCGCTCCTACCTGACGCAGCTGACCAAAGAGACCGCTGACTATCTGCGACCCAACTTCTTCGTCAACACGCCCGACATCTTGACGGCGGAACTGCAGCGGGGTGGGGCACCCACATTCCGGCTCCGCCTGATGCTGGCCGCCACCCTCTCCCCCACCTACGGGATCTACAGCGGCTACGAGCTGTTCGAGAACAAGCCCCAGTCCAGGGGATCGGAGGAGTACTGGGACTCGGAGAAGTACCAGTACCGCCCCCGCGACTGGAAGCAGCCGGGGTCACTCGCGCCCCTAATCGCTCAGATCAACCAGATTCGGCGCGAGCATCCTGCACTTCAGCAGTTACGCCGGCTCCAGTTTCATCGCACCGACAGCCCCTTCGTCCTGGCCTATTCCAAGTACACGGCCGACCGTACGGACGTGGTCCTGACGGTCGTGAATCTGGAACCGAGCAGGTCCCACCGGGCCACCATCGAACTGTCGCTCAGACATCTCGGCCCCAAGCCGAGACATCGCATCGAGGCCCAGGACCTCCTCACTGGCACCACCTCCTCGTGGGCCGGGCCTACGCACCAAGTCCAGTTCAGTTCTGACCAGTTGCCCGCCCAGATCTACTGGATCGCGCCGTGAGCGCGGTTCCCGATCGCGATTGGTACCGCGACGCCGTCATCTACGAGGTCTTCATCCGGGGCTTCTTCGATGCCAACAACGACGGCATCGGCGACATTCCTGGGCTGATCGAAAAGCTCGACTACCTGCACTGGCTGGGCGTCAACTGTCTGTGGCTCCTGCCCATATTCACATCACCACAGCGCGATGGCGGCTACGACATTTCCGACTTCTACTCGATCCAGCCGGAATATGGAACTCTGGACGACATGCGTCGGCTTTTGAGCGAAGCTCACTCTCGTGGCATCCGGGTGATCACCGACTTGGTGGTCAACCACACCTCTGATCGTCACCCGTGGTTCCAGGAGTCCCGCAGCAACCCCAATTCGCCTAAGCGCGACTGGTATGTCTGGAGCGACACCACGGCTCGCTACGAAGGGGCGCGCGTCATCTTCACCGACACCGAAGTGTCGAATTGGACCTACGATCCCGAGGCCGGTGCCTACTACTGGCATAGGTTCTTCAGCCACCAGCCCGACTTAAATTACGCCAACCCGGCGGTACAACAGGCCATGCTGGAGGTGATCAGCTTCTGGCTAGAAATGGGCTTGGACGGGCTCCGCCTCGACGCCGTCCCCTACCTGTTCGAGGCCGAGGGAACCAATTGTGAGAACCTGCCGGAAACCCACGAGTTCCTAAAACGAATTCGTCGCGAGGTTGACGCCCAGTTTCCCTCGCGACTCCTGCTGGCCGAGGCCAACCAGTGGCCTTCCGAAGTCCGAGCCTACTTCGGCGATGGTGACGAGTGTCAGATGTGCTTTCACTTCCCGCTCATGCCCCGGATGTTTATGGCTCTGCGTCAGGAACAGCGCTACCCGATCACCGAGATCCTGGCTCAGACGCCACCGATACCGGATGAGTGCCAGTGGGGCATCTTTCTGCGCAATCACGATGAACTGACCCTGGAGATGGTGACCGATGCGGAGCGGGATTATATGTATTCCGAGTACGCTCGCGATCCGCGCATGAAACTCAACTTGGGGATTAGGCGCCGTCTTGCACCTCTGCTGGGAAATGGGCGCCGCCAGATGGAGCTGCTCTACGGTCTCTTGCTGTCCTTGCCGGGCACGCCCATCCTCTACTACGGAGACGAGATCGGCATGGGCGACAACCTATTCGCTACTGACCGAGATGGAGTCAGGACGCCGATGCAATGGAACGGTGACCGTAATGCCGGCTTTTCTCGAGCGGATTTTGCCCAACTCTATCTGCCACCGCTGATGGATCCTCTCTATGGCTACCAAGCCTGCAACGTTGAACAACAAGAGCGGGCGGAGACCTCCCTGCTGCAGTGGTTACGCCGCTTTATTCGGATCCGCCAAGCTCATCCGGTGTTCGGCCGCGGCCAATTCGAACTGGTCCAAGTCAGCAACCCGTCGATATTCGGGTTCGTGCGATCCTCGGAGACGGAGACCATTCTCTGTGTCAACAACCTCTCCCGCTTTGCCCAGCCGGTCAACCTGGATCTACGGTTGTTTGCGGGGATGACACCGGTCGAGCTGATCGGAAGGGTGCCATTCCCGACCGTCGGCTCCGAGCCATATCCGCTCACACTCGGGCCCCACGGCTTCTACTGGTTGCACTTGGAGGAGGATGCGTGACCGCCGTTCCCCGGCTGTCCGAGATGGCAGGATTGGAGGCCGCGCTGGCTGCCGACCTCGCCCAAGAGCGCTGGTTCGCCGACAAGCACCGCACCATCAGCCAGCTTCGCCTCGATCGCACCTTCTGGATCCGCGACGAGTCGCCGGGGATGGTGGTCGCCCTGGTCGAGGTGGACTTCGAAGAAGGCCCCAGCGCCACCTATCAGCTGGTCTTGGGGATTCGGCCCTGGGATCGTCATCTGCCTACCGACATCCGCTCAGTGGCCCGCCGCGTGCAGGGCAACGAAGAGACGGGGCCGGAGCAGGAGCAACAGCGCGGCCAATCCTGGGCCGTCTACGACGCCTTCGCTGACAAAACTCTGGGCGCCCAGTACCTCCGCTCGCTGGCTGACAGCCAAACGATCGATGACGAGGGTCCTGGAAGGCTTGACTTCCGTCTGCTTCACCCTCCCCTGCCGGAGCTCCCATCCTTGGAGCCGACCCACATCGGCCCCAAGGATCAGAGCCAGTCCACCGTGCTCTATGGGGAGGATCTGCTGATCAAGGTGCTGCGGCGGGTCTGGACAGGCGTCAGTCCCGAGGTGGAGTTGCTCGAGGCGCTCGATCGGGTCGATTTCCCGGGCATCCCGCGACCTCTGGGAGTGGTCGAGTCGGACAGGTCGGGAGTAATCACCTCGCTGGCGGTTGCCCAGGCCTATCTTCGCAACGGCACCGACGGCTTCTCCCTAGCCCTGACGTCGCTGCGCGACCTCTACGGCGATCTCCTCCTAGACGCCGATGGCGCGGTGCCCCTGCCGGTCGAGGCCATCAACGCCGTCGAGCGCCAGGGCTCGTCGTTCGCCGGCGCGGCCATTCAGATCGGGACCCTGACGGCGGAGATGCATCTCGCGCTGGCAGGGCTTGAGGGCCACGAGGACCTAGTGGCCCGTCCCCTATCACATGACGACCTGCAGATAATCGCCGACGATCTCGACGCCCTGGTCGAGAAGCTATTGGGCTTGGACGATCCCCAACTCGAGCCCCTGGCGGTTCGGGCCACTGCCCTCCACCGGCTGTCCCGGCAGGTGGCCGGGCTTGAGCCCGAGGGCTCCGCCATCCGCATCCATGGCGACTACCACCTCGGGCAGCTGCTGCGTACCGACTCCGGATGGCACGCCCTGGACTTCGAGGGAAGGCCCTCGCTGCCGATTTCGGTCCGACGACGCAAGGCGACTCCGATCCAGGACTTGGCCGGGATGCTGAGGTCATTCGACTACGCCGCCTCGGTGGCACTGCGCCAGCAGGTCGACTCCGCGGATGTCAGCGCCGCCAGCCTCGAACCCTACGGACGGGCCTGGTCGACCGTGGCTCGCGATGCCTTCATGGGCCAGTACCTATCCCTCATCACCGGCAGCGGGCTACTGCCCGCTGAGATGAGCTACATCAACCTGTTGATCACCTGCCTCCAGGCAAGCCAGGCGCTCTACGAGGTCGATTACGAGCTGCGCAGCCGACCCGACTGGGTTTCGATCCCGCTGGAAGGCATAGCCCGGCTGCTGGGCGAGACCAGCGACTGAGGTCTAAGGCTCAGATTCTGTCGGTGGGCCACCAAAGGGCTCTGGCTGCCGGGTGAAGGGGTAGGTCGCCCAGTAGAGCTTGCACACCTCGGCTGACCGCGCACCCTCGCCCCGCTCCAGGGTGAGCCGCTCACCACGCTCGGTCCCGCTGACCGCGACAAACTCATCGCTACCGATCTCCGCGAACTCGGTGACCATCTCTCCGGCGGGGGCGCCAGCCTGGCTAGCCTGGAGTTTGCCGTCCTTCCAAGTGAAGATCCACTCACGCCATTCCGACCACCACCGGCCCAGGATCGGCCTGATCCGATCCGGCGCGGCCTCGCCCGGACGCCACTCGGAAGTGGAGGGGTCGCCATTCCGGAGCAGGGTCAGTAGTTCGCCAGCCACCGCACCCACGTTGAAGCCGGCGGTGGAATTTGTCAGCAGGACAATCCCGAATCCGCTCGCCGGATGACAGAAGGCAGCCGCTACGAAGCCGGGCATCGACCCGGTATGACCCACGTAGACGTTCTCACCATCTCGGATCAGCATCAGTCCGAGGCCGAAACCAGTGGTCCAATGTTCAAGGTCGGCGATCGTACGTGGCCCTCGCATCTGTTCCAGCAGGTCATGCGCGATCACGTCTGGTCGGCGACCCGCCAAAGCGCCGGTCCAGCGGCAGAGGTCGTCGGCGGTGCTCCACAGTTGACCGGCAGGAGCGATGCCGCCGATTTCCAAGGGCGGCTCCTCGACCACCTCGTCGGTGTAGGGCTTGACTGAGTAACCCTGGGCGGCATTGGGACCTGGCAGTGGTCCGGTCTGACCCATCTCCAGCGGTCCCAGGATCCGTTCCTCGATGTAGGACTCCCAACTCGCCCCGGTCACCTGCGCGACCAGCTCGCCGAGTAGGGCAAAGCCGAGGTTGGAGTAGTGGAACCAGCTGTCAGGCGGATAGAGACGGTCGGCACCCTCGGCGTTGGCGGCCAGCTGCTCCCGGTTTGGGAAACGCAGGGTCTCCCAGACCCGCCCCGGAGGCTCTCGCTGCAGGCCGGACCCGTGGCTCAGAAAGTCAGCCAAGGAGAGCTCATCGTGTGGCGCCCCCGCCCATCCCTGGCTTAGGGGACGACGTAGATCAAGCCTTCCCTCCCCCACGAGTTGCATTACCGCCATCGCGGTGAAGGTCTTGGTGATCGACCCGATTCGGTACTGGACCTCAGGTCCAGCCTCACGCCCGGCACGGTAATCCGCCTTGCCGATCGAGATATGCGCGATGGGATCCCCGCCTAACGCAGCTGCCACAACGAGGCTCGGCACGCGTTGCTCGGCCTGTAGAGCGGTCACTTTCTTCCGCAGGCGGTCTGAAGTGCTGGGTGAGAGGGCCACGGAGGCCAAGCATATCGGCGCTGCTCCAACCGACGGAATCGGCTGGTCGGCTACTCAGGCAGGAGGCAGAAGAAGTCGCTCTCCGGGCACGATCGCCGCGCCCTGCAGGTGGTTGGCCGACTCGAGAGCCGCGATCGCGGCTCTCGGATCGGACTGGGGATAGTGCTGAACGGCAATGCTCCAGAGCGATTGCCCGGGCTGCACCACTACCGCCGGGGCCGCCGAGCCTACCGTACCGAGGACAACCTGAGTCATCACGGCACCCAGAAGCGCAGTCAGCACCGCTAGTTTCAGAAGAACGCCCCAGCGCCGGCTGCGGGGGCGCCTGCGTTCAACTCGTCGAGACCGCGGTTGGAGGCCCGTCGGTCCAGTCGAATCGGATACGAACATCGGTTCGTAGTGTAGGGAACGCCTGTTCGCTTTGTCAAGCTGATCCGGGGACCTACTAGCGGCGCGCGCGCCGGGCGAACAGCCGTTTGCACTTCGACCTCTTCCCTGGTACCATCTGAGCGATCATTTGTTCTGGGGTGCGACCGCCGACGGTCGGCGCCACGGAAGGGAGCTGCCAGATGTCCGAAGGTCTCCATCCTAGGCAAGAGGAAATCGTCGAATACCTGCGGTCTCGCAGCCTGGAGGGTGGTTACCCTCCGTCGGTACGCGAGATCGGCCGGGCGGTCGGCCTCAGCTCCAGCTCTACCGTTCAGAACCACCTCAATGTGCTGGAACGGAAGGGCCTCATCCGTCGCGATCCGACCAAATCGCGAACAGTGCTCTTGACTGAGTTCCCGGCAGCAACCGGAGGCTCGAGTCGGGCTTTTTGGTTGCCTCTGGTTGGCCAGGTAGCAGCCGGCGCTCCACTGCTGGCCGACCAGAACATCGAAGACCACCTCGCCATCGGGCCCGAGATCGCAGGAGGCGAGGATTCCTTCCTTCTCCGGGTCAGAGGCGAGAGCATGCTCGGCGATGGCATCTTTGACGGGGACCTAGTGGTCGTGAAACCCACCCCCGACGTGCCCGATGGCACCGTCGCGGTAGTTCGCCTCGAAAGCCAAGAGACCGGGGAAAGCGAGGTGACGGTGAAGCGGCTCTACCGGGAGCGAGGCCACGTGCGCCTGCAGCCCTCGAACGACGCTTTCGAACCACTGGTGGTCGACGACGCCCGCATCGAGGGCAAAGTGGTGGCGGTAATACGGGTCCTGCCCTCTTAGGGCTCGGGATCAGTCGCTCGACTCGGCTTCGTCATCGGCCGCATCCACCGTCCTAACCAACGCCTCGGGAAGTCTGCCGCGCACATGAATGCCGTCGCTGGCGAATTCCTCACTCTCCACCACTCCGTAGCGACGCCAGCGCGAGAGTGCATTCCAGTTGTCGTAGCCGATGGTGGCCTCGACCGGCAACATCTCCCGAGTCAGCGCCTCAGCTATGGCGGCCTTTAGGTTGTCCAACCCCTCGCCGGTGGCGCCGCTGACCATGACCACGGACAGGTAGCGCTCGGGACGGAAGCTCTGGAGTCGCAAGCTGCTCTCGCGAGAGCAGCGATCCACCTTGTTGATGGCCAGTATCAGGGGACGATCCCCGAGCTCGAGCTGCTCCAACGTGGTGTGCACTGTCTCCAGCCGGATCTCGGCGCCGGCATGGCTGGCATCCAGGACGTGCACCAGAAGATCTGCCTCCCCAACCTCCTCCAAAGTAGCGTGAAAGGCCGCCACCAGCTCGTGGGGTAGCTTCTGGATGAAGCCAACCGTGTCGACCAGGAGGCAGGGCTGGCCCAACGGCAAGCGCACCGCCCTGGTGGTCGGGTCGAGGGTGGCGAAGAGCCGACCCTCGGCGAGCGCTCCCCCCGCGGTCATGGCGTTGAGGAGCGTGGATTTGCCAGCGTTGGTGTATCCGACCAGTGCCACGGTCCGGAAGGGAAGACGCCGCCTTCCATCCCGATGCAGGGCACGCTCCTCGTGGAGCTGGGTCAACTCCTTCTGCAGCAGACGGAGGCGATTGCGGATCTTGCGTCGATCGGTCTCCAGCTTCTGCTCGCCCGGACCCCTGGTGCCAATCCCACCGCCTGGTCTAGAGAGCTGGCTCGAACCTGTCAACCGGGGCAGGAGGTGCTCGAGCTGGGCCACCTCGACCTGGATCCGGCCCTCCCGCGAGCGCGCGTGTTGGGCAAAGATGTCGAGGATCAGGCCGGTGCGGTCGACGATGGGGACCTCCAGCTCGCGCTCCAGATTGCGCTGCTGGCGCGGCGAGAGCTCATCGTTGGTGATGAGGAGACCAAAGTCCAGGCTCTCGCGCAGAGCGGCGATCTCCGCCACCTTGCCGCTACCGAAGAACAGCGCGGGATCTATCTGGGCGCGCTTCTGGACGTCGGTCCCTACCACCTCAGCTCCGGCGGTCCGCGCCAACTCCCCCAGTTCATCCATCTCCAGCTCGACATGAGGCATAGCGCGGTCCGAAGCCGCCCATCCCAGCAAGAAGGCGCGCTCGTGTTCGCGTTGCAGGGACTCGTCAAATACTCTCAATCCAGCTCCCAGGCCGGCTGCTCCCGCAGTGCGGCCAGGCATCGGCTCACCATCTCCTCGGGACTGGCTTCCGCGTCTACCCAGGTGAGGCCCGGCTCGCTCCGGAGCCAGGTCATCTGGGCACGGGCATATCGCCAGGTCCGCGAGATCACTCGCTCGACCGCCTGTTGGCGGGTGCACCGGCCCGCCAACCAGTCGACAGCCTCAGCGTACCCGATGGCAGACCTGGCCAGGAGAGCTGGGGAGATACCTCGCCGCACCAGTGCCTCGACCTCCCTCGCCAGCGGCTCAGCCATCAACTGGTCGGATCGGAGCGCGATCCTCTCCCTTAGCTGAGCGGGGCTTACCCGGCAGGCGAACTTCTGCGCGACCCAGCTCGGAGATACCTGCCCGGCCCGCACCCCAGCCCGGGCCAGCTCCGCCGCTCTGACCACGCGACGTGGGTTGTGGAGATCGACGCTGCTGGCTGCCTCGGGGTCGAGTTCCGCCAGTGACCGCGCTGCGCTGAGGGCCATGGCGGCCTCCCGCTCCCGGGAAGCGTTCGGTAGCTTCCGTTCCGGGTCGGGTACCACCCCGCCGAAGTCGAATCCACCCAGCAGGGCGCGGATATAGAGTCCCGTCCCACCCACCACCAGAGGGATGCTTCCACGGTCCCAGATCTCGGCCATGAGGTCTCTGGCTCGCGCGCGAAAGGCCGCGGCGGAGAATGGCACACCGAGCTGACTCCACCCCAATCCGTGGCAGGGTATTCCTTGAAGCTCGGCAGGGGTGGGCTTGCAGACCCCGATGGCAAGCTCGGATATGGACTGGCGGGAGTCGGCGTTGATCAGCTCTCCCCGCATCTTCCTCGCCAGGGCGACTGCGAGCCTGGTCTTGCCGGACGCGGTGGGTCCCATCACCGCCAGGACTCGCTGCACACCCATACCGTCGGCGGCGGTGGCTGGCAACGGGTCAGCGCCTGTGAAAGGCGCTCAGCAGCTGGCCCTCGCCGAGGAGGAGAACTGACGGCCTTCCGTGCGGACAGGTGATTCCACCGGGGGTTGAGGCCAGATCGTGGAGCAGGGTCGTCACCTGCTCACGGCTCATCGGGTCGCCGAACCTGACTGCGCTGTGGCAGGCGATCGATGCCGCCACCCGATGCAGCCTGAGTCCAGCTGCTTCGGGGCCACCTACAGCCTCACCTAGTACCTCCAAGAGCAGCTCGCGCAGCTCCGAGAGTCGGGTTCCGATCGGCACGGCGGAGCAGCGAAGGGTGGCCTCGCCGAACGGCTCCAGTTCGAATCCCGCCCGCTGCATAACCTCTGTAGCCGCAGGCAGAGCCGCCACCGCCTCGGGGACAACCTCCAAGAGCATGGGTGCCAGCAGCCCCTGCCCCGGCTGGACTGGGACCTCTTCCCCACCGGTGAGCTCGCTCAGTACCCTGGTGTAGATCACCTTCTCGTGGGCGGCATGCTGATCAAGAAGGGCGATCCCCCGCTCCGTCTCCAAAACCAGGTATCGGTTGTGGGCCTGCCCCAAGTAGTTCCAGCGATCGGCATCTGCCAGCGGCCCGGGATCAGCCAGCGTCGGGAGGTCATCGCTGAAGGTGTTTCGATCGCCAAAGAGCTGGTTGTCGGGATACGACCCGACATCCGACCAGCCACGACCGGCGACCCGACCCACCACCTCCGCTTCTGCCCCCGGCAGGATGAAAGTACCTGGAGTGAGGTTACGAAGCGCCTCCCAGCAGGCCCGATGGACCGCCTCGAAGAAGCGACCCTCCTCGCGAAACCTAACCTCACGCTTGGTGGGATGGACGTTGACATCCACCTCCGCGGGGTCGCACCGGATGTCGAGGACAGCCAGAGGGTGACGCCCCTGCGCTAGCAGTCCCCGGTAGGCACCCTCCACCGCCGCCACCAGCGCTCGCTGGTGAACTCGACGGCCGTTGACCATCAGGACCAGGGCGTTGCGATTCGGGTGGGCCACCGCCGGCATGCCCAGCACTCCAAGGACGGCGATCTCATCCGCAGCTCGGTCGACTGTGATCAGCTGATCGGCGGCGCCCCGTCCCAGAACGGCCCTGGCCGTTTCTCTGAGATCACCTCCGCCTGGGCTACCCAGTGCCCGGCGCCCGCCTAACCGGAACTCAAAGCGCACGTTCGGCCGACTCAGGGCAGCCTCGGAGACGACCCGAAGGCAGGCGCTCGCCTCAGCTCGCACCGAACGAAGAAAGGCCCGACGCGCAGGGGTGTTGTGGAAGAGGTCCCGGACCTCGACGGTGGTCCCGATGGCGACACCGACCGGCTGGGCGGGACTCGCGTCGCCTCCAGTGACCTCGACTCGCGTCCCCGCCTCCGAATCCGCCGTGCGAGATGCCGCCGTCACCCGCCCGACTGCGGCAATACTCGCCAGCGCCTCCCCCCGGAATCCGAACGTGGAGATCCGGCTGAGGTCGTCTATGGTCTGAATCTTGCTGGTGGCGTGGCGTTGGAAGCAGAGCACCAGCTCGGTCTCAGACATACCGACCCCGTCATCCACAACCCTGATCAGCTCCGCCCCGCCTCCCGAGACTTCGACCACGATCCGCTGGGCTCCGGCGTCAAGGCTGTTCTCAACCAGCTCCTTGACCACCGAGGCGGGACGCTCGATGACCTCACCGGCCGCGATCGCTTCCGCGACCTCGGGAGCCAGCCTGCGGATCCGCGCCGCCGGCGCTTGGGGCGGAGCGGCTTCCGTGCCTAGCTTCAGGCCCGCTCTCCGGCCTGGCGCTGCCAGTCAGCCAGCTTTTGCAGTGCCTCCAATGGTGTCATGCCGTCCAGCTCCAGCTCTCCCAGCTCGACCACGACCGGATGTTCTGGTGCCAAAGGCAGCCGCAGCTGGACCTCGGCGGCGGTCACCGGTGACAGCGGCCGATCCGCCTCCCGCCTCGCCAGGATCTCCTGGGCACGGACAAGAACAGAGCTGGGGAGGCCAGCCAGCTGGGCCACGTTTATGCCGTAAGAACGATCGGCACCACCAGCCACGATCCGGTGCAAGAAGGCGATTCGGAGCTGGCCTCGCTCCTCGGTTTCGATCACCTCAACACGATAGTTGCGCAGTGCCGGCAGTGCCGCGTCGAGGGCGGTCAGCTCGTGGTAGTGGGTGGCGAAGAGCACACGTCGGGCCATGCCGGGATGGTCGTGAAGGTGTTCCAGGATCGCCTGGGCGATGCTCATACCGTCGTAGGTGCTGGTTCCCCGGCCGATCTCATCAAGAATCAGAAGACTTCTTGGGCTCGATTGAGCCAGGATCTGCGACATCTCCTCCATCTCCACCATGAAGGTGCTGCGCCCGGCGGCGAGATCGTCCTGGGCACCGATCCTGGTGAAGATCCGGTCCACCACTCCCCAGCGAGCCCGGCTGCAGGGAACCATCGAGCCCACCTGTCCCAGGAGGCAGATCAAGGCCACCTGGCGCAGGAAGGTGGACTTCCCCGCCATGTTGGGACCAGTGAGGAGCCAGAGCCGCTCCGCGTCCCCATCCATCAGCACGTCGTTGGGCACGAACCGCCCGGCCCCAAGGCTCGCCTCCACCAGCGGATGACGGCCTTCCTCCAACTCCAGGCTCAGGCTGTCGTCGATCTCGGGCATCACCCATCCCAGCTCCAGCCCCACCTCGGCGAGGCCTTGCAAAGCATCGAGCTCGGCCAGCGCCGAGGCGGCACGACTGATCTCGCCCGCCTCGGCCACCACCGCTTCGAGCAGGCCCTTGAGCAGATCCAACTCCCGGATTAGGCCCCGCTCCCGAGCGTGGAGGACGACGTTCTCGTGCTCCCGCAGCTGCGGGGTGACATAACGCTCGGCACCGACCAGGGTCTGGCGGCGGAGGTACTCGTCGGGAATCGCTTCCCGGGAGGCGTTGCGAATCTCTATGTAGTAGCCGAAGACCCGGTTGTAGCCCACGCGGAGCGACCTGATTCCGGTGCGGTCCCGCTCCGTCTCCTCCAGCTTCGACAGGTACTCGCGGGCGCCGGCACTGGCTTCGCGGATCTGGTCCAATTCCTTGTCGAAGCCGGTGCGGATGAAGCCCACCTCTCGAGGTTGGACCGGTGGGTCATCTGCCAGGGCGCTGCGTAGCAGCTCCGGCAGATCGGGGGAGGGTAAGGAAAGCTCCTCTCTAACGCCCCGCAGGCGGGCCGCCTCCACTCCCTCCAGAGCGGCCATCAGCTCGGGCAATCTCTCCAGCGTGGCCACCAGGCCTGCGAGGTCACGTGGTCCGGCGACGCCGTGGACGCACCGCCCCAGCAGCCGCTCGAGGTCGCGACAGCTGCTGAGCGCGGCACGCACCTTGTCCCGCAGCGGCCCCCGGTGCGCTAGCTCAGCCACCCCCTGCTGGCGCTCTCGGATGATGGACAGAACGGTCAGCGGTTCCTGGACCCAGGTGCGCAGCCGACGGGTACCTACCGGAGTCAGGGTGCGGTCGATCAGACGCACCAATGAGATTCCCCCGCCGGGGGCGTCCACCAGCTCCAGGTTTCTTCTGGTGGAGGAGTCGAGGCTCATGGTCGCATGGGCCACCCGCCAAGTAACCCGTAGGAAGGACGGGTCGAGCGCCAGTTCTCCCTCCTGGCAGTAGTCAGCCAGCGCCCCCAGGGCTGCCAGCGCCAGTGCTACCGGCCCATCGTCGGCGGTCGGAGGAAGTTCTGCTCCCGCAGCCTCCAGCAAGGTTCGACCGCGCTCGGGACTGAACGACGAATTCGCTCGGGTGGTGACCGTGGCATTGGCGGGCAGGCCTGGCGGGGTCGGCGCATCCTCCGGGAGCAGCAGCTCCGCGGTCTCCAGCGCGGCCAGCCGGTAGCCGACCGTTGCTGAGCCTATGCCTCCGGCCACCACCCCGATCTGACAACTTCCGGTGCTGACGTCGATCGCCGCCAGCCCTACCGCATCGCCTTCGCCCCACAGGGCCACGCATCTGGCTACCGCCCCCGGTGCCAGGAAGCTGTCCTCGATCAAAGTGCCCGCGGTCAAGACTCGGACCACCCTTCGGGCCACCAGTCGACCGGGTCGCGCTGTCTCCACCTGGTCGCAGATGGCCACCTTGATCCCGGCGTCGAGCAGCTTTCGCGCGTAGGGCTCGAGGCTGTGGTGGGGAACACCGCACATCGGCACTCGGCCCATCTTCCCGAATGCCCTAGAGGTAAGGGTGACCCCGAGGATTGGGGCAGCCAGCGCCGCGTCCTCACCGAAGATCTCGAAGAAGTCGCCCATCCGAAAGAGCACCACGCATTCGGGATGGGTGCGCTTGGCGGCCCGGTACTGGCGCACCGCCGGAGTATCGGCAGCTTCGCCGATCACCTGGATCTCGGGGCTGGCCACTCCCACCGGCATCAAGCGGCCGCGAGCTGCCAGGCGCTAGCCGCGGTCACTCGAGCCCTTACCGTCTCCCCGGGAATTGCCTGCCGCTCCAGCCAGGCCACTCGGTTCTGCCGGGTGCGACCGTACGAGCGGCCGTCCTCACCCACGCCCTCGATCAGGATCTCCACACTTCCGCCTATCAGCGCCTGGTTGCGCTCCTGGCTGATCCCACGCTGCAGTTCCAGCACCGCCTGAAGGCGCTCCTTCTTCACAGCCAGGGGGACGTCGTCCGGCCGCCGGAAGGCCGCGGTCCCGGGCCTGGGCGAGTACGCCTGGACATGGACCATGTCGAATCTCACCTCGGCCAGCATTCGCAGCGTGTCCGAGAACTCGGCATCGGTTTCACCGCAGAAGCCGACGATCACGTCGGTGCTGAGGGCGATGTCATCGACCCGCTCCCGGGCGCGCTGCAGAACTTCCAGGTAGGCCCGCACCGAGTACTCGCGCTTCATCCGCTGCAGGCAGGAGTCGCTGCCCGATTGAACTGGGAGGTGAAGCTGCTCGCAGGCGGTGTCAAGACCCGCGATGGCGTCTAGGAGCTGGTCGGAAGCGTTGCGGGGATGCGACGTCAAAAAGCGCATACGCTTGAGACGGGGGACCTTGTCAACTCGGGCCATGAGCTCCGCCAACCCTGATCCATCCTCTGGGCTGAGGTAGGAGTTGACGTTCTGGCCCAGCAGGGTGATCTCCACCACTCCCCGCTCCACCAAGCGCCTTGCGTCCGCCTCTATCTGCCCAGCTGGCCGGCTCGACTCCCGGCCTCGGACGAAGGGCACGATGCAGTAGGTACACATCTCGTTGCAGCCGAGAATGACCGGGAGGTAGGCAAAGAGCCGATCGGAGGCGGGCAGGGGTACCGGGCCCTCCAGCGCTCCCTGATAGAGATCGCGCAGCCGCGCGAAGAAGCCGTCGGGGTCGCGCATGTCGAAGACGTAGTCGAGATGACGGAAGCGACGGAGCAGGCTGCCGCCGTGCTCCCCCACCATGCACCCCGTCAGGGCGATAGCTCGGCCTGGACGAGTGGCCTTCCATTTGGCCAGCTCGCCCAGCCGACTACTGGCGCGGTCCTCGGCGTGCTGGCGGACTGCGCAGGTGACCAAGACCGCCAGGTCCGCGTTTTCAAGTTCCACTCCCGGCACCATGCCCAGCTCCGCGAACTGTTCCGCCAAGCTGTCGGCGTCAGCGCTGTTCATCTGGCACCCGATCTGCCAGATATTCACGCGGGGGGCGCGGTCGCCGCTGACCACGATCGGCGTCCTGTGAGGCCGGGCCTCGATCAGAGGCAATGGGCTGAATACCGACCTGGGCCCGACCGCCGTCTTCAGCGGACCTCCACCACGAGGCGGATGCCAGTCCGCTCCTCGCCGTCTATGGCGATGTCTATGAACGAGGGGATACAGACCAACTCCAGGCCCCCTGGCGCCACGTAACCGCGCGAGATGGCGATGGCCTTGACCGCCTGATTGATCGCTCCGGCGCCGATCGCCTGGATCTCAACTCGACCCTGGGTCCTGACGACGCCAGCAATCGCCCCGGCAACCCGCACCGGTTGCGAGGTGGCAGAGACCTTGAGTACTTCCACTGGGGTGGCGGCGCTCCCGCCGGTGGGCGAAGTCGGGATTGACAAGTTGGTCAAGGTCCTGAAGTGTGATGCGGATTCTAAGCCTAAAAAGGTATGGACGGCCCTCCCGGCGGCCATACCTCGGCGTTCCGACCCCAGCGGAACTGGCCGGCAAGGCTGACGATGAGGCAGATTGCCACTGCCGCAACCGTCAGGACGATCATGAATTCCTGTCTGGAGAGGTGTGTCGCGCCATAAGTCGCGGCGATCGCTCCAAGCGCCCGGCCCAGGTACATGAACCACAGCCCTGCTCCCATAGCCTGTCCCACGCCCTCACCTGGTGTTCGCGTCTGGATTCGGTTAAAGCCCCACACCTCTTGAAGCGCGCCACTCCCTGCGAAGACCACCAAGGCGGCGATAACCGGGCCTGCCCCAAGCATCATCCCCACCAAGGCCGCCACTGCCAGATGGATGTACCCGAGAACCAGGACGCTCCTCCTCCGCACCTTGGGTAGTCGAACCGCTACAGCGCTAGCCAGAACGGACGCGATCCCCACCACCACATACATCACGCCAACTTGGTTGGTTCCCGCATGGAACGTGTATCGAGCTAAGGGCACGAAATACACCTGAATTACGCTCGCCAGGGCTGCGCCCAAGGCGGCCTGAAATGCAAAGAGACGGGTGGTCGGCTCGAACAGCAGCAGTTCAAAACCTCGTCGAAGCGACGGCCATACCGCCTGAGGCATGTAGGCACGGGTGCCCCACTGGGCAGGCTGTGGTCCTATCCGCCGGATGAGCTCAGCGGATAGAAGAAAGGTCAGACCATCGACGGTGATGAGCGCGACTGGCTTCAAGTGGAAGATAAGCATTAGCAGCGCCCCGAGCCCTGGGGCGACGAAGAGCGCCGTCTCAGATACAACCGAAAGCAGACTGCTGCCAGCCGCGACCAAGTCTGGTGGGAGCAACACTGCTACCAGCCGCCGCCGCCCAGGGTCGTAGAGCGCCGATGCCGATCTGGCGGCAGCCGTTGCCAACAGCACGAGGAACAAGAGATGGCCTTCGGCGCCAGCGATCGTAAGAGCGGCGAGACTGGCCCGAACCATATCCAGCGCGACTAGGCGGCGCCGTCGGTCGCCACGATCTCCCAGCCGCCCGCCGAACGGCAGGAGCACCAAGGCAGGAACCATTTGAGATACGAAGAGGAGCCCGACAGCTAGCTCCCCTCCCAGGTCGTAGCAGATGATCACTAGAGCTGGGAGGGTCAGGAAGTCCCCGTACCACGAGAGCGCTCCCCCAATCCACAAGGCTCGGAACCTTGGGACCCTGAGTGGTGCGCGCCACTCAGCTCCTGTCTCGGCCAATCAGAACCCTCCACCCGACAACGAGGCCGGCGAGCGAGACCCCGGAAGTGTAAGGATCGCCCCCGACTCCCAGCGCCCGTCTGGCAGAAGAGGCTCCACGACGAAGCAGCGTCTTGTTACTTCTTCGTCACTTAGAAGTGAGCTCGCTGCGACAACTAGGCCTTCGACGGTATAGTCGGCGCGAAGGGATTCTGCGACAGGCTAGGTCTGTCAGTCAGAGAAGAGAATCGAGATTGCGTCTAGGGAGAGATATCGCTATGAGCACCTGGGATTTGAGCGAGTGGGGCGGCTGACAGACTGATTTGCTAAGAGGGTCCTTACACCCTCTCACAGCGACTCAAAGAGAGAGCAGCTCCTCGGTGGGCTGCTCTCTCTTATTTGCGACCGCTTCCAACTCTTCATCAGAGATGCTCTCGAAGGCCGCCACAGCCCGCGGATCGAACTGGGTTCCCGAGCAGCGCCGGACCTCCGCACGCGCTTCTGCCACGGTCATGGCGCTTCTATAAGGACGGTCGGAGATCATTGCATCGAAGGCGTCTGCGATGGTGAAGACCCGAGCCGCCAGCGGTACTGCGTTGCCCGCAAGGTGGTTCGGATATCCCTTCCCGTCGTATCGCTCATGGTGAGCGAGGATGACCTCGCGTGCCTTCTCCAGCTGCCGGACGTCGGCGACCATCAGCGCACCCAGCTGGGGATGAGTCCGCATGACGCCCCATTCCTCTTCAGTCAGCGGACCAGGCTTGTGGAGAATTGCATCAGGAACACCTATCTTCCCGATGTCATGTAGCAGGGCCCCATGGCATAGCCTGAGCAGCTCTTCATCAGAAAACCTCAGAAATCTGCCCATCATGAGTGAATAGTCAACGACCCGACGGCAGTGTCCCTCGGTATCGCTGTCCCTGAGATCAATGGCTTTCGAGAGGCTGACTAGCGTCGCATTGAATCCACTCTGAGCCTCGACCGCGTGCGCCTGTTGCTCGCGCATCCAGCGGTTTGTAGTCGTCTGAACGATCGCGACAGGAGCTGCCAGGGTCAAGAGTGCTGCAATTGGGTCGAGCCAATGGCTTGCGGCCAGGACACCCACTCCTGTCAGGCCATATCCGAGGTAATAGGGCATCAGGTTCGCGACATGTCGCGAGAACAGCTGAAAGCGGAAATTCTTGATGCCCCGGTCCGCCAGCATCACGGCTCCGAGCAGGGCGTGGTTGGTAATCCACGCAGCGAGGCCGCCTACTGCGCCCGCGGCTAGCAGCCATATCAGAGGACCAGGAGATTTTGCAGTGGTCGTCCAGGGATACACATGCTCTAGGGCAGCAAAGACCCAATAGGCTGAGGCGTAAACGAGAAGGCTCATAACGCTGTTGAACCAGACCCTGGCGTTGAGTTCGCGCCGATAAACCACGCCCATTACCAACGCTGAGATGCTCGACGCCGCCGCGCCTGCTGGTCCTAGTAAATAGACCGCTCCGATGCTCGCGTAGGCTTTTGCGCTGAACTGGATCCGTCCGCGTCCGAAAGGCAGTGCCACACCACCCCTGGTCTCAAGCAGCCCAACCAAGATCACTACGATGAGCAGAGTCCACCAGTCGATCGAGCTGGTCGGAGGCCGGACGTAGACCGCCCCGACCGAAATGGCGGCGATCGTGGTGGCGGCCACCACGGCAGAAGTCTGCCAGCGGCGAGATGGTTGAGTGGACTCCCCAATTGGGTCCAACGCCACAACTGGTGAATGCAGCGGTCGCCCCTGCTCACCGGCGACATCGGGTGCCGCCGATTCCAGCTCTCGACGAACAGCGGCAGGGCTACTCAATTCCGCCCACCTCAAGGACCCGCCGAGGAGCGCGTGCGACCAACCCCACCCCTGGTCGTCCTACCGAGTGGGGAGAAAACCGTACCGCGATCGATGACGCCGGTCGCAAAATCCTGTCCCTCGCCACAACTCAATCCCTTCCACCGGACCGCCGAAGTCTAGCCCCCGGATTCTGACTTCGGGGGCAACTCCGAGCAATTGCGGCACGCTTGTGACAAGTTCGGGACAGATATGTCCGCGGGTATTAACGGACTATTTTGCGTAGTCGACCGAGCGTGTCTCCCTGACCACGGTCACCTTGATGGTGCCGGGGTAGCTCATCTCCCCCTCGATTCGGCGGGCGATCTCCCGGGCCAAAACAACCGCGGCATCGTCGTTGACGCGGTCGGGCTTGACCATGATCCGCACTTCCCGACCGGCCTGAATCGCAAAGGATCTCTCGACGCCCTCGAAGGCGTTGGCGATCTCCTCCAGCTTCTCGAGCCGCTTGATGTAGCTGGCCAGCGTCTCTCTCCGAGCGCCAGGACGGGACGCCGATATGGCATCTGCGCTCAGGACCACGAAGGCAAGCACGGTGGTGGGTTCGATGTCGTAGTGGTGGCACTGCACGGCGTTAACCACCTCGGGATGTCGACCCAGGCGGCGCAGGATCTCGCCACCGATGATGGCGTGAGACCCCTCCACCTCGTGATCTACCGCCTTGCCGATGTCGTGGAACATCCCGGCCTCCTTGGCGAGGCGCTCGTCGGCTCCGATCTCGGCTGCGATCATGCCGGCCAGGTAGGCGACCTCTTTGACATGGGCCAGGACGTTCTGGCCATAGCTGTAGCGGAAGCGCAGGGTACCGACCAGCCTCACCAGCTCGGGGTGGACGTTCTGAAGCCCGAGCTCGAAGAGCGCCTGCTGGCCCTCCTCGACGATCCGGGCCGACACCTCCTCCCGGGACTTCACCACCACCTCCTCGATCCTGGTGGGGTGGATTCGCCCGTCGCTGAGCAGCTTGCTCAGCGTCACCCGGGCCACTTCCCGGCGAACCGGGTCGAAGCCACTGAGCACGACTGTCTCCGGAGTGTCGTCGATGATCAGGTCCACCCCCAGAGCCGCCTCCAGGGCTCGGATGTTCCTTCCCTCGCGGCCGATGATCCTTCCCTTCACTTCGTCGTTGGGCAATGGCACCACCGAGACGGAGGTCTCCCCGGTCTGGTCGGCGGAGTGACGCTGAATCGTGGTTAACAGGACCTCGCGGGCCAGCTCATCGGCCTCTAGCTTGGCGGCGGAAACCGAGTGACGGATGAGCTCCGCCTTCTCAGAAACCAGCTCCTGGTCCAGGGATTGGAGGATTTCTCGACGAGCCTCATCCCGGGATAGCCCTCCCACCCGCTCCAGTTCCCGCTGTTCCGTCTCCCGAAGTGCAGCGAGTTCGGCCCGGGCGGCCTCCAGCTGCGTCCGCTCCCCGGCCAGGGCGTCACTGCGCTGGAGAAGGTCCTGCTGTTGTCGGTCCAATTGCTCCTCGCGCTGGACGATCCTCTGCTCCAGCCGGAAGATCTCCGAGCGCCTCTCTCTGAGCTCATCCTCCAGCTCGCTCCGTACTCGGAGCGCCTCGGCCTTGGATTCCAACGCGACCGCCTTGCGTTCGGCCTCTATGGCCGACCGGGCGCCTACCAGGTCTTCCTGGCCGCGCCGACCCTGCCGGGATGCCATCAGGCCGAAGGCGACGCCGCCTATGGCGAGCACGGCTAGTACGGCCAGCAACGCGACCATTGCGGCATTCATGGCCCAGACCTCGCAGTGTCGAGCAAGGGACTGCCGAAGCCCCTCCCGACATCAACTCCTCACGAAGTCGGAGGAGCAGGAAATTAAGTGGAAACGTGACCGATTCTACAGCGACCCCAGCCGCAGCCGGAGGTCGCCCCGGCCCTGCGATCCGACTACCGAAGTCGGGAGGTTAACCCAGCGCCGCGGCCGGCTCTGACTCGACCGCCAGGTCGGCCGTGCCAGCCAACACCGGCTCGCCGATAACGGCTTGGCGGACTTTGTTGGCAATCTCCTGGGTCAGCTCGGCATTGCTGCGCAGCAGGTCGCGGACATTGTCCCGGCCCTGGCCGAGGCGGGTCTCGCCGTAGCTGAACCAGGCGCCGCTCTTCTCGACGATGCCGGCCTCGATGGCCCCGTCGAGGACGCTGCCCTCATAGGAGATCCCCTCGTTGTAGAGCAGGTCCAGCTCAGCCGAGCGGAATGGTGCCGCCACCTTGTTCTTCACCACCCGCACCCGGACCCTACCGCCAACCACATCCAGACCCTGCTTCAAAGAGTCGATCTTGCGGATGTCGAGCCGGACCGAGGCATAGAACTTGAGCGCCCGACCTCCGCTAGTGACCTCGGGGTTTCCGAACATCACCCCGACCTTCTCGCGGAGCTGGTTGGTGAAGATGACCACGCAGTTGGAACGACTGATGGCGCCGGTCAACTTGCGCATGGCCTGGGACATCAGCCGGGCCTGTAGCCCGACGTGGGTGTCCCCCATCTCGCCGTCGATCTCCGCCTTGGGGACCAAGGCCGCCACCGAGTCCACCACCACCACGTCGACAGCCTGACTCCGAACCAGCACCTCCACAATCTCCAGGGCCTGCTCGCCGGTATCCGGCTGGGAGATCAGCAGCTCGTCGGTGTTTACCCCGATGCGGGCCGCATAGGCGGGATCGAGCGCGTGCTCAGCGTCGATGAAGGCCGCGACTCCTCCCGCCTTCTGGGCCTCGGCGACGATGTGCAGGCTGAGGCTGGTCTTGCCCGAGGACTCGGGTCCGAAGATCTCCACGATCCGGCCCTTGGGGATGCCACCTACGCCCAGCGCCAGATCGAGGGTCAGGGCTCCGGTAGAGATGACCTCGATGCCCTTGATGCCCGCCCCATCCCCGAGCCGCATGATGGCGCCCTTGCCATAGCTGCGCTCGATCTGGGAGAGAGCAGCCCCCAGTGCCCGGTCCTTCTCACTCGCCACTCGCGCAAGCTCCTTGGCATCGTGGTTTGCCGGGCCGCTTACGCGCCCCGCAACTTCGAGTGTAGCGCTCATGTGGGTGACCTCCGGTGTGTCGCTGCGGGCTGGCCGCGAGCAAGGATTAGTGCCAGGACGGCTGCGCGCTGACGGGGAACAGTTGTTCGATATTGTACCGCTTCGTGCCCTCTATGTGAAGGTCCCTCCGCAACAATTGCCGGGGGCACCGGCGGTCAGCGCAGGGCTGCCACCATCATCTCCAGAGCCACCTCGACGGCCGCCACTCGGTTGAGGTGCCGGCCAAGGTCCCGGTCCAGCCGGCGCACTTCGACTCCATCTCGGCCAGCCAGGGCGACATAGATGAGGCCCGCCGGCTTGGACTCCGACGACCCGGGACCGGCCACGCCTGTCGTGGCGACTCCCAAGCTGGCGCCGAATCGAGACCGGATCCCTAGAGCCATCGCCTCGGCCACCTCTGGGCTGACCGCCCCATGCGCCTCCAGCAGCGATCCCGGGACCGCCAGCGATTCCACTTTGACCTGATTGGCATAGGCGACTATGCCCCCCAAAAAGATCTGCGAGCTCCCGGCCACTGAGGTAATCGCGGCCGCCAGCAGGCCTCCCGTGCATGACTCGGCGCTGGCCACAGTTCGTGGTTGGACTCCGGCGGCCAGCTCCAACACCCGTTGTGCCAGCGGGAAGGCCGGGGCTAGGTCGTTGAGCTGGCTGTCGGTCACGGCCGTGCCGGCTGGCAGACGGGCCCGCGGTCACCTCGGGGCTGGAGCGGGGAAGCCGAGGCTCCCCTTCTGCTCATCTGTAGTTGGTGTACTGCAAGGGAACGGGTAGATCCAGCTCGCGGAGCTCGTGGATTACCGCTTGGAGCGCGTCCTTGTCCTTGCTGGTCACCCGTAGTTCATCACCCTGGATCCGCACCCGGACCTTGGGGTGGCCCGCCTTGATGCGCTTGGTGAGGTCTCTGGCGGTTTCCTCGGCAATTCCCCGGCGAAGCTGAATCACCTGCCGGACGTTCCCCTTGGCAGCCGGCTCCGGCTTGCCGGGGTCAAGGATCTTGAGCGAGAGTTGGCGCCGGACCAGCTTGCTCTTGAGAACATCGAGCATGGCGTCGGCCCGGCTGTCGGATGCGGCCAGCACCACGATCTCCTTCTCGTGGAGGTCAAGCTCGGCGACCAGGTCCTTGAAGTCGTAACGGGTGGCGATCTCCCGCTTAGCCTGCTCCACCGCGTTTACCAGCTCCTGCCGGTCGAAATCCGAGACCACGTCGAAGGAGTGCTCGGTGCTGGCCACGGCCTCAAGCCTAGCGGCTAGTCCTCGTCCTCGCTGGAGTCCAGGAGTTGCTCGAGCTCGGCCAGGGTCATCAGGACCTCTCTGGACTTGCTGCCCTCATAGGGGCCCACCACCCGGGCGTCGGAGAGCTGGTCGATCAGGCGGGCCGCCCTGGTGTAGCCGACGTTGAGCTTGCGCTGCAGCAGCGAGGCGGCGCCTCTCTGCTCCCCGATCACTATCCGGCCTGCCCGCTCGAAAAGCGGGTCCCGGCGCAGCCCCGGGTCGCCCCTGGTGGGGGCCAGGGCCGCGGCCAGCAGGATCTCCTCCTGGTAGGTGGGCCGGCCTTGGGCCTTCCACCAGCCGATCAGCTGATCCAGCTCGCGGTCGGAGACGTAAGCCCCCTGGAGCCGGGCCGCCTTGCCGGCGTCGATGGGCAGGTAGAGCATGTCTCCCCTGCCCAGCAGCTTCTCGGCCCCCATCTCGTCGAGGATCACCCGGGAGTCGACGCCGCTGCTCACCGCGAAGGCGATCCGGGAGGGAATGTTGGCCTTGATCAGGCCGGTGATGATGTCGGCGGAGGGTCGCTGGGTGGCGAGGATGAGATGGATGCCCACCGCCCGCGCCAGCTGGGCGATGCGGCAGATCAGATCCTCGATCTCGTTGGCAGCCACCATCATCAGATCGGCGAGCTCGTCGATCACGATCACGATCTTGGGCAGGGCGCGCAGGCCCAGTTGGGGGGCGCGCTCGTTGAAGTTGGTGATGTTGCGGGCACCGTGGCCGGCGAAGAGTTTGTAGCGCTGCTCCATCTCCAATACCGCCCAGCGCAGGGCGGCCACCGCCGGCTCGGTGTCCACCACCACCGGGACCAGCAGGTGGGGCAGCCCGGAGAAGTTGCTGAGCTCGACCCGCTTGGGGTCGACCAGGATGAGCCGCAGGTCCTTGGGGGTCGACTGCAGTAGCAGTCCGGCCAGGACGGCGTTGATGCACACGCTCTTGCCCGACCCGGTGGTGCCGGCGATCAGCAGGTGGGGCATCCCGGCGAGGTCGCCCAGTACGGGGTGGCCGCTGACGTCGGCTCCCAGGGCCACCGCCAGATGGCTCTTGAAGCTGTTGAAGTTGGGGGCCTGGACCACCTCCTTCAGGGTCACCAGTTGGGCGGCCTTGTTGGGGACCTCGATCCCGATCGCCGACTTGCCCGGGATGGGTGCCTGAATCCGGATCGGCGCCGCCAAGGCCATGGAGAGATCGGGCTGGTAGGCGAGGACCTTGCGCACGGGGACGCCTGGAGCGGGCTGGAGCTCGTACTGGGTCACGGTGGGACCGGCATTGACGCCCATCACCTTGCACTGCACGCCGAAGTTGCCCAAGGTGGACTCGATGGTCCGGATCCGGGTGCGGATCTCATCTCGAAGCCGCTCTCGCTTGCCGGTCGAGGAGTCGAGCAGGTCGACGCTGGGAAGGATCCAGTTCGGTTCCGGCTCCTCCAGCTCGTCGACCGCGTCCGCCAGCTCCTCCGCTACCAGGGGAGGCTCGGCGATGACAGGGACACCGCCAATCTCCACCGCCTCGGCGGCCGCCTCTATCGCCAGCGCGTCAGGCTCCAGCTCGTCCAGCCCCTCGAAGATCCGCTGGAACGGCTCGGGCGCCACGTCCTCGGACTCGAGTTCAGGCCCTTCGCTGCCGGGCAGGGCGAGCAGAGAAGTGCTCGAGGGTTCGGCACCGCGGGGCGCCAAACTGTGGATGCCGCCGTTGACGTGGGCCGCCTTCTGCTGCGAGCTGGCCGAGGCCAACACCTGGCTGGCCGCGTCTCCCATGCTCCGGAAGGCCAGGGCTGAGACCCTCGATGGGTAGATCTCGAGCCCCACGATCAGACCAGCCAATCCCAGCGCCGCCAGCGCCACCAGAGTGGCGGGCACCCCGATCAGCGATGCCAGATGGGGACCGATCGCCCCTCCCAGTGCCCCACCGCTGCCAGAGCGAACGGTCGCAGCCATGGCAATCGCCGACACCGCCGATACCACCAGGGCGATGAGCACCTGGAGCTCACTGCGCTCGGAACTCCGCGAGGCCAGCAGCCCGACACCGACGGCCACCAGGGCCACGCCGATGATCCAGCCGCCGACACCGACGGCGGAGGAGATGGCGCGTCCGAAGTCCAGGGCGACCCGGGCTTGAGGAAAGGCCAGCAGGATCATCCAGATCAGTCCCACCGCGACGGCGCTGATCCCGGCCAGCTCCCGACGCTGCTTGGAGCTGAGGCGCAACAGAGGAGCCTCTCGGCGGCTCCCCCGAGCACTCGACGGTCGCCGTCGGGGTCTTGCCGCTCGCGGAGTCGGCGCCCGGCGCCGCTTGGTTGCCGCCACTAGTGGAGCGTTGACATGGGTGGGGTGGAATGGGACGAGAGCGGGATTGCCACCTGCTGGCGCAGTCTAGCAGTGAGACCGCACATCTGCTCGCTCACCAGGGGCGCAGCAACCTCCACCGCCAGCTCGGTTCAGGCACGGTCCGCGCCGAGATCAGCGACTGCCGGATGGTGGAGCCACCAGGCGTGGTCAGGCTCATGGTCCCCACCCGGGCGCCTCGGGATATCGGGGCGCGAAGTCGATGGAAGGCGAGGCTGAGTTTGAGTCGCGCCCCAGACGGTGCTGGCAGCTGCACCGGCTCAGCGACCCTGATTGCACTGGAGCCGGCCCAGGCAGATTCCAGACGGCCCACGGTCGCCCCTGGCAGGGGCAAGCTCACCCACTGCAGCTCGCCCGAGGCCGACGCGATCAGGGCGGTTGCGGCCGCCGCCGCCGCCACCAGACCTGAGGCAGGTCCGCCGGGCTGGCCGGTCACCGCGCCGATGAGCTGGACCGGGTGGCCACCGACGGTCTGACGGCTGGCGAAGACCAGGCATCCCAGCGCCGCCGAGGTCCAGCCGGTCTTGATGCCGACGACGCCATCCTTGCCCAGCAGGGGGTTGTAGTTGCGAACGGTGCCAGCCAGGGGCAAGACGGCGGTGGGCAATGCCACGATCGAGGCGAATACGGGATTGCTCATGGCGGTGGTGGCCAGCGACACCAGGTCACGCGCCGAACTGACGCTGTCGGGATCAAGCCCGCTGCTGTCGGCGAAATGGGTGTGGTTCAGGCGCAGAGACTTTGCCAACTGGTTCATCTCCCCCACGAAGGCGGGCTCCGAGCCCGCCTGCCAGTCCGCCAGAAGCTCGGCGATGTTGTCGGCCGAGGGTAGGAGCAGGCCCTCAAGGAGCTGGAGCTCGGTCAGGCCCTCTCCGGTCTCGACCCGCATTACCGAGTCGCCCTGGGCCAACTCGCTCTGATAGAGGGCAAAGTCCGCGGCGGTGACGGTCACCAGCGGTCCGCTCGCGCCCACGGCGAGGGGATGAGACCTCAGGGTCACCAGGGCGGTCATGATCTTGGTGAGACTGGCAATGGGGACGGGCCCCTGGTCCCCGGTGGAGCCCAGCCAGCCAAACTGGGGCAGGTAGAGCGCGGCCTGGCCCTGCGCCGGCCAGGGCAGCGGCTCAGCCGTGCCGCCAACCGTGTAGCGGCGGGAAATGGCCGCATGGGCGGTCGGGGCCGGGAGGGGACGAGCGAGCTGGGCCATCCCCACGCCCACCAGCGCCACGGGCACAAGCGCCACGGCCACCGGCAGGGCCCGGCTGCGCCAGGTCACTGGCTTCTCAGGTGAGACTTACCACCGCGACCACCCTGGGCTGCCAGAGGCCGCTCTCCGCCAGGTGGGCCTCCATGGTGCTGCCGATCACCCGCCGCACCTCGGCCGCGTCGCGGAACTCGCGGCGGTGGTCCCGGAGGGCGCGCCTCACCTTGGTCCGACCCTGGTCAATCAACTGAAGGTGATCGGTCGGGGACGAGCCTGCAACCACCGTCTCGGGTCCAGCCACCACCTTGCGCAGGGCCCGATCCATCGTGATCGAGACGACCACCAGGTCTGAGTTGCTGCCTGCTGACGCTTCCGGCTTGATGCCGTGGTGGCGGCGGCCGTCGGCGTCAATCGGCACCGACCCGACACTGACATCGCCGCTTACCCGCAGGCCCGCGTCGGAGACCTCGACCACGGCACCGTTCTCCACGATCGCGACAGCCTGGGCATCGAGACCGGCATCCCTCGCCACTTGGACATGGGCCGCGAGATGCCGCGGCTCTCCATGAACGGGGACGAAATGGCGAGGGCTAACCAACTCCAGGAGAAAGCGCAGCTCCTCCGCCGCCGCATGGCCACTGGCGTGGACCCCGGCGCCACTCCCTGCCAGAACCCGCACACCCTGCTCGATCAGGGAATTAACTATCCGTCCCACCGTCGCCTCATTTCCGGGAATGGGGTTGGCCGCCAGCACCACGGTGTCGTCCGGGCGCAGTTTGATGAAGGGATGGGTGCCGGCGGCGATCCGGCTGAGCGCAGCCAGGGGCTCGCCCTGGGATCCGGTCGCCAGCAGGCACAGCTCACGAGGGGGGATGGCGGCCAGCTCACGAGGCGACGCCAGCTGTCCCGGCGTCACCTTGACGTATCCCAGCTCCACCGCTGTATCTATGTTCCGAAGCATGCTCTGACCGACTAGACAGCAGCGCCGGCCGGCGGTCTGGGCCAGCTCCAAGGTCTGGCGCATTCGCGCAAGATTGCTGGCAAAAGTGACGACCACCACCCGTCCCGGGGAATCCTCCAGGGCCCGCTTCAGGGCCGGTCGCACCGTCAGCTCCGACGGAGTCAGCCCCGGGATGGTGGCGTTGGTGCTGTCGCTGAGTAGAAGGCTGACGCCCTCGGCGCCAAGCTCGGCCAGGCGCTCCAGATTGGGGACCAGGCCGTCCACCGGCGTCTGATCCAGCTTGAAGTCGCCGGTGTGGAGCACCAGCCCGGCCGCGGTGTGGATGGCCAGCCCGCAGCTACCCGGGACGCTGTGAGTCATGTGCACCAGCTCGACCGTCATCTCCCCCACCGCGAACGGCTCGCCGAGAGCCATCTCATGCAGGGCAGCCCGGCCGGAGTAGCCGCGGCGAACCAGCTTGTTCCGTAGGAGCCCGATGGTCATCCGGGTCCCGTAGACCGGGACCTTGAGCTCGGCCAGATAGAAGGGCAGGGCTCCGATGTGGTCCTCGTGCCCATGGGTAAGGAGCACCGCCCGCAGCCGGTCCAGCCGGGTCCGCAGGAAGTCGATGTCGGGCAGCAACACGTCGACCCCGGGCTCCTCACGCTCGGGGAAGGCCAGGCCGGCGTCGATGACAACCACATCGCGGCCGACCTCCAGCAGGGCCAGATTCTTGCCGATCTCCCCCACCCCGCCTAGGGGGATGAAGCGAACCGTCCGAGGCGCCGGCTCCGCCATGAAGTCCGCGGATGAGGGCCTGGCGGTGCGTCTAGAAGAGGCCAAGCTGCTCGGCCGGGACCGGTGGCGGTGACTCCGGCGAAGGGGCAGGGGGAGCCGCGGGAACGTTCTCGAGATGGACCTTGAGCCGCCTGAAGTCCTCTCGGAGCACCTCCAGGAGGCTGCCGTTGTACAAGGCCGCCGCCGGGTGATAGCAGGGCATGTAGGTCCGGCTGCCACGGTGGACCACGGTCCCGTGAGAGCGGGTTATCCCGGGTGCCTCCGGCAGCAGGCGCTGCAGCGCGTGCCTCCCCAACAGGAGGATCACCCGGGGCTGGAGCACATCGATCTGGGCATCCAGGTAGGGTGCGCAGGCCGCCACCTCCTCAGGCAGCGGATCGCGGTTGCCTGGTGGCCGGGACTTGAGGACGTTGGTGATGAAGATGTCCTGCCGGCTGAGCCCGATCTCCTCGAGGAGCTGGGTCAAGAGCCGACCGGCGGCGCCTACGAAGGGCTTGCCCTCGCGGTCCTCGCTCTCCCCGGGCGCCTCTCCGATCGCCATCACCACCGCCGTAGCCGGGCCGGTGCCGGGGACGCCCTGGGTTCTAGTGCGATGCAGGGAACACAGGGTGCAGGACCTGACCTGGGCGGCGATCTCGTCCAGTCGGGCCTGGCGTCCCGGCGCCGGCTCCGGTGCCGATTCAGGCACCCGGAGGTCGGTCACCGGTCTGGGCGCCGTTGCCGCCCTGGTCGGCTCGACCAGCCAGCTCCAGGATCGCCTGCTTGCGGGAGAGGTTGACCCGGCCGCGGTCATCGATCTCGGTGACCTTGACCATGATCTCGTCCCCGATGTTGACCACGTCCTCAACTTTGCCCACCCGCTGGTCGGCCAGTTGGGAGATGTGAACCAGACCGTCCTGCCGGGGCAGGATCTCGACGAAGGCGCCGAAGGGCATGATCCTGACCACCTTGCCCTTGTAGATGCGGCCCACCTCGACCGACTCGGTTAGGTCGCGGATCATCGCCACCGCTCGTTCCATCGCCTCCTCGTCCACCGTGGCCAAGAAGACCGTGCCGTCATCCTCGATGTCGATCTGACATCCGGTCTCCTCCTGGATGCGCCGGATGGTCTTGCCGCCGGGGCCAATCAGGTCGCGGATCTTGTCGGGATGGATGTGGATGGTGGTGATCCGTGGGGCATAGGTGGACATGATCTCCCGGGGCGTGGCGATCGCCTCCGCCATCTTGTCCAGGATGTGGAGCCGTCCCTGGCGAGCCTGCTCCAGGGCTCTGCGGAAGAGCTCCGAGCTGAGTCCCCTGGCCTTCATGTCCATCTGCAGGGCGGTCACCCCTCGACGGGTCCCCGCCACCTTGAAGTCCATGTCGCCGAGGGCGTCCTCCATCCCCTGGATGTCGGACAGGATGGCGTAGCGGTTGGGGTCGTGCTCGTCGGTTACCAGGCCCATGGCGATGCCACCCACCGGGGCCGCCAGGGGCACGCCCGCGTCCATCAGCGCCAGGGTGCTACCGCAGACGCTGGCCATCGAGGTGCTGCCGTTGCTGGACAGGATCTCGCTGACGATCCGAATCACGTAGGGAAACTCATCGGCGGGCGGGACCATCACCCTCACCGCGCGCTCCGCCAGAGCCCCGTGGCCGATCTCCCGGCGCCCCGGCGACCGCAGCGGCCGGGCTTCGCCCACCGAGTAAGGCGGGAAGTTGTACTGGTGCATGTAGCGTTTGAAATCCTCTAGCCCCAGGCCATCCAGCTTCTGCTGGTCCGACATGGTGCCCAGGGTGACCACCGAGAGGGCCTGGGTCTGACCCCTGGTGAAGATGGCGCTGCCATGAGCCCGGGGCAGCACGCCAACCTCGCACCAGATGGGCCGGATCTCGTCGGTGCGACGGCCGTCAGGACGCTCCCCCTGCTCCAGGATCGCCCGGCGGACCGCCGACTTGAGAGCAGACTCAAAGGCGGCGGAGATATCGGCGGCACCATCAGGGAACCGCGTGCTGAGCTCGGCCACGACCTCTGAGCGCAGCCGATCGACCTGGTTGTCGCGCTGGGCCTTGTCGGCCTCCCGAAAGACCCGGTCGATGCGCTCGGCGGTCGCGTCCAGAACCGCCTGCTTGATCTCGGCCGGAACCCCCACCTTGGGGTAGTCCATCTTGGGCCGGCCCACCTTGGCCACCAGCTCGTCGACGAGGGCAATGATCTCGCGGATCCGCTCGTGGGCCCGGGCCAGGGCCTCGACCAGGGTCTCTTCCGAGACCTCGCGGGCACCCGCCTCGACCATGTTGAGAGAGTCCCGGGTCCCGGCAACCACCAGGTCGAGCTGGCTGCGCTCCAAGTCCGGCATGTTGGGGTTCTCGACCAGATGGCCCTCGAACTGGCCGATCCTAACGGCAGCCACGGGGCCGTCGTGAGGAATGTCGCTGATCGCCACCGCCGCCCCGGCGCCGATCAGGGCCAGGATGGCGGGGTCGTGGATCTGGTCGGACGAGAGCACGGTGGCCACGATCTGGACGTCGTTGCGGAAGTCCTTGGGGAAGAGCGGCCGCATGGGACGGTCGATCATGCGGGCGGTCAAGGTGGCGGCCTCCGAGGGCCGCGATTCCCGGCGCATGAAGGCCCCGGGGATCCGTCCCACCGCGTACATCTTCTCCTCGTAGTCGCAGGTCAGAGGGAAGAAGTCGATCCCCGGGCGCGGGCCCTTGCTGGCGGTGGCGGTGACCAACACCACCGTGTCGCCCTGGCGTATCCAGACCGCGCCGTTGGCCTGACCGGCCATCCAGCCGGTCTCAATACTTAGTTCCGCGCCGTCAAAGGAGCGCGAGACAACGGTCTTTTCCATAAGATTCCTCCCCGCGCCTCCCGGCCCGAGATGTGGGTAGGCTCGGCTCCAGAAGAGCCGTCGCGGTTAGGGAAAGGGGATGAGAGCTGAACTGTGGTTCGGCTCCGATCGCCAGTCTCCAACCGCGCGCTCGCTGCTTCGGTGAAGCCTGCCGCCACTCCCACCGGGAGAGTCCGCGGTCGTTCAACAAACCGGCTCTCGGTTGCAAGCGAGTGAGCCGGAATGCGATCAATGTCAGTGGCGCAGCCCCAGCTTGGCGATCAGCGCCCGGTAGCGGTCGATGTCCACCCGCATCAGGTAGTCGAGAAGCCGCCGCCTCTTGCCCACCAGCTTGAGTAGTCCGCGGCGGGTGTGGTGATCCTTGGGGTGGACCTTGAGGTGTTCGGTCAGTTCCCGAATCCGCTCGCTAAAGATGGCGATCTGGACTTCGGGCGAGCCGGTATCACCCTCGTGTTGGCGGTGATCCTCGATCACCGCAGCCTTGGCTTCACCTTGAAGCATGTTGGATTCTTCTCCTCTAGTCGCCACAGAGCCCGCCCCGCACGCTACCGCCGGCTGCAGCTGGGCTCCGGGTCCGGGTGAATATAGCACAGGCCCTCGAAGCCAAAAGTGCCCCGATCCCCCGCTACCGGCACCGCTCAGTTGACTTCGCTGGGGTGGCTAGAGGGACTTGAACCCTCGACCTCCAGGGCCACAACCTGGCACTCTAACCAAACTGAGCTATAGCCACCGCGAGGGGCCAAATTATAGGTGCGGCTCAGCTTTCGCCTTAGGCGAGGTCACTTTGCCTGCCCAACATATCAGCAGCCTTCCTGTGCGCGAGCTGGATCGCGCCCCCATGCTCCACGCCTTGCGTCTGGCCCGCGCTGCGGCTCGGCGCGGCGAGGTTCCGGTCGGAGCAGTGATCGTCGCCGAAGAGCAGGTGATCGCTGCCGCTTCCAACCGCGTCGAGCGCTCTCGGGACGCCAGCGCGCATGCCGAACTGGTCGCGCTGCGCCAGGCATCCCGCGCACTTGGATCCTGGCGTCTCCAGGGTTGCACCCTCTACTCCACCCTCGAGCCCTGCCCCATGTGCGCCGGCGCGCTGCTCTTGGCCCGGATCGATCGCGTCGTTTACGGGGCTGATGATCCCCGCAAGGGCGCCTACCGAAGCGTCTACGACGTGCTGGCAAATCCCGGGGGAAATCATCATCCCGAGGTCACCCCGGGTTGCGAGGCTGCGGGGGCCACCGCGCTCCTGCAACAGTTTTTCCAGCGCATCCGCACGGAGCGGAGCTGACATGGCAACCAAGGGACCCGAGCCAGAGCCCACCACCATCGCCGGACTGCCCGCGATTTTCGCACCTGCCCGCGGCTCACGAAAACAGCACACCATCCTGTTCGCCCATGGCCTCATGTGCGACCACACCTTCTTCGATTCCTGGGTGTCCTGGTTCAGCGCTGCGGGATTCGATGCCTACGCAGTGTCCCGACGGGGACGACAGGGGAAACCGCCCATCGACTCGCGCGGTGTCACTTTCTCGGATTTCCTCGAAGACACATGCAACCCAGCCCAGCAACTGCCTCACCCTCTCCTGCTGATTGGACACAGCCTGGGAGGGATCCTGGCGCTCAAGGCCGCCGAGCAGAACGTCTGCGAAGCACTGGTCCTGCTGGCCCCGGTTCCTCCCCGCGGCATTCTGCCGCTGGTCGGGCCTCGACAGCTGCCGCCGCAGCTGGCGCAGCTGACCACGGTGCTGACCGGTGGCACTTTCTATCCCAGCCTGCGCCAGGCGACGGCGATGTTCATGGGCCGAATCCCAGCAGCGCGGCGATGGGATCTGTACCGTCGCTACACCCCCGATTCCGGGCTCGCCTTGCGCTCGACGTATCTCCCGGGGATTTCGGTAGAACCCGCTCGCGTGACCATTCCCCTCCTCTGCGTGGTGGGTGCGGAGGACGCAACCATCCCCCCGCGCAGTGTCGGCCAGCTCGCCAAGCGCTACGGGGGCGAGTGTCGAAATCTGCCCGGTCACGCTCACGAGTTGGTCGCCGAGCCCGGCTGGGAGGAGGTGGCGTCAATCGTTGCCGCTTGGGCCGACCGCATATTGCCCACGATCGGGCCCGAGCGCGACCCGGGAGGCGCCACCGGGGCCATGGCCTAAGGAGGTTGATAACCAGGGGTCGGCCATACAATCTCCGCGGTCCACGAGGAGAGGTGTCCGAGTGGTTTAAGGTGCCGCTCTCGAAAAGCGGTGTGGTGAAAGCCACCGCGGGTTCGAATCCCGCCCTCTCCGCGCTCTACTAGAGGCAGCCAGTCCGCTCGCTCTATCAGGCGCCTTCGGTCCGCGCGACTAGAATCCGGCCGGGAGCGGTCGCCTAGTTGGCCGAGGGCGCGGCACTGGAAATGCCGTAAGGGGGCAACCCCTTCGAGGGTTCGAATCCCTCCCGCTCCGCCACGGCAGTCACTGATGGCACACGACAATCACTGACCGTTCGGGGGCGGCCACCTCAGCCCCGGGAATCACGCCTCCGGCGTCGTTTTCGAGAACGGCTGTCCCACTAGCTTCTGACTGGAGCCGGAGGCTGCCATCAGGCGGTGCGCGTAAGCAGCTGCGCCCGCTCGGTTGCTGACGCCGATCTTGGCGAAGATGCGGTTTATATGCGTCTTCACGGTGGCGCTGCCAATGAAGAGCTGAGTCGCGATCTCGGTGTTGCTGCTCCCTGACCCGATCAGCATCAGGATCTGGCCCTCGCGATCGGTGAGTCCGTCCGGCCAGGGGTCCAGGACCTGGCTGTGGGTGTCATCGGTGTGCTGCCCGCGGATCGCGGCGGAGAGGAGGTTGCGGTGGACATCTCGGTCGAGGGTCACCTTGTCGGCCACCGCCGCCCTTATGGCCCCAGCGATGTCGGCGCGGGTCGCGTTCTTGGTGAGGAAGCCGCGCGCCCCCGCCTGGAGGGCGGCGATCACCGAGTCATCGTCCGCGAAGGTGGTAAGGACGACGATGGCCAGTTCTGGATGGGACCGCCCCAGCCGTTCCGTCGCCTCGACGCCGTCCATTCCGGGCATGCGGAGATCCATGAGCACGGCATCCGGCGCCAGGCTTTCGGCCATCGCCAGGGCGCTCGCACCGTCGCTGGCGGCGCCAACCACTTCGAAGTCTGCCAGGGTGGAGAGAAGGGCAACCAGGCCGTCGCGGACGCTGGCCTGGTCGTCAGCGACCACCAGGCGGAGGCGGGGCGGCGTCAGCCCGGTACCTCCGCGTGCACCGTCCAGCCGCCCAGTACCGGCCCAGCCACGAGTGAGCCCCCGATCAGCTGGAGCCGCTCATGCATCCCGGCGAGGCCGTATCCCCCGCTGAGCCCCAGCGGCGCCTGCTGTGGAGCAGATTCCTCGGTGCCAGGCGAGGGCAGCTGGTCATTGCCGTCGGTGACAGTGAGGCTGACGCGATCGAGCCCGTAGGCGAGTTGAAGCATCACCGGAAGGCCGCAAGCATGCTTTTGAGCATTGGCGAGCGCCTCCTGCGCCGTGCGCAGAAGCGCCAGGCTGGTGACGACCGAGAGCGGGCGCGCGCTGCCCGCCACTTCGAGGCTCGCCGCCCCGCCGTCACGGCGAGCGGCGCCTACCAGAGCAGCAAGAGCGTCCGGCAAGGGAGGCGCGTCGCTGCGAAGGGCTTGGATTGCTCGCTGGGTCTCGTCCATCCCGTCGGCGGCGAGGCGGTGGGCGTAGCGGATGCGTTGCAGGGCGCCGGCCAGGTCGGAACCCTCGGTGAGCAGGGCATCGGCGACCTGGAGCTGGATGGAGAGATCCGCCAGGGAGTGGCCCAGGATGTCGTGGATCTCTCTGGCGATCCTGGTTCGCTCGGCGAGGGCGCTGGCGCGCTCGCGTTGGATCGAGTACTCCTGCTGCTGGGTCAGCAGCAGCCTCGCTTGCCTTAGCTGCTCCCGGCGCAGCCCTCTGGCGACCCCGGCCACGGTTACGGCCAACAGAACCACGCTGTAGAACAAGACGTAGATCCAGGTGGGCAAGCCGTTGAAGAGCCCATAGGCGTAGCCGCCGTGGATCACACCGCCAACCGCGAATCCCAGGCCACCCGAGAGGGCGACGGCAACACCGGTTCGGGGCTTCATGGTGGACCCGGCTTCCAGCGCGACGCCGGCCACTAGATTGGCGGCCCAGCCGGGACCGTCGACCATGGTCGCCACCCCGCTGGTGGCGGCGATCACCAGCATCAGTGCGAGCGGGATCAGTCCACGACCGGGAACTTCGTCTCGCCACGGTCTCACCGCGAGCCAGCCCACCCAGGCGAGGCTCGCGGCCGCCAGCAGCGCCACCAGCAGAGTTACGTGGGTCCCTGGCTGCTGGTAAACCGCAACCAGGATCAAGGTCAGCGGCAGCAGCAGGAGCCGCGAGAGCCAATCAATCTGAGCCCGACTCAGACGAAGTCGTTCCCTCAGAGTCGTCGGCAGAGGTCCAGCCTGGGACCCCTCGTGAACCGGGGTCATGGCGTCAATCTAATCCGCGCGCTCAGGTGGCGTCGTCATCCCAGTGGGTGGACCCCGGGTGGACCCACCTCAACCTGCAATCAACCGAGAAGGTGGACGACAGCAGCCTGATCGGTGTTGATGCTGGCTGAGTCGGCCCCACCGGCCGCGTGACGCTCAAGCAGCGCCGCTCAATGCAACGAGGCTCAAGTGCTCAAAGTACATGGCCGCCAGCCCATTCACCTGGCAAGCGCGAACTCACAATCCGATCCTGCACCCTGGAGGGCTGGACCAGCGATCACCTCAGGATCGCCGACGGGTTATGCCGCCAGGACGGTGGACCTCGTCAAGACCTACGGCAGAGGTGACGCCATGGTCACCGCTCTCGCCGGTGTGAGCGTGGAGTTCAAGAGCGGGCAATTCACCGCGGTTATGGGGCCGTCCGGCTCAGGCAAGTCAACGCTGATGCACTGCATGGCGGGCTTGGATGTGCCTACCTCGGGCCAAGCCTTCGTTGGTGAGCGTGAAATCTCCACGCTCGACGACAGCGCCCTCACCGAGCTGCGCCGCGACCACATCGGATTCGTGTTCCAGTCCTTCAACCTGGTGCCGACGCTAAGCGCGCGGGAGAACATCACCCTGCCCGTCGACCTGGCTCGGAGAAGAGTCGATCCAGCGTGGTTTGACTACCTAGTTAAAGCGCTCGGGATCGAAGATCGGCTCAGCCAACGTCCGAGTCAGATGTCGGGAGGGCAGCAGCAGCGCGTGGCGTGTGCCAGGGCCTTGGTCAGTCGGCCCGAGCTGATCCTGGCCGACGAGCCAACCGGCAACCTCGACTCGAACGCCGCCGCTGAGGCCTTGGCATTCTTGCGGCGGTCGGTCAGCGAACTGGGACAGTCGGTGGTGATGGTCACTCACGACCCCAACTCGGCGGCCTACGCCGATCGCGTCGTGTTCCTCGCCGACGGGCGCTTGGTGGGCGAGCTGGCCACGCCTACGGCCGACGCCGTGCTAGAGCAGATGAAGCAGTTGAGGCGCTGAGATGTGGAAGGTCACTCTCAAAGGTCTACTGGCTCGCAAGCTGCGGCTAGCCCTCACCGCTCTGTCGATCGTCCTCGGGGTCGCGTTCGTGTCGGGCACGCTGGTTCTCACGGCCACCCTGAACAGCACCATCTCGTCGCTGTACGGAAACGTCTACCGCCACGTTGACCTGCAGGTCCAGGCCCCGGGCGTCCGCAACATCCCGGAGTCGCTGCTGGGCAGCCTGCGCAAGGTGCCCGGGGTCGCCTACGCGGACGGCGCCGTCAGCGGGTATGCCCAGTTCGTGGCCCACGACGGGTCACCAATAACCACCGGGTTGGAACCAGCCACCGGCCTTTCCTTCGATCCCAACACCGAACTCTCGCCCTTCCGACTGGTCGAGGGGCGCGCGCCCACGACCTCGAGCCAGGTCGTGATGGATGAGGTGACCGCACAGCGGTACCGCTTCTCGGTTGGGCAGCGGGTACGGATACTCCTGCGCGGCTCGCCGCATACCTTCACCATCTCGGGGATCGCCAAACTGGTCGGAGCTGGAGCGGTGCCCGGTGCCACCTTCGCCGCGTTCGACCTGCCCACGGCTCAGAGGCTGTTCGGCGCGGTTGGGCAGCTGTACACAATCGACATCCTCACTTCCCCCAGAGCAAATCAGCGTCAGGTCCGACGCGACGTGGCTCGCCTCCTGCCGTCCGGACTGAACGTGGTCACCGGCAAGACACTCATCAGCCAGCAGGTCAAGACCAGCGACCAGTCGCTGGCTCCCCTCTCGACCGCACTTCTCATCTTCGGCTTCATCGCCCTGTTCGTTGGGGGCTTCACCATCTTCAATACCTTCTCGATCATCGTGGGGCAGCGCACCCGCGAGCTGGCACTGCTGCGCATGGTGGGGGCGAGCCGCCGCCAGGTCTTCCAATCGGTCCTCCTGGAGGCTGCCATGGTCGGGCTGGTCGCTTCGCTGATCGGCTTGGGCCTGGGCGTCCTCGCGGCCAGCGGCCTTGAGGCAGGACTCAGTGCCCTGGGCGTCCCTCTGCCATCCGGCCCCCTGGTCGTCGGGGTCTCAACGGTGCTGGCGGCGCTCGCCGTCGGACTAGGAGTCACGGTGGCCTCGGCGATCAGCCCGGCCTGGCGTGCGGTGCGCATCCCACCGGTGGTGGCGATCACCGCCCGGACCGGCGAGGAAGAGGCATCCTCGCAGCGACGAGTCCTCGTCGGAGGCGTCGTCGGTCTGGTTTCCCTGGCACTCTTGGGCCTGGGACTGGCTCAGTCCGCGCTGGCGCCGGTGGGCGTCGGGGCTGCGGGGATCTTCATCGCGGCGGCGATCCTGGCCCCCCTCGTGGCGAGAGCAACGGCAAGCGTCCTGGGTCGCCCGCTTGCCGCGGTCCTGGGGGTCTCCGGCCGGCTCGGGCGCGAGAACTCAATGCGCAGCCCGCGGCGGACGGCGCAGGGCGCGACCGCTTTGATGGTTGGGCTGGCTCTGGTCTCGGCGGTCGCCGTGCTCGGCGCCTCCTTGGCCAAGGCGGCCACCAGCAGCGTCGACAACGCCGTGAGTGCCGACCTCCTCATCACCAGCTCCAGTGGCACCTTCAGTCCCGCCGTCGCCTCCATCGTCAAGCAACTTCCCGGTGTCAGCAGCACCTGCACCATCTACGGGGCCGAGTTCGAGGTCCAGCACTCCTTGGTGTCCGTCGACGGTGCGTGCGTCAAGGACCTAGCGGAGAACGTGATCCTGCGGATGGACGCTGGGACGTCCGCCACGGCCTTGGCGCGGGGTGAAATGCTCGTCGACGCCACCACGGCGCATGCCCGGCACCTGCAGGTGGGCTCGAAGGTGGCGCTGTCCTTCCCCCAGGGTCCCGGCGCGACGATCCGGGTGGGTGGCATCTACCAGCCCAATGCCCTGATTCCCAGCTACGTGGTGAGCGACACCTTCTTCCGTGCCCACCTGCCTGGCCAACTGCCGGGAGGTCTGGCGGTGAGTGGGAACCGCAGCGCCAACCGTCTGGCGCATGAGGTCACCAAGGCGCTCGCGCCCTACCCCACACTTTCAGTCCAGACCCGGGCCCAGTTCGAAGCCACCCAAACGGGAGCCGTCAACCAGGCGCTCGGGCTGGTTTACGCTCTGCTCGCCCTGGCCGTGATCATCGCCTTCATCGGCGTCGTCAACACCCTCCTGCTGGCCGTGTTCGAACGCACTCACGAGATCGGTCTGCTGCGGGCGGTGGGGATGAAGCGTCGACAGGTCCGGGCGATGATCCGCTCGGAAGCGGTGATCCTGTCGCTATTTGGTGCGATTGCCGGGGTCGTGTTGGGAGCCGCTCTCGGGGCTGCCCTTACCTCCTCGCTCAAGCAGGAGCAGAACATATCCGCCATCGTCATCCCCTTCGGCACTCTCGCCGTGTTCCTGATAATCGCCGCCATCCTGGGACTGGTCGCCGCCACCTGGCCGGCGCGGCGAGCGGCGAGGCTCGATGTGCTGGCCGCAATCGCCGCCGAGTAAGGGCAGATGGACGCTGGCCCGGGCCCCGGTCCGTGCGCGGCCAGCTTCTCCTTGGCCCACCCGGCCAAGATTCGCCAGGCTACGGCACGACCTGTGCCAGGCCGCCGGGTAGCGGCGCACGGCTCCGCGGTCCCATCATCGCCGCAGCCACATGCAGAGGATGACCATGCCCGGGCCTCGCTACCTGCCGATTCGCGATTACGGGATCATCGGCGACCTGCACAGCGCGGCGCTGGTCAGCCGGCTCGGTTCCATCGACTGGTTCTGCGCCCCCAGGTTCGACAGCCCCTCCATCTTCGGACGCATGCTCGATGCCGACCAGGGCGGGTCTCTGTGCGTCGCCCCTGGGGCTGACTTTATCGCGGACAGCCGCCGCTACCTCCCCGGCACCAACGTGCTCGAGACCACCCTGAGCAGCCCCAATGGCAGGCTGGTGATCACCGACTTCATGGTCGCCAAGGAGCAGGTGCACCGGAGCAGCGCCGACCACCTCCTGGTCCGGCAGCTAGAAGCGCCGGATGGCCAATTGGAGGCCAAGCTTATCGTTGATGCTCGCTTCGACTACGGTCGCGAGGCGCCCGAGGCCGAGGTCGACGGGGACGGGCACTGTCTGCGGCTCAGCCACAAGGATCTGCATCTTCACCTGGATGGCCCCGGACTCTGGGAGCCTGAGGGCAGGACGATGGTCCAGCACGTCAACCTCGTGCCCGATTCTCCCCAGTCTCTGCTGCTCCGCTACGACGGTGAGCTATCCCACCACCGTGACTACGACGCCGCCAGGCTGCTCAAGTGGACCCAGGATTTCTGGGAGGACTGGATCAAGCACTGCGAGTACGACGGTCCCTACGAGGAATACGTGCTGCGCAGTGCTCTCTTGCTCAAGCTCCTCATCTACGCTCCCGAGGGCTCCATGGTCGCCGCCCCCACCACCTCACTTCCGGAGTGGATCGGTGGCCAGCGCAACTGGGACTACCGCTACAGCTGGCTTCGGGATTCGGCATTCCTGCTGTACAACCTCCAGCTGCTGGGTTACCACGACGAGGAGGCCCGTTTCGTGGAGTGGCTGGGTCGGGTGCACGAAGCCCATCCCGGCCACTTCCAGATCATGTACGGCATCGACGGCCGCACCAACATCGATGAGTTCGAGCTAAACGAGCTCGAGGGGTATCAGGGCTCGAGCCCGGTCCGAATAGGCAATGGCGCCGCTAAGCAGGAACAGCGCGACATCTACGGTGAGGTCGTCGACTCCGCCTACCTCCACCACCGCTATGGGAAGGTGAAAAGTCCGCTCCTGCGCGAAACCCTGACCGCCCTGGTGGACGAGGCGGCCGAGCATTGGCAAGAGCCGGACAACGGCATCTGGGAGATGCGAACCGGTCCCCAGCAGTTCGTCTACAGCAAGCTGCAGTGCTGGGTCGCCCTCGACCGCGGCATTCGGCTCAGTGAGCAGCTCAAGCTGGAGCCAGTCCACCTGGAGCGCTGGATGGAGACGCGCAAGCAGATTCGCCACACCATCCTGACCCGGGGCTGGAGCGACAAGCTCGGCGCATTCCGCCAGGTGCTGGACGAGGACGAGCTGGATGCAGCCACCCTCATGATCCCATTGCTGCAGTTCCTGCCGGCGCGCGATCCCCGCATGCGTCAGACGGTACAGGCGATTCAGCGAGACCTGACCGACAAGAACGGCTTCGTCTATCGCTACCGTCGCGACGACGGCCTGGGTCAGAGCGAAGGCACGTTCCTGCTCTGCTCCTTCTGGCTGGTTACCAACCTCGCAATGCAGGGACAGTTGGCCCCTGCCCAGCACCTCTTCGAGCAGCTGACCGCACATGCCAACGACCTGGGGCTGCTCTCCGAGGAGCTCGACCCGGACAGCGGCGAGCTGCTGGGCAATTTCCCTCAGGCCTTCACCCACATGGGTGTGGTGAACGCCGCTGCCCATCTCGAGCGGGCTGCCCAGAAATACGGATGGCTGAGCCGGTGGCGTCAATGAGCGCTCGGCCGACCTGACCCGCCCCCAGACGGCACAATTGACCGGTGGCGACCCTGGAACTCGACTTCGACCCGGTCGATGCGATCACGGTCGGGGTTGAGGGCGAACCCGGCGCCCGGGTCTTCTTCCTGGAGGCTCGGCAGGGCTTTCGCCTCTGCAACCTGGTCGTGGAGAAGATCCAGCTCCAGGAGTTGGGCGGGCAACTGCTCCAGCTCCTCGAGCCGTCAGCGGGGCAGCCCGACCCTGCCCCCGAGCCGGTGACCCGGCCCGGCGACCCACCCGGGTGGAGGGTGGGCAACATCCAGCTCTCACTGGACGAGGAAGGTGGACAATGCACGCTCCTGCTCGAGGAACGACGGGCACTCGCCCTCGACGAGGGCGAGGAGGAGTCGGAGCCAGTGGACCAGGCCGAGGACGAGGATGACCCCAGCCTGCGGGCTGCCCGATTGGTCGCCACCATCGCCCAGCTGCGGGCGTTGGCGGAGCGTTCGCTTGAGGTGATCGAAGGTGGACGCGCCATCTGTCCCGTCTGCCACCTCCCCATCAACCCCTCCGGCCACGTCTGCCCGGCCAGCAACGGGCGTCACCGCGCCTGACCACCAAGCCCAGGCCGAAGGCGGGGGACTGTTCGTGAGTGCGGGCCAGACTCAGCTTGAGTCTGGGGCCCCTCCACCGGCGTCACCGATGCGGCGCATGCTCCGAGGCTGGTTGCCGAAGGGGACTTGGCGACTGCTGCTGATCCCGCTCGGCGCCTACCTACTACTGCACTTTCCCGCGCTATTTGAGCCGCACTGGTACACCGATGAGGCTGGCTACAGCGTCACCGCCTGGCTGGTCAATCACGGAGTTGTCCTCTATGGCGGGGTCTGGAACAACAAGCCACCGCTCCTGTTCTGGGTTTACGGCGCGCTATTGACCTGGTTCGGGTCCGGCGAAGCGGGCCTGCACACACTCTCGATGCTCACCGGCTTGCTGGCGCTGCTCGGTCTGTGGAAGCTGGTGCTTGACGGTTGGGGGCCGCGGTGCGCCTGTGTCGCGGTCTCGATCGGAGCCTTTCTGCTGGGGACCCCGGTACTGAACGGGGATCTGGCTCTGCCTGAGAACCTCCTCATCGCTCCCACGGCCTTGGCGATGGTGGTCACACTCTTGGCGCTGGGCCCCGCATCGCCAAGACGGCAGCTTTGGAGAGGCGTCGCAGCCGGGACCCTGTTTGCAGCCGCCATCCTCATTCAGCAGACGGCGCTGGCTGATCTCGGGGCCGCCGTCCTCTGGTTGCTGCTCCTCCCCGACCGCCGTGGGCTCCGCCAACTCTGGGTGATGGTGTCGACCGCGCTGGTGCTGATCGCGGCGGCCCTCCTCCCCTACGCCATACGGGTTGGCGCCAGGCATCTCTACTACCTCTTGGTCACCTCCTACATCGGTTACGAGAAGGGCAGCGCCGGCTTTGGCATCGCCAATCTCGCCCCCCACGCGATCGCGGCGGTGGCGCTCCTTGTCGGTGCGGTCCTGACCCGACACAGCAACCGTCGCCAGTTGCTGCTTTGGGTCTGGGCCGCAGCGGTGTTGTTCGCCGAAACCGCACCCAACAAGCCCTACATCTTCTTCAGCATCCCCATGGTGGTACCGCTCGCGGCTCTGGTTGTGAGTCTGCCCTGGCGTCATCTCTGGCAACTCGTGCGCACGCGTAGCTGGCCAAGGTGGCGGCCCATCCTCACCGCTTTACCGCTGGCGTTCGCAGTCCTGCTGCCGTTCGGGATCTGGTTCGGACTGCTGGTGACTGACCCCGAGTCCACCTACTCGGTTCGATTGGGCGAGGTCTACTACCAGAACTTCGTCGGCCGCGCGGTCGGCTTGGTGAGCCCGGCTGCCTACAGCAACACCTTCGACCTTAGGGCTGGCCCGGACGCGCTGGTCGCCGATTGGGTGCGCCAACACGGCCTCTCCGGCTGCTCGGCCGTGGTCTGGTCCTCGCTCGCCTGGGACTACGTCCTGGCGGACCTGCGTCCGGTGGTCCCCACGCCGGCCATCTACGTTGACGAGGCGTGGCTGGGACCGAGCAAGGTGCTCGGCGATATCGAGCGCGGTCACCCCAAGGTGGTGATCACCGACACCACCTCAATCACGCAGTGGCCGGGGGTCAAGGTGCTGCTCCGGCGAGGCTATGTCGAGACCTATCACGTCGCGATGATGGCGGTGTGGGTTGACCGAGGTGCCTTCGGTACCGCCGAGGCGGGCCGACGAATCCCCAGCTCCGAGCGTCCGTCGACACATCTGGTCGGCAGTTGCAGCAGCTCCAGTTGAGGAAAGATGCCCGACTCCCCCGCTGCCTCCAGTTGGCGGGCGTCAGCTAGGGTCGGCCGACCAGCAAAACCTGATCTCGTAGGATGACCGTCGGTCTAGACCACACTTGCGCAGGAGCACCGGAATGGGACAGACGCTAGGGAGCGGGACCAGGGTCGGGTTCTCTTTCGGCACCCTGTCGCTCGCGCTCCTCCTGTCTGCTTGCGGGGGATCGCTGGACTCTGGCGTGAGCACGCCGAGTCCCCAGCCCACCCCGTCCGCGATAGCAGCCAGCCCGTCTGCCAGCGCCAGCGCCAGCGCCAGCCCATCCGCCTCGGCTTCGACCTGCGTCAATCCGGACACCAAGGCGACCTATCAGCTGGCCGGCTCCCGAATCCTGGCGGGCGACCTCCAGGTCAAGGATGAGGTAATCGGCACCGGTGCCAAGGCCAAGGGTGGCGACACCATCAAGGTGGACTACACCGGAACGCTACCCGACGGGACCGTCTTCGACAGCAGCTCCGCCGACAACGATGGCAAGCCGGTAAGCCTCACCCTGGCCGCAGGCAAGGTCATCGAGGGGTTTGTGGAGGGAATCAACGGCATGCGGGTGGGGGGAACCAGAGAGCTGGTCATCCCGGCCGCTCTGGGCTACGGATGCGAGGCGGTCAGCACCATCCCGGCCAACTCAACCTTGATCTTCACGGTGAAGCTAATCAGCGTCAGCTGAGCCTTGGTAGCGCTGAGGAAGTAGCGCCGCCACCCGGGTCTGGATCTCCCGACTGATCGCGGCCGGTTCCTGGGCTGCCGGATGGAAAGGCGCGCCGATCCGCACCGAGATGGGCCGCCGGCGCGGCACCAGTCGGCCCTTGGGCAGCACCGCCTCGGTCCCCCAGATGGCACAGGGCAGGACCGTGGCTCCCGACCTCCAAGCCAGATAGCCGGCGCCGAGCTCGAATCCCCGCATCCCCGCCCCGGTTGCCCGGTGGCCCTCGGGGAAGAGCAGCAGCGCCCCGCCCGAGGCCAGGACGGCCAGGGCACCCCTCATCGCCAGCCGGTCCGGGGCCCCGCGCCGGACCGGGATGCAGTTGCAGCGTAGGAAGAAAGCCCTGCCCAGACCGGTCTGAAAGAGCTCCGCCTTGGTGAGCGCGTGCAGCACCCGGGGAAGGCACGCGGCATACACGAGAGGGTCGAAGTTGGAGAGATGGTTGGAGCAGATCAGCAGGGGGCCGCTGGCGGGGACGTTGGCAAGCCCATCCAGTTGCAACCCGCCCGACGCTGCGTACCGGACCACGACCCGGAGGACCGCGCGGGTCATGGTCAGCAGCCCCGACTCGCGTCCGTCCAGTCGAGTGCCTGGAACTGGGGCCGAGGGCTTGCCACCACGACTGCCCTTGCCAGCCTCCGGGTTCGTGGTCGGCCGGGCTCTGCTTAGCCCCACGGTCTTCTACTCCCTATCTGCCGGTCGGCGGCTGCCCCCTGGTGGGTTCGAACCACCGACCGTCGCCTTAGAAGGGCGCCGCTCTAATCCACTGAGCTAAGGGGGCGTGGCTCGGGGCCATTTTGACGGCTCCCGGTTCGACCCTTGGCACACCCGGCCCCGATCTGGGCGGCGCCGATACCACATCCGGGATTCCGTACGATGGCTGCAAGTGAGCGCCACTCCCACGCCCCAGCCCATCACCACCTGCTACCTGGCACGCCACTGCGACGTCGCCAATCCCGACGGAGTCCTCTACGGTCACCTCCCCAACTTTCCGCTCAGCCCCAAGGGTCGCCAACAGGCGACGAGCATGGGGCGCTATCTGGCCGAGGCCGGCGTGCGCGCCATCTACTCCAGCCCGCTGGAGCGGGCCCAGGAGACCGCGGTCGTCCTGGCTTCCCAGCTCTCCCGGCCACCTCCGGTTCTGCCGCGACCCGGCCTGGTTGAGGCAGAGTTCGGGCGCTACCTACAGGGCACCCGCTTCCAGGACGTGGTCTGGCGCAAGCCGCGCTGGTGGGTCCACATGGTCTGGCCGGGCTTGGTCCCGGGCGACGAGTCCATGGCGGCCATGGCGGCCCGGGTCGGCGCGGTGATCCAGGAGGGAGTGCGGGTGCACAGGGGTGAGGCTTTCGTCTGCGTCAGCCATGGCGACCCCATCCAGGCGTTCTGGGCTACCAGTGAGGGTCGCCTGCCCTGGGCTCTGCACCGTCTGCAGTGCGCCAAAGGCGGTCTCCTGGAACTCCGTTACGAGGGTCAGACGCTGGCCGCCCACACGTACCGCTCCCCCCAGCACCTTGCCGCTGCTGCCGATGCTCCGGCCCTGGCCGCCACCGCCCCCCTTCCGGTGGCGGCTGAGCCGCCCGGGCGACCGGCCGAGAGTTAGAGCGAGGAGTCTGAGCCCTCGGCTCCCCCATCCCGGGCGGCCTGGGGCGTAGAGCGGAAGCGGTCGCGCACCATCCGGATGGGGTCGAAGTAATGGTCAGCGACACGCTCCTTCAGGGGGATGATCGAGTTGTCGGTGATCTTGATGTGCTCGGGGCAGACCTCGGTGCAGCACTTGGTGATGTTGCAGAGGGCCACGCCCGCCTCACCGTGGAGCTGGCTGATCCGATTGGCCACATCCTTTGGATGCATCTCCAAGGAGGCCATCCGGACCATGAAGCGGGGACCGAAGAAGCGCGGGGCACCCTCATGTTCGCGGAGGACGTGGCAGACGTCCTGGCACAGGAAGCACTCGATGCAGCGCCGCTGTTCTGAGACCCGCTCGATGTCCTCTGGGAACATCACGAAGGGGGCGTGCTGGCCCGGAGCCGGGGTGAAGGGCTGGATGCGTCGGTTGACCTCGTAGTTCCAGCTGACATCGGTGACCAGGTCCTCCACCGCGGGAAACACCTGCAGGGGACGCACTGATACGCGAGTGGCGGTCTCCAGCACCTGGTCGACCCTGGTCTTGCACATCAGCGCCGGTCGACCGTTGATTTCGGCGCTGCAGGAGCCGCACTTGCCCGCCTTGCAGTTCCAGCGGCAGGCCAGATCGGCGTGGCCGTTGGCCTGGATCCAGTGGATGGCATCCAGCACCACCATGCCCTCGATCTGGGGCACGCTGTAGTCCTGGAGACCTCCCCCATCCGCGTTGCCCCGCCAGACCTGGAACTTGACCCGGCGGTCGGTGGACCCGTCCTCGTACGCGATCCGCAAGCTCCGGGGCCGCTCGTCCTCGGGTGAGACCTCGACCTTGGGCGCCGGCTGGCCCTTGAGCTTGGCCTGAACCTTGGCCTCGGCGGCGTCGGCGATGGCGGTAGCCGCGACTCGGGTCTCGCCCTCGGTCAGCTTGCGCAGGTGCTCGGGCATGGGAGCGAGCGGGACCCGGACCACCTCCATGTGGCCGTCGCCGCGCTTGCGGGTGACCAGGTTGACACTGGCCAGATCGGGATCGCGGTCGGGGTAGTCGAGCCGCCACTGCGAACCCCGACTCTCGCGCCGCTCCAGCCCCGCCCGCACGATCGCCTCGCTGACGGTGAGCATGAAGACGTCATCCCGGGCCCCGCTGAAGCCGGGGTTGTAGGCTGCGGTACCCGGAACCCGGATCCGCTTGGCTCGCTCCTGCAGCTCGAGGATCTCCTCCAGCGTGTCCCTGAGCGAGTCCTCGGTGCGGGCGATCGCCGCCCCTGACTGCATCGCGTTCTGCAAGGCGCGGTGCAGCTCGAAGGGGTCCTCTCCCTTGCCGCCCGAGAGCGGCCGGAGCAGGACCTTCTTCTCCTCCTCGATCTCAGCTGGGCTAACCCGCGGGTGGGCGCTACGCGAGCGAGCGTACTCAGCCGCCGCCTCCCCGGCCCGCCGGCCGAAGACCAGGATGTCTCCCAGCGAGTTGCCCCCCAGGCGGTTGGCACCGTGCAGGCCGGCCGCCACCTCGCCGGCCGCGTAGAGGCCCCGCACGTTGGTGGCGGCGGTCTCCGCCTCTACGTTCACCCCGCCCATGGTGTAGTGGATGGTCGGGGCCACCTCCATCGTCTCTTTGGTGATGTCCACCCCGGCCAGGCTGTGGAACTGCTCGTACATCGAGGGCAGGCGCTTGCGGATGGTCTCGGCGCCCAGATGGGTGACGTCGAGGAAAGCACCGCCATGGGGTGATCCCCGGCCGGCCTGGACCTCCTTGAAGATCGAGCGGGCCACCACGTCCCGGGAGGAGAGGTCCTTCTTTATCGGGTCGTAGCGGGCCATGAAGCGCTCTCCCGAGCGGTTGCGGAGGATGCCACCCTCACCGCGCACCGCCTCGGTCACCAGGATGCCCCGGGCGCCGGGCGGCCAGACCATCCCGGTCGGGTGGAACTGGACGAACTCCATGTCCTTGAGCTCAGCACCGGCCTCGTAGGCCATCGCCGCCCCGTCCCCGGTCCCCTCCCAGGAGTTGGAGGTGATGAGGAACATCCGGCCCCAACCGCCGGTGGCCAGGATCACCGCCTTGGCTCGGATCACCACGAACTCGCCAGTGGCCCGGTCGTAGCCGAAGGCCCCGGCGATCCGATCACCGTCCTTGAGGAGCCGGGTCATGGTGGTCTCCATCCGCACCGTCACCCCCTCGGTGTGAACCAGGCGGTCCTGGCAGGTGCGGATCAGCTCCAGGCCGGTGCGGTCGCCGATGTGGGCCAGCCGGCGCCAGGAGTGGGCTCCGAAGGCACGCTGGCTGATCCGGCCCTCCTTGGTGCGGTCGAAGATCCCGCCCCACTCCTCCAACTCGACCACCCGGTCGATGACCTCGTGGGCATAGAGCTCGACCATGCGCCAGTTGTTGAGCATGGCCCCACCCCGGAGGGTGTCGCCGAAATGCACCTCCCAGGAGTCGGCCCCGTCCACGTTCCCCAGCGCCGCCGCGATCCCGCCTTCCGCCATCACCGTGTGGGCTTTGCCCAGCAGGGACTTGCAGACGACGCCAACCTCGCAGCCCTGCTCCGCGGCGGCGATGGCCGCCCGCATCCCGGCTCCCCCGGCGCCCAGCACCAGGACGTCGTAGCTGGCTTCGACCGTCACTGGCGCTGCAGCTCAGAAGCCGAGGTGAGGGTCATGGATCACCCCGTACTGGAGAAGCCTGATGTAGACGTCGGTGATGATCAGGCTGAAGAGGCTGAGCCAGGCGAAGGTCGAGTGCCTGGCATTGAGCCAGCTGGTGCCCTTCCAGAGCTGATGGCGCTGGGCCCCGGCCAGGACGCAAGAGAAGCAGTCGACCCCGCCCCCCACCAGGTGGCGCAGGGAATGGCAGCCAAACGTGTATCCGGTGAGCAGGACGATGTTCACCAGCATCAGCGCGGTGCCGACTCCGAAACCGATGTGGCCGTGGTAGCTGAAGGCTCGGATGGCATCGATCCAGAGAACCACCACAAACCCCACCGCCAGATACATGAAGAAGCGGTGCAGGTTGTTGAGCACAAAGGGCAACTTGGCCTCGCCCCGGTAGTTCGCCCCCCGGCCGGTGGGCGCCAGCGCCGCCAGCTGGGACGGCTCGCCCTTGGCACAGGCGGGCGGGTCGGCGAAGAAGGAGCGGTAGTAGGCCTTGCGGTAGTAGTAGCAGGTGGCGCGGAACCCCAGGGGGATGTAGAAGATGAAGAGCGCCGGTGACACCGGGGTCCTTCCGATCGCCACTTGCGGTGAATAGAAGGGCGACAGGTACTGGTGGAACTGGTCGCTGTGGAAGAAGACGATGGTCCAGAGGCTGTAGACGCCGAAGAAGCTGAGCCAGCCGACGACGTTGGCCGGGTAGAGCCACCACAGCTGCCGCAGCTGGACCATGCCAGCGCGGCCTCTGAGGAGGCTGGCCGCCATCAGCCCAGGACCGCGGCCGTCTCGCGCACCGCCTCGGCAGACCGCTCCAGCTCTTCCCGCTCGGAGGGGGTCAGCTCCACCTCGATGACCTCCTCAACCCCGTCGGCCCCAAGCTTGACCGGGACACCCACCACCACCCCGCGCAGGCCGTACTCGCCCTCCAGGCGAATCGCGCAGGGAAGGATCTGGCCCCGGTCCAAGAGGATTGCCTCCACCATCTGAGTGGCGGCCGCCGAGGGGGCGTAGAAGGCGCTGCCGGTCTTGAGGTAGCTGACGATCTCGGCGCCACCGTCGCGGGTTCGTTGAACGATCTCCTCGAGCCGCTCGGGCGCGAGCAGGCGGCCCACGGGAATACCGGCCACGGTGGTGCCGCCACGCAGCGGCACCATGGAGTCACCGTGACCGCCAAGGACATAGGCCTCGACGCTCCGGACGGAGACCTTGAGCTCGGCCGCCAGGAAGCTGCGAAAGCGCGCGGTGTCCAGGATCCCCGCCATACCGATCACCCGAGTACGCGGCAGCCCGCTGACCCTCAGCGCCAGCTCGGTCATCACGTCGAGGGGATTGGTGACGATGACCAGGATCGCCTCCGGGGAGCTCGCCAGCACCGCGCTAGTGACCTCACCGACGATCTTGGCGTTGGCGCTGACCAGGTCGTCCCGGCTCATCCCGGGCTTGCGGGCCAGGCCCGACGTGATCACCACCACCTTGGACCCCGCGGTGAGCCCATAGTCGGTGCCGCCACTCACCTGGCTGTCGTAGCCGACCACCGGCCCCGCCTCGAGAAGATCCAGCGCCTTGCCTTGGGCCAACCCCTCGATCACATCAACCAGGGCCACGTCGACCAGATCCAGCTCCGCCAGGCGCTGGGCCAGGGTGGCCCCCACGTTCCCAGCTCCGATGACCGAGACCTTATCCCTCACGGAACCTCCCACGACTAGGCGCAGGTCACCCAACTCAAGTGTGATCTGTAGCCATGATAGGGGGCGGAGTTACGAGGTCTCAGCTGGGTCCCGGCCGTGCTGGCCGGCCCGACGGCGGCAGACCTCGATCGCGGCCATCGCGGCATCCCGCGCCTCCCACCTCCCCACCGTGACCTCTTTGTCGTCCTCCAACTGCTTGTAGGTCTCGAAGAAGATCTCGATCTCCTTGAGCCAGTGGGGAGCCAGGTCCTCCAGCTCGATGATGGGATCGAAGCGGGGATCACCGGCCGCGACGCAGAGCAGCTTGATGTCGACCCCGTGCTCGTCGGCCATGTGCAGCAGACCGATCGGCCGCGCCGGCACCGAGCACCCGGGGAAGGTGCCCTCGTCGACGATGACCAGGGCGTCGAGCGGATCTCCATCCTCCGCCAAGGTGCCGGGGACGAAACCGTAGTCAGTCGGGTAGTGGACCGAGGAGTGCAGGACCCGGTCCAGCCGGATCTGATGGGTCTGGTGGTCCATCTCGTACTTGTTGCGGCTGCCGCGTGGGATCTCCACTAAAACATCGATGGTCTCGGGCACCGATGCATGATCAGTCACTTGGTCTCCTCAACTCTGCACCAACAACACTAGGGGCACAGGTTGCGCCGATCATGGGGTTCCGGCGCGGCCCTGACGGGGCGGGATCAGGCCCCCTGCTTGGGGCCCGTCAGCAGACTCCGCCCGGCTAGCACCTTGCTGGCGACGTTGGACCGGATCCAGAGCTGGCCGTTGGCGGATTCCTGCACCTCGGTGTAGGTGCGTTCGAGTAGAGGCACGATGGGCCCATAGGCGGTGTAGGCATCGCTGGTGAGAATCACCACCACGGGCTGCTCCACCTGCACTCGATGTAGGAGTTCCGTGCTTCCCAGCAGGGCGTCATTCATGTAGATCGTTGGCTCGGGCAGGATCGGCTGCAGGTTACCCAGGAGGTAGGCCCAGGAGTCGGCGGACCAGACCACTGCGGTGGACCCGGTCAGGTTGTTCTGCTTGATCCAGCGCACCGCTTGATACTCAGCCACCGCGCGCTGGTCGTAAACCGAGACGTACTGAGCTGGGGTCAGCGCTCCCGTGAGTTCGCCGACGAACGCGGGATAGTACTCCCCGGTCAGCTTGACCGTGAACAGACTTCCTGCCACCAGGTCCGCCCCAAGCAGACCGGCCCAAAGCCCGGTGGCCAGCAACACCGCGGCCAGCAGAGGAGCTCCGGCCAGGCCCACTCTGCTCCGCCAGGCCCGCCAGTTCGGAAGCCTGAAGCCAGATATCAGCAGCGCCGCCGCCGGCACCGCCGGCAGCAGGAAATGCATGTAATCGCGATTGGGGATGACGTAGAACAGGAGCACGCAGGCCAGCCACACCCAGACCAGCAGCCGTTCGGCCGGCCACTTACGCGCGCTGTACGCGCCCACCAATATCAGCACTCCGGCGACAACGCGGGGCAGCAAGCTCCAGAACGTCAGCGGCAGTTGGTTTGACGTATATCCCGAATAACTTGTGATCAGGAAGAAGACCACGTTGTGCAATCCCGCCGCCACCACGAATGGTGTGATCACCGCCGCCACCACCACCGCTGCCGACGCCGCGGCAGTCGCGGCCTGCAGCCAACCGCGACGGCTGACCAGCAGCAGCACCAAAAACGCGGCGGCCAGGTCGGCCAGGGCGGATTGCTGGATCAGGATCGCCGCCGCAAAAAGGACCCCGGCGGCCGCGGCCAGGAGCGTGGCTCGCCAGGCTCCGGCCGCCCGCATAGCCGCCACCACCGCCACCATCCCCCAGACCGTGAACCCGATCAGAAGGTTCTCGGGCAGCGCCAGATCGCCGTTGAAGACCGGCGTGGCCAGGAAGAAAGCGGCGATGAGCATGGCGATCCAGACCCGACGCGGACTCAGGTAGTTCCTGGCCAAAACCCACGTCCCCACCAGGGCAGCGGCTTCAGTGAGCGTTGAAAGCAGGTGAATGCCGAACTCAGTGGGTCCGGAAATCAGCAGCCCCAGCTGATAGATCCAGAAGAGCAGCGGCGGCTTGTTGTTCCAGGTGGTCAGGAACAGGACCTTGCCGTGCATCATCTGCCAGGCCACGTTGGCGTAGCCGGCCTCGTCGGTGTACCAGTGCGGTTCGAACAGAGACGGCAGCCGCAGCACCAGCAACAGCGTCAGTGGCACCGTGAGGCTGCGCCATCGCCGCCAGCGCGACTTGGACGGAGCGGATTCCGGGCCAGTCGCGGCTGATTGCGGCCCGCTAGCGCCGGGCAGCCAACTTGACATCACGTCCGCTTGCCCCTTCTGTTGGTCGGCGGTGGCAGGCGACCAGCGTCGCTTGCTGCCAGCCTTGCTCCCGCGCATTCTGCGGGCATGGTGTACCGCGGACCTGAGAACTGACTGAGATGATGGCCGGCCGCGAGCCCCTCCCGAGGGCAGCCCATAGTATGTCGGCACTATGACGCAGGAACCGCTCCCCGCCCGCGTAGCAGTGACCGGAGGAGCTGGCTTCATCGGCACCCACACGGTAAGACGCCTGCTCGAGCTCGGTGTGGAGACCATGGTGATCGACGACTTCCGCCATGCCTGTGGGCAGCCGGTGCCGGATGCGGTACAGCTGGTTCCCGAGGAGCTCTCGACCGGCACCGTCCACCGGGCGCTGGTCGAGTTCCGGCCCCACGCCATCGTCCATCTCGCCGCTCAGGGCGGCGTCAACCGCTCCCTCCGCGACCCCGCGGCCGACGCCACCGTGAACGTGGTCGGCACGGTTGCGCTGCTGCGGGCGGCGGTGGATGCCAAGTGTCCGCGGGTCGTGTTCGCCTCGTCGGGCGGAGCCATCTACGGCCGAGCCCGCCGTCTCCCCAGCGTCGAGGGCGACCAGCCCAAGCCCCTGGCTCCGTACGGTGCCGCCAAGCTCGCCTGCGAGGGCTATCTGGGCATGTTCCACCGCACCTTTGGGATCCACTTCGTGGCCCTGCGCTACGGCAACGTCTACGGCCCCTTCCAAGACGGCACCGGGGAGGCCGGGGTGGTGGCGATCACCTCGGAGCGCCTGCGCCAGGGGCTGGCTCCCCAGATCACCGGTGACGGCGGGCAGACGCGCGACTTCACCTTCGTGGGCGACATCGTGGCCGCCAACCTGGCGGCGCTGACTGCCAAATTCAATGGCCCCCTCAACATCGGCACCGGGGTCCCGTCCTCCGTGGATGCGGTCGTCGGCCACCTGATGCGAGAGGCAGGATTCGCGGGTACTGCCGAGCACATCGAGGCACGGCCCGGAGAGGTTCGCTCCAACTACCTGAACCCGTCTCGGGCCGCGGCCAAGCTGTCCTGGGCGGCCGAGGTCGGACTCGGCGACGGGCTGGCGACGACCTACCGCAGCTTCGCTGGCCCGGGTTAGGGCTGTCCCGGGACCTGGCGCTGGACCGGCGGATGCCAGCTCTTGGCCAGCTCAAGACGTAGCCGCACCAATTCGCGGATGGCCCGCAGGATGGGGATCAACTTTCCCCCGGACCGGACCCCGGCAATCCGGCGGTGGTGGGTGATCCCCACCTGGCGGATGGTCAGCCCGCTGCGCTCCGCCTTGAAATAGAGCTCGGTGTTGAGCAGCGCGGAGTGGGCCAGAATCGGCGTGGCCAGCTCTAAAAGCTCGCGCCGCATCAACTTGAAGCCGCAGTCGACGTCGCGATAGGAGATCCCGTAGAGCAAACGGACCAGCACGTTGAAGGTGCCGCTGACCACCGAGCGGTGCCAGGGGTCCTCGCGATGTATCCGCCAGCCGGCGATCATGTCCGCGCCGGGAGCGAGCTCGGCCAGGAGCCCAAGGTCATGGGGATCGAACTGGCCGTCGCCGTCGATGAACGCCACCCAATCGCCTTCGGCGGCCCGGAGCCCGTCGGCGACGGTGATGCCATAGCCAGACTTGTGGCGGTGCGAGACCACCCGCAACCGCTCCACCTGTGGCCCCATCTCCGCCCGCGCCACCACAACCGTGGCGTCGGTGCTGCCGTCGTCGACCAGCACAATCTCGTAAGTCCCGGAGAGTTGGGCGAGCGCCTCCAGCGCAGCCGGGATGACCCGGGGCATGTTGGCGGACTCGTTATGAACCGGAATCACCAGGCTGACCTTGCCCGCGAGATGCGCTCGCGGCCTTGGCGAATCCTCAGCCGCGGACAACGCTGATGCTCTGCAGCAGGGTGTAGATCACCGCCGGGAACACCCCCAGGACCACCGTGCCGGCGGCGGCGAGAGACAGGACTCCGAAGCCGAAGGGACCCACTGGGCTCACTCCCACCAGCTCCCCAGCTGGCTCCGACCGCAGTGACAAGCCTGCTGTGTCGGCCACCGAACCCGGGGCGGGAGCCCGGCTGTACATGACCAGGATCACCCGCAGGTAATAGAAGAGAGACACGGCGGACGTGAGTATCCCCCAAATCGCCAGGGGCAGTTGGCCATCGTGGATCGCGGCCGCGAAAAGGAAGAACTTGCCGAAAAATCCTGCGGTTAGCGGGAACCCCGCCAGCGACAGCATGAAGACCGACATCAGCGCTGCCAGCACCGGCTGACGCTGCACCAACCCCGCCAGGTCCGAGTAGCTGTCGCAGTCCTCGCCGCGATGGCTGAGGATGGTGATGACGGCGAAGGCCCCGGTGTTCATGAAGGCATAGACCGCGAGGTAGTACAGCGATGCCTGGGTGCCGTCGGGGCGTCCCACCGCGACACCGATCAGGATGTAACCGGCTTGGGCAATTCCCGAATAGGCCAGCAGCCGCTTGACCGAGCTCTGCGCCAGGGCGACGACGTTGCCGAAGATCATGGAGACGATGGCGACCAGCGCCAGCGGGATCTCCCATTCCGAGCGGTAGGGCGCGAAGGTGGCCGAGAAAAGCCTGAGGAATACGGTGAAGGCGGCCACCTTGGTGGCGACCGACATGAAGGTGGTCACCACCACCGGCGAGCCCTGGTAGACGTCGGGAGTCCACCAGTGAAACGGCGCCGCTGAAACCTTGAAGAGCAGGCCCACTGCCAGAAGCGCCAGGCCGGCCAGGAGCATGGGATCGAGCTGACCGCTGAGGGCGGTCCGGGTGACCACCTGGTGAATCTGGGTGAGCATGGTGTTGCCGGTCTCACCGTAGATGAGCGCCATTCCGTAGACCAGGAAGCCCGAGGCAAAGCCCCCCAGCAGCAGGTACTTCATGGCCGCCTCCTGGGGCAGCCGCTCGCCCCTGGCAAAGCCCGCCAGCACATAGAGGGGGATGGAGAGCAGCTCGATGCCGAGGAAGATCACGATCAGGTTGGTGGCGCCGTCGAGCACCACCATCCCGGTCACCGAGGCCAGCAGCAGGATGTAGTACTCCCCTTCCTCGAGGCCACGCCGCCGCAGGTAGCTGGGGCTGAGGGCGACCACCGCCAGCGCGGTCACCAGCACCACGGCGTCCGAGAAGAGAGCGAAGCGGTCGTCAGCGAAGGCGCCGTCAAAGATCAGCGAATGGACCGGGTTGACCACCCATTGCCCGATCACAGTGCCCAGAGCGGCCAACAGCACCACGGCGGTCAGCTGAGGCAGCAGGGGGTGGCCCCGGCGGGGGACGAAGAGATCGGCGATCAGCACCGCCACCGACCCGGCCCCCACGATCAGCAGCGGCAGGATGCCGACCAGGTCGGAGGCCGGGACATACTGCAGCGGAAACCAGGCTGGGGAGCTGTGCACGGCCAGGAGGGTTGGGGTCACCGCCCAACCCCAGGTATGACCGCGAGGCGCGCCGACGCCGAGGCGGCGGCCGTCGGTGGAGGGCGGTCCACCGCGGAGACGTACTGGTCGGCGCTGTACCGGGTATAGCGGATCACCGGGGCGGGGTAGACGCCGATCAAAACGATCAGCGCCATCAGCGGCGCCAGCACCACCAACTCAACGACACCGGCGTCCAGGTGTCCCAGGCGGGCCACCATCCGCACCGATTCGGCCTCGGTCTGACCACCTGGCAGCCGGAGCCTGCCCTGGGTCACTCCCTGGTAGAGCCTGAGGAAGTACCAGCAGGCTAGAACCATGCCCAGGCTCGCCACCACCGCCCAGGCAGGCGAGACCTGGAACGCCCCCAGCAGGGTGAGGAACGCGCCCACGAACGAGTTGAGCAGCGGCATCCCCAGGCCCGCCAGCGCCACCACCAGGAACACACCGGCCATGACCGGCATGGGCTTGGCCAGGCCTCCGAGGGCCCGCAGGTCCCGGGTGGCAAAGCGGGACTCGTAGACGCCAACGCAGATGAAGAGCGCGGCGATGATGATGCCGTGGTTGACCATCTGGATGATGGCGCCGTTGAGACCATCCACGTTGAGGGAGAAGATTCCCAACACGATGAAGCCCAACTCGCTGAGCGAGGCGTAGGCAACGATCCGTTTGATGTCGCGCTGCGCCAGCGCCGACAACGCGCCGTAGAGAATGCTCACCACCGCCAGGCCCAGCAGCAGCGGTTGGAAGCTGTGGCTGGCCTGGGGGAAGAGGGTCAGGTCGTAGCGGATGAATCCGAAGGCGCCCAGCTTGCTGACGATACCTGCGAAAAAGACCAGGAAAGACGTGTCTCCAGAGCTGTAGGCGTCGGGTAGCCAGGAGTGGAAGGGCACCAGCGGGAGCTTGATGGCAAAGGCCAGAGTGAAGGCCAGGAACATCCAGTCCTGGGGGTTGAGAAAGGCGAAGCCGTGACCGAAGAGGGTCAGCACCGACCCCCTGGTTGAGTTGACGACGGCCTCGGCCGACATCAGGGTGGGGACGTCAAAGGTGTAGACGCCGGTCTGGGCACCGGTGATGAAGTAGACGCCGATGATCGCCAGCAGCATGAAAAGGCTGCCGGCCACGGTGTAGATGATGAATTTCAGCGCGGCTCGGCCCCGGTTCTCGTCCCCCCAGCCGATCAGCAGGAAGTACAACGGGATCAGCGCTGCCTCCCAGAAGAAATAGAAGAGGATCAAGTCCAGAGACGAGAGCACACCGACCACGCCGACCTCGGACAGCAGCATCAGCGCGGCGAATCCGCGCAATCCCGCTTTCCTGCGACTGAGGGTGATGGCGGCCAGGAAGAACAGCAGCGCCGCCAGCGCGATCAGCCACACCGAGAGCCCATCCACTCCCAGGTGGTACGAGAAGTTGATCGGAGGCGGCCCCGCCTGGTTGACGTCGTTATTGCCCTCATTGAGGGCCGCGTGCGTTTTGGACAGCGAGCTGCTGGTACGGAGCCAGCCCACCTGCTCCTGAAACTGGAAGCTGATGGGGGCGTGCACCTGGCTCAGCGAAGAGCCGTTGGCGGTCCCGCTCAGTCGCGACACCGACGCCGGCGGGGTCGCTAGAAAGGCCACCAGCAGCACGCAGGTCAGGCCCAAGGTGGCGGCGGTGGTGGCGATCACAACCAAGCGCATCGCCCGCTGCTGCCCAGCAGGCACGGCGCATACCAGCAGCGCCCCCGCCAGCGGGACGCAGAGGATGACGGTGAGGATGGGCCAGCTCATACCAGACGCAATCCCAGGACCAGCAGACCAATCACGGCGCAGACGAAGAAGACCAGGGCATAGTCACGCAGGAAGCCGGTCTGGAACGTCCGCAGGTCGTCGGAGAGCGTCGCCACTCCCTCCCGGACGCCCCGCACCATTCCGTCGAAGAGGTCGGGCTCGAGCACCTGCCCCACCACCCCGGCCAGGGCCAGCGCCGGGCGGGCCAGGGTGGCGGCGTAGATCTCGTCCCAATAGAACTTCTGAAAGGACAGTTGGTAGAGCCAGGGCAGCCGTTGGCTGATCAGCTCCCGGGAGATGACCTGGCGTCCGTAGACAGCCCAGGCGATAGCCAGCCCGCCCAAGCTGAGAACCGTGCCCACCACCAGCGCCAAGACCTGAATCCCGACGCTGGCGTGGGCGGCCGGAGTGCCCAGTACCGGCACCAAGAACGCGCTGAACACGGTGATGGGATGGAATCCGAAGAAGTCGATGTTGAGGAATCCCACCACCGCGGCCAAGAAGGCCAAGACCAGCACCGGAATCAGCATCACCGGCCGCGCTTCGTGCGCCTCCGCGGCTCGGGTGGTCGCGGGCTCACCCCGGAACGCCAGCCAGACCACCCGGAAAATGTAGAAGCTGGTGAGGATGTTGACCGAGACGCCGATCACCCAGAGCCAGGGCACCGCGGGGCCCAGGGCCAGGCCGGAGCTCAGCAACTCCTCTTTGCTGAACCAGCCCGCGAACAGCGGGATTCCCCCCAGGGCCAAGGCACCGATGACAAAGGTCACGAAGGTGATTCGCATCCTGGTCGAGAGCCCGCCCATGGAGCGGATGTCCTGCTCGTCGGCGAGGGCATGGATGACATTGCCGGCAGCCAAGAAGAGCAGGGCCTTGAAACAAGCGTGGGTGAAGAACTGGAACATGCCGGCGGAGTAGGCGCCGACTCCAACCGCGAAGATCATCAGGCCGATCTGACTCATGGTCGAGTAGGCGATGACCCGCTTGATGTCGTACTGGGTGCAACCGATCACCGCCGCCATCAGGGCGGTGCCGATGCCGACCACCGCCACCAGCCCGGCGGCGATCGGTGCCTGCTGGTAGATGGGGTGAAAGCGCGCGATCAGATAGACGCCGGCCGTGACCATGGTCGCCGCGTGAATCAGCGCCGACACCGGAGTCGGCCCCTCCATGGCGTCGGGCAGCCAGGTGTGCAGTGGCCACTGCGCCGACTTAGCCGCAGCGCCCAGGAAGAACAGGATCCCGATCACCGTGACCAGGCCGCCGCCGGCCAGGCCCAGACCGTTGTGGAAATGGGGTCCGGGGCCGACGTTGGCGAAGATGGTCTGGAGGTCGACGCTGTGGAGCAGCTGTCCGTTGCTACCCCGCAAGTTCAAGAAGATGAGAAAGGCGCCGAGGACCAGGCCAATGTCCCCGATCACCTGGGTGATGAAGGCCTTCCGTCCCGCGGTCACCGCCGAGGGGCGTTGGTACCAGAAGGCGATCAACGCGTACGAGGCGAACGCCACCATCGACCAGCCGATGATGAGGAAGATGAGATTCTCGCTCATCACCAGCACCAGCATGCTGGTGATGAATAGATTCATGTAGGCGAAGAAGCGGTTGTAGCCGGGATCGTCGGCCATGTAGCCGACGCTGTAGACGTGAATCAGCCCACCGATGCCGGTGATCACCAGCATCATCAGCACCGATAGCGGGTCGATGCGGATGCTGAAGTTGGCGTTGAAGCCGCTCCTCGCGACTACGCCAGCGTGGGCGCCCACGCTG
>Ga0102924_1000237_pt1 | contig 70007 bp, 58 predicted proteins | sample PaiPotPPM11metaG_FD_80116 | JGI IMG/M metagenome (GOLD analysis project Ga0102924, IMG submission 80116) | Iron sulfur acid spring bacterial and archeal communities from Banff, Canada, to study Microbial Dark Matter (Phase II) - Paint Pots PPM... ... | reverse complement strand
GCACCGGCGCGCCGGTGCGGATGCGGTTGCGGCCTTCCTGCAAGGCGAGGACAAGGGCCAGCTGGATCTGCCGAAAGCGCGCCAGGGCGGATTCGCCGGCGGCTTGTTCGCGATCTTCGTTCCCTCGACCGAGGCAAAAAACGGTCCCGCCGGCAAAGCGCCATTCCCGGAAAGCGGCGGCGCTCCGCCCGCGCCCGGCGCCGACATGACGGAGGCGCAGCGGACCGTCTTCGCCATGGTGTCGCTGCTCTATCGCATCGAAGCGCAGTCGCAAGGCCGCGTTCGCGTCTGCCGCAATGTCGGCGATATCGAATCATGCCTCGATGACGGCGTGCTGGCGGCGGTCCTGCACATCGAAGGCGCGGAAGCGATCGATGCCAATTTCGAGCTTCTCGACGTGTTGCATGCGGCGGGGCTGCGCTCGCTCGGCCCGGTCTGGAGCCGGCCGAATGCGTTCGGCCATGGCGTGCCGTTCCGCTGCCCGTCCTCGCCCGACACCGGCCCGGGTTTGACCGACCTCGGCAAGGCGCTGGTCGGCGCCTGCAACCGGCTGAAGATTCTGATCGACCTGTCGCACCTCAACGAACGCGGCTTCTGGGACGTTGCCGAAATCAGCAATGCACCGCTCGTCGCCACCCATTCCAACGCGCATGCAATCAGTCCGCACTCGCGCAATCTGACCGACCGGCAGCTCGCCGCAATCCGCGAGACCGCGGGCCTGGTCGGCGTCAACTTCGCGGTGAGCTTCCTTCGCCCCGACGGCGGCCGCGACAAAAACACGCCCATCGACCTGATCATCCAGCATACCGAGCACATGCTCGAACATTTAGGCGAGGACTGCGTCGGCTTCGGCTCCGATTTCGACGGCGCGCAGATGCCGGCAGAACTCGGCAACGCCGCCGGGTTGCAGAAACTGGTGCAGGCGCTGCGCAAGCGCGGATTTAGCCAAAAACTGATGGAGAAATTGTGCTTTCGCAATTGGCTGCGCGTGCTGCGGCGAACGTGGGAATAACGTTGGAATAACGCGTACCGCGGCGATGCGGTCGGCGGGCGCGGAGCTCTGCGCCGCCATATTGGTTCCGCAATGCGCAAGCAAAACGTCTTTGAAAATCGAGCGGACAACAATGGAGGCTGTCATGGCCGGATCGCGCGTCACTACAACGTTCGCCGTCGGCGCCGCACGCGTGCCTTTTATGGGCACCGCCTTGCTCGCTTATGTCATTGTCGCCGCAATGCCGGCGCAGGCGCAGCAGCCGCCAGCTCTGCCTCCGGCGCGGGTGATCGTCGGCGGAGACGGCAGCGTCACCGTGCCGCCCGATTCCGCCGAGATCACCAGCGGGGTGACGACGACAGCCAAGACCGCCAAGGAGGCGACCGACGCCAATTCGAAGCAGATGGCGGCCGTCAATGCGGCGCTGCAGAACGCCGGCGTCGCGCAAAACGACATCCAGACCTCGCGATTCTCGGTTGCGCCGGTTTACGGACCGCCGCAGCAGAACTCCGCACCGAAGTTGACCGGCTATTCCGTTTCCAACCAGCTCAGCATACGCATCCGGCAGCTTCCCAAGGTCGGCGAGATTCTGGATTCCCTGATCGCGGCCGGAGCAACCGACGCCGGCAGTGTGCAATTTCTGCATTCCGACACGTCGAAGGCGCTCGATCAGGCGCGGCAAGCGGCGGTGGCGGATGCGCGGCGCAAGGCGGAAATCTATGCGCAAGCGGCGGGACTCACGCTCGGAAGCGTAGCGTGGATCACCGAGGAGCCGGCCTACGCCCCGCCTTCGCCAATGGGCGGAGTGCGGATGTTTTCTGCGGGGGCGCCGGTGCCGATCGCCGCCGGCGAGGACACCTTGCGGGTGCGGATCACGGTTGGCTTCGAAATTGCGCATTGATCGGCAGCGGCAGACCGCGCTTTATCCGGCAGAGCTTTCCTTCAATGTTCGATCGGCTTTGTTGCCTTTAACAAAAGCCAGCGATGGAAAAACACGATCCGTCCGTCTTCGATCGACAAGCCCATTCCCGCGCTGCGCCCCGCCTCGGCGAGGGTGCGAACGACGATCCGGATCGGTTCGGCGCGGGCCGGATCATCGACGATGTCCATCCATTCTTCGAATTCGCGCCATTTGTCCCACGTCGTGCTTTCGACGTTACGAAAACCGGCCCGCCTCACGCGGGTGTCGAGCTCAGATGCCGGCAGCATGCGAACGTGCGAGGGATCGCGCAATCGCTCGATGGCGTTCTGCAAGTTCGATTCGTCTTCGTCTTCCGACGAAATTACGTCGACGATCACGGCCGCGCCGCCGCGGCGAAGAACCCTGCACATTTCATCGAGCGCGCGTTGGGCATCGGCGAAATGATGAACCGCAAGCCGCGTGACCAGCCCGTCGAACCGCGCATCGTCGAACGGCAGGTTTTCGGCGTCGCCGCACTTGAACTCAACGTTGCGCAAGCCCGCTTTGGCGCATCGCGCCTTGGCCGTTTCCAGCATCCGCTCCGTGGCATCGAGCGCGACCACCGAGGCTGCGCGTTGCGCGATGGCGGCAGTGACCACGCCCGGTCCGCAGGCAATATCGAGTAAGCAGCCGTTACCTGCCGCACCCAAGGCGGCTTGGAAGCGCGCGAAGACTTGATCGTCGGCCTTCTCCGCCCAAGCGTCGAACGTTTGCGCCTGGCGTGTGAACTCGTCGCTCACGCGTTTAAGACGATCCATGGCGGTTTTCATTCCTTCCCAAGCGCCGACACGTCCTTCCCGTCCCGATAGCCCGGGTGCTTCCAGCCGTTCTCGTCGTAGTCGGCCATGCATTGCTCGGCGAGCGCCAGCATTTGTTTGAACTCGCCGTTGCCCTGCGCCTGCTGCAGCGGAAAGATGCGCACGAGTTCGTGGCTGCCCGAATAGTTCATCTCGTAGAGCTCGTGGCGGGCGCCGAATTCGGTGCCGATTGCGTCCCAGAGGAGCTTCATCGTCTTGATGCGGTCTTTGTAATCGATGCCGTTCGAGCCGCGCACGTATTTCGCCAGGTATTTGTCGATGTCCGGATTTTTGAAATCGAGCGCGTTCGACGGCAGGTAAATCAGGCCCGAGGCGACCACCTTCTCGATGATGTTGCGCACCGCCGGGTAGGCCTCGGTCATGAACAGCCGATAGGTGCTCGACGCGCGCGAGTTGGGCAGCACGTGGCCGTTTACCCACGGTTCGGGATTGTACGCCATGGCGTCGGTGAGCGACCAGAATAAATTCCGCCAGCCGACCACCTCGCCGATCTGCGCCTGCACGCCGCGGAACGCCTCGACGCCGGTCGCGCGCGCCGCCTTGTAGAGGAGCCCGACGAGGAAATCGAGCTTGACCGCGAGCCGCGTGCAGCCCTGCATGGTGAAGCCGTTGAAAAATCCCGATTTGGGATAAAAGTTTTTCAGCCGCTCCACGTCGCGATGAATGAAAACGTTTTCCCACGGGATGAAGGCGTTGTCGAAAACGAAGATGGCGTCGTTCTCGTCGAAGCGCGAAGTGAGCGGATAATCCCAGGGCGTGCCGGTGGCGGCGGCGGCGAACTCGTAGGACTGCCGGCAGATGAGCTTGATGCCCGGCGTGTTCATCGGCGCGATGAACATCACCACCATGGCCGGGTCGTTGATTTCCTGGCCCATGTTCTGGCCGAGAAAATTGTAGTGGGTGAGCGCCGAGTTGGTGGCGACCACCTTGGCGCCGGAGACGTAAATGCCGGCGTCGGTCTCCTTCTGGATGGTGATGTAGACGTCCTTGACCTGCTCGACCGGCTTGTTGCGGTCGATCGGCGGATTGACCAGCGCGTGATTGAGATAGAGCACGGCTTCCTGCGCGCGCTTGTGCCAGGCCCGCGCGTTGCCGGCGAATTTGCCGTAAAACTCGGCATTGGCGCCGAGCGTGTTGAGGAACGCGGCCTTGTAATCGGGGCTCCTTCCGAGCCAGCCATAGCTGATGCGCGCCCAGGCGGCGATGGCGTCGCGCTGCGCCACGACCTCCTCGCGCGAGCGCGCCGCCTTGAAGAATTTCATCGTGTAGCCGCCGGAGCCGGTGTCGGTCGTCGCGGTGAGCAGGTCCTTGGTCTTGGCGTCGTGCAAGGCGTCGTACAGGAGCGCGATCGAAGCGGCCGCGTTGCGAAAGGCCGGGTGCGTGGTGACGTCCTTGACCCGCTCGCCGTAGATGTAGACCTCGCGGCCGTCGCGCAGTGACTCCAAAAATTCGGCGCCGGTGAACGGGCGCTGCTTGCCTTGCAGGATCGCTTCGGGATGCTGTGGCATTACGGACTCCAATTCTGCGCGTATTGTAGCCGGGATTGAGCGACCCTCCTACGCTCGCTGCGCGAGCTACGACGTAGCGGATTGTGCGAACAGCGTCGACTTCGCGCTCTCAATCGGCGCCGCCGTGCCGCAGCAGATGCAGCCGCGGAAGCTTCCGGCCGAAATATCGTCCGCAATGGGCGGCTACCGGGGCGACGAATGAGCGGAAGCGCGCCCTAGCTTGCGGTCCGCCGGCAGGCTTCCCACAGGCGCGCCGCCGAAGCCGGCATGTCGAGATGCGCGCCGGCGCCGCCCGGAATGGCATCGGCAACGGCGTTCATCACCGCCGCAATCGCCGCTGTCGTTCCGGCCTCGCCGACGCCCTTGACGCCGAGCGGGTTGGTCGTTGCCGGCACGTTGTGGAGCGCGTCCCGCAACGGCGGCACGTCGTCGGCGCGGGGCAGGGCGTAGTCCATGAACGAGCCGGTCACGAGCTGCCCGCTGTCGGCATCGTAAACCGTGCGCTCCATCAGCGCTTGGCCCAGTCCCGCAACCACCGCGCCGTGCGACTGACCTTCAACGATCATCGGGTCGAGGGCTTTGCCGCAATCGTCGACGGAAGTGTAGGCGGCGACCGTCATGGCGCCGGTGTCCGGATCGATCTCGACCTCGGCGATGTGCACGCCGTTGGGAAAAGTCTGCGGCGTCTCGGTCGTGGTCTTGGTGTCGAGATCCTCGGCGATGTCGCCGCGCTTTTTCATCTCGGCAGCGCGGCTTGCGACCTCGAACAGCGGCACGCGGCGATCGGTGCCCACCACCTCGAAATGTCCGGCTTTGTAGGCGATGTCCGCCTCGCCGGTTTCCAGCATCGAAGCGGCAATGGGTTTGCCCTTTTCGATAATCGCGTCGATGGCTTTCACCAGCGAATGGCCGACCGTCATCCCCGAACGCGATCCGACGGATGCGTAGCCGGGAAGCTCGAGCGCGGAATCGCCGTGGCGATGCGGAATCCTTTCCGCCGGGATGCCAAGGCGCTCGGCGATCACGCGCGGGAACACCGTGGCGTGGCCCTGGCCGGTATTCTGCACGTTGAGGCTGAGCTGCAACGTCTCGTTGCCGGGAAATGTCAGCAGCGCGGTTTCGGTCGGCGCGCCGCCGGAATGTTCCAGCGCGCAACAGATGCCGAAGCCCCGATATTTTCCGCGCTTCTTCGCCTCGCGCCGGCGCTGCTTGAAGCCGTCGTAATCGGCAAGCGCAAGCGCCTGGTCGAGGATCGGCTCGAAATCGCCGCTGTCGTAGGTCGTTCCCACCGGCGTTTTGTAGGGCATGGCCGACTTTTTGATCAGATTGCGCCGGCGCAGCTTGATCGGATCGATGCCGGAAATACGCGCCGCTTCGTCGACCGCGCGTTCGAGCGCGTAGCTTGCTTCCGGCCTGCCGGCGCCGCGATAGGGCGCGGTCGGCAGCGTGTTGGTGAAGGCGCATTTGGCGCCGATGTCGATATGCTTGATGTCGTACATGCCGGGCAGGCAGCGGGAAAAGCTCAGCGTCGGAATGGCGGCACCGATCGAGCCGAGGTAAGCGCCGACATTGCAGACATTGCGGATGCGCAGCGCCAGAAATTTTCCTTTCTCGTCGAGCGCGAGCTCGACCTCCGAATAGGTATCGCGCGCCTGGTTGTCGCTGACGAACGCCTCGGATCGGCTCGACATCCAGTGGATCGGCCGGCGGAATTTTTTCGCGCCGACCAAAAGCGCAATGTTTTCCGGGTACGCGCCGGTTTTCAGCCCGAACGCGCCGCCGACGTCCTCGGTAATGATGCGCAGGCGCTCCTTGGGCAGATTCATGATGCCGAGAATATTTTCGCGCAGCGTGCCGGCGCTCTGCGAGCAGGCGCGCATGGTGTAGCTATCGCTCGCCGGATCGTAGCTCGCCGTGGCGCCGCGCGGCTCCATCGAATTGATCACCATGCGCTGATTCATCACCGCGATCTTGGCGACGAATTTGGCGGATGCGAACAGCGCTTCGACGGTGCGGGCGTTGGCTTCGGGATCGGCGGCCGGGCCGGGCCAGTCGACGGCGAGATTGCCGGGCGCCTGCGGCCACAATTGCGCGGCGCCATCGCGCAACGCCGCGCGCGCATCGGTCACCGGGGTGAGCGTTTCATATTCGACCGCGACAAGTTCGCCGGCATCCTGCGCGGCGGCGGCGGTCTCGGCGACCACCATGGCGACCGGTTCGCCGACATGCATGACCCGCTCGGAAGCGAGCGCCGGGCGAAACGGCATCACCAGCGCCTTGCCGCCGCGCCCGGGCAGCGGCGGATGGCGGCCGATGCTGCCGACCCCCGCCAAATCCGCAGCCGTCAGCACGCCGACCACGCCGGGCGCCTTCTCGGCGGCGGAAACATCGAGGCTGACGATACGGGCGAAGGCGTGCGGCGAGCGCACGAAATAGGCATAGGCCTGGTTCGGCAGCGGCGCATCGGCGATGTAGCGGCCGTGCCCGCGGACCAGAGGGTCGTCTTCGACACGGCCGTGGTGGGTCGCGCGATCGTCGGTTTTCGAATGCGTCTTGGCGTCCATGCTGGGTTCCGGAAATCTTTGATCGGGGTCTCGGCGGCTTCTTTATACTCGAAACTGCCGACAGCTAAAGGGGACCTCGCGTGGGGGCGGGCGGGGTGGCAGAATTGAAGAGGAAAGCGTATATCATGCGTCGCCAGATGGCTGCGTGCACTCAACAAGGTCTTCCGGTGAAATGCCCAAAATGAAAAAGCGACAGGAAACAATCGGCACGCTCCACGCGCAATACGTGTGCACATTCCGGTCGGAGCGCGAAGGCGGCTACAGCGTACGTTGCCCGGCGTTCCCCGGACTGATCACGAACGGCAAGACGCTCGAACAAGCGCGAGCCAACGCGCGCGAGGTCTTGGAGCTGTGCATTGAAGTCTACCAGGATAAAGGTTGGCCGTTGCCGGCCTCCGACGCCGAGCCGCGCGGAACACTCAGAGCAAGCGTAGGGCGGATTAGCGCAGCGTAATCCACCGTTCGGCCTTTCGAGATGGCGGATTACGCCTGCGGCTAATCCGCCCTACGGGCTGGGGACATATGACGCGTCCTAAAGAAAAACCGACAAATACAATCACCGACGCAAAACCGCGTGGTGCCGAAGGCACTCCGCCGATGCGCTTCGTGACGCCAGAGAACCCTTTCCAAGGGAGTCTCTTTTCGGGGGACTTTCTCCATGATTCCATCCGCCGCTTGTCGGATTGGTCGGCCATCCCTGCCGCTTCGATCGAATCTCTCGCCGCCGATCTTGGCCAAATTTACAAGCGTTTCCCGATCGAACGGCCCGCTAACGAAAGCCAGACTGAAGATGATTTAATTTGGCCTATTCTGAGGCGCCTCGGCTGGAACGCCAGTCTGCGCCAGCAAAACCTCGCCGCGCATGGGCGAGAGGACGTTCCCGATGGCATCCTCTTCAAAGACGAATCGGCGAAAATGGCGGCTAACCGCCTTTCGGAAGAATGGCGGCAATACGAGCTTGGCCTCGCCGTAGTGGAATCCAAGCGATGGCAGCGCCCCCTTGATCGCCGGTCAGGCAGGCGCGGCGAAGAAACGGCTCCATCGACGCAGATGCTGCGCTATTTGCGCCGTGTCGACGACCTGACCACCGGAAAGCTTCGATGGGGCATTCTCACCAATGGAGCCCATTGGCGACTTTATTACCAAGGCGCGCGCTCCGTATCCGAGCAATTCTTTGAACTCGATCTCGCAAGGGTGCTTAGTATTGCAGGACATGACGGTGGTCTATTCGCTCTAACTGGGGAGCAAGGCCATCATTGGCTTAAGGTGTTTCTCCTCGTCTTTGGCCGAGACGCCTTTCTTCAGTCTCCCAGTGATGAGCGCACCTTTCATCAACGCGCGCTAGAAGAGGGACACTTCTACGAAGAACGCGTTGCCAAAAGTCTTTCCAATCTTGTTTTCGGTCAGGTGTTCCCAGAACTCGCGCGTGCCATAGCCGCCGCTGCACCGACTGTCCACTTGCAGGAAGTACGCGAGGCGGCGTTGATTCTTCTCTATCGACTGTTGTTCATCCTCTATGCGGAGGACCGAGACCTGCTGCCGGTTCGCGATACTCGTTATGATGAATATGGATTGCGCGATCGCGTTCGGGGCGATGTCGGCATACGCAAAGATCGCAACGACACGTTTTCGGACACCGCCGCCCGATACTGGTCGATGCTTGAAGACCTTTGCCGCGCCATTGATGGAGGTGATCGATCGATCGGATTGCCGCCGTACAATGGCGGTTTGTTTGATGCCAAGCGAACTCCACTTCTGACCAAAGTTCGCTTGGGTGATACCGTCATGGCGAACGTCATTGACGCTTTGTCGTTTGAACAAACTCCCGATGGTCGTAAGTACATCAATTACCGTGACCTCAGTGTTCAGCAGCTTGGCTCGATTTATGAGCAATTGCTTGAACACGAGCTCGTTCGCGATGGTCGCCGGATTGTCATTCGGCCAAATGTTTTTGCGCGTAAGGCCTCAGGCAGTTACTACACGCCCGATGATCTCGTGGCTCTAATTATTAGGGAAAGCATCGAGCCGCTTGTTGCAGGAATTGTGGAGGCCTTTCGCTCGAAAGCCGCAGAGCTGGCTAAGAATTCGCAACCCGAGAGTTATCGGCTTGGCACGCTCAAACGCCTGGATCCGGCTGAGCGACTTCTTGAATTGAAAATATGTGATCCGGCTATGGGCTCCGGGCACTTCCTAGTGAGCCTCGTCGACTATTTGGCCGATCAAGTCATTACCGCAATGGCGGAAGCCGAAGCGCTCGTTGCGTGGGGCGATTATGTCTCACCGTTGAGTGACCGAATCGATTCGATCCGAAGCACTATTCTTGGCAATGCTGAAGAGCGCGGCTGGACGATCGATCCGGCGCAGCTGGATGATCGTCACATCATCCGTCGTATGGTGTTGAAACGGTGCATCTACGGCGTAGACAAGAATCCGATGGCCGTGGAACTCGCCAAGGTCTCGCTTTGGCTCCACACCTTCACTGTGGGCGCGCCTCTCAGCTTCCTTGACCATCATCTGCGTTGCGGTGACAGCCTGTTTGGTCTGTGGGTACGCAGAGGCATAGACAAGGCAGCTTCTCTGGGCGGGCCTCTTCTTCTGCATGGTCCGATGACGCGCGCCATGCGTGCCGCCAGTTCCATGCAGATCATCGAGGGGCTCACTGATGCGGAAATTGCTGAGGCCCATCGGTCGGCGGATGTTTTCGCCGAAGTGCAGGAAATGACCGTTCCACTCGACGCATTCCTCTCACTCATTCACTCATTTGACTGGCTCCCTGCCAAGAAAGATGACAAAGCCGCGCTACACGCGTTTGTGGATGGACAATTTGGTGACCCAATTCAGATTGCTCTCGGTACGATTGAGATGAGGAATAGCCGTCCCGAGGCCGAGCGCTTTTCCACGCTTGTCGGCCGGGCTAGGCAACTCGTCAATGAGGAAAGATTCTTCAATTGGCAGGTGCTGTTTCCGGGTGTCTGGTCGAATTGGGAATCAATCGAACTGTCTGGGGGCTTTGATGCCATTATTGGCAATCCCCCGTGGGATCGCATGAAGCTCCAGCAGGTGGAGTGGTTTGCGGCCCGCAGGCGCGACATTGCTATGTCTCCCCGAGCCGCGGATCGGACTCGAATGATCGGCGAGGTGGAGAAGTCCGATGATCCGCTTGCCCAGGACTACGCGAAGGCCAATGAACGTGCCGAAGCCGCGACCCATATCGCCCGTACGTCGGGCGATTACCCGCTGCTATCGGGAGGCGACGTAAATCTTTACTCGCTGTTTGTGGAACGAGCCATGACGCTCGTTAAGCCCAGCGGAATGGTGGGACTCCTCACACCATCCGGCATCGCATCCGACAAGACCGCATCAGAATTCTTCAAAGGCGTTGCAACAGGCGGACGCCTAAAAGCACTCTACGACTTCGAGAATAGACGCACACGCTTCGGTGAAGAGCCGTTCTTCCCCGATGTCGATAGCCGGTTCAAGTTTTGCGCCTTTGTCGCAAGTCCAAAACCCATAAAGAGGACGGCGCAATGTGCATTCTTCTTACAAGATGTTTCCGAGTTGGCCGACCCAGAAAAGTGTTTTCCCTTAACAGCGGAGGATTTTGCGCGAGTCAATCCCAATACGGGTACAGCGCCGATCTTCCGCTCGCGTCGTGACGCCGATCTCACCACCGCCCTTTACGGACGCGTGCCCGTTCTAGTTGATCGTTCCGGTGACTCCGAGGTCAAAGCATGGCCTGTCAAATATTCGACCATGTTTCACATGACGAACGATTCAAATCTCTTTCGGACCAGAAGAGAGCTGGAGGAGAAAGAAAAAGCGTATCCCATCGGCGCGCACCGGTGGCGCAGTGCAAAAGGCGAATGGCTCCCGCTATACGAAGGGAAAATGGCCCAGGCATTCGACCATCGCGCCGCAAGCGTGGTGGTCAATTTGCAGAACCAGCATCGACCAGCGCAGCCCGTACCAGCAACGCTCGAGCAACATCAGGACCCTGCTTGGCTACCGGAACCGCAATATTGGGTACTCGCTTCCGAGTGCGGCTGGTCACCCTCGGAAACCTGGGTGCTTGGATTTAAAGAGATCACTGCACCGACCAACGAACGGACGTTCATCGCCGCACTGTTTCCTATTGCTGGTTTCGGCAACAAAATTCCCTTGCTGCGCTCAACGGTCGCTGAGCGCCGGGAGTATCTTCTGTGTGCCAATTTCAACAGCATCGTCTTTGATTTTGTCACGCGCCAAAAAATCCAAGGCCAAACACTCAATCTTTTTATCGTCGAGCAACTGCCGGTAATCCCGCCCGATCAATACGGCAACCAGCGCTTTGGCAAGAAAACGGCGGCGCAAATCGTGAAGGACACTGTGCTAGAATTGACATACACCGCGCACGATATGGCGCCATTCGCCGGTGAAATGGGATTTATGGACAAGGCTGGAATGGTCAAACCACCCTTTGCCTGGGATGAGCAGAGGCGTGCAACCCTGCGGGCGAAGCTGGATGCCGTTTATCTCAACCTCTATGGCATCACCGACCGGGACGCCATCCATTACATTTATTCGACCTTTCCAATCGTCGAGCGCAAGGAAACGGCCGCTTATGAGCGCTATGTCTCGCGCGACTTGTGTCTCGCCTGGATGAGCGCGCTAGAGGCGGGAGATCCCGACGCAAACATTCAGCTGTAAGCATGGCGAAATCACGAAAAAGCATCGGGTTTTTCGAGCAGACGCCTCACGGGCCTAACCAGCTTTTCAAGCGTATTGCGACACTTCTGCAGACCGATAATCTCCAGCGACTTCGTATCGCCGTCGCATACGCTCGTTGGGATGGCATCGGATTATTTGCGCGGCAGCTGGAAGAGTTCCTCGATGAAGGTGGAGAGTTTCAGTCGATCTACGGCGTCGGGAATGGAGTAACGACGCCAGACTCACTTTTGTACAGCCTTTACTTACAAGAGCTATACAAGAAGCACACCTATGCTGGTGCAATTGAGGACGAGTACGCAAATTCGATCTTTCATCCAAAGTTCTTCGAATTCAGGTTTGCTGAGCGAAGTGTCGTCATTGTCGGTTCCGCGAATCTGACCGGCGGCGGTCTGCTTCGAAACACCGAGCTTAGCGTTGAGATTGAAACCCCGCATGGCGATCCGCTTGAAAGGGAAATCGATGAGGCATGGAAATCCATGCGAGCCGGATCAGAAGAGCTGACCCTAAAATTGGTGAGAAAGCTCAAGAACGAAAGCGACCTCGCAAGTGAGCGTGACCGTGGAGAAGATCGCGGAAAAGCAAGTAAGCCGTGGCTTAAAGTTAAGGCCAAGGCGAGCCCGAAGCCTCTTTTCAAAAAGGTGCTCAACCTTGCGACGCCTGCCAAGCGCTCCAAGCTGTTTGCCAAGATGGATCCCCTCACGATCCGTCCTCAGCGGCTCTATTTGCAGATTCTCGCCTATGAAACCGGCGGCCAAGGCGATGACCATCCCGGATATCAAATTCAACTACCTGTTGCGACGCTTGCGACATTTTTTGGCGTCGGACAGAACGAAACAAAGGAAGCGACCTTTCGCTTTCCAGGAGAGATCGTGACAACGCATCTGACGCATTTTGGAAATAACACGCATCGAGTGCGGCTTCGTCCTTTGCGCGATATCGATCGCCCTGCAATTGTCATCTTTCATCGCGTTGATGATGACGAATACAAGTGCTCCGTTGTCCCGCCAAGGAATTATGCAAAGGTATTGGCAGCCAAATGCACGGAACAATTGCGGACTGGTGCGCGAAAATGGGGACTTGAGTAACAAAGTTTGCCACCCGGGGAGAGACAATGCCGCGGACCATCGACATCCATACGCACGTGCTCGCCGACGACACCATAAAACTCCTGCAGAAGGAGATTCCGAGCCTCGGGCTGAAACTCACGCCGTTCGACGCCGATAACGCGGTCTGCGAGGTGGCCGGCGTGGCGTACCGGCCGTTTCCGCGCGGCGGCCATGATATCGAGCGGCGGCTTGCCGACATGGATGCGGCCGAGGTCGATATGCACGTGCTCTCGGCCGCGCCGCAGACCTGGCTCTACGGCCAGGAGGCTTCCGTCGGCGTGGCCGCAGCGGCGATCCAGAACGAGGGCATCGCGCGGCTGGTGAAGGAAAGGCCCGACCGGTTTTGCGGCATCGCCACGCTGCCGATGCAGGCGCCGGAAAAGGCCGCGGAAGAATTGCGCCGTGCCATGCGCACGCTCGGACTGCACGGCGCGATGATCGGCTCGAACATCGGCGGCAAGAATCTCGACGATCCGAGCTTCGAGCCGCTGTGGGCGGCGGCGGCCGAGCTCGACGCCTTCTTCATGATTCATCCCGGCAATGTCGCCGGCGCCGACCGGCTGCGCTCCTACTATCTCACCAACCTGATCGGCAATCCGCTCGACACCACCATTGCGGCGGCCTGCCTGATCTTCGGCGGCGTCCTGGAACGTTTTTCAAACTTCAAGCCGGTCATGGTGCACGGCGGCGGCTTTATTCCCTATCAGGGCGGCCGCTGGGTGCACGGCTGGCAGGTGCGGCCCGAGCCGAAGGTGCACTTGAAACATTCGCCGGAAAAATATCTCGATCGCTTCCGCTACGACACCATCTGTCACTCGAAGGCGTCGCTCGAATTCCTCATCTCCTCGGCCGGCGCCGACCGCGTGTTCCTCGGCAGCGATTATCCCTACGACATGGGGATGATGGATTGCGTGCGGCACGTGCGGTCGCTTGACATTGCGGCGGCGGATCGCGATACGATTTTGGGTAGTCATGCCGAAGCGATATTGGCAGGGCGAACAAATAAAACGTAGGAATCGATCATGAGCGAAAACGACAACGGTAGCGAGCGCCTTTCAAGGCGCGTGGCGCTCAAAGGCGCGACGCTCGCATTCGGCGTCGCCGCAACCGCCACGGTAGCGACGCGGGCCGGCGCGCAGCAGAAGATCAGCCAGGCGGACGCGAAGTATCAGGACCATCCGAAGGGACAGCAAAGCTGCGCCGTGTGCGTGAACTTCCAACCTCCGAACGCGTGCAAATTCGTGCAGGGGACAATCAGCCCGAGCGGCTGGTGCCAGCTGTTTGCACCCAAGACCTGATCGCTTCCCGCGGGGCGCAGACCGCGCGCGTCGGCCTGTAGCCTTCTCCTGATGCTGCGTCCCGGCACCTTTGCGCTCACTCTGCTGCTGGCGTCGTTGACCGGACTCGGCCCGATGTCGATGGACATGTACGTGCCGTCGCTGCCCGACATCGCACGCGCGCTGCATGCGCCGACCGCGCAGGTGCAACTGACCATTTCAAGCTATCTGCTCGGCTTTGCCGTCGGCCAGATCATTTATGGGCCGCTCTCGGATCGAATAGGCCGCAGGCCGGTGCTGCTGGCGGCGCTTTGCTTGTACGGCCTGGGCAGCGTGCTGTGCGCGACGACGCAATCGATCGAGGCGCTGATCGCGGTGCGTTTCGTGCAGTCGCTCGGCGGCGCCGGCGCTATCGTGCTGGCGCGCGCCGTGGTGCGCGATCTCTATTCGGGAGTGCGCGCCGGGCGCGAACTCTCGCTGATGGGATCGATCCAGGCGTTCGCCCCGATCGTGGCGCCGGTGATCGGCGGCATCCTGCAGACCGCGTTCGGCTGGCGCGCCGGCTTCATCCTGCTGGCGATCTTCGCCGCGCTTGCCGGCTCGGTGACCGCGCGGCTTCTGCCGGAGACCCTGCGCAAGCCCACGCCGGGTCCGTTTTCGCTCGCCGCCATGGGCGGCCTCTACCGCTCGGTGCTCGAGCATCGCGGCTTTCTCGCGCATTTGGCCATCATCACCAGCACCTTCGTCGGTCTCTACGCCTGGGTTTCCGGAGCCTCCATCGTCATCCAAGGCGTTTATGGACTTTCGCCGCTTACCTTCGGCGCCACTTACGCCTTCGGGGCGTTGGGATACATGCTGGGAACGAACATCGCGGCGCGCATCGTGATGCGGCTCGGCCTCGACCGCATGATCGGCATCGGCGCCGCGATCATGGCGGCGGGCGGATTGACGATGACCGCCGTGGTGGCGCTCGGCCTCGCCGACGTGGCTTGGCTGGTGGCCGGGATGACGATCTATCTCGCCGGCATGGGGCTCGCCATGCCGCAAACCATGGCGGGCGCGCTCACGCCGTTTCCCGACCGCGCCGGCACCGCCTCCTCGCTCGTCGGCTTTACCCAGCAATCCTGCGCGGCCATCGCCGCCGCCGCGATCGGCGCGTTTCTCGGCCGCTCCGCCTGGCCGGTCGCCGGCACCATCGCCGCGATGGGGTGTTTGGCGTTTTCGGTCTGGGCAATGACGCGCGGAGCGCGCACTGAAGCGCTGAAGTCGCAGGGCGGATGAGCGCCTTTCGGCTGGGCGCGGCGTCGCTTCGGTTGTATGCTTCAAGCAACGAGCAGCATGGGCAACGTGCACGCATCACTGGGGAACGCGAGCTCGCGCTGTTACGCCGGCGCCGAGCCGCACAAGCGGGGAGGACATACGATGACCAACGTCGCAGCCATGACCGACACCGCGGCTTTAAGCGGGCGCGGCGACATGCGCCACGTCGTGGCGCGTTTGGAGCGCCTTCCCTACTGCTCGTGGCATCTGAAAATGCGGCTCATCATCTGCACCGCATGGTTCTTCGACGCTTTCGACTCGATCGCCATCGCCTATGTGCTGCCGCCGCTGATCGGCCTTTGGCATCTCAAACCGCAGGAGATTGGCTCGCTGATCGGCATCGGCTTTGCCGGCCAGCTCGTGGGCGCCATCGCCTTCGGCTGGATCGCCGAGCACTGGGGCCGCCGGCGCTCGATGCTGGCGACACTTTTGATTTTCTCGCTGGGCGCCTTGGCCTGCGCGGCGGCGACGAGCTACGCCATGCTCTGGTGGCTGCGCTTTATTCAGGGCATCGGCCTCGGCGGCGAAATTCCGCTGATGGCCGCCTACGTCAATGAATTCGCCCGCGCCAAAGGCCGCGGCCGCTTCTCCCTCAAGGTGCAAGTGCTGTTCTCGATCGGCTTGCTCGCGGTCGCGCTGGTCGCCGTCTACGTCGTGCCGCATTGGGGCTGGCGTTGGATGTTCATTATCGGCGCCGTTCCGGCGCTGTTGGCGATACCGCTGCGCAGCCTGCTGCCGGAATCGCCGCGCTGGCTCGCGAGCCAAGGCCGCTATGACGAGGCGGACCGCGCCTTGGCTGGCATCGAGCAGATCGCCGCGCGCGAAGGCAAGCCGGTCCCGGCGCTGCCCGCGGATCTTCCCATGGTCGCCGAAGTGCGGCCGCGGATCGCCGACCTGTTCAAGGGCATCTATCTGCGCCGCACCATCTCGGTGTGGCTTCTCTGGATCGGCGCCTATTTCGTGTCCTACGGCATCACCGCCTGGATGCCGTCGCTGTTCCGCACCGTCTATCGCCTTCCGGTCGAGCAGTCGTTGGTCTACGGATTGATCATGAGCACCGTCGGGCTCGGCGGCGCGTTCCTCGCGGTCTATCTGATCGAGGCCATCGGCCGGCGGCCGATGTTCATCATCAGTCTCGGCGGCTGTGCCGTGGCGCTCCTCGCCTTTGCGTTCCTGCCGCAACTGAGCGCAACCGGAACGCTCGCACTCGCGACCTGCGGATTCTTCTTCCTCAGCTCGACGCTTCTGGGGCTCGCGACCTACACGGCCGAGATCTATCCGACCCATTTGCGCGCGCTGGGCGGCGGCGTCGCCAGCGCCTGGCAGCGCGGCGCCTCGGTGGTCGGCACCAGTGTGGTCGGCTGGGTGCTGCCGCACTGGGGCATCAACGCGGTGTTCGTCATGTTCGGGCTGTTCGCGCTGATGGGCGCGATCGTCGCGGTGTTCTTCGCCATCGAAACACGCGCGCAGGTCCTCGAACGCCTGTCGCCGGCCGTATAGTTCGGGCGCGTTGCGCGAAGGCGCGGAGCAACAATGACCGCCGAACAGTCCCGCAGCGGCGCGTACGCCGAACTTCCCGGCGTGAAATCATGGTTCACCGACAGCGGCGGCGACGGCGTGCCGATCGTCCTCCTGCACCCGAACACCGGCACCGTCGCCATCTGGGAGGCGCAAATTGCCGGCTTCTCGCGGGCCGGTTACCGCGTCGTCGCGTTCGACCGCAGGGGCTGGGGCAAGAGCATCGCCGATCCCGCCACGGGACCGCAGCCGGGGAGCATCGCCGGCGATCTTCATGCGCTCGTGGATTATCTCAAGCTGGAAAAATTCCATTTGCTCGGCGTCGCCGGCGGCGGTTTCGCCGCTTTGGATTATGCGGCGTGGCATCCTGAACGGCTGCGCAGCCTGATCGTCGGCGGAAGCACCGGAGCCATTGAGGACAAGGACATTGCCGATTTCATCGCGCGCATCGCCATTCCCGACATCAGAAAACAGTCCGCGCATTTTCGGGAACTCGGACCGTCCTATCGCGGCGCCAACCCCGAGGGCACCAGGCGCTGGATCGAGATCGACGATAACTCGCGCCAGCCGGGCGTGCCCTTTCAGCCGCCATTGCGCACGCCGAACACGTTTGCCAAGATCGCGACTATCCCCACTCCGGCGCTCATCATTGCCGCCGATGCCGATCTGCTCGCGCCTCCGGCCTTGATGCGCATCTGGGCGGCGCAGTTGCAAAATCACGAATGGGCAATCATCCACGATGCCGGCCACGCCATGGCCTGGGAGCAGCCGGGGGCGTTCAACGACAAGGTTTTGGATTTCCTGAGGCGACACTAAGTGGAAGCGCAATCTGTTATATTTGGTACTATAGAGCGAAGCGGAAGCGACGGATTATGCCTTCCACCTTCGCGCTCTGCGCTTCGGCGGACTCAACCCCGCAGTAGCTCGCGGAGGGAGCGAAGGCGGGTCGGCTAATCCGCCCAGCGGAGCACCCATGCAAAACATTCCGATCTACGAAGCTCTCGCCCGGGCCTTTGCCGCCGAGGGCGTCGACACGCATTTCACGCTCATGGGCGACGGCAACATGCATTGGGTCGCCGCCATGCAGCAGCTTCCCGGCATGAGCACGTTCTCGGCCCGGCACGAGCACTGCGCGGCCGCCATGGCGATGGGCTATCATCTCGCGACCGGCAAGGTCGGCGTCGCCTCGGTGACCTGCGGGCCCGGCTTCACCCAGATCATGACGGCGCTGACGACGGCGTCGCGCGGGCGCATACCGCTCGTGGTATTCGCCGGCGAGGCGCCGATCCACGCCAAGTGGTACAATCAGGCGCTCGACCAGCCGCCGTTCGCCGCCGCGTGCGGCGCGCATTACATTTCCGCGCACAGCCCGCGGCGCATGTATCAATGCGTGCGCGAGGCATTCTATCTGGCGCGGCGCGAGCGGCGGCCGGTGGTGCTCGGCGTGCCATACGATCTGCAGAAAGAGCCGCTGCCGAACATCGGCGCCTATCAGCCGTCGTCGTCGGTGATGCCGCGCGTCGAACCCATCCCGCCGCACCCGCATCAGGTCGATGCGCTGGTCGAGAAACTTTCGCGCGCCAAATGTCCGATCGTGCTTGCCGGCCGCGGCGTGCTGATGTCCGGCGCGGCCGCCGAAGTCGAACAGGTCGCCGAACGCTCGGGCGCGCTGCTGGCGACGACGCTCCTCGCCCGCGGCATGTTCGATCACAATCCGTTCTCGCTTGGCGTCGCCGGCGGCTTCGCCCGCGACATCGCGCGCGAAATGGGAGCGAAGGCCGATCTCGTCGTCGCGTTCGGCACGTCGCTGAACTACTACACCGTCGACAACGGCAGCATGTTTCCCAAGGCCGAAATCGTGCAGATCGACACCGAGCCGCTCGGGCTTGCGCACGGCATGAAGTCGGGCGACTTGCATCTTAACGCCGACGCGAAATTGACCGCCGCGGCGATTGTCGAAAAATTGACCGCCCGCGGGCCGACCGCGGCAACCGTCCGTTCGCCGGAACTGGCGCGGCGCATCAAGGCGGAGCCGGCCGACGCCGCCGAATTCGCCGTCGATCCCGGCACGCTCGATCCGCGCCGTGTCATCGAGGAGCTCGACCGCGTCATTCCGAAGGATTTCGATTCGGTCAGCGGTTCGGGCCATCAATCCTATTTCCATTCGGTGATGCGCGGCCGCAAGCCTGAAAACTATCACGCCATCCGCGCCTTCGGCGCCATCGGCAGCGGCATTTCCTACGCCATCGGCGTCGCCGCGGCGCGCCGCAACGGGCGGGTGGCGCTGTTCGAGGGCGACGGCAGTTTTTTGATGCACATTCAGGAGCTGGAAATGGTGGCGCGCCACGGGCTCAAGCTCCTGTTCTGCATCTTCAACGACGGCGCCTACGGAGCGGAGATTCACAAATTGCGTGCCGACGGCGTCGACGATTCCGGTTCGGTGTTCGGCTATACCGACTTTGCCGCGATCGCCGACGGTTTCGGTCTGCGCGGCACCAATGTCACCCAGCCCGGGCAGTTGCGCGGACTGTTCGACGCCTATGCGGCGCAGGACAAGGCGGAGGTCTGGAACATCCACGTCTCCGACAAGGTCGTGGCCCCGCAGACGCGGCGCGGCATTTCCAGCGGTCATGGCGTGCGCTAAGCGCGCAAATCCGAATCTAAGCCGCCTCACGCGTACTTGGCGTCGCGGTCGAGCAGCTCGATCGATACGCCCTCGGGCGCGCGGATGAAGCAGACGCGCACGCCCGGCCGAACGGTCGTCGGTTCGCGAGTGAACTCGACGCCCTTCGATTTCAGATCGGCGGCGATTGCGTCGATGCCGCTCACGCAAAGCCCGAAATGATCGAGGCCGCGGTACGGAATGGCCGGGGCCGCGTTGGTTCCGTCCCCGGCCGCCACCGGAGCGATGAAGATATTGGCGCCGCCGAGTTTCAGATCGATGCGCGGCTTGCCCTGCTGCATGGTGCGAACGACCTCGGCGCCGAGCATTTTCTCGAACCACTGCGCCATCCCGTCGGGATTGGTGGTGCGCAGATGAATGTGGTCCCAGGTGAACTTGGCCATGAACTTTCTCCCTGTGTTTTCTCTGTCCTCACGTCATTGCGAGCGACCCTCCTTCGCTCACTATGCGAGCTACGGAGGGTTTGAGTCCACCGAAGCGTGGAGCGCGTAGGTGGAAGCGAAGCAATCCATTGCGGCGGCAAGGTTCTGTATTGCTTCGTCACTTCGCTCCTCGCAATGACATTTCATGAATAGCGTTCGCAAATCCTCACACCTTGATCTTCTCGTCCTCCGCCACGCGCGCGACGGCGGGACGCTTGAGCATGCGGTCCTTGAATGCGCTATAGTTTTTCAGCTCGCCCATCGGCAGCTCGCGGCGCACGCCCCAGGTGTAGAAGACGAAGCCGTAAGGGTCGAGCACGGAGTAGCGATCGGAGAACCATTCGCGTCCCGCAAGCATGCCGTCGATCTGCTTCAAGTAGCCGTGGAAGGTTTTCAGGCCGGCGTCCTTGATGCCGGGAAAGGCGGAGGTGTCCGCCGTATAGCGCTCGGGCCGGCCGACATGGGCGTGCGCCGGATGCACGCTGGAAGCGAAGAAGCCGATCAGCGACAGCGCCTTCGCTTCGGCCAGGGCGTCCCTAGGCCAGAGATCGAACCGCTTGCCGAGGTAGGGCAGAATGGCGGTGTTTTCGGTGAGCGGCTCGCCGTCATCGAGCCGCAGCGCCGGCACGCGCCCCAGAGGATGGATTTTGAGGTACGCCTCGGTGCGCTGCTCGCCGCCGGCGAGGTCGACCTTCTTGGGCTCGTATTTCTCGCCGCTCTCTTCGAGCGCAATGTGCGCCGCCATCGAGCAGGCGCCGGGACTGTAGTAAAGCGTCAACATGGGCGAAACCTCCCTGACCTCATCCGCCACGGCGTCAATCCATCGGCAAAACGCGACTGCCGCTCATGGCCGCGCCAAGACTATCGGGCCAAAACTATCGGGCCAAGACTATAATGGATCAAAGCGCCGGGCGTCATCGGTAAAAAGGGCGTGCCGCGAACGCGGCGTGGCCCGCGCCGATCGCTTGGGATATTGTTGACTCCGCCGCCTAAAAGCTACGGAATAGGGACAAGGGAAGGAACACATGATCAAGAAATTCCACGTCCTTTACGTCGGCCAGATCGAGCTCGACAATGTCGGGCTTGCCGGCACACCGGCCAACGAGCGGCGCTATTCCGACGAGCGGCTGCGCGAAGCCTTCTTCACCGCGCGCGACGTCGCCCAGCTCATGGACGAGCTTGGCTTCGACGTGCTGTGGACCGCCGAGCATCACTTCCAGCGCGAAGGCTACGAGGTCTTTCCCAACCTGATCCAGCTCGGGCTGTGGCTCGCCACCCAGACCAAGCGGCTGAAGTTCGGCTGCGCCTTCAATGTCCTGCCGATGTGGCACCCGATCCGGCTGGCCGAGGACTACGCCATGGCCGACATCGTCACCGACGGCCGCGTCGTCATGGGCGTGGGCCGCGGCTATCACACCCGCGAGGTGGAAACATTCGGCGCGCCGCTCATTGACGCGGACAAAAACCGCGAGCTGTTCGAGGAGCAGCTTCAGCTCATGCTGACGTGCTTCAACGAACAGCAGTTTCACCACAAGGGCAAATTCTACGACTGTCCGCCGCCGGTGGACTATCGCGGCTACGAGCTCAAAGACATCACCATGGTGCCGCGGCCGAAACATCTGCCGGTCGAAGTCTGGATGCCGATCGCCAGCGGCAAGACCATCGAGCTGATGGCGCGCTATGGGCTCAAGGCGATGGTAACGCTCAACGGCGAGAAAATTCTCGACGACGTCGTGCGCGCCTTTCACGCCGCGTGCAACAAGCATGGCCGCCCAACAAAGCTCGGCGAGGACATGATCTGGGGCGCCGGCGTTTATTTGGCCGACAGCCGCGAGGCGGCGATCCGCCGGCTCGAGCCGGCGCATGACGAGCGCTTCAAGTGGTTCGCGCCATTCGGCTTCGTGCGCTACGCCGACGAGCAGGGCCGCACCTGGGGCTCGCCGGGCGCGCCGACGAGCGTGCCTAAACTCGCGGACGGCGTGAAGCAGAAGGCGTGGTTTTGCGGCCCGCCCAAGGACGTGATCGACGGCATCAAATCGGTCGCGGCGAAATATCCGGGGCTGGAGGATTTCATGATCCATTGGGCCGAAGGGCTGCCGCCCAAGGAATTCAAGGAGCAGCTACGCTGGTTCGCCAAGGACGTGATGCCGGCATTGCGGTCGTAGAACGCAATCGACCTATCAGCCCTGCGCCGGCTTCCTTTTCGTGCCGAGCAGGCCGCGCGGAAAAAACAGCACGACAAACATGAAAATCAGTCCGATGAACGACATCCAGTTCACCGTCATCGACGAGATGTAATCCTGCAGCATCACGAACACGGCGGCGCCGACCAGCGGGCCCCAGAACGTGCGCATGCCGCCGATCACCGTCATTACCACGAAATACCCCGACAGCGAATAATGCAGCGTCATGGGATCGGCGAAGTTGTTGAGCAGCGCGTAGAGAGCGCCGGCGAGCGCGGTGAAAAAGCAGGAGATCGAGAACGACAGCCAGATATGGCGCTCGACCGGGATGCCCAAAAAGCGCGCGCGGCGCTCGTTCTCGCGGATCGCCAACAAGGTGCGGCCGAACGGCGAGCGCAACACCAGTCCCATCAACGCCGCGGCGACGGCAAAGATGGCGAGGAGAAAAAAATAAAACGGCGCCCCGCCGGTCGTGATGTCGAGCGTGAGCGGCCCCAATCCGATCGGCGCGCGCTGGAAATCGCGTAAGCCGTCGAAGCCGCCGGTGAAACTGTTCCAGCTATAGGCGAGATAGTACCAGAGCTGGCCGAAGGCGATGGTGCACATCGCAAAATAGACGCCGCGCCGGCGCACGATGAGAAGGCCGAACAGCGTACCGGCCACACCGCCGAGCAGCGTGCCCGCCAGCATGGCGAGCGGCGTCGAGTGCACGAGATAGCGCAACGTTAGTCCGGCCCCATAGGCGCCAAGCCCGAAATAGGCCGCATGCCCGAAGCTCAATACGCCGGTAAATCCCAAGAGCAGGTTGAGCGCCATGGCCGCCAAGCCGAACACCAGGACGCGCGCGGCGAGCGCCGTATATCCGCCAAGAAGCGGCAACCATAGCGGCACGGTGATTAGCAGCAGCCAGATGACGACGAGCACAAGCTGGTCGCGGCCTACGAAGCGCCGCGGCTCGGCGGCGGGAATTGCGATACTCACGACAGCATTCCTTCCTCGCCCATGAGGCCGCGCGGCCGGATGAGAAGGACCGCCATCATGATTCCGTAGATCACCGCCTCGCTCGCCGACGGATAGACGACAGTGGTCAGCGCCGCAGCCACGCCGATCAATAGCCCGCCGAACAAGGTGCCGATCAGGCTGCCGACGCCGCCGACGATGATGGCGATGAAGCTCGGCAGCAAGAGGTCGTCGCCCATATTCGGATTAAGCCCGATCTGCCCGGCGGCGAGCACGCCGCTTAAGCCGGCCAACAGGCAACCGAGGCCGAAATTGAAGGTGCGCAGATTGCGCACGTTGACGCCCAAAGTGGCCACGGTTTCGAGATCGAGCGTTCCGGCGCGAATGCGCAGACCCACGCGCGAACGGCGCAGGAAGGTGAACAGCCCGATCACCGCGACAATGACGACCGTCACCATGAAGACACGATACCAGGTGATGAAGAACAGGCTCGCAGTGATCGGCTGCGCCAAGACGTCGGGCAGTCCCATCGGCAGACCGTTCGGCCCCCAGATGTAGCGCGCCGTGTCCTGCATCACGAAGGCGAGGCCGAAGGTGAAGAGCAGGCTGTAGACCGGATCGCGGTTGTAGATGCGGCGGATCATCAGCCGCTCGACCAGGACGCCGATCGCAGCCGTGAGCAGCGGCGAGACCAACAGCGCCCCCCAATAGCCCAAAGTGGGCGACAGCGTGAACGCCAGGTAGCCGCCCAGCGCCAGGAAATTGCCGTGCGCGAAGTTGATGACGTTCGAGAGGTTGAGGATGAGCGCCAGACCGAGCGCCATCAGCACGTAAAAAGCGCCGATGATCAGCCCATTGGTGACATTGAACAGTATGAGCTGAGTCATCTGCCGTCCTACGCGTCAAGCGTTATTGCGAGCGACCCTCCTACGCTCGCTGTGCGAGCTACGGAGGGGTTGAGTCCACCGAAGCGCGGAGCGCGTAGGTGGAAGCGAAGCAATCCAGTCATGCGGCACGGTTCTGGATTGCTTCGTCGCTTCGCTTCTCGCAATGACGAAAAAATGGATTTCGCCGCAGGCTGCGGCAGATCAGCTCGGTTCCACCATCTTGCATCCGGTGTCGGCGACCGAACCGGCGGCCTGTTCGCCCGGTATCAATTCGGCGACGGTGAATACGTCGTCGGGATTTCCCTTCGGCGAATGCACTTCTCCGACGAAGATATTGGGCATCAGTTCGTGGTCGCCCTTGCGATAACGCACCTTGCCGGGCTGCAGCGCGACATCCGGCGGCAGTTCGAGATCCTCAAGCGCCGCCGCGAGTTTCGGCCCGTCGAGCGACTTCGCCTTCTCCGCCGCGAGCCGCACCGACTGCGCCGACACGTAACCGAACCAATCGCGGGCTGACGGTGTCTTGCTGGTCGCCTTGCGATATTCGCCGACGAATTTCACGACCTCCGGGACGTTGGGCTGATTCCACCACCATTCCATGTCCCACCAGCCGGCCTGCGCGTCCGGCGGCACTCCCTTGATGCTTTCCAGTTCGAACAGTGCGCCGCCGAGCGCCATTTCCTTCTGCATGCCGAACTGGGTGAACTGCTTCATGCAGTTGATCTGCGTGAGCCCGCCCATGTTGTTGAGCAGCACGTTGGGCTTGTATGCCTTGGCCTTGATCAGGGTGGCGGAGAAATCGGTGTTGTTGATCGGCAGCATGTCGCCCTCGTAGGTGCCGCCGAGCTTGGTCAGGGCCTTGACGAACGCCTCCTGCAGGGTGTGACCGTACGCATAGTCGGGCGTGATGAAGAACCATTTCTTGCCGAACCGCTTGACCAGCTCGGGCGTAACCGCGTTGGCGTCCATGGTCGTGGTGTTGCACACCCGGAACACGTTCCATTTGCAATTGCTGCCGGTGATCGGATCGGTATGGCCGCCGGGCACGATATGAAGCACCTTCTTCTCGTAGGTCACTTGCGACATGGCGTAGGCGATACCGGAGTTCACGTCGCCGAAAATCACGTCGACCTTGTCGCGGTCGATCAGCTTGCGCGTCTTTTGCACGCCGGTGCCGACATCGTTGGCCGAATCCTCGACCAGGAGCTGAACCTGGCGGCCGAGAATGCCGCCCTTTTTGTTTATTTCCGCCACGGCGTATTTGGCGCCGTCAACCTCGCTTTGCGCCAGCGCCGACAGCACGCCGGTCAGCGGATCGACCATGCCGATTTTGACCGGCTCGTCACCGAGCGCCTTGACGACGTACGGCGCGCCGACGACCTGGCTGGCGCCGAGCGCAATACCGGCCTTGAGAATCGTGCGGCGGCCTACCGGCATACTGATATTTGACATTTTTCAACCTCCCTGATGGCATCGCTATGCGGGGTTTGTCCGCAACGCATTTACAGCTTGCACGTGCGCCTGCATCAAGCGCCCGGCACAGCGAAGAGGCCCACCCGCGAGCCGCGTCGCTGCACATAAGCTTTCAACATCTTCTCCTCCGCCCTTGGTGAGGTCAAGGAAAAGGATAGGTTCTTGATGTGGCGCAATGCCCACCTCTAATTTCATAAAGCGGCCCAGATCGGGCGCGGTCGAACCCCCCCACGACGATGCGTTAGGATGTCGGCAATGCCCCTCGCTCCCACGCTGACGGCGCACGCTGCCCAAATTCCCGCCATCGGCTTCGGCACCTCCGGCATGGGCGATATCCGCGCCGAACATGTTGCGACAGCGCTGAAAGCCGGCTACCGCCATATCGACACGGCGCGGAAATACGGCACCGAGCGCGCCGTCGGCGAAGGCATGCGCGCCTCCGGTATCCCGCGCCGCGATATCTTTCTGTGCACAAAAGTTTCGCACGAATACCTGCACGCCGACGATTTCGCGCGCTCCGTCGACCAAAGCCTGAAGGCGCTCGGCGTCGACTACGTCGATCTCCTGCTCGTGCATTGGCCGGAGAAGAATACCCCGCTGAAGGAAACCATGGGCGCGCTCGCCAAGGCCAAGCGGGGAGGTCTCGCCCGCCACGTCGGCGTCGCCAATTTCAACATTGCGATGCTCGACGAGGCGATCCGGCTGTGCCCGGAGCCACTCGTAACGCTGCAGGTGGAGTGCCATCCCTACCTCGATCAATCCAAGGTGATCGAAGCGTGCGGCGCGCGCGGGCTGGTGCTGACTGCCTATTGTCCGCTCGCGCGCGGCCGCTTACAGGGCGATGCCGTGCTCGCCGACATCGCGCGCCGCACCGGCAAGACTTTTGCGCAGGTGGCGTTGCGCTGGCTCGTTCAGCAAAAAATCATCGCCGCCATTCCGCGCTCGTCGAATGCGGCGCGCATTGCCGAGAATATCGGCGTGTTCGATTTCGAGCTTTCCGACGACGACATGCACCGCATCGGCGCGCTGGCGCGGCCCAGCGGCCGCATCGCCAATCCCGCCGGCCGTGCTCCGGTTTGGGATGTGTAACAATTGCGTTTCCCGGGCGCAGCGCAGCACGAAGCGTAGCGAAGTGGTGCGCTGCTGACCCGGGATCGTTACAAATGCCGCGTATGCAAAGGTCCCGGAACAGCGGCGCACCGCTTTCGCGCTGCACCGCATCCGGGAAACGAAGTCGGAGGAAAAATGTCCAAAGCGCCGAAATACTTCATGTACTTTCCCGGCAATTACCGCTGGTCGGCGGCGTTCGTGAACATGCTGGGCACGGCGCAATTCGGCGGCGTCGACATCGGCGAGCTGCACCGGATCGGCCGCCTGCTCGAAGGCAAACGCGGCGACGACGATGAGGCTTGGTTCGACGCCTGCGTGCAAGTCGCCGACACCGTGCGCGGCCACGCCGAAAAATTCCGCGCCGCGCGGCATCCGGTTTCGGCGGCGTCGTTCTACCTGCGCGCCTGTCATTATTATCAGATGGGCGAGCGTTTCCGCACGCCGAAAGATGCCCACGCGCTCGAAGCCTATCGCACAGCCGTCGAGTGCTTTCATCAATTCGTCGCATTCTCCGGAAGTAAGATCGAGATCGTTGACGTGCCGTTCGAAGGCAAGAAGCTGCCCGGCTATTTTGTGCCGGCGCGCCCCCACCCCACCCTCCCCCGCGCGCGGGGGAGGGAAGGGAGGGGGCAGGCGCCCTGCATGGTGTTCTTCGACGGCCTCGACATCAGCAAGGAGATACAGTTTCTGCGCGGCGTGCCCGATCTGGTTCGCCGCGGCATCTCCGTGCTGGTCATGGACGGGCCCGGTACCGGCGAAGCGATCCGCTTCCGCGGCATGCTGCTGCGCCACGATTACGAAAAAGCCGGCAGCGCCTGCATCGACTACCTGGAAAAGCGCGCCGACGTGGATGCCAAGCGCATCGGCATCGTCGCCATCAGCCTCGGCGGCTACTACGCGCCGCGCTGCGCCGCGCTCGAGCCGCGTTTTGCCGCCTGCATCGCCTGGGGCGCGATCTGGGACTATTACGGCACCTGGAAGAAGCGCATCGATTTAGGCTTCAAGGCCTCGATGTCGGTGCCGGGCCATCACATCATGTGGATCCTCGGCGTCGATACGCTCGATGCGGCGCTGAAAAAACTCGAACCGTTCAGGCTCGACGGCGTGGTGCAGAACATGCGCTGCCCGTTCCTGGTCGTGCACGGCGAAGACGACGAACAGATTCCACTGAAAGACGCGCAGGCGCTCTACAACGCCTGCGGCTCGGCCGACAAGACGCTGCGCGTGTTCACCGCCGAAGAAGGCGGCGCGCAGCACTGCCAGCGCGACTACCTTTCGCTCGGCACCGCCACGATGTGGAATTGGCTGGAAGACAAATTCTTCTCCCTCTCCCCGGATGAGAGAGGGACGGGGTGAGGGGCGCGGGCAGTTCGGATCAAAACTCTGACGCCGGAGCCCCTCACCCTTCCTCCCTCTCCCCGCTGGGGAGAGGGAGCTGCATGCGCCAGACCACGCGCCGCGTTTTTAGGTCGCATCAACTACTGCTCGGTCGGCATTACGCGCTCGCGATGATGATCGCGATCGGAATGATCGTGATCGTGCGAATGATGATGACCGTGATGATGATGATGCCCGTGCTCATGACCATGCGGATGGTCGTGATCATGCTCGCGATGGTGCAAGCGCTGACGCGGGCGCGGGCCGCGCGGGTCTTCGCTGAACACCAGCGACTTGATCGATACCGGCACGGTGTACGACGGCATGCGGATGCGGCCGAGATCGATGTAGTCGAAATCCCACAGCACGATGCCGTCGATAACCAAAAGCTCGCTGTCGACGTGCATCTCGTCGCGCAAAATATGGCCGAGCGTCTGCGCCACGTCGCCGTCGAGCATGATGAAGACCGGCTGCTTTTTGGCAAAACGGCCGGCAAGGCCGCGTTCGATGCCCTCGGCGAAAGCTAACAGCCGCTCGTGCGCCGGCATGCCGGTCCAGCGCAAGGCAAGCGCGATCTCGCGGTCGCTGTCTTGCAGGTCGAACGCCACGGTGTGGTTGCGAATCGCGGCGGCGAGTTTCTCCGGATCGATCGTGTCGTCGCAGACGAAAGGCGGCTGCAGCACCTGCAGATTGCGGCGCGGCAACAGCGTGCCCGGCGCCGAGATGTAGCTGGTATTGCCGGACAGCTGCACGCTGTATTCGGAGGCGCCGAGCGCGGTGGCGCGGATGCATTCGCCGGCCGGCAGCACCGGCCAGGGGAACGCGCCCTTGTCGATGCGGGCGCGGATGGCGCGGCCGAGCAGCGGGCCCATGTCGCCGAAATCGCGATCTTCGCGCTGATAGACGTATTCGCCGACGCCGCCGGAGAACATGATGCCGTCGATGCGGCCGAGATCGGCGATCGGATCGGTCAGATAAAGATGCTCGACATCGTGCGGCATCGGCCGCGTCGCGATCGCCGCGACCAGCGTATCGGCCATGACGTCGGCTACTTTCGCCATGTCGCCGGGATCGATCGTATCGCCGCGGGTCCAGGAAAAACCCGCGCGCTTGGCGTGATGTTTTCCCGCCGGATCGAGACGGACGATCTTGCCGTTCTCCACCACTTGCAGGCGGCCGCCGATATGCAGCGCCGCGGTCGCGATCACCTTGCCCTTCTCGACCAGGCCGAGCTTGGTGGTGCCGCCGCCGATGTCGATGTTGAGGATGCGCTGGTTCTCGTCGCTGGAGACGCGCGCGGCGCCGGAGCCGTAGGCCGCCAGCATCGACTCCATGTGATGGCCGGCGGTGGCGGTGACGAATTCGCCGCCCTGTTCGGAGAGGATCGCGGCGATGCCTTGCGCGTTCTCGCGGCGCAGCGCCTCGCCGGTGAGAATGACCACGCCGGTATCGATGTTGTCCGGATGCAGAGCGGCGGCGTTGTAGGCGTCGTCGATAATGGCGCCGAGTTTGGCGTCGTCGATGCGCTCCTCACTCTGATAGGGCGTGAGCGCAACCGGCGACTGGAACAGCGTTTCGCGGGAAACGACGTAATAGCGGCTGGTCAAATCCTCGGCGAGGCGCCGCAGGTGAACGCGCGAGAAGATAACCTGCGTGCCCGCGGAGCCGATATCGATGCCGACCGTGGTCAGCGACACGTTGTCCTGCCGCCAGAGCGGATTGTCCTCCAGCGGGACCTCGTCGTTCTCGAAATCGTAATCGTGGTCGTGATCGTGGTCGGAATCCTCGTCGTGCACGTGCACGAGATTCTGGCCGTAAACATGGTCGGCGAGAGTGTGGCCCCCCGGCTTTTTTTCGTTCTTGTCGTCAGTGTCGGACATTCCTTGTTCCTGGGTTCTTCTGCGCGGTCGCAGGCTTTATTCCCCCGCCGACAAGTTCAGGTCAATCCGCTGGCTGTCATGCTCCGCCAACGGGTCCGGCCATTGGCCGGCCCGATGACAGGCTCCGGCGGAGCATCCAGTATTCACTGCATATTGCATTCCTTGGCGCTGCGCGACACCGAACCGCCACCGATTACTGGATCATCCGCCTGCGCGGATGATGACAGAAATAGGCAAATAACTTAGCGTTTTCAATCTCTTGTAGCGTCATTGCGAGGCCGTCCACAGGCGCTTTTCCGACGAATCGGCGGGCGGCGTAAGGTGATAGGCCTCCGCGATCCGGAGCGCCTCCCGGCGCATGGCCGCAATGCGCTTTCACGCCGACCTGCACGTCCACTCGAAATATTCGCGCGCGACCAGCCGCGATCTCGACCTCGAACATCTCTTCGCCTGGGGCGCCCGCAAGGGCATCGGCGTGGTCGGCACCGGCGATTTCACCCATCCGGCCTGGCGCGCCGAACTAAAAGACAAGCTCGTTCCGGCGGAGCCGGGACTGTTCCGCCTGCGTCCCGAGATCGAGCAAGCTATTGCGCGCGAGTTGCCGGCAGGTTGCCAGACGCCGGTGCGTTTCATGCTCTCGGTCGAAATCTCCACGATCTACAAGAAAACCGATAAGACGCGGAAAATCCACCATCTGATCTATGCGCCGGATTTCGCTGTCGCCGACCGCATATCCGAGCGTCTCGCTCGCATCGGTAATATCGCCTCCGATGGGCGGCCGATTCTCGGGCTCGACTCGCGCGATCTTTTGGAGATCACGCTCACCTCCAGTCCCGACGCCTATTTCATCCCGGCGCATATCTGGACGCCGTGGTTTGCCGTGCTCGGCTCGCAATCCGGCTTCGATTCGATCAAGGAATGCTACGGCGATCTCGCCGACCATATCTTCGCCGTCGAAACCGGGCTCTCCTCCGACCCGCCGATGAACTGGCGGCTGTCGATGCTCGACCGCTATCGCCTCGTCTCCAATTCCGACGCCCATTCGCCGCAAAAACTCGGGCGCGAGGCGACCACGTTCGATTGCGCGGTCGACTATTTCGCCATCCGCAAGGCAATCGAGACTGGCGACGGCTATGTCGGCACCGTCGAGTTCTTTCCCGAAGAGGGCAAGTACCATCTCGACGGCCATCGCAAATGCGGCATCAAACTTTCGCCGCGCGAGACGCTTGCCCAAGGCAGCCGCTGCCCGGTCTGCGGCGGCCCGATCACGATCGGCGTTCTGCATCGCGTCGAACAACTCGCCGACCGCAGCGAGAACGAAGCGCTGCCGCCGCCGACCGGCGGCGCAGTATCGAACCTCGTGCCGCTGCCCGAAGTGCTCGGTGAGATCGCCGGCAGCGGGCCGGCGAGCAAAACCGTCGAGCGCGGCTATGGCCGGCTCCTCGCCACGCTCGGCTCGGAGCTTTCCATTCTACAATCGGTCCCGCTCGAAGATATTACGCGCACGGCTTCTTCGCTGCTGGCCGAAGCGATCGCGCGGCTGCGCGCCGGCCAAGTGATCCGCGATGCCGGCTACGACGGCGAATACGGCGTGATCCGGCTGTTTGCGGACGACGAGCTGCGGCGGCGAACGGCGGGCGGACTCTTGTTCGAGGGCGCGAATCTTCCGCGTCCCCCGTTACGGGGAAGGCCCGCGCCGAAGGCGCGCGGCGAGGGACCGTCTGCGTCTGCGGCTCCCCCGAACCCTCACCCGGCCGCTTCGCGGCCGACCTCCCCCGTAAAGGGGGAGGGAAAGGGCGTGCTCGCCGCGCTCGATGACGACCAGCGCGCGGCTGCGTCCGTCGTCGATGGTCCGCTTGTCATCGTCGCCGGGCCGGGCTCGGGAAAAACCCGCACGCTCACCCAGCGCATCGCTCATCTTGTCGGCGAATGCGGCGTCGCCGCCGAACATTGCCTCGCCATCACTTTCACACGCCGCACCGCCGCTGAGATGCGCGAGCGCCTGCATGCCAGCCTCGGCGCGCGGGCAGGCGAAATCGGAGTCCACACCTTTCACTCGCTCGGGCTAACGATGCTGCGCGAGCATGCCAACGCCGCCGGCCTTCAGCGCAGCTTTCGAATTGCTGGCGAGGCGGAGCGCCTGGCTGCGCTAGCGGCGGCGCTCAAGCTGCCGCAACCGCGCGCGCAGAGCCTCCTCCGCGCTATTTCCAAATCCGAGCGCACGCGGAATGCGCCGGACGGCGAAGTAGCGCAGGCGCGTGCCGCCTACCAAAAAATTCTCGCCGTCAACAACTGGATCGACTTCGACGATTGCATCGGGCTTGCCGTGCGGCTGCTTGAAAACAATGCGGAGCTTGCGGGGTTATTTTGCGAAAAATTCCGCTTCGTCTCGGTCGACGAATTCCAGGACGTCGATGCCCGGCAATATCGTTTGCTTACGCTCATCGCGCCGCCGCCGGGCGGCAATCTCTGCGTCATCGGCGATCCGCATCAGGCGATCTACGGCTTTCGCGGCGCCGATGCCTCCTGTTTCGATCGTTTGCACAGCGATTATCCGGATGCCGCGAGCGTGGCGCTCAAGCGCAACTACCGTTCGAGCGGCACCATCGTCGCCGCCTCCTCGCAAGTCATTGCGGAGAACGCTGACCGACCCATCGCCGAGATCGTGCGCGACATGCATGAGCGCATCGCGATCCATGCGGCGCCGAGCGAGCGCGCGGAGGCCGAGTTTGTAGTCGCCACAATCGAACAAGCGATCGGCGGTCATAGCTTCTTCTCGATCGACAGCGGCCGCGCCGGCGGCCAGGGCGCTGCGCTTTCTTTTGCCGATTTCGCCGTGCTCTACCGCACCGAGGCGCAGGCCGCGGCGCTGGTCGAAGCTCTTGCCCGGTCGGGCATCCCGTTCCGCAAGCATTCGCACGCGCCGCTCGGAGCGGAGCCGGCCGTGCGGGCGCTGCTCGATGCACTGGAACCGATCGATGCGCCAGATCGTGACCTGGCGACGCGGCTGAAGAACGCCGCCAAGCGGCTTGCGGCCGGGAAAGACGGGACCGCGGCGATCGATCTCGCCCTGCAACGGCTTTTGCCCCTTGCGCAAACCTGCGGCGACGATCGGGCGCGGTTTCTCGACGCCGTCGCGTTATCAAGCGACGCCGATTTCTGGGACGCGCGCGCCGACGGCGTGGCGCTGCTGACGCTGCACGCCGCCAAGGGACTCGAATTCACTTTCGTTTTCATCGTCGGCCTCGAAGACGGCGTGCTGCCGCTGCATTGGGGAAAAGCGGAGACCATCGCCGCCGACGAAATGGCAGAGGAGCGCCGGCTGTTCTACGTCGGCATGACGCGCGCCAAGGATCGTCTCGTCCTCAGCCGCGCGCTCAAGCGGCACTGGCACGGCCGCGTCGGCGAGCAAAGACCGTCGCTCTTCCTCTCCGACATCGAAAGCGAGCTGGTCAAGCACCAGCACGCGCAGCCACGGCGCAAGCCCGAGGACCGCCAGCTCAAACTGTTTTAGCGCCAGCACACCGACAACATGCTGTCCCGTATATCGCATGTCATCGCCGTCATTGCACGACCGCACGTTTTCGGCAGGCCGTTATTGATCCGGATCGTTCATCGGATTGTCACGCGTAACGCCGCAGTTGGTGCGCAAGGTCCCGCTCTCCGGAACGCTCGGCAAACCGGCTGCAATTGTCACCCAACCGGCGGCACGCTGACCGACACGCCATTCGCTGCCCGCCCGAGCCGAAGATCATGCCCTCGACCGGTCGTCGGCGAGCCGCGCCACGCTCACTCGATATGTGAAGCTGGCCTCGCACGGCTCGACGTTACCGCTGACCGGCGCGGCGGTGCGAAAGTGCGGCGTCGCCGCCAGCGGCAGATGGCCCTCGCCGCACAACATTCCGGAGGTGGCATCGAGCCCGATCCATCCCGCGCCCGGCACATAGACTTCGGCCCAGGCGTGCAGATCGGCGAGGTCCTGCGCCGCGCCGACTGCACCTTCGGGCGGTTTCGCCTCCGGGCCCAATTGGATCAAATATCCGGAGACGAAGCGAGCCGACAGGCCGATGTGGCGCAAGGTTTGCACAAACAGCCAAGCCGTATCGCGGCACGAGCCGGCGCCGGAGCGAAGAGTCTCGTCGGGCGTCTGCACGCCCGGCTCCATGCGGACGACATAGCGGATCTTCCGCTGCAGGCGCCGATTGAGATCGACCAGGAAATCGACCGTGCTGCGCGGCTCGCGCAAAATCGAGTTCACGAATTCCCGCAGGAGCGGACCGGCCGGCTCGGGGCCGGTAAAGGCCGCAAGGTCGTGTTTCAATTCGGGCGGAAATTCAAACGGCCATGTCTCTGCGTACGGTTCGACGAAGAAGTCGAACGGATTGATCGCCTTCATGGCGACGACGAGATCGACGTCGATCGAAAACTCGGTTGTTTTTTCACGAAACAGGTAACGCGCGAGCCAATTGCCGTTCGGGTCCTGCTGCCAATTCAGGAAGTGCTGCGCCGGCTTTACTGTGAGCGTATAGCTCGCGATCCGAGTGCGGCAGTGCGGTCCCGGCCGCAACCGCACCACCTGGGGCCCCAGGCGGACTGGCCGGTCGTAGCTGTAGCGCGTCGAATGATGAAGCCCAACGAGGATCGACATGCCGTGATGCGCCGCTTGCGGATTGGACCGGCTTTGATTTGGCTCACTCTATCGCAAACTCCATGCAATTTCCGGGCCGCCCTCAAACAGATGCAGCCGGGCCGCCGCGCGGAATTTGCCGCGCTTGAGCAACTCCTGGCCGCGCGGTAACGTATGCTAATGGCGCGTCCGGACCAAATATGCCGCAGCATTTGAGGGTTTTTATATCATCCCCCGGGGATGTGCCCGACGAGCGGCTCCGTGCCGATCTTGTCGTCGACAAGGTTTCACAGGATTTCAGCCGCTTCTTCACGCTCGAGACTTATCGCTGGGAACACGAGCCGATGCTGGCGTCCGGGCATTTCCAGGACGCTATCGATCCGCCGAGCAACGCCGATATCGTTATCTTGATCCTGTGGTCGCGGCTCGGCACGCCCCTTCCGGAAAAAACCGAGACTCGCGAGTATCGCGGGCTCGATGGCCACGCGCCGGTGACCGGCACGGAATGGGAATACGAGGATGCGCTCAAGGCTGCACAAGAGCGTGGCGCTCCCGATATTCTTGCCTTTCGCAATGTCAGTCCGGCTTCGATTGACACGCGCGATCCGGCCGTCAGGGAAAGGAGCCTCAAACAGCTTGATGCCCTCGACGCCTTCTGGAAACGGCACTTTGCCGATCGCGGAGTTTTCCTCGCCGCCTACGACGAGTATGAGACGCTCGAAGAGTTCGCACGCCGGCTCGAAGAATCGCTGCGCAAGCTGATCGAGCGGCGGATCGCGGCGCTCCAAGACGCTCAGACACAGGCGGCGATCTGGCCGCACGATCCGTTCCGCGGGCTCGAATCGTACGAATTCGAACACGCGGCGATCTTCTTCGGGCGCGATCGGCTGGTGGCGAAGGCCGCCGAGCAACTGGCCGCCGGGGCGCGGGCGGGAACGGCATTTCTCCTGGTCAGCGGACCGAGCGGCTCGGGAAAATCCTCGCTGGTCAAGGCGGCATTGGTGCCGCGTCTGACCAAGCCGCAGCGCATCCAGGGCGCGGCCTTTCTACGCCGGGCGGTGTTTCGGCCCGCCGACGGCGGCGGCGATGTCTTTCTCGGGCTGGTCAACGCGCTGCTGCGGAACGGCCCGGACGGTGTCGGGCTGCCGGAACTGCTTGCGCCCGGACAGGAGGCTGCACAACTCGCCGCGCACTTGCGCGCCGCCGTCAACGAGCCGGGATTCGTCTTCGCTGGCGCGCTTGGCCATCTGACGCAGGCGGCGCGTCGCGACGGGCGTCTGCTCGCGTTCGAGGAGGCAAAGCTCATTCTGGTGATCGATCAGCTCGAAGAGCTGTTCACCACTGTGGCGATCAGCAGCGCGGACCGGCGGAAGTTCATTCAGCTCATCGGTAGTCTGGCGCGGTCCGCAGTTGTGTGGGTCATCGCCACATTGCGCGCCGATTTCTGGCACCGCGCGGCGGAAATTCCCGAACTGGTTGCCCTGGCGCAACCTCCGGGACGGCTCGACGTTTCGCCGCCGTCGCCGGCGGAATTGGCCGAGATGATCCGCAAGCCGGCGCAGGCCGCAGGCCTCGGATTTGAAGTCCACGGCGAGTCCGGCCTCGGGCTCGACAGCGTTTTGGCCGAGCATGCCGCAAACGAACCCGGCGTTCTGCCGCTTCTGTCGTTTACGCTGGATGCGCTTTACGCCAAGGACATGGTCAAGGGCGGCAGCCGCTTGCTGACCTTCGCCAGCTACGAGTCTCTCGGCGGCCTCGAAGGCGCCATCGCCACGAGGGCCGATGAAATCGTGGCGTCGCTTCCGGCTGCGGCACAGGCCGCGGTGCCACGCGTACTGCGCGCGTTGGCGACAATCTCAGGTAGCGTCGATCAGACGACGGTCGCGCGCGCTGCGCCGCTTGCGAGCTTTCCCGAAGGCAGCGCGTCACGGCAGGTTGTGAATGCCCTCACGGGCGGCCGTCTCCTGGTCGCGGCCGAGGAGAACGGGACGGCCACGGTGCGGCTCGCTCACGAAGCCCTGATCAGCCATTGGCGCCGTGCCCGCGATCAACTCGTCGCTGACAGCCGCGACCTGCAGACGCGCGCCCTGATGGAACGCCATCAGGCGCGCTGGGCGGCGGCTTCCGGACGCGCCAGACAGCAATTGCTGCTGCGCGATCCCGATCTCGCCAATGCGGTGGACCTAGACAAGCGCTGGGGCGACGAACTCGATGCCGCGATGCGCGGCTTCATCGCGGCGTCCCGACGCCGCGCCCGACTGCGCCAGCAGCTGACCGCCGCTGCGGCGATCGTGTTCGCGCTGGTGGCGGCCGCCGCCGTTTACGGCGGCTATCGGGCGGAACAGGAGCGCGGCCGTGCCGAGCTCAATTATGCGGCCGCCAAGCAAGCCGTCCTTCACCTCATCAGCGATGTCGCCATCGGTCTCAGCAACGTGCAGGGTGTGCGCGTGGAGGCGATAACGCGGGTGCTCGACACGGTGAAGAAGACGATTGCCGATCTCGCGGCGGAGAATCCGGGCGACGTTGACCTGCAATCCAAAGACGCGTTGATGCTGCGCGAATTCGCCACGACCTATCAGCGCGCGGGCGACCTCGCCAAGGCGCGCGCAGCGGCCGGAGAATCGCTGGCGCTTTATCGCAAGATAGCCGCCGCGAATCCCGCAAACCGGGACTTTCAGTACGCGGTCAGCGAAAGTCTCAATCGAATGGCCTATATCCGCTGGTTGTCCGGCGACCGGGCGGCCGCAGTCGCGGTGGCGAGGGAAGGTCTGCAGCTTCGGCGCCAATTGCTCCAAGCCGATCCGGCCAATCCTAGCTGGCAGGGCGCGCTTGCGAGCAATCTCGGCTTGATCGGCAGCATTCTCGCACCCGACGATCCCAAGGCTGCGCTGGCCGCGTTTCAGGAAAGCCTCGCCCTACACCAGAAACTCGCCGCTGCCGAACCAAACAACGCTGCTTGGCAAAATTTTGCCGCCTTCAATCTGCGGAGCATCTCGGATCTCCATCTCTCCGCGGGCGATCGCGCCGCGGCGCTGACCGCCGACGAAGCGAGCCTCGCGGTGGACCGAAAGCTTGCCGCCGCCGATCCCGTCAATACCGACCGGCAGTCCGACATCGCCTACGACCTGACGCGGATCGGCCACCTGCGCGCGATCAGCGGCGACCATACCGGCGCGCTTGCCGCCTACGCGGAGAGCCTTGCCATATGGCGACAGCTCACGTCGTCCGATCCGGGCAACGCGGCGTGGCAGGCGAGATTGGGTCAGGTCCTCTCGAATGTCGCGGGCGAACGGCTAACGCGCGGCGACGAGGATGGCGCGGCAGCCGCGTATGAGGAGAGTCTGGCAGTCTCTCGCAAGCTTGCGGCGGCGGACCCGGCCGACGCGCACAAGCAGCAAGATCTGGGCTTTGCGCTGGATCAGATCGGGACCATCCGCGCGGGCCAGCACGCCCTGGCGGCGGCACTCCAGGCTTACGAGGAAAGCCTCGCCATCCATCGCAAGCTCGCCGCTGCGGACCCCACCAATCTGGCCAAGCAAGGCGACGTGGCCGACGACTTGTCGTTGATGGCGCCGATTCACATGCAGCAAGGCGACAGCGCGTCCGCCCTCGCCGAATATGAAGAAAGCCTCGGGATCGTGCGCCGGTTGCTGGCCGCCAATCCCAATGATGTTCAAGGGCTGGTGCAAGCCAGCGGTCTGCTCTCGATGGTCGGGCTCCTTCATGTCGCCGAGGGCAACAGCGCCGCGGCAGTCGCCGCCTTCGAGCAAAGCAAGAATTTGGCACGCAAGGCGATCGCCGCCGACCCGGCGAACGTGGTGGCACGCAACGGTCTTGTCTTCAGCTTCGAGCAGATCGGCGACGCGCGCGCCGCCTTGGGGGATCGCGTCGGCGCGCTGAGCGATTACAAGCAGGAACTTTCGATTGCGCAAGAACTCTCTGCCGGAAGCGCGGACGCTCCATTCTGGATGAATTTGGCCGCAGGCGCTCTTGATGAAATCGGCACGTTATATGGGGAGTTGGGCGAGCAGGGACCCGCCGGGCAGGCTCTCGAACAGAGTCTGGACATGCGCCGAAAGCTTGCCCAGGCCGATCCGGCGGATTCCGATTTGCAGGCTAATCTTGCCGCGACGCTGCACGATCTCGGTGCTTTTCGTAATGGTGCCGGTGATGCGGCGGCGGCGCTTGCCTCCTTCGCGGAGGCCTTGGCCATCCGCCGCAAGCTCGCCGCCGCTAGCGATGCTCCAATGCCGCAATATCGACTCGGGCTGACCCTTATCGAACTTGCCGGCGCCAAGCTGAAGGCCGGCGACCTCGCCGGCGCGCAAAGCGCCAATCAGGAAGCTCTGGCGATAGGGCGGAAGCTCGTTGCCATCCAGTCACCGAGTGTCGTCAACGCGATTAACGGTGCGAAATGGCAGCGTAGCGCGGACATGGCTCTCGTCGGCGTGGGCGATGTGAAACTGGCGCAGGGCGACCGGGACGGAGCGCGCGCCGCCTACGGCGAAAGTCTTCAGTCCATGCGTAAACTGCTGGCGTTCGATCCGGCCAACGTAATATTGCAAACAGATTTGGCGCTCGATCTGCAAAAGTTGGGCGCCGTCTCCGATCGCGACGCCGCGCGCACGGCGCTCACCGAGGCGGCGGCGATTCTTGATCCTCTTGGCCGCGACGGCAAGCTCACGCCCGTGCAGCAAGGCTTGATCAAGTCCATCCAGGGCCAACTTGCCGCGTCGAATTAAGCCGGGGCCGCCAGCACCAGCGAACGATCCCAGCGCCGCGCTCGCTTCGCCGCCGCCGTTTGCCCTTTAGCCCTCATGCCGACGATGCTAACCTGCGTCGAGCAAGCCGCAAAGGCATCAATCCGAGGAAGAAAAAACCATCAGCAATTATCTGGCAGCCAATTTCGGCGATTGAGGAAGAAGAAATGGAACTGAAAACGGAAGTATCCAAACCCCGCGATGTCCGCGGCGATATCCGCGACGACGATAAGGCCATCTATCTGATGGATCATCCGGATTCCGACGAAGAGATTCCGACCCTCGATATCGCGTCCTATCTCGCCGGCAAGCCCGGCGGGCGCGAGGCTGCCGCCGCGAAATTGCGCGATATCAGCATGACGGTGGGCTTCTTCTACCTCAAGGGTCACGGCATCTCCGATGACCTGATCGATCGCGTATACGCGCAATCGCGGCGCTTTCATGCCCTGCCGATCGAGACGAAGTCCAAGATCCCCTATTTCGCCACTGGCAGCTTCAAATCGGGGTATCAGCCCTGTTTAAAGGACGATTACCAGCGCACCAACATCAATATCATCGCCGACGCAAAACCGAACCTCGTCGCCAAGTTTTCCATAAATCGAGAAGGCGGCTCGGGCGGACTTAGCATGACGGATGAGGAACGCCGCGCGCGCGTGAATATTTGGCCGGAGAATCTTCCCGGCTTCAAGGAAACGATTGTCGACTATCATGGCCGCATCGAAAAGTTGGGACGCCAGTTTCTGCCGCTCTGGGCGACGTCCCTCGAACTTCCCCTGGACTACTTCGACAAGTTTTTCGCCACACCGCACCTGACGATGAGTCTGTTGTACTACCCGCCGCAGAAAGAGATCGGCGGCCGGCAGTACGGAATCGCGCCGCATACCGACAATGCGATGATGACCTTCCTGGCTCAGAAGGACATCCCCGGGCTCGCCGTGCGCATGCCGTCGGGCCATTGGCGCGCGGTCGACATCGTGCCCGGGACGCTTTTGGTGAACACCGGCAATCTGCTCGTGCGCTGGACCAACGACGAATATCTGTCGACCAAGCACCGCGTCATCAATACCAACACGGTCGACCGCTACTCGATCCCGGTCTTCGTCGGTCCGAGCGGGGATGCGCTGATCGAGGTCTTGCCGACCTGTCGGAGTCCCGAGCGGCCTCCCCTCTACGAGCCGATCACCTACCTAAAGCTTCGCGAATGGTATTACGGCCCAAGGACCTGAGCCGCGCGTACGGATAGGATCGCCGGGAGCGGCGTGATGCTGCGCGCGTCCTTGCAACGCAGCAATACGGCTAACTCCCGGTAAACGTGGTCGTTCGGTTTTTGCTTCACCCGATCAAGAGCTTAGCCGAAGCGGGCGAGCGGCCCGGCAGCGCAGGCCGTGGTCGCGCGGCTGAAAAAAGCCGCATAATTGGACTGTTGATCTGACGCCGGACAGTCTGGAATCTTCTCGAGGCGCATTTCGGTCGCACGAGGATATGATGAGCGACGCTCAAAGTCCCGGCACTGCATTGCCATCGGCCGGGTTGGATGCCTTTCTCGCCATTGAACAGACAGCGTTGGACGCCGTGCCGACCGGTCTCTGCGTCTGCGGGGCCGATGGCGTCCTACTGAAGTATAACTTGCGCGCAATCGAGCTTTGGGGCCGGGCGCCCCGGCTTGACGATCCGGCGGAGCTCGATGGCGGCGCTTTCCGCCGCTACGCGCCCGATGGCAGCGCCCTTCCCTTCGCCGCCTCGCCGGTCGCCACGGTGCTGCGCACCGGCGCAACGTTGCTTGACGCGGAACTCGCCATCGAACGGCCCGATGGATCGCGAGTTCCGGTGCTGATGAACGTGGCGCCGCTTAAAGATGCGTCCGGGCGTGTCGAAGGCGCCGTCTGCAGCTTTCAGGAATTCACCGACCGCAAACGAGCCGAAGAGGCATTGCGCGCTAGCGAAGCGGAACTGCAGACCGTCATCAACCAGACGCCGTTCATGCTGGTGCGCTGCAGCCGCGATCTGCGCTACCGCTTCATCAGTCAGGCCTATGCGCAATGGGTCGGCCGAACGCGCGACGAGCTGTTGGGGACGACCATTGCGGACGCGATAGGAGAGAAGGGTTTCCAGACGTTGCGTCCGCACATCGAAAAAGTGCTGCAAGGTGCCCCGGTCGAATTCGAGTGCGAAATCGATTTTCGGGGAGTCGGGCGGCGCTGTCTGCACATCGCCTATCGGCCGGAAATGGATGCAAGCGGGCATGTCAACGGCTGGATTGCGTCGCTGCTCGACATCACCGAGCGCAAGCGCAGCGAAGAAGAGCTGCGCAAGCTGAGTGAAGCATTGAGCGCCGAAGTCGAAAAGCGCACGCTCGAACGCGACCGCATCTGGAACGTATCGGAAGACTTGCTCGGGGTCCGCAACTTCGAAGGCTATTTCCTCAGCATGAACCCGGCGTGGACGCGGTTGCTCGGCTGGAGCGAGGCCGAGATCAAGTCCATGCACGTCAACGAATTGCGCCATCCGGACGATACCGAGAACGCGCTTGCGGGCGTGCGGCAGCTTGCCCAAGGCGTGCCCACGGTCCGCATGGAAAATCGCTTCCGCCACAAGGACGGCACCTGGCGCTGGCTGCATTGGACGATGACGGAAAATGACGGCCTCATCTATGTCGCCGGCCGTCACGTCACCGCCGAAAGGGAGGCCGCGGCCGCGCTCGAGCAAGCGCAGTCACGCGCCGCGCATTTGCAGAAAATGGAGGCGATCGGCCAGCTTACCGGCGGCATAGCGCATGATTTCAACAATCTCCTTATGATCGTCAGCGGTCATGCGCAGAATCTGAAAAACCGATTGGCCGACGCCAAAGAACTGCGCGCCGTACAGGCCATTCAAATGGCCGCTTCGCGCGGCGAGAATCTGACGCGGCAGCTTCTGGGATTTGCGCGCAATCTGCCACTCGATCCGACGGCGATCGGCCTCGCCGACGCCGTCAACGCGCTGCGCGACGTTCTCGCCGGCTCGCTGCACGTCAATATCCAACTTGTCGTCGACATTCCCGAGACTACGTGGACGGTGTGCGTAGACAAGTCGGAACTCGAGCTCGCTTTGGTCAATCTCGCCGTCAATGCGCGCGACGCGATGGCGGATGGCGGGCGGCTGTCGATTGCGGCCAAGAACGTGCAATTGACCGCCGGCGACACGCCGGAGGGACTCACCGGCGACGCCGTTGCGCTCACCATCGCCGACACCGGCTGCGGCATCGCGCCCGAAGTTCTCTCCCGCGTGGTCGAGCCGTTCTTCACCACCAAAGGGCCCGACAAGGGCACCGGACTTGGATTGTCCCAGGTCTACGGATTCGCGCGGCGCTCCGGCGGAACGATGCTGATCGCGAGCAAAGTCGGCCATGGCACGAAGGTGACGATCTATCTGCCGCGCAATCACGCGCCCATCGTCGCCAGCTCGCCGGAGGACATGGCCCACTATCGGGCCGTGGGCCAGCAGACGATATTGGTGGTGGAAGACAATGCGGACGTGAGAAGGGTGGCGGTGTCGCTGCTGGAACAGCTCGGCTATCGCACCATAGCGGTGGAGGAGGCCGCCGCCGCACTCGATACCTTGGCGTCCGGGCACCAGGTCCATCTCCTGTTCAGCGACGTCGTGTTGCCGGGCCACACCGACGGTGTCGCACTGGCGCGCGAGGTCGCCGATCGATATCCGCAAATTCCGATCGTGCTGACCACCGGATATTCGAACGTTTTTGAGAGCGAGCCGGCATTTCCCGTCTTGCGCAAACCCTATCAATTATCGGCGCTCGGCCGCGTCATCCACGAGGCGCTCAATTCCTCCAAGGCGCGGCGGTCGGCGCCGGCGGGATGAGGGGCTAAAACCATTGCGAAGAGGTTCTCTAATCTCCGCAAATTATGCGGAGATTGCTCTTGTGCGTGCGGCGATTAGCGTCCATATTCTCCGCACAGGATGCGGAGAATGTCATACATCTATGAATCCTCGAACTGGCCAAAATTCCATTGGGACCAGAAAGGGTTAGCCGACCGCCTCGCGGCCGTGCGCCACCGCCAGGGGCGTTTGATTGGGCGCATGGAAGCGCTTGGCTTTCCCCTGCGCCGTGAAGCGGAGCTGCGCAGCCTTACGCAGGAAGTGCTGAAATCGAGCGAAATCGAGGGCGAGATCCTCGATCACGATCAGGTACGTTCCTCGATCGCCCGCCGTCTCGGCATCGATATCGGTGGCCTGACGCCCGCCGACCGTCACGTGGAAGGCATCGTCGAAATGATGCTCGACGCGACGGAGCGGTACGATCTGCCGCTGACGGAGGAACGTCTGTTTGCTTGGCACGCCGCTCTATTTCCCACCGGCCGCAGCGGCATGCGCCGCATCAAGGTTGGCGCATGGCGCGATGACAGTTCAGGCCCGATGCAAGTTGTGTCGGGATCGGTAGGCCACGAGCGCGTGCACTATCAGGCGCCGCCCGCGTCTGCGCTCGACCGGCAAATGCAAGCGTTCCTCGATTGGTTCAATGCAGAGACGGACATTGATCGGGTCCTTAAGGCGGCAGTAGCGCATCTGTGGTTCGTGACGGTTCACCCGTTCGACGACGGCAACGGGCGAATCGCCCGCGCTATCGCCGATATGGCGTTGGCGCGATCCGAGCAAACTTCGCAGCGCTTCTACAGCATGTCGGATCAAATCCGGCAGGAGCGAAACGCCTACTACGGCAGCCTCGAACGCACGCAAAAGGGCGATCTGGACCTCACTCCCTGGCTGCAATGGTTCCTCGCATGCCTCGACCGAGCGTTTGACGGAGCGGAAAAGATTCTCGCAAGCGTATTCAAGAAAGCACGTTTTTGGGAAAAGCACGCCGGAACAACCTTCAACGAACGCCAACGCGATATGCTCAACCGTTTGCTGGAAGGTTTCGAGGGCAAGCTCACGTCATCGAAATGGTCCAAAATCGAGACCTGCTCGCAAGATACGGCGCTTCGCGACATCGAGGACTTGGTCGCGCACGGGATTCTCAAAAAGGATGCAGCGGGTGGCCGAAGCACAAGCTATTCGCTGGTAGAACGCTAGGCGGATCAAAGCGCCCGCAGATGCCGGATCGGCGCGCCCGGCGTGATGGCTTGCGCGCCGGCAATGATGGCGTTGGCGTCGATGCCGTAGTGACGATAAAGCTCGGCAACGGTGCCGGTCTGGCCGAAATGCTCCACGCCGAGCGATCGCACGCGATGGCCGTTGACGGCGCCGAGCCAGGCGAGCGTCGCCGGATGGCCGTCGAGCACGGTGACGATGCCGCAATGCGGCGGCAATTCGGCGAACAGCCGCTCGATATGCGAGCGGGCGTGAATAAGGCCACGCTCGCGCGCGCGCATCGCCGCGGTCCAGCCGGCATTGAGCCGGTCGGCCGAAGTCACGGCGAGAAGCCCCACGTCGCGGCGGTCTTCCGCCATGAAGCCCACCGCCTGGATCGCCTCGGGGGCGACCGCGCCCGTATAGGCGACGACCACCTGGCAATTCGGTCCGGGCGCGCGCAGCCAATAGGCGCCGTCGACGATGGCATGACGTAGGGACGTCGTCATCGTGCGCTCGATCTGTTCGATCGGCCGCGTCGACAGCCGCAGGTAGATCGAGCCGCCGGTCTCGTCGCGCAGCCAATTGCGCTCGGAGACCTCACCGCCGTCGCCGCTGTCCTTCTGGACGTAATCGAGTGCGAAGGCGAGGATGACGGCGAGCTCGTCGACGAAGGCCGGCTCGAACGCGGCGATGCCGTCCTGCGCCATGCCGATCAGCGGTTCGGCAATCGATTGATGTGCGCCGCCCTCGGGCGCGAGCGTTACACCGGACGGCGTCGCCACCAGGATGAAGCGGGCATCCTGGTAGCAGGCGTAATTGAGCGCATCCAAGCCGCGCGCGATGAACGGATCGTAGAGCGTGCCGATCGGGATGAGCCGCTCGCCGTTGATCGCGTGCGACAGGCCGAGCGCCGAGAGCAGGATGAACAAATTATTCTCGGCAATGCCCAGTTCGATGTGCTGGCCCTTTGCAGAAAAATCCCAGTTGAACGTCGATGGGATGCGCTCGCTCCTGAAAGTGTCCGCCAAGGTCTCCCGCGCGAACAGCCCGCGGCGGTTTACCCAGGCGCCGAGATTGGTCGAGACGGTCACGTCCGGCGAAGTGGTGACGATGCGCGAGGCCAGATCGGATTGCTCGCGCGCCAGTTCGTTGAGCAGCGCGCCGAAGCCGGTTTGCGTCGACATTTCCGGCTGGATGGTCACGGCTAGCTCCTCGGGCGCCGCGAAGCGCGGCGCCGTGAGTCGGCGTGTGCCGCCGGCGGCAAACGGCACCTTGTCGAGGAAATTTTGCAGAACTTCCGGCTTTTCGCGCAGCCCTTCGAAGCGGTCCCATTCGTGCCCGGCACGAATGTTCATCGCCTGGCGAAAACTCTCCATCTGCGAAGGCGTCATCAGCCCGGCGTGATTGTCCTTGTGGCCGGCGAAGGGCAGCCCGTAGCCCTTGATCGTGTAGCAGATAAAGCAGACCGGCCGGTCATGATCGATGCCGGAGAATGCTTCCAGGAGCGACGGCAGATCGTGGCCGGCGAGGTTGGTCATCAGCCGCGCCAGTTCATCATCGGTACGCGAGCCGATCAGTTTCGAAACCGCCCCTTGATCGCCGAGATCGTCGTTGAGGTGTTTGCGCCATGCCGCGCCGCCCTGAAACACCAAGGCCGAATAGAGCTGGTTCGGACAGCTATCGATCCATTGCCGCAGCTTCTCGCCGCCGGGCTCGCGGAACGCGGCTTCCAAGAGAGAGCCATATTTCAGGATCACCACGTCCCAGCCGAAATTGCGAAACAGCTGTTCGAAGCGCTGCCACAGCCCTTCGCGGATGACGGCGTCGAGGCTCTGCCGATTGTAATCGACGATCCACCAGCAGTTTCGCAGGCCCTGCTTCCAGCCTTCGAGTATGCACTCGAAAATGTTGCCTTCGTCCAGTTCGGCATCGCCGATGAGCGCCACCATGCGGGCTTCGGGACGGTCGAAGCCCCAGCCGTGGGCGCGCACGTAATCCTGCACCAGCGCGGAGAACAGCGTCTGGGCGACGCCCAAGCCGACCGATCCGGTGGAGAAATCGACGTCGTCGGTATCCTTGGTGCGCGATGGATAAGACTGCGCACCATGATAGCCGCGAAAGTTGGCAAGCTTTTCCCGGCTCTGCCTGCCGAGCAGGTATTGGATGGCATGGAAATTCGGCGACGCGTGCGGTTTTACCGCCACGCGGTCCTGCGGCCGCAAGACGCGGAAATAGAGCGCGGTCATGACGGTGACGAGCGAGGCGGAGGAAGCCTGATGCCCGCCGACCTTCAGCCCGTCCGCATTCTCGCGCAGATGATTGGCGTTGTGGATGGTCCAGCTGGCGAGCCAGAGCACCTTGCGCTCCAATTCGCCGAGGATGCTCAGATCGTCTGCCAAAATTCCCATCGCTGCTCCCGTTCCCACGTATTCCGGTCGCGCTGCCGCGGTCATAAGATAGAATAGGCGTTCGCAAATATAGCGGATCTGCCCCCGCGCACGAGGATAAATCGACGGCGGGGGAAAAAGCTCATCGGGAGTCTGGGCAGAATGGACCGCAAAAATCCCATCATCATCATCGTCGGCGGCGGGCTCGGCGGCCTCACGGCGGCGCTAGCATTGGCACGTCGCAACTGGCCGGTCCGCGTGCTCGAAGGCGCTCCCGAGTTCGGCGCCATCGGCTACGGCATTCAGTTCGGTCCCAACGTCTTTCACGTGTTCGACCGGATCGGCGTGAGCGAGGCCGTGCTCGAAAAGGCTGACTCGCCGCCCGCCGTACTGATGTTCGATGCGCTCAACGGCAAGGAAGTCACGCGGGTGCCGACCGGCCGGCCGTCGTTCCGCGAGCGATTCAACTATCCCTACATCATCATCCACCGCATCGACCTGCATAACGTCTTGCTCGATGCCTGCCGGCGCAATCCCCTCGTCGCGCTCGAGCCCAACGCCATGGTGACGCAATTTGAGGATCGCGGCGATGGAGTCGCGGCGAGAACCGAGGACGGCCGCGGCTTCCAAGGCGCCGCGCTGATCGGCGCCGATGGCATTCGCTCGCGCACGCGCGCGCAATTGTTCAACGACGGCGACCCGTTGCCGAACGGCTTCATGGGTTTTCGCACCATCGTGCCGATGGCCGACGTCACTTGTGACGTGCAGCGCGACATCGTCGCGTTGTGGGGCGGGCCCGGCTTTCACATGGTGCATTATCCGCTCCGCCACGGCACGTTGTTCAATATCGTGGCGGTGTTCCGACGGTCGGCTCATGCGGAGCGCGGCGATGTCGCGGCATACCGGGCCGAGCTAGAGCACACTTATCGCAACGCACACCCCACCATGAAGGCGCTCTTGGCGATGCTGGACCTCGACCGGCGCCAGGCGGTCGGCGACCGCGATCCGATCAGGCATTGGCACAAAGGACGCGCGGTTTTGCTCGGCGATGCCGCGCATCCGACCCTGCAATCGCTGGCGCAGGGCGCCTGCATGGCGATCGAAGACGGGTCCTGCCTCGCAGATTGCATTGCCGCCGCGAACGGCGACTACGAAGCGGCCTTCCGGCGCTACGAAAGCGCCCGCTCCGTGCGCACCGCGCGTGTGACGCTCGAATCCCGCTACATCTGGGATGTCTATCACTCCGACGGCATTGCGCGCGAAGTCTACTGGCAGATGTTGGGCGAGCGCAGCGAGGCCGACACCTTCCAGTGCCTCGCCTGGCTCTACGACGGCTTTCGCTTGCCGGAGGAAGCGGCGCCGGCGCCGATGCCCTTGCGCGGATAATTCGCCTTTGCTGTATTGGCGGCGGCATGCATTCCGCCACATCCCAAGCCGATATGACGGCGCGCGCGCGATTGTTCGGCGGCAATCGCATGAAGCTCGGCGTCATGGCGTTCAATTGCAGCCATGGCTCGACCATCACCACGGTCCCGGAGGCGTGGAAGCTCGATTGGGCCGACACGGTCGACATCGCGCAGGCGGTCGATCGCGCCGGCATGGAGGCTCTGCTGCCGGTCGGGCGCTGGCGCGGCTATGGCGGACAAACGGACTTTAACTGCACGACATTCGAGAGCTTTACCTGGGCCTCGGCGCTCGGCGCGCTGACGAAATACGTGACCGTGCTCGCAACCTGCCATGTGCCGCTGGTGCATCCGCTGATGGTGGCCAAGATGGCTTCGACCATCGATCACGTTACCGGCGGGCGCTTCGCGCTCAATGTCGTCTGCGGCTGGTTCAAGAACGAGTTCGACATGTTCGGCGCGCAGATGCGCCCGCATGACGACCGTTACAAGTACGCGACCGAATGGCTCGAATTTTTGAAACAGGCCTGGACCGACGACAAGGAATTCGACTTCGACAGCGAGAACTTTCATGCCCGCAACGTCTGGAGCCAGCCGAAGCCGGTGCAAAAACCGCATCCGCCGGTGATGAATGCGGGCGGCTCCCCGGCGGCGCAAGATTTTACCACGCGCTACTGCGACATGAACTTCGTCCTGCTGCGCGACCGCACATTTCTCGAAGGCGCAAGCAAGCAAATCGCCCATCTGAAAGCTCTGGCGCTGGCGCACGGGCGCGAGACTCGCATCTGGATCCACGTTTATGTCGTCTGCCGCGATACCGAGAAGGAAGCCACCGATTACCTTCATCGCTACGTCTACGAGCAGGGCGACTGGGAGGCCGCCGGAAATCTGCTGCGCATCTTCGGCATGCAGACCGAGACCTTGGACAAAGCCACTCTCGATAGCCACAAGGCGCACTTCATCGCCGGCCATGGCGGTTATCCTCTGGTCGGCTCCGCGGAGCAGATCACCGACGAGCTTTGCAAGCTGGCCGACATCGGCGTCGACGGTTGCCTGATCTCCTGGGTCGATTACAAGACCGAGCTTGCGCGATGGAACGCCGAAGTGCTGCCCCTCCTGGAGCAAGCGGGATTGCGGCTTCCGTTCCAGCCGGCCGAAAAAATGCAAGCAAAGACGCCGGCGCACGCGTCGGCCTGATACGCCGGCCGATTACCCGGAGTCTGCAAAGCGAAATCCAAAACGGTGCGGCTCAAGCACCGACCGCCGGATTTCGCCGCGCTCAATCCGCGCTACGACGGCATCAGCGTAAATTCTCCAACAGCCGGCGCGAATATTGCGTCTTGCCGGCTTTGGCCGCAAGGTCCTTCAGCTCGTCGGCGCCGATCCAGCCGTTGTGGAAGGCGATTTCGTCGGGGGCGCAGACCAGCTGGCCTTGCCGGTGCTGCAGCACGTGCACGAATTGGGCGGCTTCCAGCAGCGAATCGTGGGTGCCGGCATCGAACCAGGCGAAGCCGCGCCCCAGCCGCTCGACGGCGAGCCGGCGCCGGCGCATGTAGAGAATGTTGAGGTCGGTGATTTCCCATTCCCCGCGCGCCGAGGGGGTCAGCTCCTTGACCAGATCGACCACCTCTTCGTCGTAGAAATAGAGGCCGATCGCCGCCCAGTTCGACTTCGGGTTCTGCGGCTTCTCGTCGATCGAGAGCACTTCGTCGTCGCCGTCGAATTCGATCACGCCGTAGCGCTGCGGATCTTCGACCCAATAGGAAAAAATAGTGGCGCCTTGCGTGCGCGAACCGGCGCGGCGCAGCGCGTCGGGCAGCCCGTGCCCGTAGAGGATATTGTCGCCGAGGATCAGGCACGACGGATGTCCGCGCACGAAATCGGCGCCGATGACGAAAGCCTGCGCGAGTCCGTTGGGCGCCGGCTGCTCGGCATACTCGAAAGTCACTCCCCATTGCCTGCCGGTGCCAAGCAGATGCTTGAAGGCGGCCTGGTCCTGCGGCGTCGTGATGATCAAAATGTCGCGGATGCCGGCCAGCATGAGCGCGGACAGGGGATAGTAGATCATCGGCTTGTCGTAGACCGGCAAGAGCTGTTTCGACGTGACCATAGTCAGCGGATGCAGCCGCGTGCCGGCGCCGCCGGCCAGAATGATGCCCTTACGCGACATGGCTTTCCGCCGGTTGCGCAGAGCCGGCCAGCGTCCGCGTCGTTGCATCCACGCCCTCGGTCCAATACCGCCGAGAGAATCCGAATTTTTGGATAAACAATCGGCAGTCCAAGCAAGAATTGGCCGGGCGCTTCGCCGCCGTCGGATAGTCCGCAGTCTTGATCGCTATCAGGCGCGGATGACGGCCGGTGATCGGCGCCGCGATCGCGACCACGCGGCTGGCAAATCCGTGCCAGGTGGTGACGCCATCGGCGGTGAAATGATACGTGCCCGCGAGGGTGTGATCGTGCACAAAGGCAGGCGCGATGTGCAGGATCGCTTCCGCAATCGCTCGTGCCGAAGTCGGACTGCCGTGCTGATCGGCGACGATGCGCAACTCGTCGCGCGTGTCTGCCAGACGCAGGATCGTCTTGAGAAAATTGTGGCCGAACTCGCTGTAGACCCACGCGGTGCGCAGTATGACGTGGCGTTTGAGCGTGCGGCGCACCGCATCCTCGCCTGCGGCCTTGCTGCGCCCATAGGCGCTGATCGGAGAGACCGGGTCGCTTTCCAGATAAGCGCCCTCCTTGCTGCCGTCGAAGACATAATCGGTCGAGACGTGCACCAGCGGGACGCCGGCGGCGGCGCAGGCGCCGGCCAGTACCGCGGGACCAATCTCGTTGTCCCGGCGCGCGTCCTCGACGTTTGCTTCCGCGAGATCGACTTTCGTGTAGGCCGCCGCATTCACCGCGAGGTCCGGTTTCCACCCGGCGAGCGCCGCCGCAACGGCTGCGGCGTCGGCGATATCGGCCTCCGCATGTGTCAGCGCTCGCAGCGGAAGCGCGCGCGAAACGGCCGCGCGGCTCAGCTCCCGGCCGAGTTGGCCATTGCCGCCGAAGACGACGATCACGCCGGCACTCCCAGGCGTTCGCCGCCGTAGACGCTCTCGCGGATCGCCTGCCACCACGAGCGATTGCTCAGATACCACTCTACCGTCTTGCGCAAACCGCTCTCGAAAGTCTCCCTCGGGAACCAGCCAAGCTCGGTGCAAATGCGCGTGGGATCGATCGCGTAGCGCAGATCGTGGCCGGGGCGATCGGCGACGAAGGTGATGAGGGCCTCGTGGCTTCCTATGGCGTTGCTGGGCGCGAGTTCATCGAGCAGCGCGCAAATCGCCTTAACGACCTCGAGATTGGTCCGCTCGCTGCGGCCGCCGATGCAATAAGTCTCGCCCAGCCTGCCGCTGCTGACCACCGCCAGGAGCGCGCGGGCATGGTCCTCGACGTAAAGCCAGTCGCGCACGTTGCCGCCGGTGCCATACACCGGCAGTTTTTTGCCTTCCAGAGCGTTGATGATCGTCAATGGGACGAGCTTTTCGGGAAAATGATAGGGGCCGTAATTGTTGGAGCAATTGGTGATCACCACCGGCAAGCCGTAGGTGTGATGCCACGCACGCACGAGGTGGTCGGACGCCGCCTTCGAGGCCGAATAGGGCGAGCGCGGAGCATACGCGGTTGCTTCGCTGAAACAGCCGTCGGCCTCGAGCGAACCGAAGACCTCGTCGGTCGATATATGGTGGAAGCGAAAATCGCCCTGCGCGCCTTTCGGCAAGGCGCGCCAGCAAGCAAGCGCCGCTTCCAACAACGTATAGGTTCCGACGATATTGGTCTCGATGAAGGCCGCCGGGCCATCGATGGAGCGGTCGACGTGGCTTTCGGCGGCGAGATGCATTACCACATCCGGCCGATAGCTTGAAAAAACGTCGCGCATGCGCACGCCGTCGGCGATATCGGCGCGCACGAACGAATAGCGCGGATTGTTCGCAATCGGCGCCAACGATGCCAGATTGCCCGCGTAGGTGAGTTTATCGACCACGCAGACGCGGTGATCGGTCTCGCGGACGAGGTGGCGAACAACGGCCGACCCGATGAACCCCGCACCCCCGGTGATGAGAAATCGCTTCGTCATCGGGAGCCATCATAGCGGAACGGCGAGGCAAAGTCAGCAAAGGGCGGCAGTTTCCGGTCCTTGTCGGAGAGCACCGCATCCGCAGGCGAAACCGGCCACGCGATCGCCAGCGTCGGATCGTTCCAGGCAAGGCCCTGCTCGCATTCGGGGTCATAATAGCCGTCGACCTTGTAGGCGACCTCGGTGTCCGCTTCGAGCGTGCAATAGCCGTGCGCAAAGCCGCGCGGAACGAATAGTTGTTCGCCGCCTTGCGCCGTCAACGTCGCGGCGACCCACCTGCCGTAACTCGGCGAGCCGACGCGCAGGTCGACGGCGACGTCATAGATGCTGCCCCGCAGCACGCGTACGAGCTTGGCCTGCACATTCGGCGACACCTGAAAGTGCAGCGCGCGCACCGTTCCGCGCTTGAGCGACAGCGCCTGGTTATCTTGCACGAACTCGGCCTTCAGCCCGGCTTCGTGCGCCGCGCGCGCGTTGTAGGTCTCGACGAAATATCCGCGCGGGTCGCGGAAATACCGCGGCTTTAGCAAAAGGAGGCCGGGAACACTCGTCGCTTTCAATTCCATGGCGCGATGCTGCTTCGTCTTTCCGTCGGTCCCCAAGGCAAGACGGAATGGGCGAACCGCTTATTGCACAAAAGAAGCGCCCACATGAAGCCCTATAGTGAGAAAGACTGGCGCGTTTTCCCGATACAGTAAGCACTACTCATCCGCTTTTATCCTATGATATGGAACCTCCGACGCGCCCGGATCGCCGAGGCTGCGGCGAGCCGTAAATTCGGACTGCGGGTCCGGGGTTCGCCAGCGTTCAACGCCCATTGCTTGGTGGAGCACCACTGAAGCCAATGCCCGTTAGCTTTCAGGAAATACTCGACGCCTTGGAATTCGTCAGCATGGGCGGCGGGCTCGGCGAACATCAGGCCATTCTGTGCAGGCAGACGGGCAAGATCTACTGGCATTCCGAATTTTCCGACCTGGACGAATTGTACGACGAACTCCCAGACGACATCGACAATGATGAGAACTATCTCGCTATCCCGCACAAGCGAGACCTCGGTCTCGGCAAGCCGCTGGCACTGGAATTTGCCCGTGAATTCCTGGCAAACGACTTCGACGAGGTACGCTCCATATTCAGCACGAGAGGCGCCTACGCCAAGTTCCGAGCCTTGCTCGCGCGAAGAAACGCGGTCGATCGATGGCACGCCTTCGAGGCGGCGGCGACCGAGCGAGCGTTGCGTGAATGGTGCGAGCTTAATTCGATAACGCTCGCCGACTAATGCTTGGCCGGCAAAATCGAAGCGTGCCGCAGCATCGATCATCGCGAAATAGCGGCCCATTGTGGCTCCGACCCGGCCGCGGCGTGAAGCGGCTCGCGGCGCGGTGGCTTGGACTTGAACGCATTGCGACCCGCTTGCGATCGCGCGCAAGATAGCATGTGCTACTGGTATATGTTCGCAGGTGGCTGATGCCGCAAAAGAGGCACGTCAGATTATTCCGCAATGGCCGCAATCAGGCGGTTCGTATTCCTGTGGAATTCGAGCTGCCGGGCGACGAAGCGATCATGCACTGCGACGGCGATCGCCTGGTGATCGAGCCGGTGCGTAAGCGCGGGCTGGTCGCCTTGTTCAAGACGATGAAGCCGCTGGAAGAGGATTTTCCCGAGATTGCCAATTCCGTGCCGGCGGCGGAGAACGTGCTGGCTTGCTTGAGAAGGCCGCGCGAACGATCGGGAGCTTTGCCTTATGCAGAAGCTGATTGGTACCGCAGCATGCCCATAACCGATTGAATCACTGGCGCGCCACGGCCGATGAAGATGGGCACTACGTTTTCGCCGTGGCGCTATGATGAATTGCGACGATACACGCATCAGGGGCCGGGATCCCGACGGGAGGCGCTGGGGCCGCTATGCCATCTCAATCTTTTCGCTCCTTTTCTTTATCTTAAAATTGAGATATAAGCGGCTGCGCCTTGGCGAGTCGAAATCCTGAACGAGACTGTCGCCGCTGAAATCGCCGCCCTACCGGCGGATATGCAGGCGCGGTTCCTTTGGCTTTCCGAGCGTATTGGCCAGGCCGGCTTGGAAAGCCTGAGCGAGCCGCACGTGAAGCACCTGGAGGGAAAGTTGTGGGAATTGCGGCTGACAGGCCGCGACGGAATTGCCTGCGCGCTCCACGTCACAGCGATCGGCCGGAGGGTCATAGTGGTGCGCGCGTTCGTGAACGTGAAGAAGACACAGAATACGCCGCGTGCTGAGATCGAACTTGCTCTGCGGCGAGCAAAGGAGATCACATGACAGTCCCGTTCGAGAAGCTAAAGTCTCGTCTGCTCGCCAACCCCAAGGTCAAGGCCGAGTATGACGCGCTCGCTCCTGAGTTCGAAATTGCCGCCGAGTTGCTCAAGGCTCGCCTGCGAGCAGGCCTCTCCCAAGCCGAGCTGGCTGCCCGGATGGGTACCTGCCAGTCCACCATCGCCCGCCTTGAAGGCGGTCAAACGCTTCCGAGCACGAAGACACTTTTGCGCTACGCCGAGGCGACCGGCAGCAGGTTCCATGTGCGGCTGTCGGCGGCTTGATGCGTCGTTCACGCGCCTCCCGGCAATAATTTCGTGCAAAATCGTACACTGGCGCGCCACGGTCGATGAAGATGGGCACTATTCCTTCGCCGTAGCGCTATGGATGCCAAAGCCTGCCACTCGCCCAATCGGCAAAGCTGCGACACCCTACGACTTTGCACTACGCCTCGCGGACGCTGCCTACGATTTGGCGAGGGCGGTTACCCTTTGGTAGCGGCCCTCTCGATCAATCCCAGTATAGACGCGATGTCACAGAAGCTGACGTGTCCATCCCAGGGTTTAGGCCCATGATGCAGTCGCAAATCGGGGGGCGACCATCAGTTCGTCATGCGGCAAGGAATCGCTTTAGCTCCGCTAATGTCTCATCCGGCACTTCTTCCGCAAGCCAGTGGCTGGATTCCAAGCCGCTGCCCGCCACTTGCGTCGCTCGATCCCGCCAGATTGCCAGGACATCGTATTTTCGACCGATTAGGCCTTTCATGCCCCAAAGCACCAACACCGGACACGAGATTTTTCGGTCCATGTCGGCTTCATCGTGGACGAGGTCGATTGATGCGGCCGCTCGGTAATCTTCGCATGACGCGTGAATGGTGGCCGGATCGCTAAAACACCGACGATATTCTGCATAAGCATCCGGCTCGATGAACTTAGGCATGACCGGCCCCATGAATAGCTTGAGTACCGCATCGACATTGTTTCCGATGAGGGTCTCCGGAAATCGGGCAGGTAGGATGAGGAAGAACCAGTGAAAGTAGGCGGTTGCGAACTCTCGGTCGGCTGTGGGTACGCGCCTATATTTGGGCTTGAGGCAATCGAGCGACGATGGCATATTATGCCATAATCGCCCAATCTCGAACAACTTGAGAGGACGCCAATGCCGACCAGAAATGTTGTGCTGACGGAGCGTCAAGCAGACCTCATTGAGACCCTCGTCGAGTCCGGTCGCTACCAGAACGCCAGCGAGGTGCTGCGTGACGGATTGCGGCTGGTAGAGCAACGCGAGGCGGAGGATACCAGCAAGCTGAAGGCCCTACGAGCAGCGGCTCGCGTCGGCGTTGGTGCACTGGCTCGAGGCGAATTCAAAGAATTTAGAAATACCGAAGACCTACAAGCCTATCTGAACGACCTCTCGGAGAAGGTCATTTCCAAGGCTGCCGGGTAGACCCCCAATGGCCGAGCGGAAATGGCGCGTCCGCCTCGGCGCTGCCGCAGAACTCGACTTTGCGAATATCGTCAAATGGACCACTGAAAATTTTGGCGTGGGACAATCGCGTGTCTATCAGAAGACGCTCGTGCAGGCGATTGGCGAACTTGCCGAAGGTCCCGATGTTGCGGGCTCCAAAGCTCGAGATGAGATCATGCCAGGTCTTCGCACGGTCCACGTTGCACGACACGGTCGGCGCGGAAGTCACTTCCTGATGTACCGGGTGGCCTCAAAAACAACGATCGAAATCGTACGAATCCTGCACGACAGAATGGACTTTCAGCGTCACCTTCCATTTACCCCCGACGAGAATGCCGAATAGAGCGCGGTGCAGGTTGGCTGCAGGCCACCCTGGCGTAATTCTGGATAGATTAGCGTGCTCTGGCGTAGAGTGGCGCGCCACGGCCGACGAAGATGGGCACTACTGCTTCGCCGTAGCGCTATGACGCAGGAGCCAGCCACGCGTTCCAATCGTCAATACTGCGACGCCCTGCGAATTCGCGCTGCGCCTTCCTGTAGCTTGGGGCATGCCGAACATCGCACATCGATGGGAATTGCCTTGCTTCCTATAAGGCAGTGTCGTATACATGCGCCATGAAGTTGTCGCCACGCTCGGCTATGACCGCCGGGCGCGCAAGTTGTTCACGCCGACAGAGCGGACCGCGGCGGAACTCGAAATCGCGCTGGCGCCGACCGCGTGGCCGGTGATCCGTGGCACCGGGGGTGCCCGCAAGGCGCGGGCAGCACGCGGGGGACGAGGCAAGAGCGGCGGAGTGCGGATCATCTACTTTGTCGTGAGCCGGCGTGGCGTTATCTACCTGATCGATATTTATGCCAAGAGCGAAAAGGAGGATCTGACCGATGCCGAGAGGCGTGAAATCCGCAAGCTTGTCGCCGCGCTCGAAGCAGAAGGGTAGCGCGCTTGGTCGCCGCCTTGTTGTCGGGTTCTCCGAGGCGCTGGCGCATGCGCGGGGAGAAATCGAGCTGCCGAGCTACACGGTGACGGTGCCGGATCGCGTGGACGTTGCGAAGCTCCGGCATCGCCTGGGGCTGTCGCAAAGCGGCTTCGCGCGTGCATTCGGCCTGGAAGTGACCGCGATACATGCCTGGGAGCAAGGCCGCCGCCGTCCCGACCGCACCGCGCGCATCTTGCTCGCCATCATTGCGAACGAACCCGCCGCCGTGCGCCGCGCTCTCGCCGGGCCGCCTGCGGGATAGGATTTTCTTCCGCGGATTCCTTTGGCTTCGATAGCGACCGCGCGATCAAGGCGAAGGCGTATTTATTTCAGCGCGGGTGCCTTGACCGGATATGTCGGCGCAGGCGCGAGCGGCGGCGCGCTGAGCGAAACCGTGAAACCGAACTTCACCACGTCGTCCTCGCGACGGAAGTTGTAGTTGAAGAACGGCGAGGCGGCAGGCGTGTTAAAGTGCGCGTCCTGCCACCAGGTGTGCTGATACTCAGCGAACAACGACACCGGTAGACCAAAGCCCTTGAGGAAGCTCGGCTGCCATGCAACTCCAGCGCCGACCGTGCCGCCAGGGACTGTTGCATCTGTCGAACTCGACACCGGAATGAAATTCACCTTGAGCGTCTCGTTCAGCACACTCGCGCCCGCGATGCCGTAGACCCAGACACCCTCACCGAACTGCGGACCGATCTTGAGGCCCGCCGTGCCCGCGACGTTCGCAGTCGTGCCGAGAAAACTGCCACCCGGAAAGGTATGATTGACTGCTGCGTTGAGATAATCGAACGAGACGAACGGGCTGACCACAATGTTGTTGGCGAACGGCGCGAACTTGTAGCCGATGCTGACGCCGACGCCGAGCGGATCACGCGTGTCGTCAAACTCATTCGTCACCGGAAACGGCGGAAGTGCGGAGGTCTCGATGGACTTCACGTGGCCGGTGGTCTTGATACCGTAGATGCCCAAGTTGAAGCCGACTTGACCATTTGGACTGATCCCCGGCGTGGAAACGGCAGTAGTTGGCGGACAAGGGCGCGGCCGCCAGAAAAAGGTAGTGCCGTTGATATCCGTGGTAGCCGTTCGGCCGGTAGCGTCGTGCACCCTACCCGTTGGCCCGCTCTCAGGCGTGGTATCGACGGGCTGTCCGGTCGTGCCGTTTATCCACTGGCCGTTGGCGTTTTGATAGTACGTCGTTCCTTGGAGATCGGTTGTAACGGTTCGGCCGCCAGGCTCGTTCACCCTACCCGATCCCTTATTCGATGGCATGGAATGAACGGGCTGTCCGGTCGTCCCGTTTATCCACTCACCGCAGTCTTTCGTATCGGCGTGCGACTGCAGCTTTCATAACGTCAAATGCTAGCCTCCGAAAGTTGGCGACAAGCTTACCACGCGGGACTTTCGTGTGGGCACGCGGGGGTATGTCGACCGACCGTTCGCAACAAAATTCAACCGCGTTGGCACAATCAAATGCCTTGCCATGTGCAGCGCCGGCGCCGGTCGATCACACCACCGTTGGCCGGCCAAACAGGCCGTCTAGCGGCTGAAGGCCGATCAAGCGAGCACTACTACCTACCCGCGGTGATGTACGTCTTGAGTTCGTCGGCCTCACGCTCAATTTCCCTGAGGCGGTATTTTACAAGGTCGAGCATGTTGATAATGCCGCACAGCAGCCCATCCTTGGTGATCGGAACGTAATGAATTTGGTATTTGTCCATCAGCTCCAGAACCGTCGAGAGAGGCTGATTGATGTCGCAGCTAATCACGTCTTTGGTCATGAGATCGCGTAGCGGCCTATCCACAACATTGCGCCCAAACGTCTTCAGTCCCCGGGCAATATCGCGCTCGGTAATGATGCCGAGAACGTTTTGATTATTGTCGGTAACGACAAGTGCTCCGGCATTATCTATGTCCAACTGGTTGATGGCATCTTCGAGCGTGAGGTCTGATCGGATGACCGGAACAAAAGGGCCCTTCCCCTTGATCAGCTGTTGGACGCTCATCGATGCTCCTTCCTCATGCTAACTTTCTCTGCTTCGAACCTCAGTCAGCGCCGTGCCCATCGGCGCGACGTTCTCGATCAGAAGGCCGGCACGAACTTACAGATCGAGAACGAAAAGAACGACGGACTGATGCCCACTCACAGGCGACCCACCACCCGCGGCCGATCCGCGGCCCCGTTCCGTCATGAGGTGAAGGTCGCGTATTCGGCTGGGTCACTTCAACACGATTGCCAGATTGACCGCCACGCTAAACGCAAACCCGTCAAAGCCAGAAACGTGGCGACGCCAGCTCCTTCAAACCCCATGCTTTTCCTCCTCTGCATTGCGGCGCAAAGCCTCTCGGCTGCCGGACGATCCGATGGCGCACAAAGAGACCAACGCTCGGCCCCGTATCGTTGCCTCTTGCGCCCGCCCCATCGCCTAGCGCCTTAGTTGATGGACGGCCTCTGTCCACGACCTCCGTTTGCCGAAGCGGGCCGGTCCACTGCGTGCTCGCGGCGCCGCACAATGCGTCGATAACGGTCGCTGCCGGTTCTCTGATTCCGTGCCTGCTTGTCGAGTATCCGAAGCGCCTCCATTACATCGTCAAAGCTGACGGCTCGTTTGCCTCCGGGCACGCGCCGCAAAGTGGGAGCTGCCTCGATCGCACACGCGTCCGACGCCCACGACGCAAGAATCGCGCGCTTTTCATTCAGGGTGAGGCCGGGATCGTTGACAACGTTAGACGGATGTTCGAACGCCTGTGCGGGGTGCAGAAGGTTGTCAAGATCGAAGGCATCGTCGCCGTGTAATTCTGTCCCGAGCGACACATCTCTTAACCGGCGTTCCATAGATCATCCTCCTTTTTCCAAAGGAGGTGGCTTGAGCGAGATGGGATGCCAAGCCACCTCGAATTGTCCCTCGATGACGCTTGCGAAGCCTTACGATGCGGCCCGCATGTGCTCGATCGTCTTGGTCCTGTTGTCCTGCAGGGCCTTGCCCGAGCGAATCTCAATCCGCTTCGGCTTCATAGCCTCCGGCAACTCGCGCACAAGATCGATTTGTAGCAGACCGTCTTCGAACGAGGCGTCCTTCACCTCCACAAAGTCGGCGAGGCTAAAGCGACGCTCGAAGTCACGTGCAGCTATACCGCGATGCACGTAGTCGTGATCGCTTTTTTGGGCTTCACGCCCGGTCACCACCAGCGTGTTTTGTTGCACGGTCACGCTGATCTGATCGGGTTTAAAGCCGGCCACCGCGAGCGAAATGCGGTAGGCATTTTCGCCGGTGCGCACGATGTTATACGGGGGGTAGTTGTTCTCCGGTTGATACCGAAGGCTCTCGTCCATCAGGTCGAGAAGACGGTCAAAGCCAACGCTGGACCGCCAGAACGGATCAAGGTTGAGGTTCATAGCCATATCCTCCATTGAGCAACATGGATACGAGCAGCACGCCGGACACCCGCCGGCGTCCGCGCCAAGCCATAGAGAGCGCTTGGCGGCCATCGATTTAGGAAGGCCTTTTAACGTTTCAAGAGGCCCGCTTGCGAACCGTTAAGTCATTGAAACTGCAAGATTTCAGAGAAACTGGCCCCCAATCGCTTAGATGCCATATTTGACAATAAGCCGCTCGGCCTCGGCCCAGCCGCGAAAGGCATCGCCGGCATGGCGCTGTTCGGCTTCGCTATAGGCTCCTTCAAGGCGGTGCAGCACGCTTGTCTGCATCGTGGGACGCCGCGCCTGCCGGTATGCCAGCATGAACCGAACGGCATCGTCGAGCGTGTGCACCACCACGCTGCCTTTCAGAGTCAACGGCGGGTCGAATCTATATTCGGCCATTGGTGAGCCATCCACAAGATGTCTTGCCACCGCTGTCTTGCCACCGCATGGTCCGACGAGCGGTGACCGGCTTGGCACCATGTCAAGGGGCCGGGCTTCCGCCCGACCCCTACTTCTTGGCCTCGATGACTGGCTTACGCTGTTACGCGCGGTGGTCCTTGATGGACGAACCACAGCCGGACGGCCGCGACCGCCGCTACGATCACACCGACGGCGACATGGACCCGCGTCGCCGGTGCATTTTGCGAGAAGCCGACGAGCCACGGCGACACGATCACCCAGATGCCAACGACGAGGCTGATCCACTCCTCCCACTCGGCAAATGCCGCGACGGCGGCAATGGCAAATCCGGCTATCACGATTCCACTCAGCCAAGCGTTCCAGCTTGCCGCAGTCTCCGGGACAAACCCGAAAATCCACGGCGACAGGAACAGCCAAGCGCCGAGCACCAGGTTGACCACATCGGTCAGTGCTTCCTTCTTCTTCCACGTCTGCTGCATCCCATTCACCTCCTTTCAAGCGTCCTTGGAACAACTCGCGAACAGCCGGGCTTGCGCGATCCGGCTGAACCGAAACTCATGCATTCGTGACACGCGGCGCATTCGCGCCCACGCTTCGTTATGCCCTTCTCCGCCGTCTGTGGCGTGCGGGAGCCGCGCGCTCCCGCTTCGCCTATTTGCCATTGATCGCGATGCGCTTCACTTTTGATTGCGCCTGCGCCGCCTTCGGCAGCGTCACGGTGAGCACCCCGTTCTGGAACGCGGCGGAGACTTTGTCTTCGTCCACATCCTCGACCTGAATGCGCCGTTCGAAGCGGCCGTAATAGCGCTCGCTGAACAGCCGGTCCTTATCCTCCTTTTCGGTCTTCTTCTCGCCGCTGATGGCGAGCACTCCGTTGGCGAGTTGAACGTTGACATCCTTCTCTTCGAGTCCCGGCAATTCTGCTGTAACTTTCATCTCCTTGTCGGTTTCGCTCACCTCGATATTGGGCCAACCGACCGCGCGATCAAAGAAACGATCAGTTGTGCCAAATGGATTGAGGTCGAATCCTCGGAAGGCATCGTCGAACAGACGATTCACCTCCCGGTGCAGTGCAAGGAACGGATTGTGTCCTTCACCATGGCGCACGCTCATGTCGCGCCCACGGCTCCAAGGGATGAGATCACGCATAGCCATGGTTACACTCCTTTTATATGATTGCCTGCGGCGCGACGCAGCGGCGCTGCGGGTTGAGGCCAGCCGCCCGGCCCAAAGGCCGCTCAGGCCGCCTTCTTGTGCTCGATTTTCTTGCCGTCACTGCCGGCGTTGATTGCAATCCGGCGTGGCTTCATTGCCTCGGGGACTTCGCGCACCAGGTCGATCTTCAGCAGGCCACCCTCGAAGGAAGCGCCCTTGACCTGGACGTAATCAGCCAGGTTGAACACCCGCCGGAAGGGGCGCGCCGAAATGCCCTGGTAGATATACTCATGCTCGCCCTTCTCGGCCTTGCGGCTCTCGACGGTGAGCACGTTCTGCTCCGCCGTGATGGCAACCTCGTCGGGCGTGAAGCCCGCCAGCGCGAGCGCGATTTGATAGTGGTCTTCACCGCTACGCTCGATATTATACGGCGGATAATTGTCCTCGCCGCTCCACCGCGCGGACTCGTCAATGAGGTCCAGGATGCGATCGAAGCCGACGGTCGATCGCCAGAGAGTGGCAGGATCGAAGGTTCTCATAGCCACATCCTCCTTTTGAGCAACATGGATACGAGAGCGTCGGACACCATGTCCGGCGCCCGTCTGCCGGACCCCAAAGGGCGGTCGGCAACCACGCCGCCGCGTGGCGAGCAGGAAGTTAGAAGGCGTCTTTGTAGTTTCAAGGGGGGTAAAGTGCGACGCGCTGGCACTCTAGCGTGGCCCACACGGACACGCGCTCATTTTCGCGCTGCATCAATTTGTAACAAGCTGTGGGAGGAGCGTTTGCACCTCCCGGTTCCAGGTTCGCATGGCCATTCCTCCTGGCCGTGGGGGCAGGCTCAGGGTCAGGATCTTCGAGGGCGTTGATGATTTCGTGGAATGGGATTTAGTTGGAGCGAGATTGTGGATGAAAGGAAGCTCTAATTGCCGGGCAGCAATGAGGTTTGCCCAACGCAAGGTAAGCGCGTCTTGTGGCGGACATCGCGTGATCGAAAAAACGCTTGACACTTGACGCCGGGCCTGCCGGACACCACGTCAAATTTAGCCCGATTGTGTGCGTTCAATGTAGGATCGGGCTGTAAGTTCGGAGGTAGCATGACGCCACCGGCGCAGCAAGCCGCGATCATCGCTGCGGCACATGTTCGGGCCTCAGCGTAGCGGCATCTCCGCGAACACCACGGCGGGAGCGGCCTCAGGGGCCGCAGAAGTGAGACGAGGTCCCATCATGGCCCCTCCCGCCGCGCGGCTGATCGAATGTCGTTGGTGGCCGTCTCCCTTCCAAAAGATGCGCCGTCTACATGGACGACGAGGGGATCGGGTTCGGAGTCCAGATCCGCGAAACCGGCCGCAAGAGCTTCGCCCTCGACTATGCGTTCGAAGGGCGGCATCGGCGGCTTTACATCGGCGAGTTTCCCGATTGGTCGACAAACTCCGCGCGCGACGCATAGCGCCGCCTTCGACGGCCCGGCATGACACCGGATAGCTCTCAGGGACAGAGTTGCTTGCGCAGTTACGCGACCAATTTGCTGAGATGATAATCGCGCGCAGAACGCGGCACGTGAGTTATTGATTTCTAAAAGTAACTGGCGCGCCCGGAGAGATTCGAACTCCCGACCCCCAGATTCGTAGTCTGGTGCTCTATCCAGCTGAGCTACGGGCGCTTTGCGCGCCGCGCGGAAAAGTCCTGCCGCGAACGCGGCTTGCGACGCGCGCCATAGCTATAGGCTCTGTTGCCCCCTGGCAAGGCGGAGGCAAGGCGGCCGCGGGGGAATCGGGGGTACTGGCTGGTTTTGGGATAAATCCGGCCACTCGCCAAACGAAACCCGGCCACTCACGATTTGCCGCCTTCGATTACCCGGAACTACCGGCGACGATCAGGAGCGGCCGGTGTTGGCTTGGACGGCGCAGCAGTAAGCGCGGCGTCGAATTCCTTTCCGCCCGCACTTCGAATTGAATCGCAAGTAAAAATCCTCAGCGCGTATCCAGCGTTCGGGCGACCCGGAAGCCAACGTTGCTGTTGCGGACAACGGCACTATCCGCGCCGCGATTGCCGGAGCGAAGGAACGCGGCAGTGCTGTTAAAAGCGCCGCCGCGAATGACACGTTCGGTGCAGAGGCCGCCTGCGATCCATGCCGAGCCGTCTTGCGGGGCGCCATTATAATTGCCGTGAACGCAATCCGCGACCCACTCCCAGACACTGCCAACCATGTCATAGAGACCGAACTGGTTGGGAGCGAATGAGCCGACTGGAGACGGTTGTCTGCCATCCCAGGGACTACCGCAGCCGGAGCAAGCGGCATGGCCTTTACCGATCTCATCCCCCCAGGGATAAACAGTCTGGGTCCCTGCGCGCGCCGCATATTCGTATTCAGCTTCGGAGAGTAGCCGATAGGGCTTGCCGGTTATTTTCGCCAGCCAGACGGCATAGCGCTGGGCGTCGCTCCAAGTCACATTAATCACCGGTTGCCGCCCGCGGCCCCAACCGCTGTCAGTGATATCGGGATCGCAGTCGCCGTAAGCTGCGCAGGTATCCCATTCGTCGAACGTCACCGCGGACGTGGCTATGGCGAATGGTTTGCCGATCGTCACGTTGTGCAGTGGTTGTTCGCTTGAGCTGTGGCCCGGCTCGGTCGCTTGCGACCCCATCACGAACAATCCCGCAGGGACGACCACCATCTCCGGGCAAAAATCCTTTCCTTGTTCGGTCGCGCAATCCTTGAACGTGTCCTTGGGCTTTAGCGCCTGCTCGGCGCTCCCGGTGAGCACATAGGGCCAAATGTGTGTGGCCGCGAACGGCCGCTCAATCGCGAACCAGCGCCACTTCGCCTCCAAATAATCCTGATTGATCCAGCCCACCAAGCCAAGAATGATACCTACCAGCATCGCGTAGAGGGATGCCTGCAGGACCCGGTTCCGCCTGCGTGCTGCGACCTCGGCCTTTCGGCTCTCCGCGATGAACGCTTCTGTGTCTGCGGTCGGCACCGGCGCGCCGCGTGGCCGAAATGCGACCCACGCTTCTGCCTGGTCGAGCATGGGTGGGCGGAGCAACATCCCCCCTGGCCTTCCCGCTTCCACCCACCGGCGCGCGGCCTCACCGAATTCCGTGTGCCGCCTGATCCAGCCGATGTCGGTCTGCAGGGCGTCCGCGAGCTGATCGGCGCTGGCATCGAAGCGCGCCGGCTCATCGAAGAAAATGAAGTTTAGGCGCCGCAGCGGTTCAGGTACCGCATTGTCTTCCACGCGCCGGCATACGATCGGCGCAAACCGCTTGTTCAGAAACGCGCCGTGCGCCACTTCCTTCAAGGCTACGTCTGAGTTCACCGCGTCCGGGGAGAGCACGAAGATAATCGTATCCGCGATTCCAATGAGCGCCTCTATTCGCTTCCACCAATCCTCAAAAGCATAAATCTCTTCACGATCGATCAGCACCTCGAAACCGCGTGCTTCCAGCGCCGATTCGAGACGATTCGCAAAGGCCATGTCCTTGCGCGAGTAGGAGATAAAGACCCTTGTCTTGGTCTCAACGCCCTGCGCTTCAGCGGTATCCGCCACGAGGAGATTGCCCCAGCTCCAACGCCGCCTAGTCCGAGCCTACTCAACTTCCGACGCCAATCAAGGCCGCAACCCTAAACGAAAGAGCCCCGAAGGGCTCAGTCAATTTTGAACAAGGTCGGCTCGCAGTAGCGGCCCTCGGCACTCGATTGCGAGGGCGGCCGACTATCGATCTCCAACTCGAAGAGCGTCAGCTGCGCTTGGCGCTCTTCGTCCCTTTGCTCCCGCCGCAGTTTCAGAATTTTGCGCCACGGGTACCGCTTGCCGTCAATCTCAACATACCGGCGCATCGATGAGCCTCCATACGCAACATCAAGCTCACCCAATTCTACCATTCCCAACCCGCTCGCTGTTCGCACGACCCGCCAGCCGCAGGGCAGGGGAACCGCAACCTTCAACAATTCCGCGGCAGTCGACCCTGGGAATCCACTCGACAAGACATGCCGCCCATCATCCAAATAAACGGCGACAACCCCGCCATCGTCCAAGTCGGCGCGAGCTATACCGACCTCGGCGCCACCATCACCGGCCCAACCGCCGACCTCAACCTCGGCATCAAAACATTCTTCAACGGCACGCTCGCCAGCAACGTCGTCATCGACACCACCCAAGCCGCAACCGACACTATTCAATACGTCGCTACCGACCAAACCGGCCTCACGTCCACCAGTACTCGAACCGTCATTGTTGAAGCTCCCTCGATCGTTCCGACAAGCGAAGCATCCTCGACGCCGCCGATCAGCACGACCGCAACCGACGCGACAACAACGGGAGCCACAACGACCATTCAATGACCAATACGCTCAACTTCGGCGGCCAACGCTACATCTCGATCGCAGATGCCTCTGCCGGTTCGGGCTTTTCGCGGGAATCCCACAGCCGGAGTCGCGTCTGTGGATATAGAAACAGAAAGAAAATCGCCAGCACTCCGCTGTAGGAAATGACCGCCGTATAAACAGTCAAGCTCAGAAGCATTTCGGGTGGAACGGTCGCGAAGCGGTGCGCGAAGGGTACGATTAGGACAAGATCGTACGCCAAGAAAGCGAGCAACTGTCCCTTAGCATTCCCCCAATACGGATACACGATGCCGTAGATGAAATAACACATGTTCCCCAAGAAAATACTCCCGTAAAAAATCGAATTTTCTCGGCTTAACGGCCAGGGAAATATATCTGGATAGACCACGATCAATGCGCTGGCCGTCAGCAGCAGGGTGACGGCGAAAAGGCCGAAGGAAAATCGTACCCATCGGGGCGTAGGCCGCGTGTCCAGGAACGCAAATCGCTGGCTGTAAATGAACAGACCAATGCAGCCCACGGCCAGAACTGTTGCGAAAGCTGCAAACGGCAGCAGAGCCGGCGGCCCGCCGCGGCGAATAAACATATAGGCCGCGACGCCCATGGCTCCATTAGCAACCACAAGGTTAACAGCGCCCCCCGCAATCGCGCGAGTTTCCCCGAACAGCGCGATCCAAATGATCGGCGTTCCGATCGCCGCCAGGATCGACGCCACAAAGGTGTTCGACAGAGCCCCCGATGGAACGGGCCAAATTCTCGTAGCCCATGTCTCCTGCAGGAAGAATCCAACCGCAAGGGCGAGCGCCAACAAGGCGGCCACCAATAGCGCGATCCGCACCGTACTGTGCATGGGCTACCCTCTGCGCGCTCGGGGATTTTATCGTTCGTGCGCGAGCTTTCAAGGGCCGGGCGCGTCCCAACATTGCTGGATATTTTTATCGAGACATTCTTTACAGCCGCATCCCAAATAATCGTAAGCACCTGCCGACCAGCGCCGTCCCGCGCTTCAGCGGTATCCGCCACGACGAGATTGCCTCAGCTCCAACGCCGCCCTAGAGCGGATTCCGACCAAATCGACCCAACTAGGGGCATAGCTTTTGGCTCCGTTGCGCAGCTCGCGGGGTTGCTCCGCAAATTCCCTGCAATTCCCTGCTAACGCGAAAAAATTCCCTGCTGGCCTTGCAAAAATTCCCTGCTCCGCTGCGTAGGGAATTTTTCTGTAACATGCCGCAATTGCAGGCGAATTCCGCATCGCCAACGCAAAAAAACGGCAAAATTCGTAAAATTCCCTGCAGAATTCCCTGCCAGCAGGGAATTTGCAGACAGTAGAGCACAGCGCTTGCGGCGTTCTTTCAGTCCGGCCGGAAACCGCTCTAGCCTTGTGCGCGGGCGCCGCGGTGGGCGGAAAGCTCCACGGCGCGGTCGGGGATCGTGAGCCGCAGCGTCGCGCCGATCGTGCCCTCAACCAGGTGGATTTCACCGCCATGGGCGCGAACGAGCTCGGCGGCGATGGCGAGGCCGAGGCCGGTGCCGCCGGTGCGGGTCGAGCCCTGGAACGCCTCGAACAGGTGTGCGCGCGCTTGTTCGGAAAAGCCGGGCCCGGTGTCGGACACTTCAATCACAACGACCGCGCCCTCGCGCCGGCCGGTAATGCGGATCTGGTCGCGGCCGGGATCCGGCGAAGCGCGGCTCTCCATGGCCTGCACGGCGTTGCGGGCAAGATTGAGCAGGATGCGGAACAGCTGGTCGTAATCGGCCTCGACGGTGAGCCCGCGCTCCACGGCGCCGATCCAGCGGATCGGCGCGTCGGGACCGAGGTTGAGCGTCTCATGCACTTCCTCGACCAGCGGCTCGAGCAGGATTTCCCGGCGGTCCGGCGGCGGCTCCTGCAGCCGGCCGTAGGACAACGTCGACTGACAAAAGGCGATGGCGCGTTCGAGCGCCTGCATCAGCTTGGGGGCAAACCGTTGCACCGTCGGATCGGGCAGCTTCGCCAGCCGGTCGGAGAACAATTGCGCCGAGGCGAGCAGGTTGCGCAGGTCGTGATTGATCTTGGAGACCGCAAGTCCGAGCGCGGCGAGCCGGTTCTTCTGGTGCAGCATCGAAGCGAGCTCGGTCTGCATCGTCGCCAATTCGCGCTCGGCGACGCCGATCTCGTCCAGGCGCGTCGACGGCACGATGATGCGGTCGGCATTCTCCGGATCGTCGCGGAACGCCATCATGTTGTCGGTGATCCGGCGCATCGGCCGCACGAACATGTAATGCAGCGCCAGATAGACCAGAGCCGCGGTGAAGCCGGAGATGAGCAGCGACATCAGCAATAGGTCGCCCGAATAGCCCAGCATCGCCTTGCGCAGCGGCGGCTCGTCCATGACCAGCTCGATATATTCGCCGCCCATCGGGGCGGGGCCGATCACGCGCATCACGTCGTTGTGGGTGTCGAGCATCGTCTCGAACGCGTCGACGATCGCATCGAAGTCGCGCACGTTGCGCATGTCGAACATGTGCGTAACCGGCAGCGGCATATCGCCGACGGCGAGCAGCCGGCGCTGCGTACCCATCTTCATGGCGACGGCGCGGGTGCCGGTGCCGATGCTGCCGAGGATCTGCTTGGCGAGCTTGTCCGACACCACCCCGTTCGGCGCGGCATCGAGCACAAGCGCTGCGGTGTAGGCGCTGGCGAGACGATCCCTGAGCCAGTTCTCGCGGAAATTGGCGACCAGCGGCACATAGATCAGCACCTCCGCGATCATCACGAACAGAATCGTGAGAAGGAGGAGCTTGCCGGAAAGCCCAAAACGCGGCGCACGGACCGGTTCCGGCCGCACGGCGGATTCATCGGACATTGCTTGAGCCTCGCAGCAGTGTGTCCATTCCGAAGTTCGCAAACGTCACCGGCATTCTCGAGTGCGAACTTCGGAATGAAAGAGACACTGCAAACTAACTATCCTGCTGGTGTTGCTTCTGGACTTGAAGTTCCTCCACGAGATTGACGGCCATGCTGGAGGAACTTCAGATCCGCCACACCAGCGTCAACCTAGACGACGCAGCCACCCTATGATGCGACGCACCCGAGCACTCGTCAAACCCCGCATGAAATAGGTAATGGCGGCGCGTTTTCCCACCTCCGCATAGGTGGGGTAGGGCACAACGAGGCCGGCGAAGGCGCCGATATTGAGCCTTTGGCCGATGGCGAGCGTCCAGGCGGCGATATTTTCGCCTGCCGCGGCCCCCACGATGGTGGCGCCGAGAATATCGCCCCGGCGATCCGTAATAACCTTGATGTGGCCGTTCATCGCTCCCGCCGCTGCCGCACGGTCGTTCTCGCGGTAAGGCCAGCGCAGGATGCGGATAGCGCCGGCATGTGCGCGCGCCTCATCCTCGAGGAAGCCGACCTGGGCCAACTCGGGATCCGTAAAAGTCACCCGCGGGATGGCGCGGTGATCGACCGCAACCGGATGCCGGAACAGCGCATTGCGGACGACAAGCCCGGCGTGGTGACCGGCGACGTGGGTGAATTTGGCACCCCCGATCGCGTCGCCGATCGCATAGACATTCTTGTTGGTCGTGCGCAGGCGCTTGTCGACCAGGATGCGCTGCGGCTCGTGGTGGATGCCCGCGGCGTCGAGATCGAGATCGTCGATGTTCGCACGGCGGCCGGCCGCGAGCAGAATGTGCGTGCCTTCGAGCGTCTCCTCGCCGTTGGAACCGGCATCGCCGGAATTGGCGATGACGACCTGGATACGCGCCAGCACGCGCCGCACCTGCGCGATCCGAACCCCGGTGCGCAGCCTGATGCCCTCGCCGGCGAGGGCATC